>WNGD01000036.1_pt1 | contig 107655 bp, 102 predicted proteins | sample 5400671 | NCBI WGS metagenome assembly WNGD01 (sample SAMN13153369, study PRJNA577476) | soil metagenome | isolation source: 40 cm soil or saprolite under grassland replicate 2 | place: USA:California | collected 2016-06-15 | reverse complement strand
CCCGAGCGCGCCACCGAGATCCAGTGGACCCTGGGCGCCGACATCGCCATGGCGTTCGATCATGTGGTGCCGGGGGGCGCGGACCTCGCCACCGCCCGCGACGCGCTGGAGCGGACGCTGCGTTGGTTGGAGCGGTGCGGGAAGAGGCACCGGGAGCTGAGAGAAGGCGACGGAATGACGGAACGACGGAAGGGGGACGCCGGGGGAGCGACGGCCCAATCGCCATCCCCGTTCCGTCCTTCCGTCATTCCGTCGCAGTCCCAGACTCTCTGGCCGATTCTCCAAGGCGGCACCCACCTCGAGCTCCGCCGCGCAGGCCTGCGCCGCATCCTCGATCTCGGCTCCTGGCTCCAAGGCGGCACCCACCTCGAGCTCCGCCGCGCAGGCCTGCGCCGCATCCTCGATCTCGGCTCCTGGACCGGTCTCGCCATCGGGGGCCTCTCGGTCGGCGAGCCGAAGCCGGCGATGTACGAGATGCTCGAGGGCCTCGAGCCCGGACTGCCGCCTCCCCTGCCGCGTTATCTTATGGGCGTGGGGTTCCCCGGGGACCTCGTCGCGGCGGTGGAGCGGGGGGTGGATCTGTTCGACTGCGTCGCGCCGACGCGCAACGGCCGCAACGGCTCCGCCTTCACGCCCGACGGCCCGGTGAACATCCGGAACGCCGAGCATCGTGAGGATGCGCGGCCGCTCGATGAGACCTGCGACTGCGAGACGTGCACCACGTTCTCGCGCGGCTATCTGCGCCACCTGTTCGTGACGGACGAGCTGCTCGGGCTGCGCCTCCTGTCGCTGCACAACGTCCGATACATGATCCGGCTCGCCGCAGCGATGCGAGCCGCGATCCGGCGGAACGCCTTCGGCTCGTGGGCCGAGGAGTGGCGCCGCCGCTACCTGGAACCGAGATCCGCATGACCGCGCACGGACTGTACGCCATGCTCTTCGCCCCGACCGGCCAGGGCGCCGGAGGCGGGCTCAGTGTCTTCGTCATCCAGATCGCGGCGCTGATCGCGATCTTCTACTTCATGTTGATCCGGCCGCAGCGCCGGCAGCAGGAGCGGCACCGCCAGCTGCTCGCCTCGCTGCAGCGGGGCGACCGCGTGGTCACCTCGGGCGGCATCGTCGGCGAGGTCGTGCACCTGAAGGACGACGAGGTCACCGTGAAGAGCGGCGAGTCGCGCTTCATCGTGCTGCGGGCGAACATCGCGAACATCGTCAACCGTTCGGTCGAAGCCAAGTCGCCATGACCATCCGCAAGCTCCACCTGCTCGGCTCCCCTGTGCTGCGGCAGCGCGCGACCCCCATCGCGGCCGTGGATGACGAGGTGCGCCGCCTGGTGGACGACCTGTTCGAGACGATGCGCGCCGCCAAGGGCGTGGGGCTCGCCGCGAACCAGGTCGGGGTCGCACGCCGGGTGGCCGTGGTGGACGTGGGAGCAGATAGCCCGCCGCCGCTCGTCCTCATCAACCCGCGCATCGTCGAGGCGAGCGAGGTCACCGAAACGGCCGAGGAAGGCTGCCTCTCGATCCCCGAGATCTTCGGTGAAGTCGAGCGCCCGCTCGCAGTGACGCTCGAGGCGCTCGACGGCGACGGGCAGCCCTACCGGATCCAGGTCTCGGGATTCAAAGCCCGCGCGATCCAGCACGAGATCGACCACCTGGACGGCGTGCTGTTCCTCGACCACCTGAGCGCCGTGAAGCGCGGCCTCCTCGTGGCGAAGTGGAAGAAGGCCCGCAAGGGCCAGTCCGGCTATCTCAAGGACGTGACGCCGGAGCCGGCGGGCGAGCTCTAGGTGCGCGTCGTTTTCTTCGGGACGCCGGAGTTCGCCGTGCCATCCCTCGAAGCGCTGCTGGGCGAAGGCTTCGACGTGGTCGCCGCCGTCACCCCACCCGACAAGCCACAGGGCCGTTCCCGCTCGACCGCCGTGCCGGCCCCCGTGAAGGTCGCGGCGGAGGCGGAAGGCGTCCCCGTGCTGCAGCCGGCGCGCCCCACCGAGCCGCAGTTTCTCGAGCGGATCCGCGCGCTCGCGCCCGACGTCGGCGTAGTGGTGGCCTACGGGCACATCCTGAAGCCGGAGCTGCTCGCCATCCCGAAGCGCGGGATGCTCAACGTGCACCCGTCGCTCCTCCCCGAGTTGCGCGGCGCGGCACCGATCGAGTGGGCGATCATCAACGGCCTCGAGCAGACCGGCGTCACGATCATGCGGATGGACGCCGGGATGGACAGCGGTCCGATTTTGCTCCAGATCCCGGACGACATCGACCCGGACCTCACGGCCGGCGACCTGTCGGAGCATCTGTCGGAGGTGGGCGCCCAGGCCCTGGTCGAAGCCTTGGCTCTGCTCGGGCAAGACGGAGGGCTCGAGCCCCGCTCGCAGGATGACGCCCGCGCCACGTACGCACCCAAGTTGACGCGCGAGACCGCCCGCATTGACTGGGGCCAGCCCGCCGAGCGCATCGCCCGGCTGATCCGCGGGCTCGATCCCAAGCCGGGGGCGTGGACCGAGCTCGAGGGACGGGAGGTGAAATTGTTCGGTGCGCGGGTGGTGGAGGGCGACGGAGCACCGGGTGAAATACGGACGACGGATGACGGATTACAGATAACGACGGGGCGGGGCGCCGTGGCGGTGGACGAAGTCCAGCCCGCCGGCAAGTCGCGCATGACCGCCGCCGACTGGATCCGCGGGCGCGGGGTGCGGGCGGGGCAGCGACTCAGGTGAAGCCGCCGCTGCCGCCGCTGCATGCCATCACGGACGAGCGGATCGCGCGCCGGGCGGACCTGGACGACGTCGCCCGCGAGCTCGCGGCAGGCGGCGCAGCGGACTTGGCGTTCCATGCACGCGGGCACACCCTCTCAGGCCTGGAGCATTTCGAGCTCGCCACCCGTCTGTCCGTCTATCCGTCTACCCGTCTGTTCGTGAACGACCGCCTCGACGTCGCGCTGGCGACCGACGCCCAGGGCGTTCAGCTCAGGACGGACAGCCTCTCCCCGGCCGACGCGCGCCGGCTCAATCCCGAGTGGTGGATCGGACTGTCGGTCCACGACTTGGAGCAGGCGCGCACCGCGCAAGCGGCGGGTGCTGAGTATCTTGTAGTGGGGCCGGTGTTCGCGACGGCCACCCACCCGGACCGCGCGCCGCTCGGGGTCGGGCGCCTGGCGGAGATCGTGCGGCTGGGACTGCCCGTGATCGCCATCGGCGGGGTGACCCCGGAGCGGATCCCGGAGCTCACGAAGTCCGGCGCCTACGGGGCGGCCGCCGTCCGGGCCCTATGGGACGCAGGCGATCCAGCGGCAGCGGCGCGGCGCCTGGTGCGGGAGTTGAACCGATGAGCGAGACCATCGACGTCACGGTGAACGGGGAGCGCCGCGCGGTGGCGCGGGGCGCCACGCTGCTCCAGCTGCTCCAGTCGCTCGCGCTCGATCCGCGCGCCGTCGTGGTGGAGCACAACCGCGCGATCGTGCGCCGCCCGAAGCTCGGCGACGTGACGGTCGCCCCGGGCGACGCGATCGAGCTGGTGCATTTCGTCGGAGGGGGTTGAAGATGACGACGGCCGTGGAGACGATGCAGGACACGCCCTTCACCATCGGCGGGCGCACGTTCCACTCGCGCCTCATGGTGGGCACGGGCAAATACCGCGACAACGAGACGATGGTTCACGCGATCGAGGCGTCCGGCGCCGAAATCGTGACCGTCGCGGTGCGGCGCGTGGACCTGGACCGGACCAGGGAAGCCGGGATCCTCCACCACCTCGATCCCAAGAAGTACTTCCTGCTCGCGAACACCGCCGGGTGCTACACGGCCGAGGACGCCGTACGCTACGCGCGGCTCGCGCGCGAGGCGGGGTTCAACGAGTTCGTCAAGCTCGAGGTGATCGGGGATCAGGAAACCCTGCTCCCCGACGTCCAGGGATTGCTCGCGGCGGCGCAGACGCTGGTGAAGGACGGCTTCAAAGTGCTCGCCTACACGAACGAGGATCTGGTCACCGCGCTGCGGCTCGAAGCTGCGGGCTGCGCGGCGGTGATGCCGCTCGCTTCGCCGATCGGAAGCGGGCTCGGTCTCTTGAACCCCTACGGCGTCCGCACGATCAAGCGCCGCTTGCAGGTGCCCGTGGTCGTGGACGCCGGCGTGGGGACCGCGTCGGACGCGTGCGTCACGATGGAGCAGGGTGTTGACGGTATCCTGATGAACACCGCGCTCGCGGCCGCCCGGGACCCCGTGGCGATGGCGCACGCGATGCGGCTCGCGGTCGAGGCGGGGCGCGCCGCGTACCTCGCCGGGCGGATGCCGCGGCGCGAGGTCGCCGTGCCCTCTTCCCCGCTCGAGGGGATGCTGGATTAGGGACGCCACCGCCGCCCGGCGCGCGGCGTTACAGACGCTCCAGGCGGTGCGCTCCGGCGCCACCTTCCAGGCGGCGCGCGACCGCACGCTCGGGCGACTCGCCGAACGGGACCGCCGCCTCGCCTACGAACTCGCGGCCGGCGTGCTGCGGCAGCAGGCCCGCCTCGATCGCGCCCTCGAGCTCGCGACCGCCGATCCCCGCCTCCACGACATCCTGCGCCTGGGTGCCTACCAGCTCCGCGCGCTGACGCGCGTGCCGGCGTACGCAGCCGTGTCGACGAGCGTGGAGCTGGCACGGGAGCTCGCCGGCGAGCCGGCTGCCCGCTTCGTCAATCAGGTCCTCCGGCGCCTTGCAAGAGCAGGGAGCGGGGAGCAGGGAGCAGGCAACACCCACGCGCCATGGCTCGTCGAGCGCTGGTGGAAAAACTTCGGCAACGCAGCAACCGACCGCTTGATCGCCTGGAACGACTCGAAGCCGCCGCTCACACTCCAGCCGGCGCTCTGGGACGCCACGTCGTTGTCAGGCCGGCTCAAGGACGCAGGTTACGGGGTACGAGAGGCCCCATTCGGAGCGGGTCTGCAGGTGACTGCTCCCAGCTCCCTGCTCCCTGCCCGCCTTCCCGGGTATCCAGAAGGTGCGTTCATCGTCCAAGACCCCGCCCACGCGCTCATATGTCGCTTCGCGGCGATCCCGCCGGGCGCGCTGGTGTACGATGCCTGCGCCGCGCCGGGCGGCAAGGCCGTGATGCTCGAGCGCCTGGGAGCCCGGGTCGTGGCGGGCGACGCGCGCCGCCATCGCAGCGCGCGCCTCGTCGAGACGGCGCGCCGGGCTGGAGTGGCAATTCGCGTCGTCGTCGCCGATCTTCTGTCGTCCCCGTTCGGGGCGGGAGCGTTGGACGCCGTCCTGGTGGACGCCTCCTGCTCCGGCACGGGGACGATGGCGCGACACCCGGACGCCCGCTGGCGCGTGACCGCGCGGACGATCGCGCGCGCCGCCGAGCGACAGCGGGCGCTGATCGCCGCGGCCGCGCGGCTCGTGAAGCCCGGCGGCCTGCTCATCTACGCGACTTGCTCGCTCGAGCCGGAGGAGAACAGCGACATCGTGAACGAGTTCCTGGCGGGTCACGCGGACTTCTCGCGCGAGCCGCCGCCACGGACCGGCGGCGGGCTTCCGACCGAGCTGTTCACGACGGACGGCGATTTCCAGACGCTCCCTCAGCGCCACGGGATCGACGGCGCCTACGCGGCGCGACTCGTGCGGAGCCGGTGATGCGGATCCGCCGCCACCTGCCGCCGCTCGGCGAGTGGAAGGTGCCGGAGCTCACCGCGCCCCGCGCCCGGCGCTGGGGGCTCGCGCTGCTCGGCGCCGCGCTCGGAGGCTACCTCACGGCGTACCTCATCCTGTTCCCGGCGCCGATCCTCCACGGGCATCAGGTCGTGCCCCGCGTGCTCGGGCTCTCGCTGCAGGAGGCGTCGCTCCAGATCCAGAAGGCGGGCCTCCAGGTGCAGGACGGGGGCGCGGAGCCGCATCCCACGGCACCGCAGGGGACGATCATCTGGCAGGACCCGCCGCCCGGGGTGAGCGCACCCGCGGAGCTCCGGGTGACCCTGGTGTCGAGCGAAGGCCCGCCCAAGATTCCGGTACCGGACGTGGCCGGGCTGGATGGCGACCTCGCGGCGCGCCTCATCGCGGCCGCGGGCCTCACGGTGAGCCCGGTGGAGTCGGTCCCGGCCGCCGCGCCGCGGGGCCTCGCCATGCTGACGCGACCGCCGGCGACGAGCGTGCTGTCGCCCGGCGCCCCGGTGACGGTCGTGGTGAGCCGCGGCGCGCCGACGATTCCCGTCCCCGACCTGCTCGGCATGTCGCAGGCGGACGCGCGCACGCGGCTCGAGCTCGACGGCCTCGAGCTCGGCACCGTGACAAGGCGGCGCACGGGGGACGCGAACCCCGGCACGGTGGTGGCGCAAAAGCCTGCGGCCGGCACGCTCGCCTCGCCCGGCACGGTCGTCGACATCGTCGTGGCCCGGAGCCCGCAATGACGAACGGAGGGGGCATCCGCATCGCACCCAGCGTCCTCTCGGCGGACCTCGCCCGGCTCGCCGAGCAGGTCGGTCACGTGCTCGCGGGCGGGGCGGACTGGCTGCATGTGGACGTGATGGACGGGAGCTTCGTGCCGAACCTCACGTTCGGCGCGAACATGATCGAGGCGCTGCGCGGGCTCACCGACAAGCCGATCGACGTGCACCTGATGGTGGTGGAGCCGGAGCGCTACCTCGAGCCGTTCGCGGCGGCGGGCGCGTCCGTGTTCACGTTCCATCCCGAGGCGACGCTGCACGTGCAGCGCCAGCTCGCCGCCGCCCGCGCCCGCGGCATGCTCGCCGGCCTGGCGCTCAACCCCGGCTCGCCGCTCGCCCTCGCGGAGGAAGTCGTCGCGGACCTGGACCTGCTGCTGATCATGACTGTGAACCCCGGCTTCGGCGGGCAGACGTACCTACCGGCGTCGAACGACAAGATCCGGCGCGCGCGCGACCTCCTCACCGCGCACGGCTCGCGCGCGTTCCTCGAAGTGGACGGCGGCATCACGCCCCAGACCATCGCCGCGGCGCACGCCGCGGGGGCGGACACGTTCGTGGCCGGCAACGCCGTGTTCGCGAGTCCCGACCCCGGGCGCGAGGTGCGGGAGCTGAAGCGGCGCTGCCTGGTGACCGTATGAGCCACCCGCGGCAGTGGACGGTCGGCATCGCCGCCGTGACGGCGCTCGTCTTCGGCACCGCGCTCATGATCAAGATCCGGCCGCAGATCGATCTCGTGGCCCTGGGATCGCGCGCCCCCGGGTTCCGGGCCACGGACGTGCGCACCGGTCGCCTCGTGACGCTGGCGGACTACCACGGCAAGGTCGTCTTGCTCAACATCTGGGCGACGTGGTGCCAGCCGTGCCGCGTCGAAATGCCCTCGATGGAGCGCCTGTACCAGCGGCTGGGCGGAGGGGACTTCAAGGTGGTGGCCGTCAGCGTCGACGAGGAGAGCGACTCGGTGGTGACAACGTTCGCCCGCGAGCTCGGGCTCTCCTTCGACATCCTCCACGACCGGTCGACGGCCATCGAGCGCACCTACCAGACCACGGGCGTGCCCGAGAGTTGGGTGATCGACCGCGACGGCGTGATCGTGAAGAAGGTGATCGGGCCGTCGGAGTGGGACGGCCCGGTGAATGAGGCTCTATTCCGGCGGCTGATCGAGGATCGTCCCGATGGCCGGTAGCTTCGGACAGCTGTTCGTGCGCAACTGGGCGATCAAGCTCGCCGCCATCTTCCTCGCGATCATGCTGTACGTCGCGGTGGCGGCACAGCAGCCGCTCACCCAGAGCTTCGCCATGCGGCTGGTCCTCCAGGTCCCGCCAGGCCGCAGCGTGAAGCTGCAACCGGCGGGAGTGGCGGTCGTGATCACCGGCAAGGGGAGCGAGATCCTCAAGCTTCGCTCGTTCCCGCACGCGATCCGCAAGGACATCCCGGACACCTTCTCCGCCTCCGTTTTCCACGTGCACCTCCAGGCCTCCGACGTGGAGATCCCCAAGGGCACGGACGTGCAGGTCGCCGACATCACGCCGCGCGACATCGACATCGTGCTCGATTCGGTGGGCACGAAGGAAGTGAAGATCGCGCCCCGCGTCCGCATCGAGGCCGACTCCGGGTACGTGTTGCGCGGCTTTTCGATCGTCCCCAGCCTCGCGCGCATCGTGGGCCCGGTGAAGAGCCTGGCGGGCGTCGATTCCGTCATCACCCTGCCGATCGTCATCTCGAGCGTGACGGGTCCGTTCTTCCGCACCATCCCGATCGACACCGCGCCGCTCGGCGTCGTGCGCATCTCGCCCAAAGAGGTGCGGGTGGCGGGCGAGGTAGTGGCCGTGATCGAACGCTCGATCGTGGGAGTCCCGATCACCACGGCTGCCTCCGGGTTCACGGGCTTCCTCTTGTCCCCCGAGCGCGTTACGGTCTCGGTGCGCGGGCCCGAGTCGAAGGTCAACGCCCTCACGAAGGACAGCGTGCGCGTCGTGGCCCACCTCGTCGGCAAGGCGGGACCGGGCGGCTACGCGCGGCTCACCGTTACCGCGCCGCCGGGGATCACGGCGCGCGCGGTGCCCGACTCCGTGGGCCTGAAGCGCAAGACCGGCCGTGGCTGAGGTCGTCCTTGGGATCGAGACGTCGTGCGACGAGACGTCGGCCGCGGTGCTGGTCGGCGACGGCCGGCGCCCGGAGCTCGCCAGTCTCGTCATCCTGTCGCAGGACGTGCACAAGGTGTTCGGCGGGGTCGTGCCCGAGCTCGCGAGCCGCGCCCATCTCACCGCCCTGCCCGCGGTCGTGGAGCATGCGCTCGCCGAGGCCGGCGTGAGCTGGAGCGCGGTCGACGCGGTCGCCGTCACACAGGGGCCGGGGCTCGTGGGCGCCCTGCTCGTGGGCGTCGTGTACGCGAAGGCGCTTGCCTACGCTGCGGACCGCGCGCTGATCGGCGTGCACCACATGGAAGGCCACCTCTTCGCGCCGGCGGTCGCGGATCCCGAGCTGGCCCCGCCGTTCGTCGCCCTGCTCGTATCGGGGGGCCACACCCTGCTGCTCGACGTCCCCGCCTGGGGTCGCTATCGCCTCTTGGGCCAGACCCGCGACGATGCGGCCGGCGAGGCGTTCGACAAGGTGGCGACGCTGCTCGGACTCGGCTATCCAGGCGGCCCGGCGATCGAGCGGCTCGCGGAGCAGGGCGACCCGGCGCGGTTCACCTTCCCGCGCCCGATGCGCGACGCGGGGTTCGAGTTCTCGTTCTCGGGGCTCAAGACCGCGGTGCTCCATGCCGTGCGCGCGAGCGACGACGTCGACCGCGACCGGCCGCACCTCGCCCGCGCGTTCCAGGACGCCGTGCTCGACGTGCTCGTCACGAAGCTCGAGCGCGCCGTGCGGGCCACCGGCTATCGCACGGCCGTGCTGGGCGGCGGTGTGGCATGCAGCCGCGCCCTCGCCGCCCTCGCAGTCGAGCGGCTCTCCGGACTCGCGCGGGTCGCCGTCGCGAGCCCGCGACTGAACGCCGACAACGCCGCGATGATCGCGCGCGCCGGCTGGTACCGCCTCGGCCTTGGCGAGCGCAGCGACTGGACGCTCGACGCCCGCGCCGATCTGCCCCTGCCGGGCCTCGAGCCCCAGGTCGTTCCACCATCTGTCATCCGCAATGCGCGATCCCCATGACCATCTATCCGTTCACGTTGCAGCTCGGTCCTCTCACGCTCACCGGCTATGGCCTGATGATGATGGTCGCCTTCCTCATGGCCGGGTGGGCGATCCAGCTCGACCTGCGCCGCCGCCGCCTGAACGAGGACTACGCCGCCGACATCGTCTTCGCCGCGGTGATCGGCGGCATCATCGGCGCGAAGCTGTGGTATGTGCTACTCACCGGCGACTGGGACTCGCTGTTCCGCCGCGGCGGCTTCGTCTGGTACGGCGGCTTTCTGGGCGGGCTCGTCGCCGTCGTGCTGAACGGCTGGCGCAAGGGCGTGCCCCCTCGCTGGACGTTCGAGCTCACGGCGGCAGCCCTGCCCCTGGGCCACGCCCTCGGGCGGGTCGGCTGCTTTCTCGTGAACGACGACTACGGCGTCCCGTCCCGCCTGCCGTGGGCGATGAAGTTCCCCGAGGGACTTCCCCCCACGACCGTCGCGAACCTCGAGCAGATGCACGTGACATTCCCGCCGGGCACGAACCCGGCCGAGGTGGTCGCGGTGCATCCCACGCAACTCTACGAGACGGCGCTCCTGATGCTGGCCTTCTGGTGGCTGTGGCGGCTGCGCGACCACCGCCACGGCACCGGGTGGCTGTTCGGCATGTACCTCGTGCTCGGCGGCGCGGAGCGGTTCCTCGTCGAGTTCGTGCGGTCCAAGGACGACCGGCTGCTCGGGCCGTTCACGCTCGCCCAGGCGACGAGCGCGCTGCTGGTGCTCGTCGGACTCTATCTCCTGCGGCGGTGGCGGCAGCCGGACGCCATGGCGACCGTGCCCTCGGGGGGGGCGCTCCAGCCCCGCCCCCGGCCGGCCTGAGTGCACCGCAGCGTCGCGCCCCTCGCCCTCGCCGCGGCCCTCGCCGCGTGCGCGAGAGGCGGCGGGCCCGACCAGATCCTTCTCAACGGCAAGGTCTTCACGGCTGACCCCGCCCACCCGTGGGCTGCCGCCATCGCGATCCGCGGCGACCGGATCGTCGCGGTCGGGCCAAGCGACTCGATCCGCGCCCTCGCCGGCCCCCACACCCGCGTGCGCGACCTCGCCGGGCGCGCGGTGATTCCAGGGATCAACGACGCGCATGCCCATGTGGGTCCGGCCCCGCGCGCGGTCGCCGTCGCGACCACGCCGCAGGCGGGGCTGCGTGAAGTGGTGGAGTCGCTCGCCGTCGCCAGCCGCCGCCGGCCGCGGGGCGTCTGGCTGCTGGCGACGATCGGCGACCGCGTGCTCGATGAGCCGCGCGCCAACCGCTTCTTCCTCGACAGTGTGGCTCCCGACGACCCGGTCGTGCTCGAGAGCTGGGCGGGCCACGCGGCGATCCTGAACAGCGCCGCGCTCGGTGCCGTGGGCCTCGGGCACGATACCGGCGACCCGCTCGGGGGCCGCTACGGGCGGGCGCCCCGATCGGGCGCCCTCGACGGGCGGCTGTCCGAGTACGCGTGGTGGAGCGTCCGCCGCCGGCTGTCGAGCGGCGTGGGGGACTCGGCGAGCCGCGCCGACTTCCGCGACTACGCCGCTCGGGCGGCGCGCCTCGGCATCACGTCGGTGCAGGACATGAACAACGCCCTCACCGCGGCGCGCGCCGTCTTCCTGCTCCACGCCGCCGCCGTGCCGATCCGCTGGCGGCTGATTCGCTTCCCCCTCACCCGGCCCGAGGGCCGGGACGCCGCCGAGACCCGGGATCCGCACGCCCGTCCGGGCGGGATGCTCGACGTGTCGGGGACGAAGTACATTCTCGACGGCACGCCGGTCGAGCGCGGCGCGCTCATGCGCGCTCCCTACGCGGACCGCCCGGGATGGCACGGCGCGCTCAACTTCCCACCCGACACGCTCGCCGCGATCGTCGGCGAGGCGCTCGCGTCGCGCGACCAGCTCATGGTCCACGCCGTGGGCGACAGCGCCGTCGCCGCGGTGCTCGCGGCCCTGAGCCGGGCGGCGGCCGATTCGACCTGGCGCGCGCTGCGGCCGCGGATCGAGCACGGCGACTTCCTCACGCGCGACCTCGTTCCGCTCGCGCGGCGGCTCGGCGTGATCGTGGTCCAGAACCCGGCGCACTTCACGATTCCCGACCTCCTGCGCCGGCGCTTCGGGCCGGCGGCGGCCGGCGCGGCGCAGCCGCTGCGCTCGCTCCTCGCGGCGGGCATCCCGATCGCCCTCGGCTCGGACGGTCCCATGAATCCCTACCTCAACATCATGCTCGCCGTGACGCACCCCGCGAATCCGGGTGAGGCGCTCACGCGCGAGCAGGCGGTCGCGGCGTACACCCGCGGCTCGGCCTACGCAGCGTTCGCCGAGCGCGACCTGGGGACGCTCGCGCCGGGCATGCTCGCGGACCTCGCGGTGCTGTCGCAAGACATCTTCGGCGTGCCGGTCAGCGAGCTGCCGAGCACGGCGAGCGTCCTGACGCTGGTGGGCGGGAAGACGGTGTACGATGCGGGGGTCGTGAACTAATGGCCCCCAGAAAGGAGTCGCCACGATGAACTGTCCGGCATGCGGCACAGCGATGACGGAGCTGACGGTGGGCGACGTGAAGGTACCAGCCTGCAAGGGCGGCTGCGGCGGGCTGTGGTTCGACGAATGGTCGCTGCGCAAGGTCGACCAGCCGAACCAGTCGGCGGGCGAGGCTCTGCTCCACATCGAGCAGAACCCCAAGGTGAAGGTCGACCCGAACCAGCGGCGCAAGTGTCCTCGCGACGCCGACATCGTGATGATGCGTCACTTCTGGAGCGTCAAGCGCGACGTCGTGGTGGACGAATGCCCGAAATGCGCCGGGATCTTCCTCGATCCGGGCGAGCTGGCCGAGCTGCGCGCGGACTACAAGTCCGACGATGAGCGGCACAAGGCCGCCCGAGATTACTATCGGGAGATGTTCGACACGCAGCTCGCGGGGATGCTCCGGGAGGACAGGGCGAAGGTCGCGAGCGCGCGCCGCGTCGCCAACATCTTCAAGTTCATTTGCCCGAGTTACTACATCCCCGGGAAGCAGGGCTGGGGAGCGTTCTAGCGGAGGCGATCGTCCGTGTCCCCGGTGCGTCTCGCCTTCCTGCGCTGGTATTACCTCGCGACGCCGCTGTTCTGGCTGGCGGGGGCGATCTGGGGTGTGCACGTGCGCGTCGCGTTTCTCGATGAGTTCCCAACGGGCCGCAACGCGTACTACGTGCTCTGCTTCCTCATCGGCGTGGTGGCGCTGCGCGCGCCGCAGTACGCGCGCCGCCTCGCCTTCGTCGAGAGCGCCGCGAACCTTGGCCTGCTCGTCCTCAGCGTCGGCCTGTGGTATCTCCGGATGCTCGACTGGGCAGCCAGCCCCAGCGTGGTCGTGCGGGTGGTGACCCCGGCCGAGCTGGTGAACTTCGTGCTGGCGGTGACGGTCGGGACGGTGAGTTACGGGCTGCGCCGGGCGGACGCCTAGGCACGGCCCGAACAGTTCGTGACCGCGGACTCGCTTGCTCGCGCCAGCTATCTGGATGGTGATCCGCTACGCAGCGCTAACCGACGCCTCTGGTTGGGATTGGAACCCAAGCGGGAGAACGCGGTGCCGTATCGCCGCCCGAAGCGGGATGCTGCTCCATACCAGCAGCATCCCGCTCCAAAAGCGGCGATCTGCTACCGGTTCGCGCGGTCCCGCTCAATGGTCGCCCTTCTCGCGCTCCGCTTCCCCGCGCTTGTCGAGTCCCTTCTCGTGGAGGAACTGCGACATCAGGTCAGCGACCTGGACGTTGTTCATGTCCGAGTACATGAAGTGGGTGTTGCCGTAGATCCCGATATCGGGCAGGTGGATGAGCGACATGTCACCCCCGTGGCGGTTGACGGCGGCTGTCATGTCCCCCGAGTAGTGCAGGTTCAGGCGCATGCCGTCCACCCCCGGAAACGGGCTGGGTTGGGAGATGCCGTCGCCGTAGAAGATTCGGATCGGCATCTTCGTCAGCTGCAGAAAGTCGGCAAGTGGCACCTCCGTGCCCGGGACGCTGGGCGTGCCATCGTAGCGCGGGACCACCGGCGGCAACTCCCCTACGGGAAAGAAGGACCCCCCCTCGTAGGCGACGATGCCCCTGACGTTCCGGCTCCTGATGGCCGTCAGCCACCCCAAGGTTACGGATTGCGAGTGGGTGACGAGGATCGCGGGGCCGATCTTATCGAGCAGGGCAACGAGGCCGTCGACGATCACGGTGGTGTTATCCACCGTGGGGACGAGATGTGAGAAGAACTGGTCGAGCGCGCCCGGCGCTTGGGGGAATTGCGAGTTCGGAAAGTACTGGAGGTAAGCTAGGCCGAGGCGCCAACGGACGAAGGCCAGCTGATCGCCGCTCCGATTGGTCCTGTTGGCAACCAGCGGTGTGCCCGCGAGCGTCCCGAATGGTCCGTTGAACGACGGATACCCTGCCCTGCCGCGCCTCGGGAAGTCCACGATGTACACGGCGAAGCCCCGACGCAGAAAGATCGTCTGGTACCCTTCACGCCCGTCCGGGGTGGACTCCCAGACCTTTCCCGTTCCTCCGCCGCCGTGGATCAAGACCAGCGGATACTGTCGCGCAGCGGGTGGGATCTGGTATTGCGCGTAGAGACGATCATAATGATAGATCTGACCATCATCTGACGCGTTGGCAGTTGGAGTGAAGGGGTCGAGCGTCCCGGGAACCTGAACCTTGACCCCCCCTACGAAGAAGCTCCCCTGCTCGGCGACGACGAACGGCTCATGCTTCGCCTTACTCGAGTGCGCGTTCTGCGCGAGCGCGGCGTCCGATCCTGCACCGAGTTTGTTCCCCTGCGCCCTGACATCGCGAATCCCTGACCCCACCAGGACAACCAGCGATGCTGTGGCGTACAGACTCAGCGCCTGCAGGCTTTTACGTGTCCCGCTCATGCTATCCTCCTTTCGCATTGGTGGGCTGTGCTAGAAGCACGCACCCTTCTCAAGGCCTCGCGTAGCCCGGTTGACCCGGGCCGACGTCGACGCTGCTCCTCAACCGAGGTCGCTGATTGGGCAACTGAGACAAACGGCGACCCCCGTCGTGTGCGGCTCGGTGCAGGGGTCGCCGTGCTTTTGAAGAGCGAGTGCTTCGCAGAATCACCGGCATGGCCGGGCTCTGAAGCACTTCTATACCTTGGCACCGGGGCGTGCAACCCCAAAATGTCCCATCTCGACCCAAAGCGTCGCGCTTGCCTGCCGAGGAGTGGTGTGGCGACTGAAGGCGGCCTCTAAAGACCTCTAGCGCGTCTTCAGGGCGCTGACGGTCGGGACGGTGAGTTACGGGTTACGCCGAGCGGAGACCTAGGGGAACGAGGGCCGCCGCCGCTCCGGGGAGGCCGCCATCCGGCTCCGCTGTAGCCACACCACGGCGACCAGCAACAGCACGACCAGCAGGAGCTGCAACGACAGCGACTGCACGGTGGGATAGATCCCGAGGACGGGAATGCGCGGCGCCCACTCGACCACGCTCGTCCGGACGAGCCCCGCTTCCTGCAGATCGGCGATCCCCTTCCCCGCGAACACGAAGGCCATGTAGTAGAGCATCGCGCTCGTCACGGCGAAGAACGGCTTGAGCGGCACCTTCACACCGAACCGGTCGATCGCCAGATACACGAGCACGAGCGCGATCGAGCCAGCGAGGATTCCCAGAAACACCGCCGCCGTGCCGGTGCCGCTGGCCGAGGTCAGCAGCGCCTTGTAGAACAGGATCGTCTCGAAGCCCTCGCGGTACACCGCGAGGAACGCGACCGATGCGAGCGCGAAACCCGAGCCGGTCGAGAGGGCGTCTTCCAGCCGGCCCTTCACGAACGAATGCCACTTGGCCACCTCGATCTTCGAGAGCAGCCAGTAGCTCACGTAGAACAGCACCCCCGTGGCGAGGAGCATGGTTCCGCCCTCGAGCGCCTCGCGCTGGCCCGGGGTGATCTCGAACAGCAGCTCCAGCACCACGGCGGTCACGATGCTCGCCGCGACGGCCGCCCAGGCGCCCTGCGCGACGTGCCGGCGTCGCTCCACGGCCCCCGCCTTGGCGAGGAAGGCCATCAGCGCCGCCACGATGAGGATCGCCTCGAATCCCTCCCGCACCAGCAGCACGAACGACTGCATCACCAGGTTCGCGCCCGAGTTGCGGTCGGCGACGAGCCGCTCGGCCCGCTCGAGCCCGGAGAGGAGCCGCGCGTGAATCGCGTCGAGGTCGGCCGGGCTCGCGCCCGCGGCCGCCCGCGTGCGCAGCGCGGCGAACGCGTCTTCCAGCTCGCTCGCGAGCGCGGCGTTTTTCGCGCGCACATCCGTCTCCACCTGCTCGAAGGTGAGGTACGCGTCGAACGCGAGCTTGTCGGAGCGGAGCGCCACGGCCGAGTCGAGCTGGCGTCGCACGGCCGAGAACGTCGCCGCCGCGGGCGACGCCTGGTAGTGCTGGCGCTGGGCGCTCGGGAGGATCCGCAGGAACGCCACGATCTTCCCCGCCTCGTCCTGGCCCAGCGCCGGCGCGAAGCCGGGCATGGGCGTACCCGCCCGGCCGCGCAGGATCAGCTGCGCGAGCTCCTGGTCCGTGAACCGGCCCTGGACCGCCAGATCGCGCAGTGCGGGCGGCTGCACCGAGAGCGACCCCGCGAGCGGTCCGTCCCCACCGCCCGTCGCACCGTGGCAGGACGCACAGTGCGCCGCGTACAGCCCCTCCCCTTCGCGGAGCATGCGGTCGTCGGCGCGCAGCGTCGCGACGTAGGTCGCCACCGCCCAGCGGTCCTCGGGCGACAGGGTCTCCTCGAACTGCGGCATCGCCGTGCCCGCCACGCCGATCGTGAGCTTGCGGTACACGTCCACCGGCGAGACGGCGCTCATCGCGTCGCGGTCCGCCAGACTCGCTGGCGCCGGCCCTTCCAGCTGCTTGGCCTTGGGTCCGTCGCCGCGGCCCGTCGGGCCGTGACACTGGACGCACTGTTGCTGGAACACCGCCGCGCCGCGCGCCAGCGACGGCGGCCGCGGCGGGAAGGGATCGAGGGCACCCCCCGCGGCCGCGGCGATGCGCTGGACCAGGGTGGCGGCGCGCTCGGCCACCGAGTCGGGCGGAGCGACGCGCTCCAGCATCGCCCGCAGGGCCGCGAGCTCATGGTCCGCCGCGTCCCGCACCGCGGACGGCAGCCCCCCGATCTCGGCGCGGGCCCCATCGAGGAACTGCTTGGCTTCCTCCACCTCGGCGGGGGCCGTCACGCGCCCGCCCCGGGGCGACACCCCGTTCGCGTACTCCTTGGCCGCGAGCGACGTCGCGGCGACGATGCGGCGCGCGACCGCGAGTGAATCGTTCGCCTGCCCTGCGGCACCGGCCGCGACGCAGACGCTCAACAGCAAGCTGAGAAAGGGCTTACAGTAGATGAGAATGATTCTCAAAAAGAAGGTCTCAAATACTAGAGCAAAATACTCGGGAATTCAACTCGACGCCGCGCCGCCCTGCTCAGGCGTCGCGCTCCAACACTGCCATCGCCACTGCCGCCTGGTGGGTGTGGGAGAGCGACAGCAGCACCCGGCTCACGCCGAGCTCCCGGGCCCGCTCGGCGGCGAGCCCCGCGAGCCGCACGCCGGGCCGCCCGTCGGGCGCGCGGATCACCTCGATCTCACGCCACCCGATCCCGCGCGCTTCGTCGTTCCCCTGCAGCGCCTTGTAGACGGCCTCCTTGGCCGCAAGCCGCACGGCCACGTGGGTGGCGGGGTCCGGGCGGCTCTCGCAGTACGCCCGCTCGGCCGCCGTCAGCAGCCGCTCGAAGACGCGCCCGCCCTTGTCGGCGATGATGGCCGCCACGCGGGACACCTCGACCAGGTCGACACCCACGCCGATCGCGCTCACGACGGCGTCAGAATCCCAGGCGCGCCGCAAGCCACGCGGGTGCGGGCAGGTAGCCCCCGAGCACCAGTCCGAGCCACACGAGCGCCGCGGCGAGCGGCACCCACAGCGCGACTGCCGGCCAGAGCGGCGGCCGCCAGCGGGCGATCGCCTCGACCTCTTCGGCCCAGCGGCGCCGCTCTTCCGCGACCGCGGCCTCGAGGGTAAGCCAGGCGGCCTCGAGCCGCCGGGCCGCCGTGCGGAGCGCCTCCTGCCACTCCACGTGCGCGGCCTTGTCGAGCACGCTCGCGTCACCCACGCGCGCGGCCGCGGCGTCGAGCGCGTCGAGCGCCGCGATCAGTCCCTCGCCCCCCGACGAGAGTCGCGCGGCAATCGCGCGGTGCTCGGCCGGGGACAGCAGGCGGCGCCGGCGGCGCAGGGGCGCCATTCGCGCTCGCTGCGCGGCGCGCTCGATCTCGCCGTCCACCGCCCCGCTCACCCGCTCTCCCGTGCGCCGCACGGCGTGCTCCCACGCCGCCAGCCACGCGCGCCGGCTCACGGCCTCCAGCACAGCCTCGCGCTGCTCGCGCACGGCGGCCGCGCGCGCCTCCCCCCCGAGCTCCAGCACCCGCGTCACGAGCTCCTCGCGCACGTCGTCGAGCGGCACCCACGGCGGCTCGAGGCGCCGCGGCACGAGCAGCCGCCCCAGCGACGGGGCCAGGTCGGGCACGCGCAGCGGCATCGGGATCTTGAGCGGGGCGCTCATCCGCCCCGCTCCGACAGCCGGGCGCGCTTCCCGGTGCGCGCCTCGTAGGCGCGGACAAAGTGCGGCAGGGACTCTGCCTGAAACCGCTCGCGCGGGAGCCCCGTCGCCGCGATCGCCCGTTCGATTGCCCGCGGCGCGCCCTCGACCTCCACCAGTGTGTCCATGCGGGGATACTGCTCGATCCGGAGCACCGCCTCCCCGACGCGCCAGATCTCGACCCGGCGGTCGATACGCAGCGACTCCTTGAAGCGCAGCTGCTCGAGGATCCCGCGCATGGCGTCCGGCTCCGAGGTCTGCGCCTCCAGCTCGCGCCGGTGCCGGTAGGCGCCACGGGCGCTCGCCGCGCCCTTCCACGCCAGCACGCCGTACGCCGGCGCGCCGTCCGCGGGACGGTACACGCGCAGCCGCAGCACCTCGTCCCGCTCCTCGAGCTGTCCCTTGCGGTCGAACCGCGTATCGCTCATCTCGCCCCGGAACTCGAGCACCGCGCCGGCGTGCGCCAGCGCGGCGCGCAGGGACTCGGGGTCCTCGACCCGGGCCTTGACCTCCAGCTCATCCGCAGGGGAAGCCGACGGACGACTCAAGCGAGGATCGCGTCGAGCACCGCGGCCGTGTCGGCGAGCGTTTCGAACACATACGTTGCGCCAGCCGCGCGCAGGGCCGTCACGCCGTAGGACCCGGTGGCGACCGCCAGGCTGCGCGTGCCGATCGGCTGGCCGCAGGCGACGTCGTCCGGCGTATCGCCCACGATCACGACCTCGGCGCCCGCGAACGTCCGGCCCGTGAGCGCGGCGGCGCGGGTCGCCGCCACCGCCGGGAGCTCGGCGCGGCGGTGTGAGTCTGAGCCGTACGCCCCCACCCGGAAGCGCGCCGGGTCGAGCCCCGCCGAGCGGAGCTTCAGCGTCGCGCCCGGAGCGAGGTTTCCGGTGAGCAGCCCGACCAGCGCCTGCCCCGCCGCCTCATGCGACTGCAACCGGTCGAGCAGCTCGGCGACGCCTGGCAGCAGCTTTGTCAGCTGCGTGGGTTTCGCCAGCTCGGCGCGCAGGTGATCCACGTAGCGACGGCACACCGCCCGGATGCGCGCCTCGTCTGCCGCCGCAGGATGGCCGGCGAGCGACAGGAGCTCCCGCACGATCTGCGGGTCGGTCTTGCCATCGAACCGGTAGCGCTCGATCGGCCCCGCCGTTCCCGCTTCGTCGAGCAGCGCGCGATGGATGGCCCGCCGGCCGGCGCCGTCGGTCCAAAGCAGGGTCCCGTCGATGTCGAACAGGACGAGCTTCATGAACGAAAGATAGGCGGCGAGACGGACAGACGGATAGCGGCGGGGCAGCACACCCTGATCCCGTCCACCTCCAATCCGCTCGCCGTCTACCCGTCTATCCGTCTCTTCGTCTCTCCGTGCACCCGCCGCACCGCCACGAGGTACTCCCGCAGCCGCTGGGTCCCCGGCGTGTCCGCGTGCAGGTCGTCGGAGACCACGCCGCCGCGCGAGAGCGCCGAGTGGACGATGCGGCCGGCCCCGGCCCAGAGGGCCACGTGCGCGATGCGGTGGCCGTCGGCGAAGCAGAGCACGTCGCCAGCCTGGTAGCCCCTGCCTCGCGAATCGAGCTCCACCTCGCGTCCGGCGAGCGACTGCAAGTCGCTGTCCCGGGGGAGCGTCACGCCGCGCGCCGCGTACGTCGCCTGCACGAGGCCAGAGCAGTCCACGCCCCACTCGGTGCGCCCGCCCCACAAGTAGGGCGCGCCCGAGAACCAGCGGAGCGCCCACTCGGGCGGAGCGACGAGCCGCGCCTCGGCTCGCATTTCCGCCTCCAGGCGCATCAGGCCCGCGGCGACGTTCCATATCCGCCCGTCCGCCGTCTCCCACTGGCCGCCGCGCTGCGGCGCGGCGCGCGCCCCAACGGCCAGCCGGAAGCGGGCGTCCTCGAACCGGAGTTCCGCGCCGAGCGACCGCGCCGTGGCGCGGGCGGCCCAATCGTCCGCCCAGTCGCCCGGACCCGTCGCCACGTACCCCGCGTGGACCCACGCGTGGTAGCCGTCGCCGGTGCGGACGCGGAGCCACACGCCGTCGCGGCGCTCGAGCAGCGTCAGCGTCTCACCGTGCAGCAGCTCGCTCACCCGATCGGCCGAGACGCGCGGCTCGCGCAGCAGCGGCGCCACCGCCGCGGTCGCCACGGCGGCGACGTCGTCCCCCAGGGAGTCGTCCGGGAGCTGCCGGATGGCGTCGGTGAGTCCGGCCGCGGCGGCGATGCGGCGCAGCGCGGCGAGCGCATCGCGGCTCGTGGTGCATCCCGCGAGCGCACCCTGTTGCACGCCGACCTCGAAGACGCCGAGGCGCCGATCGGGGACCCACCGCTGCGCCACATCGGCGATGTCGCGCTCGAGCCGCTCGCTCGTCACGCAGCACCATCCGCCAGTCCCGGAATGTCCTGCATCCCGCGCGCCAGCCGCACGGCGCGCTCGACTGCCTCGGGCATGGCCAGCGCCGCGAGCGCCTCGACCTGGAGCGGCGTTGCGGGCGCAACCCCCGCCGTGCTGACCGCGAACACGACGTCGCCGTCGAACAGCGTGCCGTATGGCACGATGCGGCGCGCGAGCGCGTCGCCCGCCGCGTGCGCCAAGCTCTCGAGCCCGGTGCGGTCCAGCGCCGCGTTCGTGGCCACAACCGCGAGCGTCGTATGACGCCCCGCCCCGAACGGCGCGCCACCCGTGGCGAAGTACGCCAGCGCGTCGGCGAGCGTGCCGTCGGGCCCGCGCGCGCCGGCGAGCAGCTTCCCGCTGCCGTCGAGGACATTGCCGACCGCATTCACCACCACCAGCGCGCCCACCACCACGTCCCCGCCCGTGGCCGCCCAGGTGCCGACGCCGCCCTTCATCGCCCGCCGGGGCCCGAGCGCCTTGCCCACCGTCGCGCCCGTGCCGGCGCCCACCGTGCCTTCGACGATCGCCGTGCCGGCTGCGGCGCAGGCGCGATACGCGTCCTCCGCCGTGGGCCAGCGGTCGGCCTTGGAGCCGGGGGCGAGGTCGAAGTCGAAGATCACGGCGGTGGGCACGATAGGCACTACCCCCGCCGGCCCCACCGGGAACCCGCGGCCGCGCTCACGCAGCCAGCGCATCACGCCGTCCGCGGCCCCGAGGCCGTAGGCCGACCCACCGGTGAGCAGGATCGCGTCGACGTGGCCGACCACGTGGCGGGGGTTCAGGGCGTCGAGCTCACGGGTCCCGGTCGCGCGGCCGCGCACGGCGCACGCGGCGCGCATCCCGCCGGCGGGGGCAAGGACCACCGTGCACCCGGTCGCTCGCGGCAGGTCGGTCCAGTGTCCTACCGTGATGCCGGGAACCGCGGTGAGGTTGGACGCCATGGGAGCGCGAAGATAGCTTGGCTTGCTCGGGTTGTGGAGGGCACATACGTTAGCGCCATGACCAAGCCCGACGCGCAGTCCGGTCCGACCACGGTCCTGGTGGTGGACGACGAGGAAGGGATCCGCCAGGCGCTCGACCGCTTTCTCACCCGCCTCGGCTACCGCGTGCTCCAGGCCTCGAGCGGCGCGGAAGCGCTCGACCGCCAGGCGGCCGAGCAGCCGCACGCGATGCTCTCCGACATCCGCATGCCCAACATGAGCGGCGTCGAGCTCGTGCCCAAGGCGCTCACGGTCGACTCGGACCTCGCGATCATCATGCTGACGGCGATCGACGAGCCCCGCACCGCCATCGAGTGCATGAAGCTCGGCGCCTACGACTACCTCATCAAGCCGGTGGATCTGGACGAGCTCGAGATGTCGTTGCAGGGCGCGCTGCGCCTGCGCCAGCTGGAGATCGACCGGCGCGAGCTCGAGCAGTGGCTCGCCCGCGAGGTGGCGGTGCGCACGCGCGACCTGGAGGAGCGCACTACCGTGGTCGAGGACGTCGCGCTCGATGCCCTGGCGGCCGCCGGAGAGTGGGCCGGCGGCGACGCGGCGATCAAGAAGTTGGCGACGGAGCTGGGCACGTCACCCGACGACGTGGCGCGCGAGGTCCGGAAGCGGCGCGGGGCGCGGGGTTAAGCCCGCTGCGACGCCTTGGCTTTCTCCTCACACGCCTTGCAGCGCGTGATCCCGCGGAACGAGCAGATCAAACAGATGAACGTGCCGCAGTCCGAGCACGGGTAGCCCTCCGAGGCCCGCTCCTCGTTGCCGCAAGAGCGGCACACCATCCCGTCGTGCTCCATGAGCTTCGGCTTGTCGGTCATAGTCCGCCTCAGAGGTCGAACCCGTAGGTCTTAATCTTATTGATCAGCGTCGCGCGCGAAATCCCGAGCTCCTGGGCGGCCCGCGTCCGGTTGCCGCCGTGGAACTTGAGGGTCTTCTCGATCTGCTGGCGCTCCACGTCCGCCAGGCTCTGCGGCACGTGCCGCCGCTCCCCGCCGCCCCCCTTCCGCAGGTCCGCGGGGAGGTGCTCGACGCCGATCGCGGGGGAGCCCTGTGCCAGAATCATGGCGCGCTCGACGACATTGCGCATCTCCCGGATGTTCCCCGGCCAGGGCGCCGACAGCAGGCGGTCGAGCGCCTCCGCGGAGCAGACGTTGGGGCAGGTCGTGAGCTCCGCGTGGAGCGTCGTCAGGATGCGCGTGAGCAGCGCCAGCCGGTCTTCGCGCGTCCGGTCGCGCACCGCCGGCAGGTGCATCGGCAGCACGTTGAGCCGGTAATACAAGTCCTCGCGGAACCGACCCGCCTTCACGTCGCTCAACAGATCCCGGTTGGTGGCGGCGACGAGTCGCACATCCACCGTGATCTCGCGCGTGCCGCCCAGCCGCCGGAACGTCTTGGTCTCGAGCACCTTGAGCAGTTTGGGCTGCAGCTCGAGCGCCAGCTCGCCGATCTCGTCGAGAAAGATGGTGCCGTGGTCGGCGAGCTCGAACAGTCCCTGCTTGCGCTCCTTGGCGTCCGTGTACGCCCCTTTCTCGTGGCCGAACAGCTCCGAGTCCAGGAACGTAGCCGACAGGCCGCCGCAGTTCACGTCGACGAACGAGGCCGTAGTGCGGGGGCTCAGGCGGTGGAGGATCCGCGCCACCCAGCCCTTCCCGGTGCCGCTCTCGCCGGTGAGCAGCACGGTGGTGCGGTCGCTCGCCGCGAGCAGCTCGATCTGGCGGGCCAGCTCGCGCAGCGCGGGCGACACTCCCAGCGAATCGAGGCCCTCGGCCAGGTGGACCTGGGCGCGCAGTCGCTCGTTCTCGTGGCTCAGGTGCACCTTCTCGCCGACGCGCGCCACGGCGGCGGCAAGGTGGTTCATGTCGACCGGCTTCGTGAGGAAGTGCTCGGCGCCGAGCTGCATCGCCCGCACCGCCGTGTCGATGTCTCCCTGCCCCGTGAGCAGGATGACCGAGCCGCCGCGCGAGCGCAGCCGCTCGAGCACGTCGAGACCCCCCGTGTCCGGCAGTTGGAGGTCGAGAATCACGACGTCGGGGCGCAACCGCTCGAAGGCCGCGACGCCGTCCTCCCCGGTCGCGGCGCGGGCGACGTCGTAGCCGAGGCGGTCGAAGTAGTCGCCGAGCGCCTTGAGGACGTCGGCGTCGTCGTCGATCAGCAGCACGCTGTCAGCCACGCCGGGCGGCCCGCACGGGCGCGGTCTCCGGGTCGACGATGACGGGCAGCGACGCGGGAACGAGGCGGGCCTCGAACGGGGTCTCACCCCACGGCTCGCCGTCGAGCTGCATCGGCCGGGGCGGGCCCTCGAGGACGTCGACGCGCACGGTGCGGCCGCGCCCGAACCACAGCCAGCGCGCCCCGTCCGCCGGGCGGCGCAGCAGCTCGGCGAACGCCCGCAGGCTCTCGATCGTCCCTTCCGCCCGGAGCGCGAGGACGTCGAGCCAGCCGTCGTCCGGCGCGATGTCGTCGCGCAGCCGCAGGAAGGGCGGCACCAGCTCGCCACAGTTCGCGACCAGCACCATCGCCGCCGGCAGGTCGCGCGCCACGCCGTCCACGGTGACGCGGTGCAGCGGGCTCGTCACGTGGGGGAGCGCGGCGAAGGCGCGGATCACGTAGGCCGCCATCTTCCAGCGGCGCTTCTCGGCCGCGCGGGTTTCGGCCATGAGCCGTGCGTCGAACCCCGTGCCGCTGCACACCGCGAAGTGATGCGTCCCGTCGGCGCGCTCCACCGCGCCGAGGTCGATCGGCACGGCGCGGCCGCGCAGGATCACCCGCGCGGCCGCCGCGGCGTCGCGCGGCAGCCGCAGGTTGCCGGCGAGCAGGTTACCCGTGCCGCCGGGGACCAGGCCGAGCGGGATGCCGCTCCCCGCGGCACCGGCCGCGATCTCCATCGCGGTGCCGTCGCCCCCGTAACACACGAGCACGTCGAAGCCCTGGTGGCACCCCTCGCGCGCGAACCGGCGGGCGTCGCCGGCCTGGGCGGTCGCGAGCACTTCGACCGACCACCCGCCGCCGCGCAGCGTGTCGCGGATCGCGGCCACCGCGCGCGCGTCGGTGCGCGCCGCCGCCGGATTCGTGATGAGCAAGGCGCGCGTCACTAGTAGCGCTTCTCCCAGAACAGATCGAGACCGATCTGGCGCGGCAGCGTGGCCCCGATCCCCTCGGTGGCCGGGTCGCCGCAGGTGAGGACCGGCTCGAAGCTCGCTTCCGTGCGCCACTCCGAGCTGATCCGGAACTGCATCGACAGGCCGAGCGTGTTGCCGACGGCGACCGGCCGCCCCTCGCAGAACCCGGCGTTCACCACGAGAAACGTCTTGGGCCCGAGCTGCCGGCCCACGGCGAATTGCCACGCGAGGAGCGGATCTCCCTGGCCGCCGCCGCCCGGCCGGATCTCGACGTAATCGAGCGCCACGCCCCCTGACACGATCGTCTGCTCGAGCTCCCCCGAAAGCACGGCGAGCGCGCTCTGCATCAGGGCGCTCTTGTCGGCGATCCCGCCCGGGTCGCCCGCCAGGTCCACGCTGCTCTTCCCGAACAGCAGGTAGGAGATGACTTCGGTCTGCGAGAGATCGCGCTTTTCGGCCTCCAGCGTCACCTTCGGCACGAGCAGGGTCCCGGTGATGTGCGCCACCACGGTGATGTCCTCGGGGTTGCGCTGGCTGGGCGTGGGTACCGGATGGACGGTGTGCTTCGCTTCGATGTCGAGCCCGGCGTCCTGGTCGGGGGTGCCGAAGTAGTGCACGGTCCCTTGCGTCACCACGAACTCGCGCGTGACGGGGCCGACCTTGAGCCGGTAGGTGCCGCGCGGCGCCTGCAACGTGCCGCTGATGAGGTACGCGTCGCGGCGCTTCGTGAGGGTCACGGTACCCGCGAGCTGGATGTTGGCCTCGTCCGAGCGCAACCACACGTCGCTCCCCATCTCCAGCTCCAGCTCGTCGATGCGGAGGCTGTCGAGGAACACGTTCTGGAACTCCGGGCCGAGCCGCTGCTGCTCGATGATGGACGCGAGGGATGTGTCGGCCAGCTCGTCGAGGTTCACGATGCGCTTCTGCACCAGGTCCGCGAAGTAGAGCACGCCGGAGGTGACCTTCGCCTGGCCCGTGAGCGTCGCGCCGAACACCGGTCCCCGGAGCGCGAGCCGCCCGCTCGCGGTGATCGCCACGTTGTTCTTGAGGTCGAGCGCCTTGAACTGGTCGGCCGCGATCCGGAGATCGAGCACGGGATGCGTGAGCCGCTCGAGGCGCACCACGCCCGACACGTCCGCCCGCCCCTTGTCGCTCCGGGCGGAGAGGGCCTCGATCGCGATCGTGTCGCCCGAGAGCACGAGCCGGCCGTTCACGTCCTCGTAGCGCACGTCCAGCGCCGGGATGGCCGCCGCCGCGCCGGCGATCCGCAGCTCGCCGCGCAGCCGCGGCGCGTCCCACGTCCCCGCGACGCCAACGTCGGCCGAGAACACCCCGGCCACGCGCTGTACGCTCGGCGTCACCGCCTCGAGCACCGAGAGGTCCACGCTGTCCGCCGTGGCGCGGACGGACAACGTGTCGGGGAGCTGGCGGCGCGGCACCGGGACGAGCGACAGGTCGAGGGGCAGATACGCCTCTACGTCCAGGATCTGCTGCCCCGAACGCCACAGGTGGCCCCCCGCGCGCAGCCGCTGGTCGCGGTACTCGAACGAGCCGTCCACGAACGGCGCGTGGAACTCGCCGATCGAGCCGTTGGTCAGCGAGAACGCCCCGCTCGACACGGGGCTCCCGCGCGTGCCGCTCAGGCCCACGGTGGCCGTGATGGTGCCGCCCACCCCCGTCGTATCCTGCTCGAGCAGCGTGTACAGGCCCACGAGGGGGAACCCCTCGAGCTGGAGATGCGCGTTCGCCCGGCCCCGCGTCGGCAGGTCGCCCTCGAGGATGAGCTTCCCCGACCCGTAGGCGCTCTGGAGCGCGAGGTGACTCACGGTCACGGCCGAGTCGGTGACGACGAGCTCGACCGGGCGCGCCAGCACCCAGACGTCGCCGGGGAGCTGGATGGCGAGGGAATCGAGCCCGAGGCTCTCCACGACACCGCGCGCCGGGTCCGTGCGGCGGGCGAAGCGCCCGCCCGCGAGCAACGCCCCCCCGCCGCCCGCGCGCGAGCGCGCGAACCAGGTGAGCGAGTCGGGCGTCCCGCGCGCCCGCGCCGTGGCCCCCGCGAACCCGATCACCCCATGCGCGACCGAGTCGAACGTCGCGTCCACGTCGAATGACGGCTCGGGCCCGGGGCGCCACGCCAGCCGCGCGCGGCCGGCCGTCACCCCCCACCCCCCCCACCCCCGCCATTTGACCCGCTCGCCGCTCACACGCGCCTCGAGCGCGACGGAGTCGAGCGAGCCCTCGAGCGTGAGCAGCACGCGCGCAGAGCCCGAGAGGGCCTCACCGGGCGGGTCGGCGGTCGCGTCTCCGCCGCCTCCCGCGAACCAGCTTACCAGCGAGTCGATCGAGCCGAGGCTGTCGGCGTCGAAGTCGAGCGCGAGCGTGCCCCGCGTCCCGCGCGTCCAACCGAGCGAGCCGCTGCCGGTGGCGATCAGGCCGGGCTGCTCGACGCGGACTGAGTCCACATACACGCGGCGGTCCGCGAAGCGCAGCAGGGCCGTCCCGCTGTCCAGCGCGGAGCCGGCGAGGAACGACGGGCTGAGCGTCGCCCGCAGCGTCCCCGCCGGCGGGACTCCGCTGTCTCCCGCGACGCTGGCGCTCACGCTGAACGTGAGCCGCGAGTCCGGCACCCGCCCCCGCCCCCGCCCCGGCCCCCGCCAAGCCAAGCGCGCGAGATCGAGGTCCCGCGCCCGCAGCACGAAGTCCCGCGCCCCGTAGTGCGGCCGGTCGAGCATCAAGACCCCGTTCCCTTCCACCGTTCCCGCGGCGCCGTGCAACTCGGCGTGTGTCTCCAGCGCGCCGAGCGCGCCCGCGAGCTTCACCGGGCCGGCGACCGCGCCCGCGAGCGGCAGGCTGGGGAAGCTCCCCTGCAACCCGTCGAACGAGAGCGAGTCGGCGATCACATCGGCGTAGATGCCCAGCGTGTCGGTGCGGCTGTCCAGCCGCACCGTCCCCGCGATCTTGCTCAGCGGTCGATCACCGTCCCGGTGCGCAAGCGTACCGCTGAACTGCGCGTCCCGGAGCGGCCCCGTCAGCGTCCCCGTCGCGTACAGCATCCCGTTCAGCCCGACCGCAGGAATGAGCCGCTGCACCGTGCCGAGGGCGACGCTTGACGCCTCCACCGCGAACGGCTGGAAGTGAATCCCGTCCGGCGCCTTCAGGTTCACCTCGCCCCGGCCGCGCACCCGCGACCCCGGCCACCCGGCGACCAGCGAGTCGCGAAACGTCCAGTCGAGCTGCAGCGTCAGCGCGGTGAGCCGGCCGTCCGCTACCGTATGACCGCTGAGCCGCCCCGCGAACGGCAGCGTATCGAGGAACGGGCGCGCGAACTCGAGGTCGAAGTCCACCGCCTGGAGGTCCGCGTCGCGCAGCGCGACGAGCCCCGAGTCCGCGGCGCTGAACGCCGTCAGGCGACCGGACAGCGTCCCCCCTTTGTCTCCTCGCTCAGCCTCCCACGTCCCACGCGTCCCATAGGCCAGGTGCAGCGGATCGAACCTGACCTCGAGCAGCCGCGCGCCGTGCGAGCGGAGCCGCACGTCCCCCGACACGACCCCTGCGCCGGGCGCCCCCCCGAACCGCTGGTCGATGAAGCGGAAGTCCTGCAGCGTCGCCGAGTCAGCGCGCAGCTGCAGGTCGTAGAGCAGCGTGCCGTGCGGCCAGCTGACCACGCCGCGTGCGTCTCGCAGCTCCGACCCAGGCAGCCGCGCGCGCGCGAGGTTCAGCTGCAGCGAGTCGCCGATCACCCGGAGCCGCCCCGCCACGTCTACCAGCTGTACCGGCGGGTCGCTGCCCTCCACCGCCAGGTGCGACACCTCGATGCGGATGCCCCGCTCGCGCGGCGCGGAGACCTGCAGCGTCGCCAGGCGGGTATTCAGGTGCTCAAACCGCCGCACCCGCAGCCGGCCGTTCGGTCCCCCGCTTTGGATCTCGAGGGTGGAGTCGCCGGGCGCGGGCCGCCCCGCCTGGAGCCGCAGGGTGACGGTGCCGTCCTCGATGCGCACGTTGCGGAACAGGATCAGCGTGGCGGGTCCCCCCCCGCGCCCCTTGCCTGTGTCGGGCCCGCCGATCCGGAGCAGCTCTTCGATGTTGAGGCGCCCGCTGGGGTGCTGCACGATGTTGATAACCGGCCGCCGCAGGTCGAACTCGAACAGCACCACGCGGCCGGCCGCGAAGTCGAGCGGGTTGTAGCTCACGTCGGCCTGCGGCAGCCAGGCGACGAGCGTCGTGTCCGCGTCGAACAGGCGCACCTGGGAGAGCGTGAGGCCGGTGAGCAGGGAGCCGCGCACATCCCCGATCTCGATCGAGCCCGTGAACACCCGCGCCAGCGCGCCTTCGGTCACCCGGGCGAGCAGCGTGCGGCCCGCGCCGGTGCTCACGAGCGCCGCGAGCGCGCCCAGGAAGCACGCCACCAGACCGACCACGGTCCACAGGGCGACGCCCAGCGAGCGGCGCACCATCAGAAGGCCTGTCCCACGGCGAACTGCACCACGACGCGCCGCCAGAAGCCGCGCGGCAAGGTAGGACGGAGCGTCACCTGGTTCCCGGCCGTATCGGTGACGGCGGTGAGGCTCTTGTTCGTGGTGTTCAGGAGGTACAATGGACCGGGCTCCTGCGGGTAGCCGTTGTAGGTGGCGTCCAGCCGCACCGGGCCCAGCGGCGTGATGAACCTCAGCCCCAACCCCGGAGTGACGCGCACCCCGCTGACCGAGGTCAGCGTGTCTCCCCGCTCCCACACCTGCCCCACGTCCACGAACAGCCCCAGGCGCACGCGCTCCGGAAAAATGGGCGTCGCAACGCGCAGCTCCAGGTTGGCGGTGAACACGGTGTTACCGCCCGTGGGTGACGCCCGCAGGTTTCTGTAGGTCGTGTCCGTCCCCTGCACCTCGATGCTGTCCGTGACGTACACACGGGGCCCCAGCTCGTTCAAGGCGTAGCCGCGCACGGAATTCGGACCCCCGGCGTAGAAGCGCTGGTCGGGCGGGACGAACCGGGTGGGCTTGCCCAACAGCGTGATGCGCTGCGGCAGGATCGTGCCTCCCCGGATCCGCCAAGCCAGGACGGTGCGGCGCGACAGGGAATAGTATTTCGCGACGTCGAGCTCCCCGCGGTTGAACTCGTACAAGGTGTCCGAGAGCACGTAGCGCGACGCGTGGACGAGGGTCAGCTGCATCACGCTCCCTCCCGAGGGATCGAGCACCGAGTTCACCCGGCCCCGAACGCCGGAGATCCTGACGGCCCCAAAGGCCCGCCGGTTCGCGAGAAACCCCTGGTCGGACGCGTTACACAGGAGGAACACGCTGCAGTACACGGCCGGGTCTGCGGTCGTGCGGCCTAGCGAATAGCTGTACCCCACCGTGATGGGAACGTCGCGCCGGGCGTTGAACGTGACGCCGAAATTCGCCCCGATGGCCTGCCGGGTGTAGGCCTTGAATTCGGAGCGCCGCTCCGCAAAGACCGCGAAGCTCGCCGTGTGGCGCGGCGACAGGAACGCGGGCTGCCGCAGCGTCACCGTGGCGTTGTAGTTGGCCGTGTCAGACGTCTGGTCGTCCCGCAGGAAGCGGCACACGTTCTCTCGGAACCCCGCGTCGGTCGGAAAGCCGGCCCCGATCTTCGAGAGTTGCCCGGTGAGGTCGAGGGTGCGGGCCCCGCCGAAGAAATCGTAGGCGGTCCAGCCCCCCTGGAACCGGAAGCAGTCGATCGATCCGTATCCGCCGCCGATCCGGATGCGATGGTGCGGGGCGTCGCTCACCCGCACGAGCACGCGGACCGTCGAGTCGCCGGGCGGCGGCGACGCCGTGTCGGCGAGCACCACGTTCACCGAGCGGAACATCCCGAGCCCGTACAGGTCGCGCTGCGTCTGGTAGAGCTGGTCCTGGCGAAACCAATCGTTCGGCTTGACCGAGAGCATGCGGCGGACGGTGGCCGTGTCCACCTGGTCCGCGCCCGTGATCACGACCTCCCCGATCCGCACCCGCGGCCCCGGCACCGCCTCGAGCGTCGCCTGCGCCGTCAGCGCCGCCGCATCCACATCGAAGTTCCGCAGCACCGATCCGAAGGGATAGCCCCGATTCCTGAGCCGGCTCACGATCGTGTCGGCCGACGCCTGGAACAGGAACCGGTTGAACGGGTCTCCCACCTGCAGCGGCAGGCTGCGCTTCAGGGCGGCCACGTTGCCGACCGAGTCGAAGCCGAGAATCTCGAGCCGCGTGAGGCGGACGGGCTCGCCCTCGTAGATGCGGAACGTGACGTAGACGTCCCGGTCTTCCCGCCGGACGATCGTGTCGACCACCGCGTTCATGTAGCCGCTCTGCCGGTACAGCAGCAGCAGCCGGATCACGTCGCGCCGGAACTCCAGCTCGTTGAAGGAGCGCTTCTCTCCCAGCCCGATGGACCGGATGAGGAAGGCGCGCGCGAACCAGCTCGAGTTGGAGGTCGAGATCGCGGTGCTCAGCGTGTAATCGTCGAGCGCATGATTGCCCTCGAAGGAAAGGCCGCGCACCACCCGCTGCTGCTCTTGCTGCGCGGCGAGTGGGAGGGGGGCCGCCGCGGACACCGCGACGAGCAGAACAGAAGCAAGCGCACGCAATTGACGCAGTCGGGCTGGTCCCCTATGTTGGCTCGCTCCCGCCGCACTGTCAACCTTTTCGACACCTGACCCCATGCGCGCACTCCCCCACCTGGCCCTCGCCGCCCTCGTCGCGACCGCGGCGTGCGGCGGAGGGAGCGTGCGCGCCGGCCGCGAGGCGCTCGTCTACTACGAGACCTACGACCCGCGCTCTCTCGACCCCGCGCTCTCGACCGACGTGCCAACCGGTGAGATGGTGACGCTCGGCTTCGACGGGCTCACCCAGTTCGACCCCGACGGAACGCTAGGGCCCGCGCTCGCGGATCGCTGGTCGGTGGACGGACGCGGCCTGCGGTACGTCTTTCACCTGCGAGCGGGTGTCAAGTTCCACGACGGGACACCGCTCACGGTCGCCGCGGTGCGCCGCAGCCTGCTGCGCGTCCTCGAGCCCGCGACCCAGGGGGGCCGCCCCTGGCCGCTCTACCCGATCGCCGGAGCGCAAGAGTACGCGGCCGGGCGCGCCGGCGATGTGACGGGCATCCGGACGCTGGGCGACACCGCGGTCGCGTTCCAGCTTACCGAGCCACTCGCGATCTTCCCCAAGTTCCTGGCGATGCCGGTGGCGAGCATCGTCCCCGCGCCGGCCCCCGCTGATCTGGGCCAGCGTCCGGTGGGGACGGGTCCCTGGCGCTTCGTCGCATGGCAGCATGACGACTACCTGCTGTTCGCGCGCAACGCCGGCTACTGGGGCGGCGGCCCCGCGGCCGAGACGCTCGCGGTGCGGATCGTCCCCGAGCCGCTCACGCGAGCGGCGGAGTTCGAGGCGGGGCGGCTCTCCGTCATCGAGGTGCCGTTCGGCGAGACGGCGCGGTGGCGCCGGGAGCACCCCGGCTGGCTGGTCGAGAAGCCGGCGCTGCGGGTGGTGTACGTGGCGCTGAACAACCGGCGCGGGCCGCTGCGGGACGTTCGCGTGCGCCAGGCGATCAACTACGCCGTGAACGTGCCCGAGCTGCTCGCCACCGTGTATGGCGGGCGCGGCATCCTGGCGCGTGGCGCGATCCCGCCGGCGCTGGCGGGGAGCGACACCACGCGGGTGGGCTACCACTACGATCCCGCCGCCGCGAGGCGGCTCCTCGCCGAAGCGGGACACCGCAATGGGATCGACCTGCAGCTGTGGCGGGCCGCCGCGAACGTCGAACTGTCCCGCGTGGCGCAGGCGATCCAGGCCCAGCTCGAGCCGGTGGGCGTGCGCGTGGAGCTGGTGGAGCGCGACGCCTCGAGCCAGCGGGAGGCGGCGCGCAAGGGCGAGACCGACATGGTGGTGCTCGACTGGTGGGCCGATTACCCCGACGCGGACAACTTCCTTTATCCACTGTTCTATTCGGGGAGCCACGGCCCCGGCGGCAACTACGCGTTCTACTCGGACTCGGTCACGGACTCGCTGATCCTCCGCGCGCGCCGCACCACGGACGACGCGGCGCGCACCGCCCTGTATCGCCGGATCGACGAGCGCGTGTACCGCGCGGCGCCGTGGCTCTACCTGTGGTTCCCAAAGGACCTGTGGGCCCGGCGCCCGGACGTCAGCGGCTGGGACATCCCGGTGATCTTCAACGGCCAACGCTGGACCCGGGTGCGGAGCTCTCCCCAGTGATCCGCTTGATCGGACGCCGGCTGCTGGCCACCCTGCCCACGCTGTTCGGCGTGCTGGTGGTCGCGTTCCTGCTCCTGAACGTCGCGCCGGGGGACCCGGTCGCGGCGATGGTGGGTGAGCGCGCCGACCCGGCCACGATCGCGCGGCTGCGCGCCGAGCTGCACCTGGACGACCCGCTCCCCTCTCAGTTCGGGCACTACCTGTGGGGCGTGGTGCGCGGTGATCTCGGGCGCTCCTACATCACCCAGCGGCCCATCGCGCAGGACCTGAAGCAGCGCTTTCCCAAGACCGCCGAGCTCGCGTTCGCGGCGATGAGCTTCGCGGTGGCGTGCGGCATCACGCTCGGCATCCTCTCCGCGGTACGGCCCCGCGGGGCGTTCGATCGGCTCGCGCTGCTGCTCTCGTATCTCGGCGTGTCCTTCCCTGTGTACTGGGTGGGCCTGCTGCTGATCCTCTTGTTCGCGGTGGCGCTCCGCTGGCTGCCGCCGTCGGGGTCGGGCGGGCTCGCCTACCTCGTGCTGCCGGCGCTGACGCTCGGGACGCGCTCGATCGCCGTACTCGCCCGCATGACCCGCGCGGCCATGCTCGAGGTGCTGTCGAGCGACTTCATTCGCACGGCGCGGGCCAAGGGGCTCGGGGCTCCAGCGGTGGTGCTGCGTCACGGCCTTCGCAACGCCCTCATCCCGGTGATCACCGTGCTGGGGCTCGACACCGGTAATTACCTGACCGGCAGCATCCTCACTGAGACGATCTTCGGCTGGCCGGGGCTGGGCCGCTACGTGCTCAGCGCGATCGAGAAGCGCGATCTCCCGGCGATCCAGGGGAGCATCCTGTTCATGTCGGTCGTCTTCGTGCTTGTGAACCTCGTGACGGACCTGGTCTATGCGAAAGCTGATCCTCGTATCGCTTACAATTAGCTCCAGCCTCGCGGCCCAGACTTCCCCCGCGAAGCCGCGCACCACCCCGCTCCGGGGCTCCCTCGAGCACCGGCTCGCCCAACTCCTCGACGTGCCGCCGTTCGACCGGGCCAACTGGGGCCTCTACGTGGTGGACGACCGGGGGCGGGTGCTGTACCAGCGCAATGCCGACCGCTTCTACGCCCCCGCGAGCAACACCAAGCTGATCGTGACCGCGGCCGCGGCCGTACTGCTCCCGGCCGACTACCGCGTGACGACCAGCCTGTACGTGAATGGCCGCGTGGCGGGCGGTGTGCTGTACGGGGACCTCGTGCTCTACGGGCGGGGCGACCCGACCTGGTCGGCGCGCTGCTACTCGGTGGACACGCTCGCTCCCGGCGCCTGCGATTCGGCCTTCACCGCGATCGACGCGATCGCGGACACAATCCGCGCCCGTGGCATCCGGCGCATCAGCGGGAGGGTCGTGGGCGACGGCTCCTACTTCGAGCCGACGCTGATCCACTACGCCTGGAACGCGTGGGACCTGAACTGGTGGTACGCGGCGCCGGTCTCGGGCCTCGGGTTCCACGACAACAGCGTGGACTTCCACATCGCGCCGGGTCCGGCTGTGGACGCACCGCCCGTGATCACCTGGTCGCCGGACCTGAGCCTGTTCACGTTCGAGAACCGCGCCCGCACCGTCCCCGCGGAGTCGAGCTCGACCATCGGCGACAACTTCTTCCGGAAGCCCGGCACGTGGGACGTCTGGGCGGAGGGGACGGTCGCGCTCGGCCGCAAGCCGTCGGTCGAGAGCGTCGCGCTTCCCGACCCCAGTCTGTACGCGGCGCGCGCCCTCGTCGCGTCGCTCCTGAAAAAGGGCGTCGCGGTCGAGGGAGGAGCGGTGGGCACGGCCGACTCGCTCGCCTACCGCGGCGCGCGTGGCGGCGCGCCATTGGCGGACTATCATGGCCGCCCGCTGGCGGACATCCTCTTCCCCATCCTCAACACGAGCCAGAACTGGTTCGCCGAGATGCTGCTCAAGATCCTGGGCCGCGAGTTCAAGGGCGAAGGGTCGTGGAGCGCCGGGCTCGACGTGGAGCGTCGCTTCCTGATCGATTCCGTGAAGATCGACTCGACCGCGTTCGCGCTCGAAGACGGCTCGGGGCTCGCCGCGGGGAACCTCGTCACCCCCCGCGCGTTCGCCCAGCTGCTCGCCTACATGCATCGCCACCCCAAGGGCGCGCCGTTTCTCGCCGCCCTCCCCCACGCGGGCCAACCCGGCTCACTGCTGCGACGCTTCGTGGGCACGCCGCTCGAGGCGAGGGTGATCGCGAAGACGGGCAGCATCGACCGGGTGAACAGCCTCTCGGGCTACGTCGAGCGCGCCGACGGCCGGACGATCTCGTTCAGCATCCAGGCGAACAGCCACGCGGTGCCGTATTCCCAGATGCTGGCCCAGATCGATTCGGTGGTAGTGGAGATTGGGAGGACGAGATAGGCGTCGGGCGACGTTAGTCGTCTGTCTGCCCGAATAACGCCATGTTGCTCGAGTGCCCCGGCTCGATCTTCGCCGCCGGGTTGATGAAGTGCACGGCGTGGTTCACCGCGATGGCCGCCTCGGCGGCGCCGGTCGCGATGAGCTTGAGCTTCCCCGGGTAGGTGGTGATATCCCCGGCCGCGAAGATCCCGGGGATGTTCGTCGCCATCGTCTGCGACACCTTGATGTCCCCCTTCTCGAGCTCGAGCCCCCACTCGGCGATCGGGCCGAGCGACGAGATGAACCCCAGCTGGGGGATCACGGTGTCGATGGCCACGCGCTCCTCGGCCTTCGTCTTGCTGTTGACGATCGTTACGGCCTCGATCGCGTCACCGCCGTGGATCGCCTTCAGCTCCCAGAAGGTGCGCAGCTCCATCTTCCCCGCGGCGGCGAGCGCCTGCACCTGCTGCACGGTGGCGGCGTGGGCGCGGAACCCGTCGCGGCGGTGGATCATCAGGATACGCCGGGCGATGCCTTGGAGGTTCACCGCCCAGTCGAACGCGGAGTCGCCGCCGCCCACCAGCAGCACGCGCTTTCCCCGGAAGACCTGCAGGTCGAGAATCCGGTCGTAGAGACCCCGCTCGTACCAGTGGTCCACGTCCTTGAGCGGCAGCTTGCGGGGCGTGAAGGCCCCGATCCCCCCCGCGATCAGGACGGTGCGTGACGGGTACTCGTCCCCGTCCGTGACCACCGTGAAAGCGGGCCTGCCGTTCTCGGACTCGCGCTTCAGTCCGGTCACCTTCTGCCCGAGATGAACCGGCTGCTTGAACTGGAAGGCCTGCTCGGCCATGCCCTTCACCAGGTCCTTGGCGAGCACCTTCGGGAAGCCCGCGACGTCGAAGATGTACTTCTCGGGATAGAGCGCCGTCAGCTGGCCGCCGACCTGGTCGAGGTTGTCGATCAGGCGGCAGGTCGCGCCGCGCATCCCCGCGTAAAAAGCGCCGAACAGCCCCGTCGGGCCGGCGCCGATTATCGTGATATCTTTGACTTCTTGCATGGGCTTCAATCGTAACGGAAGACAACGGGAGAAGGGAGAGGGGAGAGGTTCGATCCGGTGCACCTGGGGACTTGAGACGCGCACCGTCACGAACCTCTCCCTTCTCCCCTCTCCCCGGGGTGGAGGGGAATCGGGTGAAGATCTACACGCGGACCGGTGACGGCGGGGAAACGGGGCTCTTCGGCGGCGGCCGGGTGCCGAAGGACCACCGGCGGGTCGCCGCCTACGGCGCGGTGGACGAGCTGAACGCGGCGATCGGGCTGGCGCGCGCGCTCGACCCGGCCGATCTCGACGCCGCGCTGCTCGAGTCGGTCCAGCGCGACCTGTTCGCGATCGGCGGGCAGCTCGCGAGCCCCCATCCCGCGAAGGTCGCGAAGGCGCTCGGGAAAGCCGAGCTGGGCGACGCCCGCGTGGCGGCGCTCGAGCGGGCGATCGACGCCGACGAAGCGGAGCTCACGCCGCTCGAGAGGTTCATCCTCCCCGGCGGCACGCCCAAGTCGGCCGCGCTGCATCTCGCGCGCACCGTGTGCCGCCGAGCGGAGCGGAGCGTGGTGACGCTGGCGCGCGAGGAGCAGGTCCCGGCCGTCGTCCTCGTCTACTTGAACCGGCTTTCCGACCTGCTGTTCGTCCTCGCCCGACGCGCCAACGCCCGCGCCGACCACCCTGACATCGTGTGGTGACGATTCGCGTTCCCATCACGGAGCGCCGCGACGCCTCGTACGACATCGTGATCGGCCGAGGCCTGCTGGGTGAGGTCGCGGCGTTGGTCGCCGCCGCCTGTCCCGCCGCCCGCTATGCCGTGATCACGGATTCGCACGTCGCCACGCTCTACGGCCAGCACGTCGTCGCACGGTTGCAGGACGGCTTGTTGCCCGCCCAGCTGTTCGAATTCCCCGCTGGCGAGTGGAACAAGACGCGGGACACGTGGGCGACGCTGTGCGACAAGCTGCTCGCGGCGCAGTTCGGGCGGGATGCGGCGGTGATCGCGCTCGGCGGCGGCGTCGTGGGCGACGTGGCCGGATTCGTAGCCGCGACGTACCTGCGCGGCATCCCCTACGTCCAGGTGCCCACCACCCTGCTCGCCGCGATCGACTCCTCGATCGGCGGGAAGACCGGCGTCGACGTGCCCGCCGGCAAGAACCTGGTGGGCGCGTTCCACCAGCCGCGGCTCGTGGTGGCGGACCTGGACGTGCTCGGCTCGCTGCCGCCCGTGCAGCTCGCGGCGGGCATGGCGGAGGCCGTGAAGCACGGCGTGATCGCGGACGCGGAGTACTTCGCGTTTCTCGAGCGCGAGCACCAGGCCGTGGCGGCGAAAGACCCGCGCGCGCTCGAGCGGCTGGTGCGGCGCTCGGTGGAGATCAAAGCGGAGGTGGTGGCGGCGGACGAGCGCGAGACGGGGCGCCGGGCGATCCTCAACTTCGGCCACACGGTGGGCCACGCGATCGAGGCGACGGCGAAGTTCGAGGTGCTGCACGGTGAAGCGGTGGGAATCGGGATGGCGTACGAGGCGCGGCTCGCCGAAGCGCTGAGCGTCGCGGCGCGCGGGACGGCGGACCGGATCAGCGCGCTGCTCAAGTGCTACAACCTACCGGTCGAGCTGCCCGACACGGCCACGGTGGACGGTCTCGTCGCCGCGATGCAGCGCGACAAGAAGGCGCGCGAAGGCACGGTGCGGTTCGCACTGCCGAAGGCGGTGGGCGCGATGCAGGGAGACGGCAAAGAGGGATGGACCGTCGCAGCACCGGAGCAGCTGCTGCGGGAGGTGCTCGCAAGCCCGTGATCACCCAACCGCTCCTCGCCATCACATGGGCTGCGGCGCCCGCGCCGTCCGCGCCTTGCGCACCCGATAGATCCCGCGGGCGAGGATGAGCACGCCCACGACCGCGAGCGCAGTGCCGCTGTTGGTCCCGACCAGCGCGAGCGTGCCGGTGAGCCCGCCCACGATGAAGATCAGCCCGATGATGATGCTGCCCATGACACCCTCAGGGAAAAGGACCGGCCACCATAAGCGAGCGACGCCGGGCGCGACCATGTCGCGCGTCACCTCCTGGAACTAATTACAAGCGCGTCAACAACTTCCCCACACGATTCCCACCTCTCCACACGGCGGCGCTCCGCCGCGTCCACACCGGATCAACACGAATTTCTCCACAGCCCATGTGGATAGTGGACAAACGGTGCACTCGTGCGACGTGCTAACAATTTGTGATGTGGAAAACGGCAGAGATTTGCACCATTTGCGGGTGATTCCTATATTGGGCGCCGTTGGCAAGCTTTCCCCAAAAGTACACTCATTCGTCCCCACGTCGGAGCCCTAGCAATGGCGCGGTCGAACGGAGGCAAGGCTAAGGCGTTCTTTCGAGCAAATCCTTCCGGAGCATTTGACCAGTATCTGCAGGACATTCAGAAGCTCCCCCTGATCAAAGACCCCGTCGAAGAGCGCCGCCTGGCGCGACGCGTGCAGCGGGGGGATGAAAGAGCCGCCGAGCGACTCGTCACAGCCAACCTCCGATTCGTCATCTCCTACGTCAAGAAATACCAAGGTCACGGTCTCGATCTCTCCGAGCTGGTCGCCATCGGCAACGAGGGACTGCTCAAGGCGGTGAAGAAGTTCGATCCGGACCAGGGCGTGAAGTTCATCTCATACGCGGTGTGGTGGGTGAGGCAGGCGGTCCTCAAGGCCCTCGCCGAGCAGACCCGCAGCGTGCGAATCCCACTGAACCAGAATTCGCAGCTCATCCGCATGAGCCGCACCGAGACGTATCTCTCGCAAGAGCTCGGCCGCGAACCCACCGACGACGAAATCGCCCTCGCCCTCGAAGACACCGTGGAGAATGTCCGCACGGCGCGCCGCATGACGGCGGCCGAGCTGTCGCTCGACGCTCCCGTGGACCGCAGCGACAAGGACGCGGCCACCCTGGGCGAGCGGTTCGCCGGCCAGGAGGGCGGCGAGATCGAGGAGAAGACCGACGGCAAGCTGATGCGGGAGTTCATCGACCGCATCTTCCAGAAGTACCTCACGCCGCGCGAGCGCAAGATCCTTTACCTCTATTACGGCCTCGAGGAAGGCAGCGAGGCGATGACGCTCGAGAAGATCGGGGCGCTGATGGGAGTGACGCGGGAGCGCATCAGGCAGATAAGAGAACGGGCGTTCGAGAAGCTGAGAGAGTCACCGGACGGAAAGGCCCTCAAAGGGTTCTGGAGAGCAGCGTAAGAGCTAGACGGGTAGACGGGTAGACGGGTAGACGGCGAGCGGTAGCTAGGAAAGCGCGAGTGGCCAGGAAAGCCTTCCCTGGCCACTCCAAGCTTGCACCGCTAACCCGTCTACCCGTCTACCCGTCTACCCGTCTATACTATGCTACCGCTCGCCGTCTACCCGTCTACCCGTCTATACTATCAGCATGCCCCGAGAGCTTCCGATCTTCCCGTTGCCCATCGTCCTCTTCCCGGGAGCTCCCCAGCCGCTTCATATCTTCGAACCCCGCTACCGCCAACTCCTCGCCGACTGCCAGGACGGCGACCGGCGCTTCGGGATCGCGTACGTCGCGCCCGATCCCACGATCGGGGCGGACCCGATGCCGGACCCCGGCGACGTGGGCTGCGTCGCGCTGGTCCGCTCGGTCCAGTCGCTCCCCGACGGACGCGCCAACATCCTTACTGTGGGCGAGCGCCGCTTCGTGCTGCGCCGCTGGATTGAGGGCGACACGCCCCGCCCCTACCGTGTCGCCGCGGTGGAGGAGTTCGACGACGAGCCGGTCGACCCGGCGGAAGTGGCCACGCTCGCCGCCGACGTGCGCGCCGGATTCGCGCGCCTCGCGCGGGCGCTCGGCGTGCTCACGGAGCAAGAGAACGAGCCGGTCGAGCTGGCGCAGGACCCGCAGCTCCTGTCCTTCCAGGTGGCGGCGGCGCTCGAGCTCGACGCCGACGCGAAGCGCGCGCTCCAGGCGATTCGCAGCACGACGCTGCGGCTGCGCCAGCTCGCGACCGTGCTCGGCCCCCTGGCCGTGGACGCCGAGCGGCGCGCCGTCGTGCGCCAGCGGGCGCGAGGCAACGGCCGGGGTGGACGCCACCCCGAGATCGAGCCCGCGGCATGAGCCCCGCGTCCCTGGTCGAAGCGCTCGCCGGCATCGTCGGCCCGCGGCATGTGCGGACCGCGCTTCCCGAGCGCATCACCTATGCCCGGGACGGGCTGCCCACCCACCGGCACGTGCCCGGGATCGTCGTGCTCCCCGGCCAGCGGGACGAGGTGATCGCGGTGGTGCGGCTGCTCGCGACCCTGGGCGTGCCGTTCGTCCCCCGGGGGGCGGGCACGGGGCTGTCGGGGGGCGCGCTCGCCGATGGCGACGCGGTGCTGATCGTGCTGACGCGGCTCAACCGCATCCTGCAGATCGACCCGCGGAACCGCCGCGCGGTGGTCGAGCCCGGGGTAGTGAACGTGCGGCTCTCCGGCGCCGCGGCGCCGTACGGGCTGCTCTACACCCCGGACCCGTCCAGCCAGACGGCGTGCACCATCGGCGGCAACGTCGCCGAAAATGCGGGCGGGCCCCATTGCCTCAAGTACGGCGTCACCGTGAACCACGTGCTCGCGCTCGAAGTGGTGCTCGCAGACGGGAGCGTCGTCGCGCTCGGCAGCCCGGGCGGCGAGCCGTGGGGCCCGGATCTGGTCGGGCTGTTCGTCGGCTCGGAGGGGAACTTCGGGATCGCGACCCGCATCACCGTGCGGCTGCTCCCGGTGCCGCGTGCGATCCGCACGCTGCTCGCCGACTTCGGCTCGCTCCGCACCGCGGGCGAAGCCGTCTCGGCGGTGATCGCAAGCGGCATCGTGCCCGCCGCGCTCGAAATGATGGATCAGTCGTGCATCCGCGCCGTGGAAGACTCGGTGTACGCGGCCGGCTACCCGCGCGACGCGGCCGCCGTCCTGCTCGTGGAGCTCGACGGCGGCTCGGAGGCCGCCGTCCAGGCCGATACGGGGACCGTGGAGGAGATCCTGCGGGCCCATGGGGCGCGGAGCGTGCGCACCGCCGCGGAGGCGCGAGAGCGGGAGCGCCTGTGGCAGGGCCGCAAGAAGGCATTCGGCGCCATGGGCCGGCTGTCGCGCGACCTGGCCGTGCAGGACGCCGTCGTCCCCCGCTCCTCGGTCCCCGACGTGCTCGAAGCGATCGCCGCGATCGCCGCACGCTACGGCCTCACCGTGAGCAACGTGTTCCACGCGGGCGACGGCAACCTGCATCCCAACATCTCGTTCGACGGTCGGGTGCCCGGCCTGCGGGCGCGCGTGGACGCCGCGAGCGGGGAAATCATGGGCGCCTGCATCGCCGCGGGCGGCACCATCACGGGAGAGCACGGCGTAGGGCTGGACAAGCTGCGCTACATGCCGCTCATCTTCGACGGCGATTCGCTCGCCGCGATGCGCGCGGCACGGCGCGTGTGGGACCCGCAGGAGCGGGTGAACCCGGGAAAGGTGATCCCCATCCACGCGTGCCGGGAATGGTCCGGAGTGCGGAAGTCATGAGCCTCGTCGACCGGGTCCGCGCGCTGCTCGGGAGCGATGCCGTGGACCTCGCGGCGACGCCGGATGGCGTGCCGCGGGTGGCCCCCGCGTCACCGGACGCCGTGGCATTGCTGCTCGGGACCGCGCGGGAGGAGGGGTGGCACCTCCGCATCGAGGGCGCGGGCTCCTGGCTGCCCGGCGACGCGCCCGCCGACCTGGCGCTGACCACGCGGCGGCTCGACAAGATCCCGGCGATCGAGCCGCAGGATCTCTCGGCCACGGCCGAGGCGGGGATCGGCTGCGACGTCCTGCGCCAGCAGCTCGCGGATCGCGGCACCTGGCTGGCGCTCGACCCGCCGGGACTCGCGGGCCGCACGCTCGGTTCCGTCGTGGCGACCGCGACCGCGGGGCCGCTGCGCCAGGGGTTCGGGGCGGTGCGGGATCACCTGCTGGGGGTCACGTTCGTGACCGGCGACGGGCGCGTGGTGCAGAGCGGCGGCAAGGTGGTGAAGAACGTGGCGGGCTACGATCTCACGAAGCTCGAGGCGGGCGGGTTCGGGGCGTTCGGCGTGATCGTGCTGGTGCATCTGCGGCTCCGCGCCCTGCCCCGCGCCGACCAGACGCTCCTGCTCGAAGGTAGCCGCGAGGATCTGACACAGGTCGCCGAGGACATCGTCGCGGCGGGCATCCAGCCGGCGGCGCTCGAGCTCGTGTCCCCGGCGCTCGCGCGCCGGGAGCGCTGGGCGCTCGCGGTGCGGGTCGCCGGATCGGCGGCGCTCGTCGCCGCGGACGAGGCAGGGCTCCGCGCCGCGACCGGAGGGCGCTTCACCGCCCTGCGAGCCGACGAAGCGCACGCCTTCTGGATGCGGGCGGCGGAGAGCTTCGCGACCCGCCCCCTCACGTTCCGCATCGGCGGGCTCCCCGACTCGAGCGACGAGCTGCTCGACCTGGTGCAACATCAGGTGGGCGACGAGTGGGTGTCGGCGAGCCCGGGGGTCGGAGCGATCCGCTGGGGCGGTGAGACGACGGTCGACCGGCTGCGCCGCCTGCGGCGCACGCTCGCGGGGCTCGAGGTGCCGCTCACCTTGGAGCGCGCCCCCTGGCCGGTCCGCGCGGCCGTCGGGCACTTCGGCGCCTACCGCGAGGGCGCCGGTCCCCTGATCGCGGGCTTGCGCCGCACGTTCGATCCCGGCGAGGCCTTCGTGGTGGCGGTCGAAGGCACTGAATGACGGGTCGGGGTGGTTTCGCGGCGCTCGATCCCTGCGTCCACTGCGGCTTCTGCCTCCAAGCCTGTCCCACGTACCTCGCCACCGGCGACGAAGCCGACAGCCCGCGGGGCCGCATCGAGCTGATGCGCGCGCTCGAAGTGGGCGAGCTCGCGCCGGATGATGTCTTCGTCGCCCTCCATCTCGACCGCTGCCTCGGGTGCCGCGGCTGCGAGCCCGTCTGCCCGTCGGGCGTGGGCTACGGCCACGGCCTCGAAGCCGCCCGCGCGCTGCTGGCGGAGCGGCGGCGCCCGCCGTACCTCGTGCGCGCCGCGCTCGGTGCGCTCACCGGGGCCGGCGTCTCCCGGGTCGTGTATGCGATGGCGCGGCTGCTGCGGGCGACGGGGATCCCCCGCCGGCTGGCGGGGTGGGGGCGGCTGCGGTTCGCGATGGGGATGCTGGCCGCAACGACGCCGCGGAAGGACGCGGAAGGACGCGGAACGGCGGGGAAGGCCCGGCGCGAGACTTCCCCCGCCCTGCCCCGCCCTTCCGCGTCCTCCCCCGTCCTCTTGTTCCGCGGCTGCATCATGGACGGCCTGTTCTCCCACGTCCACGACGCCACCGCCCGCACCCTCGAGGTGAACGGCTACGCGGTCCGCGACGTGCCGTCCCAGGGTTGCTGCGGCGCGCTGCACGCGCACGCGGGGCTACGGCGCGAAGCGCAGGCGCTGGCGCGGCGCAACGTGGCGGCGTTCGGCGACGGGGACGAGCCCATTGTCGTGAACAGTGCGGGGTGCGGGGCGATGCTCAAGGAGTATGGTCATCTTCTGGACGACGATGCCACGCGGTCCGGGGCCAGGTTCGCCGCGCGGGTGAAAGACGTGACAGAGTTGCTCGCCGAGCGGGGGCCGCGTCCCGGCGCACCGCTCGACGCCACGGTGGCCTACGACCCCCCGTGCCACCTGCTGCATGCGCAGCGCATCGCGGAGCCGCCTCACGCCGTGTTGCGCGCCATCCCCGTACTGCGCGTGATCGCCACACCCGACGCGGCGCAGTGCTGCGGCAGCGCCGGGCTGTTCACGCTGGTCGAGCCCGCGATGTCGCGCGCCGTGCTCGCCCCCAAGCTCGCGTCGCTGCGGGAGGCGCGGCCGCAGGTCGTGGCCACCGGTAACCCGGGCTGCCTGATGCAGCTCGGCGCCGGCCTCGCCGCCGCCGGGATCCCGGCCACCGTGCGTCACCCGGTCGAGCTGCTCGACGAATCGTACCGATCGGCGGGCTATTATGCTTGAAGCACGATGACCTTGCCACCGCTCGCCATCCCCAGCGTGTTCCGGCTCGACCCGGGCAGCGTCGCGCCGCCGTTCGTCGCGGCGCTCCGCACCGGCGCGCTCGTGGCGCGCGCCGATGCGGCAGTCGTCGCCCTCACCGGCCCGGGCGCCGTCACCTGCTTCCAGGGGCTGCTCACGAACGACCTCGAGCAGCCGGGCGATGGCGCGTTCGTGTACGGGGCGCTGCTCACCCCGAAGGGGATGATCGTGGTGGACGGCTGGGCGGCGCGGTTCGGCACCACCGTGAGCTACACGGTGCCGGCGGAGGGGCGCGAGCGCGCGCTCGCGACCTTCACGCGCTCGGTGCCGCCCCGGCTCGCCCGGCTGAGCGACCGCACGGCGGACGTCGCGGTCTACCGGATCGCGGGACCCCGCGCGCTCGCCGTCGCCGAAGCGGCGGGCCTGGCGGTGCCCCCGGCCCCGGGGCGCGTGCTCCAGGCCACGGAGGAGGTCGAGACGGCGCGCGCCACGGACACCGCGCCGTTCGTCCTCCAGGTCACCGCGCCCGCGTCCCAGGCGGCCGCCCTCGCCGTCCGGCTCGTCGCCGCGGGCGCGCTCGAAGCCGAACCGGCCGCCCTCGAGCTGGCGCGCGTTCTGACGGGGTGGCCCCGGCTCGGCGCCGAGGTGGACGACAAAACGATCCCGCAGGAAGTGCGCTACGACGAGATCGGCGGCGTGTCGTATACGAAAGGGTGCTACACCGGTCAGGAGACGGTCGCGCGGCTTCACTTCCGGGGCCACACGAACCGGCAGCTCCGCGGCCTGCTGTTCGACGTCGAGCCGCCGGCCGGGCCGGCGGACGGCTGGAGCGCGGTCACGCACCTGGACCGCGACGTGGGCCGCGTGACGAGCGTCGCCTGGGTGCCGGAGCCCGGCACGGCCGGCGCGGGGCGATGGGTCGGCCTCGCCGTGATCCGCGGCGAGGTGACCCCGGGTGCCATGGTGCGCGCCGCCGGCCGCGACGCGCGGGTCGTCGATCTCCCGTTCGTGCTGCCCGCCGTCGGCCCCGCCTAACGAAAAGCCCGGGCGCGAGTCCCGGGCATCGTCACTGCGGCACGCCTGGCTGCTTACGGTTTCTTCTTCGGCGCGGGCTTCGCGGCCGGAGCGGCAGGGGCCGCGGGCGCCATCTTCTTGGACGTGTCGGCCATCATCATGTGCGACGTGTCGCTCATCATCATGTGCGACGTGTCAGCCGGAGCCGCCGCCGGCTTCTGCTCCGCCTTCTGACACGCGCCCATGGCCACGAGAGCGAGGACCATTGCGAGACGCTTCATGCGGACTCCTGATGGAAGTAGCGGTTAACGGGGCGTTCGGCGGGGGAAAACCTAGCGTCGGGACCTGCGGAGTCAAGGGCGCGGGATCGACGCCGGTATATCTCGCGCCCCACGGCACATGACGGATCGGCGGAGCTTTCTCGGTTGGATCGGCAGCCTGCCGCTGGTGGGACGCCACCGCGCTCCGCTCCCCGCCCCTCCGATTGTCATTGCCGCGACGCCCACGGCGCTGTACCAGCAGCCCGACGGCCGCAACAACCTTGTTCGCATCACCGTCGCTGGGCTCGACGCCCCGGCAGCGCGCGCCCGCGTGACGGACCGCCGCGGCACGCTCGTCGGCACCGCCGGGCTGCTCCCCGTTTCGGCCGGCGCGGGCGGGGGCGGGGGCGCCGCCTTCGCGGGCGAGGTGTGGATCCCGCTCCCCGAGCCGTCCGCGTTTCAGATCGATCTCGAGGTCGGAAAGCAACAGGTCGGGCGCCGGCGCGTTCGGCTCGTGCCGCCGCGCCGCTGGACGCTCTACTGGCTCTCGTCCAGCCACACCGACGTCGGGTACAGTGACTTGCAGGAGCGCTGTCTCGAGGTCCACCGCGAGAACCTGGACGCGGCGCTGGCTCGCCTCCCAGCCCATCCAGAGTATCGCTGGACCGCGGAGTGCGCGCTGCAGGTGCTGTCGTACGTCGAGAACCGCTCCCCCGCGGCCGGCGACGCGTTGGCGCAGGCGATCCACGACGGCAAGGTGGGCTTCTCCGCCCTGTTCGCGAACCTGCTCACGGGGCTTCTCGACCACGAGACCTTCGCCCGCGCGGTGTGGCCCGCCGGCCTGTTCGCGCGCCAGCGCGGCCTCGGGTACGCGGCGGCGCAGATCGCGGACGTGCCCGGTCAGGTCGCTACGCTGCCGACGCTGCTCGCGGCCAGCGGCGTGCGCTACCTCGTGAGTGGCGTGAATCCCGAGCGCGCCGTGCCGCTCCTCTCCCCCACTGACGGCGCCCAAGCGCAGCTCGCGGGAGCCTGGACCACCTACCCGCAGCTCTACTGGTGGGAGGGGCCGGACGGGAGCCGGGTGCTCCACTGGCGGGGCTACGGCTACGGCGACGCGTCGCGCTTCGCGTTTGACGCGGGCGCGGGAGACATGGCGCGCCGGCTCTCCGACTGGCTGCTCACGCATCCTGTCTTCCTCTCGCCGGACTATCCCTACGATGTGGCCTTGCTGCACGGCGCGGCGGGAGACAACGGGTTGATGGACGAGCGGCTGATCGCGAACCTCGAGGAGTTCAACCACCGCTACGCGTTCCCGCGCATCATCCCCGGGCGCGCGGAGGACTTCTTCCGGGAGGTGCAGCAGCGCTGGGGGCGGAAGCTCCCCGTGCGGCGCGGCGACACGGGTCTGTACCGCGAAGACGGCGCCGCCTCGACCGCGGCCGAGTTAGCGCGCTTCCGCTCCGCCCAGCTCGCCGCGCGGGCCGCGGACCTGCTCGCCCTGTGGGACGAGAGAACCGAGCCCAGGGACGGGGGCGCGGCCGAGCGAATCGCGCGCCGGGCCGCGGAGCGCCGGCAGCTGTGGCGCAACCTGCTGCTGTTCGGGGAGCATACCTGGGGATCGGCGGACAGCGTGTCGGACCCCGACGGGCCGCAGACAGCGGAGCAGTGGCGATACAAGCGGCGCCTGCTGGATGGCGCCGCCGCCGTAGCCACCGCCCAGGTGGCGGGTGCGCTGCTCCGCATCGGCCTCAGCACGCGCGCCGGCGCCGGGCGCATCGTGTTCAATGCGTCGAGCTGGGTGCGGAGCGATGTGGTGCGCGTGCCCGACGCCGCGGGCCGCCGGCTGGCGTACGACGGCCATGACTGGCCGGCCGTGGATCTGCCCGACGGCTCGGCGCTGGTCGTGGCGCGGGACGTGCCGCCGCTGGGCTACCTGGCGCTCGCCGAGAGCCCGGGGGCGCCGAACCCGCCCCGGGACGACGGCGCGGCGCTCGAGGCGCAAGCCGGGACCTTCCATGTGGTGCTCGATCCGGCGACCGGCGCCATCCGCTCGCTCACGACCGGAGACGGGAAGGAGCGCGTCCGGCCGACCGCCTGGCCGGAGGGGGAGGGGGAGGGGGAGGGGGGACTGAACCAGCTCGTGTACGTGCAGGGCGGCGCCCATAGCGCCCTCTGGACCGGCCGCGGCCGCGACGAGCTGCGGGCACCCGCCGATCTCACCGTGAGCCGGGCCCAGCTCGTGACGGCCCGGCGCGAACGGCTCCCGGGAATCGGCACCCGGCTCGTGGTCCAGCGCAAGCTGCAGGGCTGCACGAGCGTCGCGACCGTCGTGACGTTGTACGACGAGCTCCCGTGGGTGGACATCGAGAACCGGGTCACCAAACCCGCCACGCTCGAGAAGGAAGCGCTGTACGTCGCGTTTCCGTTCGCGCTCACGCAGCCGACGGTCGAGGTGGAGGTGCCACTGGGCCGGATGACGGTGGAGCGTGACCAGCAGCCCGGCAGCTGCCGGGACTGGTACTGCCACACGCACTGGGTGTGGCTGCACGACGCCGCGGACGGGATGCTCTGGAGCGGGCCCGACACCCCGCTCGTCACGTTGAACGACATCTTCCGGGGTCAGTGGCGCCGGACGCTCGCGCCCGACGGGACGTTGTTCGCATACGTGCTGCACAATTACTGGCCCACGAACTTCGCGGCCCGCCAGGGCGGCGAGCTCACGTTCCGCTACCGCATCTCGGCGCTGGCGCCGGGCGGCGATCGCGCCGAGCCGGCGCGACGCGGCTGGGCCGCGTGCGACCCGCTGTACGTGAGCGCTCCGTACGGGAGCGCCGGTGGGGGCGGCGGGGGCCCCCTTCCGGGCAAGGACTCGGCCGTGTTCATCGCGGACCGCGGCGCGCTGGTCATCGGCGCCAAGCCCGCCGACGACGGCGAGGGCGCCATCGTGAAGCTGCTCGACGTCAGCGGCGTCGGGCGCGGGGTCGGGATCTGGCCGGCCGCCTACGGCTTCCACGCCGCGCGCCGCGCCAGCCTGGTGGAGATGAATGAGGACGCGGTGCCGGTGGCGCGCGACGGCCGGGTGACGCTCGAGCTGCCGGCGTGGGGTGTCGGGGCCCTGCGACTCTTTACACCGCGGGAGCGTGTCGGTTAAGTATGGACCTATGACAAAGCCGACCACACTGGGCGAACTGAAACAGACCGAGTGGGCGAGCCCCGCCCGCATCCGCCGGAACGTGAAGGACGAGATGCGGGAGAATCTGATCTGCTTGCTCGAAAACGGCTCGCCCCTGTTCCCCGGGATCGTGGGCTACGAGGATACGGTCATCCCCCAGCTCGTCAACGCGGTCCTGTCGCGCCACAACTTCATCCTGCTGGGCCTGCGCGGCCAGGCGAAGAGCCGTATCCTGCGCCAGCTCGTCACGCTCCTCGACGAAGAGATTCCCATCGTCGCGGGGAGCGAGGTGAACGACAACCCGTTCGCGCCGATCTCGAAGTTCGGCCGCGAGCGCGTGACCGAGATGGGCGACCGCGCGCCGATCGCCTGGCTGCCGCGCGACTCGCGCTACGTGGAAAAGCTCGCCACGCCGGACGTGACCATCGCCGACATCATCGGTGACGTCGATCCGATCAAGGCGGCGCGCGGAGGGCACCTGCTCTCGGACGAGCTGACCATGCACTTCGGCCTGTTGCCACGCGCCAACCGCGCCGTGTTCGCGATCAACGAGCTGCCGGACCTCGCCGGCAAGATTCAGGTTGGGTTGTTCAACATCATGCAGGAAGGGGACGTCCAGATCAAAGGGTACCCCGTCCGGCTGAACCTCGACGTGGCGCTCGTGTTCACGGCGAATCCCGAGGATTACACCGCTCGCGGCAAGATCATCACGCCGCTCAAGGACCGCATCGGGTCGGAGATCGTCACGCACTATCCGCACACCGTCGAGTTGGGGGGGACGATCACGCGCCAGGAGGCCTGGCTGGAGCGCACCGGCCGCCCCTTGAAGCTCCCGGACTTCATCCTGGAGCTGATCGAGCGCATCGCGTTCGAGGCGCGCGAGGACAAGCGGGTGGACCGGCGCAGCGGCGTCTCCCAGCGGTTGCCCATCAGCGTGCTCGAGAACGTCATCTCCAACGCCGAGCGGCGCTCGATCGTCACCAAGGAGAAGACGGTCGTGCCGCGCGTCTCCGACATCTACGCGGCGCTGCCCGCCATCACCGGCAAGCTCGAGCTCGAATACGAGGGTGAGCTCCAGGGTCCCGAGGTCATCGCGAAGGATCTGATCCGGCGCGCGGCCGGCAAGACCTTCGAGGCGCGCGTCGGCGGCGCCAACGTCGACGACAGCGTCCACTGGTTCGACGAGGGCGGCGCCCTCAAGATCTCGATGGACGAGCGCGCGGAGACCTGCCTGAAGGGCTTCAGCGTGGTCCCGGGGCTGCTCGACCTCATCGACCAGGTCGGCCTCGCGGCCAAGAAGGATCCCGGCACGATGGTGGCGGCGTGCGAGCTCGTGCTCGAGGGCCTCGTGGCCGAGAAGCGCATCTCGCGCAGCGAGGAGCTGGGGTACACGCGGGTACGAGGGGAGCCGAAGGGGCCCGGGTACGGGAAGACGGGAGGCGGCGGGCCGAACCTCTTCCAGTAATCCGTCATCCGTCGGGCAACGCAGTATCTTCCCTCCGGACCTCCTCCGGAGCCCTCATGGCCAAGCTCGTCGCCGGCGCCGTCCTCGTCGTCATCGCCTTCTCGCTGCTGCTCTCCGCCGCCACCGTTCGGTCCCAGCGCCCCGGCCCCATCGCCAACCTGCTCCGCTTCGCGGGCTACGTCGTCGCGTTCCTCGGCCTGCTCGTGACGATCGGTTCCGCCATGGTCGTCATCGCCCCGGGCGAGGTGGGAGTGCGGCACGCGTTCGGCTACGTGGACCCATCGCCGCTGCTCGCAGGGATCCGGTTCGTGCCGCCCTGGTCCTCGATCGAGCGCTATTCGACCCGCGAGGAACAGTGGCCTACCCGCGGGGAGCAGATCGAGGCGATCGAGGCGCTCTCGAGCGAGCAGATGGGGATGCACGTCGAGGTGTCGATCCGCTGGCAAATCGACCCGATGCAGGCGCCCAAGATCTTCACCGAGATCGGCGACGAGAACCAGATCCGTGGGGCGGTGCTCAATGCGATCCGCAAGGGCGTGCGCGACGGCATGGTCCAATACTCGATCAACGACATCTCCAAGCGCACCCAGATCGCCAACACGATGGAAGCGCTGGTGGACTCGGCGCTCGTGACGACGCCGCGGGCCGGCGGCGGCAAGTTCCGGATCGCCACGGTCACCGCGTTCTTCCTGCGCGACCTGCAGCCGCCCGCGCAGGTGGTGCAGGCGATCAACAACAAGATCGCCCAGGAGCAGCAGATCGAGACCGAGCGCCACCGCGTCGAAGTCGCCCGGCTCCAAACCGAGCAGCAGCGGCTCCTGAACCAGACGCTCTCGCCCGAGGCCCTCACCAAGCAGTGGATCGAGGTGCTGCACGACATGAAGAGCTCGGGCAACCTGATCATCTTCGTGCCGACCGAGGGAGGGTTGCCGCTGCTCAACATCAGCGACCTGCGCAAGAACCTGAAGCCCTGAGATGTCGTCGCCCGTCATCACGTTCACGCGGCAATACGCTTCGGGCGGCTCCGACATCGCGCGCCTCGTGGCCGCCGCCCTCGATTGGACGGTGATCGACAACGAGTTCGTGGAGGAGGTGGCGCGACGCGCCGGCCTGCCGCCCGCGGAGGTCGCCGAGCGCGACGAGCGGGCGCCGGGCCTGCTCGAGCGGCTCGCCCGCACGCTCGCGGTCGCGTCGCCCGAGCTGTTCATCACGGCGACCGCCGCGCCGCGGGTCGAGCAGGACGAGGCCAGCCTCGTCAAGCTGACCGAGCGGGTGATCGCCGAGGCGGCGGCGCACGGGCGGGTGGTGCTCGTGGGCCGGGGCGCGCAGGCGCTGCTCGCGCAGCGCCCGCCCCCCGACGCCCTGCACGTCTACGTCGTCGCCTCGAAACCCTGGCGCATGAGGCTCGCCGTGGAGCGCCTCGGCGCGGACCCGGCGACCGTCGAGCGTCTCGTGGACGAGACCGACCGCCGGCGCGACGGCTACGTCAACACCTACTACGGGCGGCACCGGCACGACGTCGTGAACTACGATCTCGTGGTGAACAGCGAGCGGCTCGGGATCGAGGGGGCGGCGGCGCTGGTCGTCGCGGAAGCGCGCAGGAGACAATGGCGTTGAGCACCGCCGCTCGGGCGGCTGCGCTCACGGCGTGGCTGTCGTTGGGATGCTGGCGCGGCCCGGCCTTGGGACCGCAGCTCCCCGTGGCTGTGGTCCCATTCGACGCGTACGGAGGTGCGATCTACGTCCCCGGCGTGATCAACGGGGACTCCGCGTGGCTGATGCTGGACACGGGCCTCTCCCGCACCGGGCTCGATCGCGACTGGGCCGGGAGCGTCGGGGCCGTCCCGGTCCAAGGCGCGGAGACGGCTGCGACCGCCGTCGTGAATACGCTGCGGCTCGGCGAGCTCGAGTTGCCGAGCTACCGGGTGGCGCTGTACCGCCTCCGCGGCCTGAGCGAAGCGAGCGGACGCCTCCAGCGGGGCCTCGTGGGGCACGATCTGCTGCAGCGCTTCGCCGTGGAGATCGATTACGAGCACCGGCGCGTGCGGTTGTTCGACGCGGCAGGGTACCACTACGCGGGCGCCGGCCGCCCCGTCCGATTCACGCCGGATGCCGATCTCCCACTACTCGAGGCGTACGTGAAAGTCCCGCACCGGCGGCCCATCCGGACCCGCCTGCTGCTCGATACCGGGGCGTCCGGCCTGTGCGTGATCCTCACCGCTCCGTTCGTAGAGCAGCACGGGCTCGGCGGCCTCTCGCCCGCCATCGACGCACCCATCGGGACGGGGCTGGTCGGCGAGCTCCACGGGACCATCGTGCGCCTCCAGGAGCTGCGGCTCGGCGGCGTGACGGTTCCGTCCCCGACCACGGGGCTGGGCGGTGAGAACAAAGGCTTCCTGGCGCGAACGGACATCGACGGGGTCATAGGCAACGCCGTGTTCGAGGGCTCGCGCCTCGTGGTCGACTATGCGCGCCGCCGCGTGATCGTGGAGCCGCGAGTCGTCACCGGCTCGCCGTGCGATTACGACATGAGCGGGCTGCGGCTGACCGCCCGGGGGCCGGATCTGAAGCACATCATGGTCGACTATGTGGTGCCGCGGAGCCCCAGCGCGGAGGCCGGGATCGAAGTGGGTGACGAGCTCCTGGGCATCGACGGACGCGGGGTCGCCGAGACGGACTTGAGCGACGTGCGCAATACCCTCCGCGCCGCCGGCGCCATCCGGCAGCTGCTGCTGCGACGCGCTGCGGATACGATCCGCGTGGCGCTGCGGCTGCGGCGCCTCCTGTGACGGCTCCGTCCCCCGCCCCCTGCCCCTGCCCCGTTAGGCGGTGTGCCGTAGCTCCGGCACGGCCCACGCCGCAAGCGCCGTGGCGATGAGACAGCCCGACCCGCCGATGGCGATGGCGATCGGGGCGCCCGTGTGCTCGGCGACGAGGCCCGCCTGGAAGGCGCCGAACGGCGCCATCCCGACGAACACGAACGCGTAAAACGCCATCACGCGGCCCCGCAGCGAGTCCGGGACCAGCGTCTGCAGCATCGTGTTGGCGAGGGCGGTCGTCACGATCATCGCCCAGCCGGCGAGCGCCAAGAGGAGCAGCGCCAAGCCGAAGGCGCGGACGGCGGCGAACAGGACGAGGAGCGCACCGAAGGCGCCGCCTCCCTCCAGCAACGCCGCGCCCTGGCGCACGCGCCGTCCGGCGAGCGCCAGTCCCAGCGCCCCCAGCATCGCGCCGACGCCCACGGCCGCCATCAGCAGCCCGTAGCCGCGCGCGTCGCTGTGCAGCACGTCCCGCGCCACCACCGGCATGAGCACGAGGAACGGGAACCCGAATACGCTGAACGCGGCGACCAGGACCACGAGCGCCGACACCCGGCGGTCGCTCCGGAGAAACGTGACCACCTCGCGGAACCCTTCCCGGGCCGAGTGCCGGGTCGGGTGGGGGACGAACGGCGGGAGTCGCATCGCCAGCAACCCTGCGATGACGGCGATATAGCTCACGCCGTTCAGGAAGAAGCACATCGCGACTCCCGTCGCGCCGATCAACACCCCCGCGACCGCGGGCCCGACGATCCGCGCCGCGTTGAACATCGACGAGTTCAGCGCGATCGCGTTCATGAGGTCGTCCTTGCCCACGAGCTCCACGATGAACGCTTGGCGGCCCGGGATGTCGAACGCGTTGACGAGGCCGAACAGCACGGCGAGCGCCATCACCTGCCACGTCGTCACCAGCTTCGTCCACACGAGCACCGCCAACGCCAGCGCCTCGGCCATCTGCAGCAGCTGCGTCCACACGATGAGGCGACGCTTGTCCACGCGATCGACGACGATGCCGGCGTACAGCGTGCACAGCAGGACCCCGAAGGAACGGAGCGCCTGGTTCAAGCCGACGGCGAACGCGGAGTTGGTGATCTCGAGCACCAGCCAGCCGAGCGCGACGGACTGCATCCACGTGCCGATGAGCGAAACGCCTTGTCCGAAGAAGAACAGCCGGAAGTTGCGGTGGGCGAGCGCCCCGAGGCGGAATCCGCGTGCGGCTTCGTCCATTGCGGGAAAGCTCGCCGCCGCCCGATATTTGGGGTAGGGAGCCCGATGAAATACACGACGTACAGCCGCTACCTCCCCGAGCTGGCCGACACGATCAACCTCCAGGCCCTGCTCGACGAGCTCGCCGACTTCCTGCTCCAGTCGGGCTTCGCCGGAGGCGCGTACTCGCACCCGTTCTGGGGCGAGTTTGGCGAAGACGAGGCCGACCGCTCCCTCGACGCGCTCCGCCAGGCGATCCTCCAGGCGCTGATGGAGTCGGGCCAGCTCACGCCCGAGATGTTGAAGGTGTTGCGGGGTGAATCGAGCGGCGACGCCGAGCGCGACGCCGACCTGCAGCGCCAGCTCTCGGAGCTGCTCGACAAGATCGTCCAGAAGCTGATCGACGAGGGCTACCTCAATGTCGCCGAGGCGCCCAAGATGCCCTCGGGCCAGCAGCCGCTGTTCGGGCCCGGCGGGATGGCGAAGGAAGCGGCCCAGCAGGTGCAGTTCAACCTCACCGAGAAGGGCATCGACTTTCTCGGCTATCGGACCCTGAAGCACCTGCTGGGCAGCATCGGCAAGTCGAGCTTCGGCGCGCACGACACCGAGCACCTCGCGACCGGCATCGAGGCCGAAGCGGTGAGCAAGCCGTACGAGTACGGCGACACGCTCAACCTCGACGTCAACGCCACCCTCACCAACGCCCTGCAGCGCGAAGGCATGGGCGTCCCGATCAACCTCGAATACGACGACCTCATGGTGCACCAGGCCGAGTACCGGTCCTCGTCCGCCACGGTGCTGATGCTCGACTGCTCGCACTCGATGATCCTGTACGGGGAAGACCGCTTCACCCCGGCCAAGAAGGTCGCCCTCGCGCTCACGCACCTGATCCGCACCCAGTTCCCGGGCGACACGCTGCGCGTGGTGCTATTCCACGACACCGCCGAGGAGATCCCGCTGGCCCAGCTGGCGCGCGCCCAGGTCGGGCCGTACCACACCAACACCGCCGAAGGGCTGAAGCTGTCGCGCCGCATGCTGCTGTCGCAGCGCAAGGACATGCGCCAGATCATCATGATCACCGACGGGAAACCGTCGGCGCTCACCCTGCCCGACGGCCGGATCTACGTGAACTCGATGGGCCTCGACCCGCAGATCCTCCAGGCCACGTACCGCGAGGTAGCGCTGTGCCGGCGCTCGGGCATCATGATCAACACCTTCATGCTGGCGCGCGACCGCAGTCTGGTCGAGTTCGTGAAGAAGGTCTCCGCCATCTGCCGCGGCAAGGCCTACTTCACCAACACGATGACCCTCGGGCAGTTCATCCTGATGGACTTCATGCGGCGGAAGACGCGCCGCGTGTCGTAGGCGCGCCCCGACTCACGACGCCTGCAGCGCTAGCGAGGACCGCGGGCGCGGCCACGTCACCTTACGATTATCGCTATCTCGGTCGCGAGGTTAAAACCGGCACGGCAGCGCCGCGTCAAGGGGCGGGGGCCGTCGCGGCGTACACGATGCGCGACACGTCGCCCACGAGGTTGTGTGCGACGCTGTCCTCCTTGATGCCTCCCGTCAGCACCACCAGCACGTACGCGCCCCCGCCCCCGCCCCCGCGCGGCGGGTACACGACCGCGGCGTCGTGATACACCACCTCGCCGATCCACCCCGTCTTGTGCGCGACGCGCGCCCCGGGCGGCACGCCCGCGGGGATTCCCTCGTTGAACTCCTGGCGCCCGAGAATCGCCAGCATCGTATCGCACGCGGTGGGGCTCGCCGCCCGGTGCTCCGCGATCGCCGCCAGCAGCGTGCCCAAGTCGCGCGCCGACGTCGTGTTATTGAGTCCGGCACGGTAGGCCTTGCCGTCTTCCACGCCGCGCAGCACCTGGATCGACCACGCGCCGAGCGCGCGGGCGGACGCCTGTGCCCGCGCGGCCCCGACGCGCTCGACGAGGATGTCGGTCGCGAGGTTCGACGAGCGCGTGATCATCAGCTCCAGCAGCTCGCGCACCGACGCCTTGCCGCCCACCCGCAGGTACAACGTCGAGTCCGAGTCATCCGCCTTGTCGACGTCGAACGGCGACCCGTCCACGAGCGAGGGGAAGGTCGCGTGCACGGAGAGCGAATCGTCGAGCGTCAGGAGCCCGGCGTCCGCATCGCGGAAGAGTTGGATCATCACCGGGAGCTTCATCGTGCTGGCGGCGTGGAACCGCAGGTTCGCGCCGATCAACACCGAGTCGGGCCGGGTAAGGCTGCGATAGTACAAGCCCACGCCCGTCGCCGGCGCCTGTGCGATGCGCGCCGCCAGCCGCCCGCGCAGCGGGCCCAGACTCTGGGCCAGAGCGGCGTTGCAGGCCAGCAGGCCAAGCAGCGGGAAGCTGCGTCTGAACATGGCTCGCAGAATATACTGAGGTCTGATGTCTGAGGTCTGACGCCTAGTTAGATTTGCGGCGTGAGCGAGTTCGTCTTCGGCACCCATAACGCCGCCTTCGTGCAGGTCATGTACGAGCAATACCTGCGCGACCCCGCTTCCGTCTCCGACGACTGGCGCCAGCTCTTCGATAACGGCAGGCTCGCCGAGCTGCCGGTGATTCCGACGAATCGCACGGAAGTCCTGGGGAGAGGGGAGAAGGGAGAGGTTCCTTCCGGTGCACCGTCGAGTACCTCTCCCCTCTCACCTCTCCCCGGCGCTTTGACGCCGATCACGGGCCCGGCAGGTCGGTTGGTGCAGAACATGACGGACTCGCTCTCCGTCCCGACCGCCACCTCGTTCCGCGAGATCGCGGTCGATGTGCTGGACGCTCGGCGCAAGGAGCTCAACGCCCGGCTCGCGGCCACCGGCAAGAAGATCTCCTACACCCACCTGATCGGGTACGCGATTGTACGGGCCGCGCGCGACTTCCCGGTGATGACGCACGCCTTTCACGACGTGAACGGCAAACCGCACCGTCTCGATCCGCAGGGCGTGAACCTCGGCCTCGCAGTAGACGTGGAGAAAAAGGACGGAAGCCATGCCCTCGTCGTGCCCGTGATCAAGCACGCCGAGGGGATGGCCTTCGCGACCTTCCACGCCACGTACGAGTCGCTCGTCGACAAGGCACGCGGCAACAAGCTCGTCCCCGATGACTTCGTCGGCGCGACCATCACGCTCACGAACCCTGGGACCATCGGCACCGTGGCGTCGGTGCCGCGTCTCATGAAGGGCCAGGGGTCGATCATCGCGACCGGCGCGATCCGCCAGATCGGGCCGGCGAAGGTCATGACGATCACGAGCACCTACGACCACCGCGTCATCCAGGGGGCGGAGTCGGGGATGTTTCTCCACCGGCTCGACGACCTCCTGCAGGGCGCAGACGGATTCTACGGATCGGTATTCGACAGTCTCGCACTGAAGGGGAGAGGGGAGAAGGGAGAGGTATTCTCCGTTGCACCGGAACGTCCCTCTCCCATCTCCCCTCTCCCCGGTGGGGTGGTGGGCGGGGAGGAGCTGAGGCACGTCGCGGCGGCCATGGCGCTCGTGAAGGCCATCCGGAATTTCGGCCACCAGGCGGCGCGGCTCGACCCGCTCGGCTCCGAGCCTCCCGGCGACCCCGCGCTCGATCCCGGCCCGCTCGGGCTCACGCCGGAGATCATGGCCCGCATCCCCGCCGAGCTGCTGCGGATCTACGTGCCGGGACAGACGCTTGCCGAAGCGTACCCGCGGCTCCAGGAGACCTACTGCGGAACCATCTCATACGAGGTGGAGCATATCGGGAGTCACCAGGAGCGTGTGTGGCTGCGCCAGGTGATCGAGTCGGGCGAGCACCGCAAGCCCCTCACCCCCGACGAGCAGCGCAAGCTGCTGTCCCGCCTCACCGCGGTGGACGCGCTCGAGCGGTTCCTGCACCGGGCGTACCTCGGTCAGAAGCGGTTCTCGATCGAAGGGCTCGACGTGCTCGTGCCGATGCTCGACCAAACGATCGAGCTCGCCGGCGCGAGCGGAGCGCGTCGCGTCGTGCTGGGGATGGCCCACCGCGGCCGGCTGAACGTGCTCGCCCACGTCGTGGGGCTGCCCTACGAGACGATCTTCGCCGAGTTCGAGGGCGGGCGGCCCGTCGAGGAAACACTCACCCCCGAGGGCGGCACGGGCGACGTGAAGTACCATCACGGGGCGGACGGCGTATACCAGACAGCCGCCGGCAAGCCCGTGAACATCACCCTTTCGCCCAACCCGAGCCACCTCGAAGCCGTGAATCCGGTGGTCGAGGGGCGGGCCCGCGCGAACCAGACGAACCGGCGCGGCAAGGAGGCGATCCACGACGGCACCGTGGCGCTCCCGGTGCTGATCCACGGCGACGCGTCGTTCGCGGCGCAGGGCGTGGTGGCGGAGACGTTCAACCTGGCCCGCCTCAAGGGCTACACCACGGGCGGTACCATCCATCTGATCGCGAACAACCAGCTCGGCTTCACGACCGACCCGAAAGAAGCGCGCTCGACCGACTATGCGAGCGACCTCGCCAAAGGCTTCGACGCCCCGATCATCCATGTGAACGCGGATGATCCCGAAGCCTGTCTCGCCGCGGTGCGGCTCGCGATGATGTACCGGGACAAGTTCCACGCTGACGTGGTGATCGACGTCGTGGGTTACCGGCGCCACGGGCACAACGAGGGCGACGAGCCGGCCTACACGCAGCCGTTGATGTACGAGCGCATCAGGCGGACGCCGCCGGTGCGTCAGAAGTATGCCGAGCAGCTGGGGCAGGCGGGGGTGCTCGGCGCAGCACAGGCCGAGGCCGAGGCGGAGCAAACGTATCAGCGGCTCGGAGAGATCCAGCAGTCGCTCAAGGCCCATCTCTCCGAGGCCGGGACCGGGGAAGAGCCGCAGCGGATCTCGGGGGCACAGCAGGCGATCGCGGAGCCCGAGACGACGGTAACCGCGCCGCTGCTCGCCAGCCTGAACGAGCAGCTGCTCCAGGTCCCGGCCGGATTCACGGTGAATCCCAAGCTCCAGCGGCAGCTCGAGCGGCGGCGGCCCGCGCTCGGCGAGGGCGGCATCGACTGGGCGCACGCCGAGGCGCTCGCGTTCGCGTCGCTCCTCGTCGAGGGCACGGCCATCCGGCTCACCGGCCAGGACACGGTGCGCGGTACCTTCAGCCAGCGGCACCTGGAGCTGCACGACACGGTGACCGGGCGACGCTACGCCCCGACTCAGAACCTCCCCGGGGCCCGTGCGCCGTTCGAGCTGCACAACAGCCCGCTCTCCGAGTTCGCCTGTCTCGGGTTCGAGTACGGCTATGCCGCCGCGGCGCCCGAGGCGCTGGTGCTGTGGGAAGCACAGTACGGCGACTTCACGAACGGCGGCGAGGTGATCATCGACCAGTTCCTCATCGCCGGGCTCGCGAAGTGGGGACAGACCTCGCGCCTCACGCTGCTCCTGCCGCACGGCTACGAGGGGCAGGGCCCCGAGCACTCGAGCGCACGGATCGAGCGTTTCCTCGCGCTCGGCGCGGACGGCAACATTCGCATCGCGAATTGCACGACGCCGGCGCAGTACTTCCATCTGTTGCGGCGCCAGGCGCGTCACGCCGAGCTGCGGCCCCTCGTCTTGTTCACGCCGAAGAGCCTGCTGCGGTTGCCGCAGGCGACCTCACGCGTCGAAGAGCTGACGGCGGGCGGGTTCCGGCCGGTACTCGACGACCCCGCAGGCGACGCCCGCCGCGGCGCGACCCGCCTTGCGCTGTGCAGCGGCAAGGTGTACTACGATCTCCTGCTGTCGCCGCTCCGCGCCCAAGCCCCGCACGTGGCGATCGGCCGGGTCGAGCTGCTCTATCCTTTCCCCGCCGCGGAGCTCGCCGATCTGATCAAGCGGTATCCCAAGATGACTGAGATCGTGTGGGTGCAGGAGGAGCCGCGCAACATGGGGCCGCAGAAGTTTATGCGGCCGCAGCTGCAGGAGCTCGTCGGCCCCGACGTAGCGGTGCGCGACGTCGGGCGGCCGGAGCGCTCGAGCCCGGCCGAGGGCTACCCGGCCGCACACCAAGTCGAGCAGGCGCGGATCGTGGCGGCGGCGTTCAGCGCCTGACGGCAGCGACCCTACCCTCCCCGACTACCGCTAGGCTAGCTTTTCCGCAATGGCTACGGCCCCGGCTGTTCGGGCTCGGCAGGCGCGCGAATCCGTCGTCATCCGCTTCGCGGGAGACTCGGGCGACGGGATGCAGGTGACGGGCTCACGCTTCACGGTGGAAACGGCCCTCGCCGGCAACGACCTCACCACCTTCCCCGATTTCCCCGCCGAGATCCGCGCCCCCGCCGGGACGACGTACGGCGTCTCGGCGTTCCAGATCCAGTTCGGTGCCCGCGACATCATGACCCCGGGCGACGCCGTGGACGTGCTCGTGGCCATGAACCCGGCCGCGCTCAAGGTGGATCTCAAGGATCTCCGGCTGGGCGGAACCATCCTGGTGGACACGGGCGCCTTCACCGAGCGCAACCTAGCGAAGGCGGAATTCCCCGCCAACCCGCTCGAGGACGGCTCCCTCGCTCCCTACCAAGTGCTCACCTTCGACATCACGCGGCTCACGACGGAAGCGGTCAAGCCATTCGGGCTTTCCACCCGGGACGCGCACCGCTGCCGCAACATGTGGGCGCTCGGCCTGATGCTCTGGATGTACGGCCGCGACCGGCAGGTGACGATCGACTGGCTGCGCCGCAAGTTCGCCGACCGGCCCGAGCTCGCCCAGGCCAACGTCGCGGCCCTGAACGCCGGCCACGCGTTCGGCGAGACCGCCGAGATGTCGGAGCAGCTGGTGGGGTACGCGGTGCCGAGCGCGCCGGTCGAGCCGGGGCGCTACCGCACCGTGAGCGGGACGGAGGCGATCGCGTGGGGGCTCATCGCCGGCATGCGCGCCGCGGGGCTGGAGAAAATGATCTTCGCCGGGTACCCGATCACGCCCGCGTCGCTGCTGCTGCACACGCTGGCGAACCTCAAGGCGCACGGCGTGATCACCTTTCAGGCGGAGGACGAGATCGCCGCCATCGGCGCCGCGATCGGCGCCGCCTATGCCGGAGCGCTCGGGGTGACGTCGAGCTCCGGCCCCGGGATGGCGCTGAAGACCGAGATGCTCGGCCTCGCGATCGCCACCGAGCTGCCGATCATAGTGGTCGACTCCCAGCGGGCCGGGCCCTCTACGGGCATGCCCACCAAGGCCGAGCAGTCCGACCTGTTTCAGGCGGTGCACGGCCGGAATGCGGACGCGCCGCTTGCCGTGATCGCCGCCGCGACGACCGTCGACTGTTTCGACGTCGCCATCGAGGCGGTACGGATCGCCACGACGTACATGACGCCGGTGATCCTGCTCTCCGACGCCTACCTCGCCCACGCCGCCGAGCCGTGGCGTCTCCCCGACCCGGGGGCGCTGCCGAGCTTCCCGGTGCACTTCCGCACCGACCCCACCGGCTTCCACCCGTTCGTGCGCGACCCGACGACGCTGGCGCGGGCCTGGGCCGTGCCGGGAACACCGGGCCTGGAGCATCGCATCGGCGGGCTGGAGAAGGACTACGACACCGGGCACATCTCCTACGACCCCGACAACCATGCGCGGATGACCCGGACGCGGGCGGCGAAGATCGCCGGGATCGCGAACGACATCCCGGCCCAACGACCGGCGCTGGGAGACGACCACGGCGCGGTCGCCGTCGTGGGCTGGGGCTCGACGTACGGGGCGATCCATAGAGCCGTCGGCGAGGCGCGGGAGGATGGCCTCGACGTCTCGCACATTCACCTGCGTTACCTGAACCCCTTCCCGGCCAACCTCGGCGACCTGCTCAAGCGGTTCGACCGGATCCTCGTCCCGGAGATGAACAGTGGCCAGCTGGTGCAGCTGTTGCGGGCGGCCTACCTGGTGCCGGCGGTGGGCCTGAGCAAGGTGGCAGGCAAGCCATTCAAGGTGGCGGAGATCGTGGAGGCCATCCATGACGATCGCGACGATCACTGACGCCGAGCTCGCGCCCAAGGACTACGCGTCGGACCAGGAGGTCCGGTGGTGCCCGGGGTGCGGGGACTACGCGATACTCAAAGCGGTCCAGAAGGCGCTGGCGGAGCTGGGCGCCCGGCGCGAGCGCACCGTGTTCGTCTCAGGGATAGGCTGCGCCGCGCGGTTCCCCTACTACCTGTCCACGTATGGGTTCCACACAATCCACGGACGGGCGCCCGCCGTCGCGACCGGTATCAAGCTCGCCAATCCCGAGCTCGACGTGTGGGTGATCACGGGCGACGGCGACGGGCTCTCGATCGGCGGCAACCACATGCTGCACGCGCTGCGCCGCAACGTCGATCTCCAGATCATCCTCTTCAACAACGAGATCTACGGACTCACCAAAGGACAATACTCCCCGACGTCGCGGCGCGGGACGCGCTCGCCTTCGACACCCCAGGGCTCGGTCGAGTCCCCCGTGGCGCCGTGCGCCTTCGCTCTGGGCGCCGGAGCCCGGTTCGTCGCCCGGGCGGTGGACACGCAGCAGCCGGAGCTCGTGGCGCTCTTGAAGCGGGCCCACGCGCACCGCGGGGCGTCGTTCGTCGAGGTGTTCCAGAACTGCGTCGTCTTCAATGACGGCGTGTTCGATCAGTTCACCGCGAAGGACGCGGCTCCCGATGCGCAGCTCCACGTCGAGCACGGCCGACCGTTGGTCTTCGGCCGGAACGGGGACCGCGGACTGCGCCTGCAGCCCGGCAGCCTCGCGCTCGAAGTCGTGCGGCTGGGCGACGGCGGCGTGCGGCCCGAGGACGTCCTGGTGCACGACGAGACCAACCGCGCGCTGGCACAGCTGCTCGTTGCGCTCGAGCCTCCGGCGTTTCCCGTGGCGCTCGGCGTGCTGTACTGCGATCCCGCGCCCTCCTACGAGGCGGAGGTCCACGCGCAGGCGCGGGCCGCCGGCCTCGGGCGCGAGCCCGCCGACCTCGGAGCGCTGCTGCGCCGCGAAGGGACGTGGACCGTCGAGCGGTAAGCCCGCTCGAGCCCGCGATTCGCACCGCTTCATGAGACGGCTGGTCGTCGTGCTCCTCGCCTGTGCCAGTGTCGTGCGGGGCGACGGCCGCTGGTCGCCTGCAGCGCCGCTCCCCCAGCCGATCCAGGAGCTCAGCGCCGCCGCGCTCCATGGGAAGATCTACGTCGCGGGCGGCATCGATCGGACGAACGCGCCGACGGCCGCGGCCTTCCGGTACGACCCGGCGACCAACCGCTGGGGGCGCATCGCCGATCTGCCTGCCCCACGCCACCACATGCCGCTCGTCGTTGTGGGCGACACGCTCTACGCCCTCGGCGGGCTGTCGGGCCAGAGCTTCGTCCCCGAGGCCACGCTGTGGGTCTACCGTGAGGACGTGAACCGGTGGGAGGCGCGCGCGCCGCTCCCGTCGCCGCGCGGCGCGTCGGGAGCGGCAGCGGTGAGCGGCCGGGTCGTCGTGGTGGGCGGGTGGGGCCCCGGGCGCCGCCTGGTGGACTCCACCGCCATCTACGATCCGGCGGCGAACCGCTGGCGCAACGCCGCTCCGATCCCCACGCCCCGCGACCACCTCGCCGCCGCCGCGGTCGGCGGCCTCGTGTACGCGATCGGCGGGCGACCGTTCAACCCCGACCGCAACTATGACGCGGTCGAGGCATACGACCCCGCAACCGACCGGTGGACCAGCAAGTCGCCCATGCCGAGCCGCCGGGGCGGGCTCGCGGCGACGGTGCTCGACGGCAGGATCCACACGTTCGGTGGCGAGGCGCGCGACGCGGTGTTCGGGAATCACGAGGTGTACGACCCCGCCGCCGATCGCTGGACGGCCGCAGCCGCGCTTCCCACGGCGCGTCACGGCCTCGGCGCCGCGGTGGCAGGCGGGAGGATCTACGTGATCGGCGGCGGGCCCAGGGCGGGATTCGCGCAGACCGATGTCGTGGAGGTGTTCGCGCCCTAGGAGCGCCGAGCGCAGCCGCTGAAGGATCCGCTGCATCGCGCTAGACTTAAGGAATGCACGAAGTCACCACCCTCGCCCGCTACGTCGTGTTCACCGCATTCGTCGTGAGCGTCGTCGCCGCGGTCGCATCCTGGCTCGTCCGCACGCGGCGCGTCTCGCCGTTCGGGCCGCTGGGCCGGACGCTCCGCAGCGCGAGCGATCCGCTGATCCGGCCCGTGGAGACGCGGCTGCTGCGCCTCGGCGGCAATCCCGCCCGCGCCGGTTGGTGGCTGGTCGTGGTTGTCGCCGTCGCCGGCGTACTGCTGCTCTCCTTGCTCGACTGGCTGATCCGCACCGTGGATTGGATGACCGTGTCCGTGGCCGCGGGACCGCGGGCCACGATCGCGTTCCTAATCGTCGCGGCGTACAACATCCTGTTCGTCGCGCTGCTGCTGCGAGTGATCGCGAGCTGGTTCGGCTTCTTTCGCTACGCGCGCTGGATGCACCCCGCCTACCTGCTCACCGACTGGCTGATAGAGCCCATCCGGCGCATGCTGCCGTCGACGGGGACCATCGACTGGAGCCCGCTCGCGGCGTGGCTCGCCCTCTGGGTGCTGGAGCGGATCCTGCTCTCCTTGGTGGCGGTCTTCTGATGGGGACGCTCGTGCTGCACGTCGCGCCGCGCGCCCAGGCCACGGCAGTCGCCGGTCGGCACGGCGACGCGATCAAGATCAGGATCGCCGCGCCGCCCGTGGACGGCGCGGCGAACGCGGAGCTGGTGCGCTTCCTCGCCGAGCGGCTGGGCGTACCGCACGCGGCGGTGGCGATCGTCAGGGGCGCCGCGGCCCGTCGCAAGACCGTGGAGATCGCCGGGGTCGCGACGGACGTGGCTGTGCGCAGGCTGCTGGAAGGACGCGACTAGGGTCGGACGGCTGACGGACGACTGCCTTTGAAGATCCGAAACAAATAGAACAGCGACGGAAACAGTACTGCGGCTCCCAGCGCCAGCGCGCCGAGTACGAGCCGCAGCGTGACGGCGGGAGCGGCGGCGGCGGCGATCGTCAGGTCGGGCGGCAGGAGGAAGGGATACTGACCGAGCGCCCACCCCCAGAGGATGAGCGACACCTGGGCGGCGGCGGCCACGCGGGCGAGGCGCCAGCGCCGGAACCAGAGCGCCGCGAGCGCCGTGACGGCGGCGGCCGCGGTGACGAGATGGAGCGGCACCGCCCACGCGGCGAAGATCAGCCCGTCGCGCACCCGCGGCGCATAGCGCAGCGAGAGCACCAGCACCAGGGCCGCCGCCCCGAACAGCGCCGATCCGGCGGCGAGCGCGTGGCGACGGAAATCCTCGGCGAGCTCCTGCTCCCCCCCTCCCTCCGCCTCGAGCGTGAGATACACCGCCGCCAGGAACGCGAAGCCGACGAGCGCGAACAGCCCCACCGCGAGGGCGAACGGATTGAGCCACGACGCGACGTAGGTCGCGTAGAACCCGTCCCCCGTCCCCCGTCCCCCCTCCCCTAAGCCACCGGATGCGATCGCTCCCACGGTGGTCCCGAGGAGCAGCGGCGTAATCAGGCTCGCCACCGCGAAGATCATGCCCCACTGCCGTTCTTCCTGGCCCCCGTCCGCCTGGCCGGCTCCCCCGTAGCGCCAGAACGTGAACGCCGAGCCGCGCAGCACGATGCCGATGAGCACCAAGGAGAGGGGGATGTGGAGCCGCGTGCCGAGGCGCGCGAACGCCGGCGGGAAGCAGGTGAAGAGCAGCACGATCGCGAGGATCAGCCACACGTGGTTCGCCTCCCACACCGGTCCGATGGCGTCGGCGATCAGCTCGCGCTGGCGCTGCTTGCGAGGCCCGCCCGCCAGCAGGTCCCACACGCCGCCGCCGAAGTCCGCGCCGCCCAGCAAGGCGTAGCCATTGAGCGCGACGAAAATGACACCGGCAAGCAGGTCGGCGAGCGTCACGGGATCACCCTTCCCTCTTCCCCCTTCCCTCTTCCCCGGCCGGCATATCGAACCGCCGCCACTCGGGAACCGCGGGGCTGCGGAGGATCTGCCGATACAACAGCCAGCCAACGATCACGCCCAGGAAGCAATACAGCAGCGTGAAAGTGAGAAACGGGACGATCAGCCCGGGCATCGGGGTCACGGCGTCCGCGGTCTTGAGCACTCCGTAGATCACCCACGGCTGGCGCCCGAGCTCGGTCACCATCCAGCCCGCCTCGATCGCGATGAACCCCATGGGGGTGGCGAGCGCGATCGCGCGCATCAGCCAGCGGTTGCGGGCGAGGTCGGCCCGGCGCCAGGCGAGCCATCCGGCCCACAGGGCGACGAGCGCCAGGTAGCTGCCGAGCGCCACCATCAGGTCGAACGAGAAGTGCACAGCGGACACCTTGGGCCAGAGCTCGCGCGGCACGGCGTCGAGCCCCCTCACTTCGGCCTGTGGATCGTGGAACGCGAGCAGCGAAAGGGCGTACGGGATCTTGATGGCAAAGCGGGTCTCGCCCAGCGCGACGTTCGGCCACCCGCCGATGGTGAGCGGCGCGCCACGTTGCGTCGTGAAGAGCGCCTCGGCGGCGGCCAGCTTGGTGGGCTGATCGCGCGCGATATGACGGGCGGATAGGTCGCCCGAGATCGGCTGCAGCACGGCCGCCGGGGCGGCCACGAGCAGGGCGATCTCGAGCGCGCGCCGATGAAACGCGTTGACGGGATCTCTCAGCAGGAGAAACGCGTGAATCCCCGCCACCGCGAACCCCGTCGCCGCATACGCGGCGAGCGTCATGTGAATCGTCTGCGACAACGCCGCCCGGTTGCCCATCGCCGCGATGGGGTGGACGTTCGCCACCTGCCCGTTCACCACGTCGAAGCCGGTGGGCGCGTTCATCCACGCGTTCGCGATCACGACGAAGATGCCCGACGCCGCGCCGCTCGCCGCGACCGCGATGCCGGCCCAGCGATGCGCGCGCGGCGAGACGCGGTCCCAGCCGTACAGGTAGATGCCGAGGAAGATCGCCTCGGTGAAGAACGCGAACCCTTCGAGCGAGAACGGCATCCCGATGATCGGCCCGGCGAACTGCATGAACCCGGGCCATAGCAGGCCCAGCTCGAACGAGAGCACCGTGCCGGAGACCGCACCCACCGCGAACAGGATGGCGGTGCCCTTGGCCCAGCGCTTCGCGAGCTCGAGGTAGATTGCGTGCCCCGTCACGTGCCAGCGCCTTTCTGCCACGACCATCAGCACCGGCATGGCGATCCCGATGGCAGCGAACACGATATGGAACGCGAGCGACACGCCCATCTGGGAACGGGCGGCGAGCAGGTCGGACATGACGGGAATAAATAATAGGCCGGCCGGCCCGGAGCAGCTTTGGGGGCAGGCGGGTCAGTTCGGCCGCAGCGCGTCCCGCACGATGTCGTCCACCGCCCACCGGACCAGCTCCGCCCGCTTCTGGCGGCGCCGTTCGCTCTCGGCTCGCACCTCGGACAGGCGCCGCTCGATATCGGCGATCTCGAGTCCGCGCAGCTGATCCTCGATTTCGAAATGGCGCGTCATGAGCGTCTCGAGCTGGCCGCGGATCGCCGGGCGCTGGGGCTCGCCCGCGTCGCGGTAGGCCCGCTGCAGGGCGCGAGCGTGCGCCTCGATGCCGAACATCAGCGCGACCTTCTGCGCGCGCACGGTATCGCGCCGACTCACCTGCTGCACCATCTCGCGCTGCACCATCAGCTGGCCGAGCTCCAGCCAGTACGCGTCCGGCGCCCGCGCTTTGAGCGAATCGAGCGAGCCGACGCGGTCGGGTGCGATCTGCTGCAGGAACTGGCGCGCCGCCGCTTCCGCCTCCGGCGGGCGTTCCTGCGCGATGCGCTGCGCCTGCAGCTGCATCGCCTGCGGAGGGGGCGGCTCCTGCCCCTGCGCCGCCGGTGGCACGAGGGTCCAGGCCAAGGCGGCGCCGAGCAACCGCAGGTCACCGATGCGCATAGTCTCTCTCCTGTTCGAGTCGCGTAAGCAAGGAATCGATCGTCATCACCGCCGCGCCGCCGGCGACGTAGCCGCTCGGGGACAGGCGGGTGAGGGGGGCCAGGGGGGACAGGGGGGACCGGGGTGACCAGCCGCCATACGACGCCCACCAGGCGCCTCGGGGAGCGAGCAGCAGGCCAGCCACGGCCGCCGCGACGACCAGCGCGGCGGCAGCCCAGCGGCCCGCCCGTCGCGCGCGCGGCGCGAGGGCCCAATCCGTAGCGACCCTGGCTCGCTCGATTTGCGCGAAGCGCGCGTGGCAGCTGTCGCAGGCCGCGAGGTGGGCTTCTACAGCGGCCGCCTCGCCTTCCGGCAGTTCGCGGTAGGCAACGAGCAGCAGCGTATCGTCGTGGGGGTGAGTCATCGATAGCTCTCCAGCGCTGTGCCGATCCGCGCGAGCGCGGCGCGCATCTGGGTGAGGACCGTGCCGAGCGGTCGCCCCAGCCGGTCCGCGATGTGCCGAAAGGTCAAGCCTTCCCGGTGTCTCAGCTCGACGACCTCGCGTTGGGCGGCCGGGAGGGAGGCGATGGCGCGCCGCACCGCCGCCTGGAGGTCCCGTTCGAGCAGGCGGTGATCGGCGGGCGGGGCCGTGGGCGCGTCGCCCTGCGGGAATCGGCGGGCCACACGGTGGCGCACGAGCTCGCGCCGGACGTGGTCCCGCCACACGTTGGCGGCCGTCCGGAACAGATAGGCGCGCACGTTGCGCCGCGGATCGAGGCGCCGCGCCGCCGCCACCAGCCGCCAGGCCACCTCCTGGAGCAGCTCGGCCGTGAGCTCGACGTCCCGGCAGCGCGCGCCCAGAAAGGCGCGCAGCTCGACCGCATGCCGCTCAAATAGCGCGTCGCCCGCCCTTCGGTCCCCCGCGGCGAATGCGGCGGCGAGCGCGGCGTCCGTCGTCGACGTGGTCATCGTACCCTAAGGATTACGCGGCTCGCGGCCGATTATTTTCCCGACCCGTAGCGTGGCCCACGGGTTCAGGCTAGATTGTGTCCCAACAATCGGTTCCGTGGCGATTTGCGGCCTATTGCAGCCACGTTAAACAAGTCGCTAAAAAGCCAGCTCCTTGCCCGTTTGGCGACTGCCTGGCCAAACGGGTTTTGCTTTTACGGATGACGGACAACGGATGACGATCACACTCCGCGATCTCTTGAACGACGGCAAGGTGCACGTGCTCGACGGCGCCATGGGCACGATGCTGTACTCCAAGGGTTTCTTCCTCAACGTCTGCTACGACGAGCTGAACCTGAAGCAGCCGCGGCTCGTCCGGGAAGTGCACGAGGAATACGTGCGCGCGGGCGCGGAAATCCTCGAAACCAACACCTTCGGCGCGAATCCCGTGAAGCTCGGGAGCTTCGGGCTCGCCGACGAGACGGAGAAGATCAACCAGGCCGCGGCGGAGCTGGCGCGCGCGGCGAGCGGCGGGCGCACCAGCGTGGCCGGCGCGATGGGGCCGCTCGGCGTGCGGCTCGAGCCGTTCGGCGCGCTGTCACGCGACGAGGCGTTCGCGCACTTCCAGCGTCAGGTGCAAGGCCTGCTCGCGGGCGGCGTGGACGGGTTCATCCTCGAGACCTTCTCGGACGTGGACGAGATCCACGCGGCGCTGCGCGCCGTGCGCAGCCTCTCCGAGCTCCCCGTCATCGCGCAGATGACGATCGGGGACGACGGCCTCACGCACTACGGGACCGCGCCCGAGACATTCGCGAAGCAGCTCACCGCGTGGGGCGCCGACGTGATCGGCGTGAACTGCTCGGTCGGCCCCGCCGGCGTGCTCGAGGCGGTCGAAAAGCTGGGCAAGGTCACCGACCGACCGATTTCGGGGGTTCCGAATGCCGGGCTCCCGAAGGACGTCGGCGACCGGAAGATCTACCTGGCGTCCCCCGAGTACATGGCCAGCTACGCGCGCCGCATGATCGAGGCCGGCGCGCGCCTCGTGGGGGGCTGCTGCGGGACGACGCCGGAGCACATCAAGAAGATCCGCGACTACGTGGCGAGCGTCGTGCCACGCCACCAGCCGGTGGTCGTGTCGCGCGAGACGGTGGCGCCCCCGGCGGGCGTCGCGGAGGTCCCGCTCGCGCAGCGTTCGTGCTGGGGCGCGAAACTCGCGCGCGGCGAGCTCGTGACCAGCGTGGAGATCGTTCCCCCCAAGGGCGTGGACGCGACGCCGATGCTCGAGCAGTGCCGGGCGCTCAAGGCGGCGGGAGTGGACGCGGTGAACGTCCCGGACGGGCCGCGGGCGCAGAGCCGGATGGGCGTGCTGCCGTCGGCGATCCTGATTCAGCGCGAGGCCGGGATCGAGACCGTGATCCACTACTGCTGCCGCGACCGCAACTTGCTCGGGATGCTGTCGGACATCCTCGGTGCCCACGCGGCGGGGCTGCGCAACATCCTCATCATCACGGGCGACCCGCCGAAGATGGGCCCCTATCCGGAAGCCACGGCCGTGTTCGACATCGACTCGATCGGCCTGACGAACCTGGTGTACCGCCTGAACCGGGGCCTCGACCCGGGCAACAACCCGATCGGCGCGCCCACGAAGTGGGTGATCGGCGTCGGGGTGAACCCGGGCGCTGTGGACCTCGACCGCGAGCTGTCGCGCTTTGCCTGGAAGGTGGATGCGGGCGCCGAATTCGCCGTGACGCAACCGGTCTTCGATCCGGCGCAGCTCGACGCGTTCCTGAAGCGCGTCGAGCAGTTCCGCATCCCCATCGTCGCCGGCATCTGGCCGCTCCTGAGCCTGCGGAACGCCGAGTTCCTCGCGAACGAAGTCCCGGGGGTCTCGGTACCCGAGGCCGTGCTCGCGCGGATGCGGAAGGCGCAGGAGAAGGGGAAGGACGCGGCGCTCGCCGAGGGCGTCGCGATCGCGCGCGAGATGTTCCAGCGGGTGAAGGGGACCGTGCAGGGGGTGCAGGTGAGCGCGCCGTTCGGGCGGGTGGAGGTGGCGCTGGACGTGTTCGCGTGAGCGGTGTATCTGTAACTCTCCATGCCCCACCGGGGGCCGCCGTGCAAGACTTCGTTCAGAGCGCCCCAGACATCATTCGAGAGGCCGCACGCAGCCCGCTGGGCCTGCTCGCGCTCCTCGTCCTCGCGGTCGCGACCCTCGCCTTGGTGTTCTTTCGGAAATCCTCTGACGCGATCAAGCTCGCGATCTTCGGCGTCTTCTTCCTGGCCGCCGTTTCGTTCGGCATCGTGGTGGCCTCGGGCTTCGCGCGCCAGGCCGGTCCGGCGGCCCACGGCGCCGACACGTCGAGCGCCGGGGTTCAGGGTCACGCCGTGAACGCGACCGTGACCTCTCGGGGTCTCCTCACGACCGTGGTCGCCCCGGGGACGAGTCTACCATTCTGGGACCTCGACGCCGGCCGCACCGTGGCCATGGGCGACAAGGCCGCGGACTTTTTTTTCAAACCGTCGGACCCCTATCACCTCAAGCGGTCGAAGATCGGCGTCGATCCGCTGAACGGGGCGCGCTACCGGGTGCTTACGGACACGAGCGCGGCGCCGTGGGAGGGCGCCGCCGCCGCGAGCTGGCTGAGCACGCCATCCGAGGTGTCGCAAGGGGCGACCGTAGCTTGCGTGACGGGCGAGAAGCGCTACTGCAAGTTCACCCTGCGGACCGAGGGCAAGAGTCTCTCAGTCCGGTGGACGACGTTCGCCACCCACTAGCTATGTTCGTCGGCCACTATGGAGTCAGCTTCGCCGCGAAACGCGTCGAACCGACCATCCCGCTGTGGGTGCTGTTCCTCGCCGTGCAGCTGCTCGACGTCTTTTGGAGCCTCTTCGTGCTGCTCGGCCTCGAAAAGCTCCGCATCGTCCCGGGGATCACCGCCTCGAATCCGCTCGACCTCTACTACATGCCGTACACGCACAGCCTCGTCGCCGCCCTGCTGTGGTCACTTGGCGCCTACGTCGCATACCGGCTGATCCGCCGGTTCGGGGCGTCGCATCGCGCCGCACTGCTGGTTGCAGTCGCCGTGTTCTCGCACTGGGTGCTGGATGTCGTGGTGCACCGCCCCGACCTTCCCCTGTACGACGACACTCTCAAGGTCGGGCTGGGCCTCTGGAACTACCGCGCCCCCGCGTTCCTCCTCGAGGTCGCGGTGCTGTTCGGCGGCATGTTCCTGTACTTGCGCTCCACGGCCGCGACCACCGGCCTCAACCGCTCCACGGCCCCCGGCCGCTATGGACTGCCGGTATTCGGCGCGGTGATGCTGATCGTCCAGGCCGTGGTGTTCTTCGGGCCGCCCCCGCCGAGCCCCTCGGCTGCCGCGATCATGGCACTGGCGTTCTACGTGGTCTTCGCCGCCGTCGCCCGGTGGCTGGAGCGGCGCCGCGTGTGAGACCGCTGTCAGTGGCGCTTCTCGTTCTCGCGGCGCGCCCGCTCCCGGCGCAGCAGATCCCGCGCTCCCAGCGGGGCGCCGTGACCCAGATGGTCGGCGGCACGCGCATCGAAGTCCGCTACAGCCGCCCCGTGGCGCGGGGACGCGAGCTGTTCGGCAAGCTGGTCCCGTGGGGCAAGGTGTGGTGTCCCGGGGCCGACACCGCGACGACCATCTCGTTCAGCACGCCCATGCGCCTGAGCGGCAAGCCGCTCGAAGCAGGGACGTACAGCGTGTGGGCGATCCCCGAGCCCGACGTGTGGACCGTCATCTTCAGTCGGGCGCAGCCGGTGTTCCACATTCCCTACCCTGAAGGCCAGGACGCGCTGCGCGTCCGAGTCCCAGTGCGGCAGGGCCCGCATATGGAAACGCTGGCGTTCTATTTCCCCGTGGTGGACGGGAAAGAAGCGACGCTCTACTTGCACTGGGGGACGACCATCGTCCCGCTCGAGATCCGTGTCGAATAGCTTGCCCCTCGTCGCCCCGGCCTCCATACTCATTCCCCTCTCCCCGAGCCGCTCGCCGTACGGGGGCGCGGACTACCACTTTCGGGAGGCGTAGCATGCGCACACTGCTTTGCGCGGCACTCGTCGTCGCCGCGTGCGCGCCGGGGGAAAAGGCGGGCACGGCGGCCGGCGGACCAGCCGCGAAATACGTCGGCACGTGGGAAGGCCGCTCCTACCGCACACCGTCGGATACGGGCGTGCCGTGGCGGGTCATCATGGCCCGCGTGGCCGACGGCACCCTGCGCGGCACGCTCACCTACCCCGGCACCACGGCCCCACCCGTGGCGATTCGGGTTCGCGACTACAGCGACACCAGCCTCGTGGAGGAGCTCGGCCCCTACCACAGCCGCGTGGCGGACAAAGACGTCGTGACCCGCGCCGCGGGCCGCGTCACCGGGGACTCGCTGAACGGCACGTTCGAGATGCGGCCGCCCGGAGGCGGCGCCGTGATCATGACCGGCACGTTCCGGGCGAAGAAGGTCACGTCGTAGCAGGTGCAGTGTCACCGCGAGCGGGCGGCCTCCCGGGGGAGACGCCCGCTCGCGCGTTCTCCAAGGAGCCCTCATGCCCACAGCCAACGTCAACATCCTCGCCGTCCTCGTCGCCGCGCTCCTCACGTTCGTGCTGGGCGCGTTCTGGTATTCGCCGCTCCTGTTCGCCAGGCAGTGGATGCAGGCGCAGGGATACACGCCCGAGAAGCTCGAGCAGATGAAGAAGCGCGGCGCGACCCGCGCCTACGTCGTGTCGGCGCTGTGCTACTTCGTGATGGCCTACGTGGTCGCGCTGTTCGCGTCCTACGTGAATTCCAGCTCGGTCGTCCAGGGACTGTGGCTTGGCTTCCTCGCGTGGCTCGGGTTCGCCGCGACCATCGGGCTGACCGGCAACATCTTTTCGGAGAAGCCCATCGCCGCCTGGGTGATCGACGCGGGCTATCAGCTCGCCTACCTGCTGATCATGGGGGCCGTGCTGTCGGTATGGCGCTGAGCCGGTGACCCGCACGGCGCTCGTCGCCGGCGCGTCGGGCCTCGTCGGCGGCCACGTGGTGCGGTTGCTGCTCGCAGACACGGACTACGAGCGCGTGACGACCCTCGGCCGCCGCGAACTGCCGTTCACGCACAAAAAGCTCGCGCACCGCGTGGTGGACTTCGAACGGCTGACCGAGCTCGCCGACTTCCCCCGTGTGCACGACGTGTTCTGCTGCCTCGGCACGACCATCCGGCAGGCGGGATCGCAGGACGCCTTCCGCAAGGTGGACTTCACCTACGTCCTCGCGCTCGCCCACGTCGCGCTGCGCTACCGCGCGTCGCAGTTCCTCCTCGTCACCGCGCTGGGCGCCGATCCGGGCTCGCGGGTGTTCTACAGCCGCGTAAAGGGGGAAGTGGAAGACGCGGTGAAGCGCCTGCCGTTCGACGGGATCCACCTCTTCCGGCCTTCGTTCCTGATCGGGCAGCGCGCCGCGATCCGGCCGGTGGAACTGGTGGCGGCCCTGCTGAGCCCGCTCGTCTCGTGGGCCATGGTCGGGAGACTGGGCAGGTACCGCCCCATCCGGGCGGAGACGGTCGCGCGCGCCATGATACGGGCCGCCCGCGAAGCGGCGCGCGGCGTGCACGTGTACGAGTCTGACGAGATCCGTCGCCTGGCCGCGCGACCCACGGCGTGAAGTTTCCTCACCCCCTCGTCCTGCTGAGCGGCTGCGTGCTCGTTGCCGCGGCCGCGAGCTACGTGCTGCCAGCGGGGCAATACGACCGCCGGCACGACACGGCCACCGGGCGCGACGTCGTGGTCGCGGGCACGTACCACTCGGTCCCGCCCCACCGCGTGAACCTGTTCGGCGCCCTTGTGGCCATCCCGCGCGGCATGGCCGACGCGGCGGCGGTGATCTTCTTCGTGTTCCTCATCGGTGGGGCGTTCACGGTCGTGGACGAGACCGGGGCATTGCGGCAAGGGGTGGACTGGCTGGTGCGGCGGCTGGGAGGAGCAGCGGGGCGGGGCGGGGGGGGCCACGCGGACGGCCTCGTCATCCCAGCCGCGTCACTCGCGTTCGCGTTGGGCGGCGTGCTGGACAACATGAAAGAAGAGATCATTGCGCTCGTGCCCGTGGTGCTGCTGCTCGCGCGGCGGCTCGGCCTGCGGCCGGTGATCGCGGTGGCGATGAGCCTCGGCGCGGCGGCGGTGGGCGCGGCGTTCAGCCCCGTCAATCCGTTCCAGGTGGGGATCGCGCAGCAGCTCGCCCAGCTGCCGCTCTTGTCGGGCTCGGTGTTCCGCGTCGCCTTCCTCGCGGCAGCACTGGCGTTCTGGATCTGGGGCACGGTGCGCTACGCCGCCCGCATGCGAACGGCGCCAGCGGCGGACGTGGCGCCGGGTGGTGAAGCGGTCGACCGCCGGCGCGGCGTCGTGCTCGCGCTCGTACTCGTGACGTTCGCGGCGCTCGTGATCGGCGTCTTGCGCGCCGGCTGGGGCTTCAATGAGATGGCGGCGCTGTTCTTCGCGCTGGGCATCGTGGCCGGGCTCGCCGGCGGGCTCGGCGTCGCCGGCACGGCGGACGCGTTCGTCGCGGGCTTCCGCTCGATGGCGTATGCCGCCCTGTTGATCGGATTCGCGCGGGCCATCTTCGTGACGCTCGCTGAAGGACGGATCGTGGACACGATCGTGCAGGGTCTGTTCACGCCCGTCGCCCAGTTCCCGCTGGCGCTCTCCGCCGTCGCGATGATGGTCGTGCACGCGCTGGTCCATGTTCCCGTGCCGAGCCCGAGCGGTCACGCCGTGCTCACCCTGCCGATCCTCGTTCCCCTGGCGGACCTACTGGGCCTCTCGCGCCAGGTCACGGTGCTCGCCTACCAGTATGGCGGCGGGCTGTGCGAGCTCGTCACGCCCACGAACGGTGCCCTCATGGCGATCCTCGCCGCCGCCCAGGTGCGCTACGAGGACTGGCTCAAGTTCGCGCTGCCGCTGTCCCTCGGGCTGCTCGCCCTCGGCGCCCTGGCGCTCGGAGTGGGGATCGCAGTCGGACTGCAATGAGGCGGTTCTTCGCGCGGTGCTCCCGATGAGTCCCAAGGCCGCGCTCGCGTTCGTGAAGGCGCAGGGGATCGTCTTGGAATCGGCACACGGCCCGGTGCCGAATCTCGCGGAGCGGGTCGCGGGCGGCCGCATCCGCGGGAGCTGGTGGGGACATCCCAAGGGACGCGAGATCTTCCGGCTCACGCGCGCCGTACGCGACTCGCAGGCCATTCTCGTCTGCCGTCTGGTGCAGGGGAAGGTCACGTACGTACACCGCCGCCTCTGGCCGGCACTGGTGCGACTGGCGCGGCGCATCGGCGCCACGCGGCTCGCGGCGATCCGCGAGATTCACCTGGCGTCGGGCAAGCACATCGTGCGGGTGACGCCGTTCCCACGCTGGGTGCCGGCAGGGGTGCGGCGTGCTGCGCGGCGGCTGAGCGACGCGCGCGCGGCCGCGGCCCTGGGAGGGCGGTTCCTGCGGCCGCGCGCGGCGCGTCGCTAGCGCCGTTCCAACTTGATCCGCCTACGAGCCGACAGTGACGAGCTTGGGCCGCCAGCCGGTGCGGGCTGCCGATGACTTGGGGGGAATAGTTGGAACGGCGCTAGTTTTCCCGTGATGCCGCGCCGCCGTTACACCCCGTTCCTGGGGATCGCCCTGGGACTCAGCGTCCTGGGTCCGTCTTCCGTCGGTGCACAGGTCAACAACCCGCCCCCGCCCCCGCCCCCGCCCCAGCCGCTGCCCGAGGGTCAGCTGTTCCGGCCCCTCATCGCCGATCCCAAGCAGCCGCACTTTTTCGCCTCCTGGCTGTGGGTGACGTCGCCGCTCCTCACGAGCCAGGTCGCGAGCGTCGGCCTGGGAGAAGACATCGGCCTCGTGCGCGGGCCCCGCAGCCACTGGCAGCTGAGCGTCGCGGCGGGCGTGTTCTCCCAATTCAACGAAGAGACGCCCTCGAACGACCTCATCAACACCGACTTCATCATCGGCTTCCCCGTGACCTACCGCGGCGACGCGTTCTCGGCGCGCGCGCGCATCTACCACCAGAGCTCCCACCTGGGCGATGAGTTCATCCTCAACAACAACCCGACACGGGTGAACCTCAGCTTCGAGGCCCTCGAGCTGCTGGGCTCCCGCGACTTCGGAAGCTTCCGGGCGTACGGCGGCGGTGAGTACCTCGTGCGGCACGAGCCCTCAGACCTGAAGCCCGGGCTGCTCCATGCGGGATTCGAGTACCGGGGACCGGCGACGGGCATCAGGGTCGGTCGCCTCGGCGACGGGCGGCTCATCGCCGCGCTCGACGCCAAGTCGTCGCAGGAGCGCAAGTGGCAGACGGCGTGGAGCCTGCGGGCCGGAATCGAATTCGAGCCCGGCCGCACGGGAACGCAGGTGCGGCGGCGGCTCAGCGTGCAGCTGCAGGCGTACGACGGTCCGGCGCCGTACGGACAGTTCTACCTCGACAACGTGAAGTCGGTGGGGCTGGGGCTGCACTTCAGTCTGTGAACTACGTCATCCGTCATCCGTTGTCCGTCGTCCGTCAACGACGGCGCATTTACGGATGACGGACGACGGATGACGACGCAACGGAGCCTGCCATGCCCCGCGACCCCCGCATCACGTTGCTGCTGGACGTCTACGACCAAGCCTTCGATCACGCCGCCTGGCACGGCACGCCGCTCTGGGGATCGCTGCGCGGCGCGACGCCGCGCGCGGCGCGGTGGCGGCCGGGCCGCCGACGCCACAACATCTGGGAGGTCGTGCTGCACGCGGCCTACTGGAAATACATCGTGCGCCGCCGGCTGACCCGCGACGCCGAGCTGAGGTTCCCGCGCGCCGGGAGCAACTGGCCGAGGCTGCCGGCGGCGACGGACGCGAGCGCGTGGCGACGGGACGTGGCGCTGCTCCGGGACCAGCACCGGTTGCTGCGCGCCGTGATCGCCCGCTTCCCGGCGGCGCGCCTCAACGCGCGAGGCTGGCATTCCCGCTGGACCAACGCGCAGCACATCTACGGCATCGCGTCGCATGATCTCTATCACGCGGGGCAGATTCAATTGTTGAAGGTTCTCCGTCACCAGTCATCCGTCATCCGTAGCTCCTGAGGAACCCTGACTGACGGATGACGGATCACGGACGACGGACGATGCTTTCCGAGCTCGCCCGGCTCTTCCTCCGCCTCGGCGCCACCGCTGTCGGCGGCCCCGCGGTGCACATCGCGATGATGGAGGACGAGGTGGTGCGGCGCCGTGGCTGGCTCACGCGCGACGAGTTCCTCGACCTCCTCGGCGCGACCAACCTCATCCCCGGCCCCAACTCCACCGAACTCGCGATCCACATCGGTCACCAGCAAGCTGGATGGCCCGGTCTCGTTGTCGCGGGCGCCTGCTTCATCCTCCCCGCCATGCTGATCGTGCTTGCCGTCGCCTGGGCCTACGTGCGGTTTGGCCGGCTGCCCGAAGCCGCTGGTCTCCTGTATGGCGTGAAGCCGGTGGTCATCGCCGTGGTGGTGCAGGCGCTGATCGGCCTGACGCGCGCCGCCGTGAAGTCCCGCGCCCTGGGGGTTGCCGCGGTGGCGGCGGTCGCGGCGACCGCGGCCGGCGTCCACGAGCTGGTGGTCCTGCTCGGCGTGGGAAGCGCCATCGCGGCGCTCAGCCAAGCCGGCCGCCGCGGGGTCCCCGGCCAGCACGCGGCATGCGCCGTGCCGGTCGTTCGTGCGCTGTCTCTGATCGCGCAAGCGATGACGGGCTTCGAGGTCGAGGTCGCCGTATGCTCGCCGCTCGCCTATGTGGTGGTGCGCGCGCTTGCCGCGCTCTGCTTCTCGGTGCGCCGCGCCGTGTCAGCAAGGCCGCTCCACCGCTCGTAGTATCAGCGTTGCCGCGTTGCTCAACCTTGAGGAGAACAAGATGCCATCGACACGCCTGATCGTCGCAGCCGCCGCTCTCACACTGACGCTGACCGCCTGCGGGTCTCCGATTCAAGTCCGCACGGTAGCCAGCCCTGATGCGAGCATGGGAAACCTGCGGACCTTCCGCATCCTTCCCGTCCCCGAGCGCCGCGGCGGTCCACCACCGTCGTCGAGCGATCCGATGCTCGTGAATTCGAGGGTGGCGCGGCTGGGGTCCGGGCGGGCGGCCGGCTGAGGATGTGTCGGAATACACCGAGGGGAGCCTGATCGTCGACGTGATCAACCCCACCACGAAGCAGCTCGTGTGGCGCGGGCGGGGTGTCGCCGCCGTGTCGGATGACGAGCGGCAGTACGAGGCGGATCTCGCCAAGACTGTCACGGCGATCCTCGACAAGTTTCCCAGCGCGCACGCCGACTGAGGAGGGGCGGGCCGATGGGGACTCGCCCGCTCACTCGCCTCTCATGCGTTCGATCTCCCGCCGCGCCTTCTTGGTGGGCCGGCCCTTCCCCTCGTAGCGGAGCGACGGCGCCACCCGCAGCTGCTCCGCAAGCCGTTCGCGCAGCCGCTTCCCCTCCGGCTCCTCGTCGTACAGCGCCGCCGCCTGGGCCGGCGGCCCGCGATGCTCCGAGATGGCCCGCACCGTCACGCGGTACTCGAACGGGCCGCGCCGCACGCGCAGCCGGTCGCCCACGGCGAGCGCCTTGGCGCGCTTGGCGCGCGCCCCGTTCACCTCGACCTTGCCCCCGGCGATCGCCGCGGAGGCAAGAGCCCGGGTCTTGAAGAAGCGCGCGGCCCACAGCCAGCGGTCGAGCCGCACGCGCGCCGTCTCGGTCATCTGCGCCCCACCTCCCATCCTGACGAGGCTAGCGTCCACGTGTCGCCCCGCTTATGCGTATAGGAGGGAACCGCGATCCCTCCCCAACCCTTTCGCACAGAGCTCAATGCTTGCTCGGATGTCGACCCGTCTGCCAGGCGTGCTGCCAGGTTTCCGCCCCGCGCCGCGAGCGTTGCGATCTGCAACGCTCGTCAGCACCGCGGTGGGGCTCGCGCTGGGATGCGGGACGCCGGGGGTCCGGGGCGTGGCCGGCACCGCGCCGGCCCCGAACGTGTTCTGGACGCCCCCGCGCGGGTCCCTAGCGGCGCAGCCGGCAGCGCTGCTCCAGCTGCCGCCCGATCTGGCCGAGCGGGTCGCGCAGCTCAAGCTCGGCGACGTGATCGACATCGCGTTGCGCAACAACACGGCGACGAGCGCGGCGTGGGCGGACGCCCGGGCCGCGGCGGCGAGTTACGGCGCGGCCAAGGGGCAGTTCTACCCCACGATCGCGGCGAGCGGCACCGCACAGACCCTGAAGACCGTACCCTCGAACAACCCGTTTTCGGTGACGCGCCAGTTCTACGGCGCGACGCTCACCGGGTCTTGGCTGTTGTTCGACTTCGGGGGTCGCTCGGGCTCGATCGGCGAGGCACGCGCGGCGCTGCTCGCGGCCGACTGGACGCATAACGCTACGCTGCAGAATGTCGTCCTGGCCGTGGAGCAGGCGTACTTCGACTATCTCGGGACGAAGGCGCTGCTCGCCGCCCAGCAGACCACGCTGGCGGAGGCCCGGACCAATCTCGAGGCAGCCGAGCAGCGGCATAAGGTGGGGCTCGCGACCATCGCCGATGTGCTCCAGGCACGAACCGCCCTGTCGCAAGCGCAGCTGGCGCTCGAGGCCACGCAGGGTGCGCTCCAGACGACCCGAGGGGCGCTGGCGCTGTCGATGGGTTTGCCGGCGAACGTTCCCTACGACATCGCGGCGCCGTCTGACACCTCGCTTCCGCTCGGCGTCATCGAGGACGTGGACACGCTGATTGTCCGGGCGGTGCGCGAGCGACCCGACCTCGCCGCCCAGCGTGCGCAGCTCGAACAGGCTCGGGCCCGAGTGAGCGTAGCGCGCTCCCAGGCGCTTCCTTCGCTCAGCGTGGGCGGCAATGTGGGTGAGACCTCCTTCTACGACACGTTGAGCAAGGCCTTCGGTGCGTTCCGGAACAGCTACAGCGCCACCCTGACACTTTCGCTCCCGCTGTTCTCGGGGGGGTCGCAGATCTACAACGTAAGGGCGGCGTCCGCTGCCGCCGAGGCGGCCGCCCGGCGCGCGCAGGGGTTCGAGCAGCAGGTCGTCTACGAGGTGTTCAACGCCTACTACGCACTCCGCACCGCGACGCAGCAGGTGCGGACGAGCCGGGACCTCCTCGCGAGCGCCACGGAATCCGAGCAGGTGGCCCTGGGACGCTACAAAGCGGGGGCCGGAAGCCTGCTGGACCTCCTCACCGCGCAGGCGGCGCTGGCGAGCGCGCGGGCGCAGGCGATCACGGCCCGCTTCTCCTGGTACGTCGGCCTCGCGCAGCTGGCGCACGACGCCGGGATCCTCGGGCTCGACGGGGGCAGCCCGCTCCACGTCCGGACCGACACGAGCGGAACGAACAAATAGATGAAGACCACGACCGCCGTCGCGGCCCTGTCCCTGCTCCTTGCCCTCGGCTGCTCCCGCCGGAGCGCGGGCGGCCCGGCCCGCATCCCCGTCACCGTGGCGCGCGCGGAGCAGCGCGCCGTGCCCTACGAGATTCTCGCCACCGGTACGGTCGAGCCGCGGCAGACGGTGTCCGTCCAGTCCCAAGTGACGGGTGTGCTGACGCAGGTCGCCTTCCACGAAGGCGACGAGGTCGCGGCCGGGCAGGTGCTGTTCCACATCGACGCGCGGCCGTTCCAGGCCGCGCTCGACCAGGCCAAGGCGATGCTCGCTCGCGACCAGGCGCAGGCCCAGAGCGCGGTGCTCGACGCGGAGCGCTACGCCGAGCTCGTCAAGCAGGACTACGTGACGAAGTCGGACTACGAAGCGAAGCGGGCGGCGGCCGAGGCGCTCCAGGCAGTCATGCGGGCCGACTCCGCCGCGGTCGCGAACGCGGCGCTGAACGTCGATTGGGCGACGATCCGCGCCCCGATCGCGGGGCGCACCGGGCGGATGCTCGTGCGCGAGGGGAATCTCGTGCGCGCCAATGCGAACGCCACCGACCCGCTCGTCGTGATCAATCAGATCCGTCCCATTCTGGTCCGGTTCGCGGTCCCCGAAGAGCACCTCGCCGACATCCAGCGCTACCGCAAGAACCGACTGCCGGTGCTCGTGAGCCCCTCGAAGACCGACACGGTGTTCACCGAAGGGACGCTCACGTTCGTCGACAACACCGTCGACACGACGACCGGGACGGTGCTGCTCAAGGCCGAGTTCCCGAACCGGGACAATGCCCTGTGGCCGGGTGAGTTCCTGAGCGTCCGCCTGCAGCTCTACGTCGAGGATAAGGCGCTCGTCGTCCCGGCACAGGCGGTGATGAGCGGGCAGCAGGGCAGCTACCTCTTCGTGATCAACCAGGACGGCACGGCGCGCTCGCAGCCCGTGACCGTGGAGCGCACGGCCGGCGCCTATACGGTCATCGCGCAGGGTGTGCGTGCGGGCGACGAAGTCGTGACCGACGGCCAGCTGCGGCTCGTGCCGGGCGTGTCGGTGGAGGTGAAGGGCGTGACCGAGCCGGCGCGCGAAGTGGAGGCGGACAAGTGAACATCTCCGAGCTGTTCATCAAGCGGCCCGTCATGACGACGCTCGTCATGATGGGCATCCTGCTGTTCGGGATCATGGCCTACCGCCTGCTCCCGGTGAGCGACCTCCCCAACGTGGACTTTCCCACGATCACGGTGAGCGCGAGCCTCCCCGGAGCGAGCCCGGAGACGATGGCGTCCGCCGTCGCCACGCCGCTCGAGAAGCAGTTCTCGACGATCGCGGGCGTGGACCAGATGACCTCGACGTCGAACCTCGGCAGCACGAGCATCACCTTGCAGTTCACCCTGGACCGCGACATCGACGCCGCCGCGCAAGACGTGCAGGCGGCCATCTCCAAGACGCTGCGGCAGCTGCCGAACGGCATCCTCCCGCCCTCCTACCAGAAGGTGAACCCGGCCGATTCGCCGATCGTCTATTACGCGCTGAGCTCCAAGACGCTGTCGCTGTCGGCGCTGGACGAGTACGCGGAGACCTTCATCGCGCAGCGCCTGTCCACGGTGAGCGGTGTCGCGCAGGTGGCGGTGTACGGCGCAGCGAAGTACGCGGTGCGCATCCAGCTCGACCCGAAGGCGCTCGCGACGCGCGGCATTGGGATCGACGAGGTCGCCGCCGGGATCGCGGCGGGCAACGTGAACCTGCCGACGGGCATCCTGTGGGGGCCGCATCGGGCCTACACCGTGCAGGCCAACGGGCAGCTCCAGAGCGCGGCGGAGTTCCGGCCGCTCATCGTGGCGTACAAGAACGGCGCGCCGGTGCGGCTGCAGGACGTGGGCCAGGTGCTGGACGACGTGCAGGACAACAAGAGCGCCGCCTGGTTCAACGGCAGCCGCGCGATCGTGCTCGCGATCCAGCGTCAGCCGGGCACGAACACCGTCGCCGTCGCGGCCCGCGTGCGCGCCGTGATGGCCAATCTCAAGCAGCAACTGCCCGCGTCCGTGGACCTGCAGCTGCGCTACGATCGCTCGGACTCGATCCGCGCCTCGCTCGCGGACGTGCGGTTCACCTTGCTGCTCACGCTGTGCCTCGTGGTCCTCGTCATCTTCCTCTTCCTCCGCAACCTCTCGGCGACGATCATCCCGAGCCTGGCGCTGCCGTTCTCGCTGGTCGGCACGTTCACGGTGATGTACGAGCTCGGCTACAGCCTCGACAACCTCTCGATGATGGCGCTCACCCTATCGGTCGGGTTCGTGGTGGACGACGCCATCGTGATGCTCGAGAACATCGTGCGCCACATGGAGCACGGCACGCCGCCGCTCCGCGCGGCGTTCGACGGAGCGCGCGAGGTGGGGTTCACGATCCTGTCCATGACGCTGTCGCTCGCCGCGGTGTTCATCCCCGTGTTGTTCATGGGCGGGATCGTCGGGCGGCTGTTCCACGAGTTCGCGGTGACCATCGGCGCCGCCATTCTCGTGTCCGGCGTCGTCTCGCTGACCCTGACGCCGATGCTGTGCAGCCGGTTCCTCCGGCCGCCGCGCGAAGCGCGCCACGGGAGGTTCTACGAGGCGTCCGAGCGCGTGTACCAGCGGATCCTGGGCTGGTACGAGGAGAGCCTCGCGTGGGTGATGCAGCGGCGCGCCGCGGCGCTCGCCTTCTCCGGCGTCATCCTCGCCGCCACGGTCGTACTCTTCGCCGTGGTGCCGAAGGGCTTCCTGCCGAGCGAGGACAACGCCCAGATCTTCGGGATCACGGAGACCGTGCAGGGGACCTCGTTCGACGACATGGTGGCGCATCAGCAGCAGGTGATGGCCGTGCTGCAGCAGGATGCGAGCGTCACGGGCGTCATGTCGTTTCTGGGCGGCGGCACGATCAACCAGGGCCGTGTGTTCCTGCAGCTCAAGCCCCGCTCGCAGCGCAAGCTGAGCGTGGACCAGATCATCCGCGCCTACTCCGGCAAGCTCGCCGGCATTCCCGGCATCCAGGTCTTCCTCCAGAACCCGCCGCCGATCCGGATCGGGGGCCGGCTCACGAAGAGCCTGTACCAGTTCACGCTCCAGAGCCCCGACATGCCGTCCTTGTACCAAAGCTCGAAGGAGCTCGAGGCCCGGCTGCGCCAGGTCCCGGGGCTCTTGAACGTGACGAGCGACCTGCAGATCTCGAACCCGCAGGCCACGGTTACCATCAACCGCGACCGCGCGGCGGCGCTGGGCGTGACGGCCGAGCAAGTGGAGCAGGCCCTGTACGACGCGTACGGCTCGGGTCAGGTGTCCACCATCTACACGCCCACGAACCAGTACTGGGTCGTGATGGAGCTGCTGCCCGACTACCAGCGCGATCTCTCGGCCCTCAACCTGCTCTACATCCAGTCGCGCCAGGGGCCGCTGGTTCCGCTCGCGTCGCTCGCGGACATCACCTCCACGGTCGGCCCGCTCACGGTGAACCACTCGGGTCAACTGCCGTCGGTCACGATCTCCTTCGACCTCCAGCCGAACGTGTCGCTCGGGACCGCCGTCGCCAACGTGCAGCGCGTCGCGCGGCAGATCCTGCCCTCCAGCGTCACCACCTCGTTCGGGGGCACGGCTCAGGCGTTTCAATCGGGCCAGGCCGGCCTGCTGCTCCTCTTGATCCTGGCGGTGCTGGTGATCTACCTGGTGCTCGGCATCCTGTACGAGAGCTTCATCCATCCGCTCACGATTCTTTCGGCACTGCCGTTCGCCGGATTCGGCGCGCTCGTGACGCTGCTGTTGTTCCGGATCGATCTGTCGGTGTACGCGTTTGTGGGCATCATCATGCTCGTGGGACTCGTGAAGAAGAACGGCATCATGATGATCGACTTCGCCCTCGAGGCTCAGCGCAACGAGGGCAAGTCGCCCACCGAGGCGATCCTGCAGGCGTGCAGCATCCGGTTCCGACCCATCATGATGACCACGATGGCGGCGCTGATGGGGACGCTGCCGATCGCGCTCGGCGTGGGCCAGGGCTCGGAGTCACGCCGGCCGCTCGGCATCGCGGTGGTCGGCGGGCTGGCCTTCTCCCAGTTCATCACGCTCTATGTGACGCCGGTGATCTACACGTACCTGGACGCGCTGCAGCAGCGGCTGGGGCGGACGAAGCTGGCACGAGCGGGGACGGAGCCGCTGCCCGCGCCGGCACCGGCGGACTGAGCGTCATCCGTCGTCCGACGGACGACGGATGACGGATGACGGATGACGGATTACCAGGTTCGCCGGCGCGCGCTAACTTCTCTCCCATGCACCAATGGCAAGCCTGGCTGGTCGCCGCGTTGCTCCTCTCCGTGGCCGAGATGGTCGCGCCGGGGTTCTGGCTGCTCTCGGTCGCCGTGGGGTGCGTCGTAGCGGGAGTCGTGTCGCTCGTGGCTCCCGGCGCGCTCGTGCCCGTGGTCAGCTTCGCGGCCGGCACGCTCCTGTCCCTGGTCGGCGTCCGCCCCTTCCTCCTCCAGTATCTCCACCCTCGCTCGAGCGCGATCAGGACGAACGTGGACGCCCTCGCCGGCAAGGTCGGGATCGTGTCGGAGCGGATCGATCCCGGTACGGGGAAAGGCCGCGTGCTGGTGGAGGGCGAAGACTGGCGCGCCGCCTCCCTCATGGACACGGCGCTCGAGCCGGGCACGCGGGTGATGGTGGTGCGGGTGGAGGGCGCAACCCTGTACGTGGACAAGGAGAGCTGAGCGATGGACAACATCGGCGCGTACGTCGTCCCCCTGGCGATCGCGCTGTTCGCGATCTCGATCGTGGCCCGCGGGATCCGGATCGTGCAGCAGGCCCAGACGATGATCATCGAGCGGCTGGGCAAGTACCACCGCACCCTGTCCTCCGGCGTCAACCTGATCATCCCGATCATCGACAAGCCCCGGGCGATCGACTGGCACCAGGTGATCGTGACGCCGGCGGGGGAGTCGTTCGCGCGCCATTTCCGCACCGACAAGATCGACCTGCGTGAGACGGTGTACGTGTTCCCGCGCCAAAACGTGATCACCAAGGACAACGTGGTGGTGGAGATCGACGCGCTGATCTACTCCCAGATCACCGACCCCGTCCGCGCGACCTACGAGATCGCGAACCTGCCGGACGCGATCGAGAAGCTGACGCAGACCACCCTGCGGAACGTGATTGGCGAGATGGAGCTGGACCACGTGCTCTCCTCGCGCGACACGATCAACGCCAAGCTGCGCGAGATCCTGGACGAGGCGACGCACAAGTGGGGCGCCAAGGTGAGCCGGGTGGAACTCAAGGACATCAATCCGCCGCGCGACATCCGCGACGCGATGGAGAAGCAGATGCGCGCCGAGCGGGACCGGCGGGCCGCGATCCTCACCGCCGAGGCGGAGAAGCAGTCGCGCATCCTCCAGGCCGAAGGCATCCGGCAGTCGGAGATCAACCAGGCCGAGGGCCAAAAGCAGGCGAAGATCCTCGCGGCCGAGGCCGAGGCGAACGCCCGGCTCAAGGTCGCCGAGGCGGAAGCCCAGGCGATCGAGCGGATCACCAGCGCGATCAAGGGAACCGGCGGCGACCCGGCGCGGTACCTGATCGCGATCCGCTACATCGAGGCGCTCAAAGAAATGGTCACGAGCCCGCAGAGCAACAAGGTCATCTACATCCCCTACGAGGCCACCGGGGTGCTCTCGTCGCTCGGCGGGATCCGGGAGATGCTGGCGGCGCCGGACAAGGCAGAGAAACGGGCATGAGCTGGAAGACGATCGCGGCGGTTGCGTTTGCAGGTCTGTCACTATCCGCCTACCCGCCTAGCCGCCTGCCCGCCTGTGACCCCGACAACGGTGGCCTCACGCTCCCCCAGGGCTTCTGCGCCCTTGTGGTCGCCGACCAGGTCGGCTCCCCACGCCACCTCGCCGTCGCGCCCAACGGCGATCTGTTCGTCGCGCTCGAGAGTCGGCGCGCCGGGCCCGGCGGTGTGCTGGCGCTGCGCGACACGACGGGTGACGGCAAGGCGGACGTGCGGGAGAACATCGGGACGGAAGGGGGCACCGGCGTCGCGCTGGGCAAGGGCGTGCTCTACGCCAGTACGGCCACGACGGTGTACCGCTACGCCATGCGCGCGGGGGCGCTCAAGCCGCTCGGCGACCCCGACGTGACGGTGCGGAACCTCCCCGCGGGCGGCCACAGCGCGCGCAACCTCGCGCTCTCGGCCGATGGCAGGACGCTGTTCGTCAACGTCGGCTCGCCTTCGAACTCGTGTCAGGTCTCCGACCGCTCGAGCGAGTCCGCGGGCAAGGATCCCTGCCCTGAGCTCGCCACGCGTGCGGGCATCTGGCGCTTCGACGCGAACCGCCCGAACCAGACGCAAGCCGACGGGAAGCGCTACGCCACCGGAATCCGAAACGCGGTGGGACTCGCCGTCGCGCCGGACGGCCAGCTGTGGGCCACGCAGCACGGCCGCGACCAGCTCGGCCAGAACTGGGCGAAGCTGTTCACCCTCGAGCAGAGCGCCGAGAAGCCCTCGGAGGAGCTGCTGCGAGTGAACGACGGCGATGACTTCGGCTGGCCGTACTGCTATCACGACCGGGAGCTCGGGCATCTCGTGCTCGCGCCCGAGTACGGCGGCGACGGCAAGAAGGTGGGGCGCTGCGCCGCCAAGAAGGAGCCCGTCGTCGCCTTCCCCGGGCATTGGGCGCCGGATGGCCTGACTTTCTACACGGGCACGCAGTTCCCCGCGCGCTACTCGGGCGGCGCGTTCATCGCGTTCCACGGCTCGTGGAATCGCGCGCCGCTGCCGCAGGCCGGCTACCGCGTAGTGTTCGTGCCGTTCGCGAGCGGCAATCCCGCGGGGGACTACGAGACGTTCGCGGACGGGTTCTGGCACGAGAACGGCGCCGGGCCGCAGCACCGGCCGGTGGGCGTCGCGGTGGGACCAGACGGATCGCTCTACATCGCCGATGACGCGGCGGGGCGGATTTGGAGAGTGATGTACAAAGGCCGGTGAGAGGCCGGGGAAGGGGGAAAGGGTGGCGGCCGGTTATTCCAAGCGCACTCTCATCGACAAGCTCGGGATCAAGCCGGGCGCGACGATCGCGATTCTCAACGCGCCCCGCGGCTACGACCGCACGCTCGGCAAGTTGCCGAGCCAGGTGAAGCGTCGCGCCAGAGCGAGCGGTCCCCTCGATTTCTTGCAGTTTTTCACGAGCGAGCAGGCGGAGCTCGAACGCAGCTTTCCGGTGCTCACGCACGCGCTCGCCCCCACAGGGATGTTGTGGATCTCGTGGCCGAAGCAGGCGTCCGGGGTGCGGACCGATCTCACGGAAGACGTGATCCGCGCCGTCGGGCTGGCGTACGGCCTCGTGGACGTGAAGGTAGCGGCGGTGGACGACGTGTGGTCGGGGCTGAAGTTCGTTCGCAGACTCCAGGACCGGCTCCCCTCTCCCCGGTTCCGAGCCCGGAGCTAGATTTCTTCCACCATGCCTGAGCTGACGGGCATCGCTCCACTCACCAAGCTCTCCGAAGAAGAGGAGCTGTTCCGCGACACCGTCCGCGACTTCGCGGAGCGGGACGTGCGCCCTCGTATGGCGGCGATGGAGAAAGCCTCCGCGATGGACCCGGCGCTGCTCGCCAAGTGCTTCGAGCTGGGCCTCATGGGGATCGAGATTCCGGAGCAGCACGGCGGCGCCGGCGGCAGCCTGCTCATGACCGTGCTCGCGGTCGAGGAGCTGTCCGCAGTGGACGCCTCGGTCGCCATCTTCGTGGACGTCCAGAACACCCTCGTCAACAACCTGCTCCTCAAGTGGGCGAGCGACGACCTGCGGCACCGTTATCTCCCCCGCCTCGCCGCCGACCTGCTCGGCGCCTACGCCCTCTCCGAGTCCGAGTCGGGGTCGGACGCGTTCGGGCTCCAGACCCGCGCGACGCGGCGCGGCGAGGTGTGGGTCCTCGACGGTCGCAAGCTGTGGATCACGAACGGAGCCGAGGCGGGGCTATTCGTCATCTTCGCGAACGCGGACTTCTCGAAAGGGTACAAGGGAATCACCGCGTTCGCCGTGGAGCGAGGCTTTAAGGGATTCTCCGTCGGCAAGCGCGAGGACAAGCTGGGGATCCGCGCCTCGAGCACGTGCGAGCTGATACTCGATCAATGCGAGGTGCCGGCCGCGAACGTCGTGGGCGAAGTGGGCAAGGGGTACAAGGTCGCGATTGAGACCTTGAACACCGGCCGGATCGGGATCGGGGCGCAGATGATCGGCGTCGCGCGCGGCGCGCTTGCGGCGACGACGAAGTACGTCAAGGAGCGCACGCAGTTCGGGCATCCGATCGCCGATTTCCAGGCGGTGCAGTTCCAGCTGGCGCAGGCCGCCACGGAGCTCGAGGCGGCGCGGCTGATGGTGTACAACGCGGCGCGCCTGGAGGACGCGGGTGAGCCGTACACGATGCAGGCGGCGATGGCGAAGCTTTTCTCCTCGCAGGTGGCCGAGCGCGTCACGTCACTCTGCGTGGAGCTGTTCGGTGGCTACGGGTACACAAAGGAGTATCCCGTCGAGAAGTTCTATCGCGATGCGAAGATCGGGACGATCTACGAGGGGACGAGCAACATGCAGTTGAACACGATTGCGAAGCAGCTGATGAAGTGAGGCGTCGGACAGTCGGACGGTCGGACTGACGGACGGAGGAGGACATGAACGCTCTCAGGATAGTGGTGGCCATCGGGTTGCTCATGATCACCGCGACCTCACTCTCGGCGCAGGGGAAGGGGAAGGGGCCGAAGCATTACGCGGTCACGACCGATCGGGCGCTGGTGGTGACGAAGGACGTGCTCGTGAAGCAGGGCTACGAGGTCGTGCGGGTGGAAAATAGCGGGCGCGACTACGTGGTGTGGTATCGCCGGGGCAACAGGGGGCGGGGCAAGGGCAAGGGGCCGCCGGTGCGAATGGTGATCCACCGCGCCGTTGATCGCGTGGTGTTCCTCCAGACGCCGAGCGCGATACTGGTCGACATAGACGTGCAGTTGAAGTAGAGACCGTCGTGCACACCGCGAAACGCACCCACGGCTTCACCGAATCCGTGATCCGCGGCATGACCCGGCTCGCGGCCGAGCACGACGCCATCAACCTCGCCCAGGGGTTCCCCAACTTCCCCTGCCCCGAGGTCCTCAAGGAGGCCGCCGCGAAAGCCCTGCGCGACGACATCAACCAGTACGCCATCACCTGGGGTGCCAAGCGGCTGCGCGATGCGCTGGCGCGCAAGTATGCCGACTGGTACGGCATGACGGTGAACCCCGAAACGGAGATTACCGTCACCTGCGGCGCCACCGAGGCGATGGCGTCGGCACTGCTCGCCATCGTGGACCGCGGCGACGAGGTGATCGTGTTCGAGCCGTTCTACGAGAACTACGGGCCGGATGCGATCCTGTGCGGCGCCAAGCCGGTCTACGTGCCGCTCGCCGCCGCTGGCGAAATCGATCTCGACCGGCTGGCCGCCGCGTTCTCGCCGCGCACCCGGGCCATTATCGTCTGCACGCCGAACAACCCGACGGGCCGCGTGCTGTCGCGCCGCGAGCTCGAGGCAATCGCCGCGCTATGCCGGCGGCACGACGCGTACGCGGTGACGGACGAGATCTACGAGCACATCTATTACGAAGGCGAGCACATCCCGATCGCCACGCTCGACGGGATGCGCGAGCGCACCATCACCATCAGCGGCGCGTCGAAGACCTTCAGCGTGACGGGGTGGCGCATCGGCACGATCGTCGCGCCCCCGGACGCGAGCGACGCGATCCGCAAAGTACACGACTTCCTCACCGTCGGCGCGCCGGCGCCGCTCCAGGAAGCGGTCGCCGTCGGCCTCGAGACGCTGGGCGACGACTACTACACGGCGCTGGCGCGCGACTATCGCGCGCGGCGCGACCTGCTGCACGGCGCGCTCGTCGCCGCCGGGTTCACGTGCACGCCACCCCAGGGCGCCTACTACATCCTCGCCGATTGCTCCGCGATCTCGGACCTCCCCGACGACCAGTTCGCGTACTGGCTGACGCAGGAGATCGGCGTCGCGCCCGTTCCCGGCTCGAGCTTCTACAGCCGCCCCGAGCTGGGGCGGCGGCTGGTGCGGTTCGCCTTCTGCAAGACGGAGGACGTGCTGCGGGAGGCGGCGGGGCGGCTCGCGCGGGTCAAGCGTCCGGCGCGGGCGCTCCGGGGGTGAGGCCCGCGACAGCAAACAGCCAACGACCCGGCAGCCCGCGCCAGAACCGCAGGCGTCGCTCGGCCCGGGGATCCGTGCGGTGCTCCGTGCGGGCGCGGGCGCCCACGGCTGCGAGCAGCGCCACCGCAGCGGTGCTCCCCAAGAGCGTCGGCAAGAGCGGCGCGCTCCAGGGCACCACCGATCGCTCCGCGGCGGCCACGATCCCGATCGCCGCGGCCAGGGCGGTGTAGCACAACCGCCGCAGCACGCGCTCGAGGCGAGACGGTCCCTCCCCGTAAAGAAACGCCAGTTCCTCCCGCCGACGCACGAACTCCTCGCGGAGCGCGTGTGTCAGGTCGTCCCGCTCGAACCCGGCGGTGAAGAGCCGTCGCACGCGCGCCACCATGACGACGACGGGCAGCGCCACGATCAGGAGCGCGGCCCCGACGTCCCCGACTCTCGTCCAGCGATCCGGCGCGGCCCAGGCGTGCAGACCGAGCAGCGGCACTGCCAGACTCGCGAAGGCGCTGTACAGCAGCGTGGCCGTCGACAAGTGCTTGCTCTCCGTTACGAAGGCCCGGACCGCCACCGCCGGCGCCGCCGGTCGCTCGACGGCGCGGCGGATGGTCTCGGCGAGGGCCGCGCCACTGGGGAACCGTGCCGCGGGGTCCTTCGCGAGGCAGCGATCGATGACTGCGGCGAGCCGGCGGGGCACGCCGGGGACGACGGACGCGAGCGGCGGCGGCGGATCGGTCACGTGCTGCGCGAGCACCGTCATCGGGTCCGATCCCTCGAACGGGAGGCGACCCGACAGCGCGTAGAACCCGACCACACCCAGCGAGTAGATGTCACTGCGCTCGTCCAGAGGCCCGCCGCCCGCCTGCTCCGGGCTCATGAACTCGGCCGTGCCGAGCAACCGGGGGCCGGTGGTCCCGCCGCCCGAGTTCACGCGCGCAATGCCGAAGTCCGAGACCAGCGCCCGGCCCGTGACCGCCTCCAGCAGAATGTTGTCGGGCTTCACGTCGCGGTGCACGATCCCGTGCGCATGCGCGTGGTCGAGCGCCAGGGCGACGTCCTGGAGCACGCGCGCGGCCTCCTCCACCGCGAGCGGCCCCCCAGCCCGCACCCGCTGCCCCAACGTCTCGCCCTGCACGTACGACATCGCAAAGAACACGAACGGTCCCAGCTCGTCGACGGCGAAGATGGGAACGATGTTGGGGTGCGAAAGCCGCGCGGCGGTCCGCGCCTCGCGCAGGAAGCGCTCGCGCGCCGCCGGCTGCGCCGCCTTGTCGGGGGGCAGCAGCTTGAGGGCGACGGGCCGCTCGAGCCGCACCTCGCGCGCCAGATACACGAGACCCATGCCGCCGCGCCCCAAACGACGCCCCAGCACGTATCGACCCGCGAGCGCCTGCTGCAGGTTCTGAAGATGGGATTCCGGCGCGGTCACCGCGCCTGAGTACCCCGCGGGTACTACCCGAGGTTCCCGTCCGGTACCAGATTCCCGGCCCATATGCCCGACCACCAACCCTACGTCCCTGCCTCCCAGTCGCCCCCCGAGCTGACGCCGCGGGCGCTGGTCGTCGGCGTGCTGCTCGGCCTCATCTTCAGCGCGTCGAGCGTCTACCTCGCGCTCAAGATCGGGCTCACCGTGAGCTCGTCCATCCCGATCGCCGTACTCTCGATCACGATCTTCCGCGCCCTCGGCCGGACCTCGATCCTCGAGAACAACATCGTCCAGACGACGGGCTCGGCCTCGGACTCGGTGGCGGCCGGCGTCGTGTTCACGATCCCGGCGATCCTCTTGATGGGCTACGACCTCGACATCAGCCGCGTGGCGGTGCTGGCGACGGTCGGCGGGCTGATGGGCGTGCTCATGATGATTCCGCTGCGCCGCGCGTTGATCGTGAAGGAGCACGACACGCTGATCTACCCGGAGGGGACGGCCTGCGCCGAGGTGCTGATCGCCGGCGAGGAGCGCGGCCTCCAGGCCAAGCGCGTGTTCCAGGCGTTCGGCGTCGGCTTCGTCTACAAGTTCCTGATGGGTGGACTCAAGCTGTGGCCCGACGTGCCCGGCAAGGCACTCGGCTTCTATCCCGGCGCCGCGATCTCCACGGAGATTTCTCCCGAGCTGTTGGGGGTGGGCTACATCATCGGTCCGAGGATCGCGGGGTACCTGTTCGCGGGCGGCTGCTTCGCCTACCTCGTCCTCGCCCCCGCCATCAAGCTGGTAGGCTCCGGCCTGAGCGAGCCCTTCGGGTTCCCGGCGGTGAAGCTGATCCGCGACATGAGCCCGGGCGACCTCCGCTCCAGCTTCATCTTCTACATCGGCGCGGGCGCGGTCGCGTCGGCCGGCATCATCGCGCTCGCGCGCTCGCTGCCGACGATCGCGAGCTCCTTCGCCTCCAGCCTCAAGGACCTGCGCGAGTCGCGCCTGGCCCAGGCCGTCACGAAGCTGCGTACCGACGATGACCTGCCGATCTCCCTCACCGTGGGCGGGTCGGTAGCGCTCGCCATCGTGCTCGCACTGCTGCCGCAGGTGGGGGTCAACCTTCTGGGCGCGATCCTGATCGTCATTTTCGGGTTCTTCTTCGCCACCGTCTCCTCCCGCATCTGCGGACAGATCGGCTCGTCGGCCAACCCGATCTCCGGCATGACCATCGCCGCGCTGCTGGGCACCTGCCTGATCTTCGTGGCCATCGGGTGGACCGGCGTGGACCACCGCGTGCAGGCGATCTCGATCGCCGCGGTGGTCGCCGTTGCGACCGCGAACGCCGGCAACACGTCGCAAGACCTGAAGACCGGCTTCCTCGTCGGCTCCACGCCCCGGCGCCAGCAGATCGCCATTCTGGTGGGCGCCGTCGGCTCCGCCCTCGTGGTCGGTTGGACCCTCACCCTGCTCAACCGCTCGTACACGTATCCCGTCCCCGAGACGCACCCCGCTTTCAGCGCCCAGGCGCTGGCGCCCGCGCGCGGCGGCCGGCCCGCGGTCGAAATCCTCCCTCAGGCGCTGTCCGGGTTCCGCATCGCCGGTAGCGACTCGGTGGACCGCGGCACCTATCAGGTCGTGCGCGTGTACGTGGTCACCGAAGGCGTGGCCGCCGGCAAGTACTTAATGGACCCCGCGAGCCATGAGCTGCGCTACGTGCTCGATCCGGGCATCGGCGGGCGCGTCCACGACTACCAGGGCCGCGCCATCCCGCGCCTCGACTCCCCCAAGGCCACGATCATGGCGCTCATCACTGACGGCATCCTGACCCACAAGCTGCCGTGGGCGCTGGTGCTGCTCGGTGTGTTCATCACGATCGCCATCGAGCTGATGGGGGTACAGGCGCTCCCGGTCGCGGTAGGCGTCTACCTCCCGATCTCCACCTCCTCGGCGATGTTCGCCGGCGGCGTGGTCCGGTGGCTGATCGAGCGCGGCGCCCAGGCCCGGCACCAGTCGATCGCCGAGCTCGAGTCGGGGCCGGGGGTGCTGTTCTCGAGCGGCCTGATCGCGGGCGGCGCCATCTGCGGGATCGTGCTCGCTGCGATTGCGGGGGTGCTCGGCTCCGCGGACGCCCTCGCCGAGAAGCTGCCCTTGTTCCACGCGCTCGGCGCTCTGCCCGAGTCGACCCTGCTCGCCTTCGCGCTGTTCGCGGTGATGGGCGCGGTCCTGTTCCGAGTCGCGTCGCAGCAACAGTGACCCACCGCGTGCTGCGCCCCTACATTTCAGCATGCTGAATACCCGGACCTGAGGGTGCGCGTCGTCTCCTTGCTCCCGGCCGCCACGGAGATCGTGGCTGCGCTGGGAGCGGGTGGCTTCTTGGTCGGCGTGTCGCACGAGTGCGACTACCCCCCCGAGGTGCAGGCGCTGCCGCGCGTGACCCGATCGCGGATCGACTCGACGCGGTCCTCCGGCGACATCGACCGCGCCGTCGCCGAGGCGCAGCGCGCCGGCACGTCGACGATCGAAGTGGATGTGGAGCTCGTCGCCCGGCTGCGCCCCGACGTGATTCTCGGACAGTCACTGTGCGAGGTGTGCGCCGTGGGCCCGGGAGACTTGGAGCGCCTCGTTGCGACCCTGATGCCCACGCCCTGGCTCGTCACCCTGCACGCCCACACGCTCGACGGCGTGCTGTCGGACATCCTGAAGGTCGGCAAGACCATCGAGCTCACCGACGAGGCGGACGAGCTGGTCGCGGGGCTGCGGTATCGCCTGCGGCGCGTCGAGACACGAGCGCGACGATCGGGCGACGTAGGGGCGCAGCATGCTGCGCCCCCACCCCGGCCCTCGGTTCTCGTGCTGGAATGGCTCGATCCTCCCTACGTCGCCGGTCATTGGGTGCCCGAGCTGGTCGCGATCGCGGGCGGCCACGCCGTCGCCGCCGCGGCCGGCGAGCCGTCGCGCGCCCATCCGTGGCGCGAGCTGACCGCCCTCGTTCCTGATCTCGTCGTGATCGCGCTGTGCGGGTTCGACGTGCCGCGCGCCCGCGCGGAGGTCGCCACGGTGACGGACCCCGACGGGCGGGCCCTGTTCAGCCGGCGCGTCGAGTTTCTGGACGGCAACGCCTATACTTCACGCCCGGGACCGCGCCTCGTGGACGCGGCCGAGCTGCTCGCCCGGTTGATCCCCCGGTGACGGTCGAGCCGAGGATATGGTCATCGGCTTTCTGTTGCTGCTGCTGCAGCAGCCCACTGACACGCTGCGGCTGTACGCGGTAGGTGACGTCAACCTCGGGCGCCGGGTGGCAAAACAGCGGCTGCTCGAGGGTGACACGCTGTACCCGTTCCGCGCGCTCCTCGACACGCTGCGCGCCGCGGACATCACGTTCGGCAATCTGGAGAGCCCGATCACGCCTGACTCGAACCCCGTGGCCGATTCCTTCGACGTATTCACCGCGCCGCCTGCCGCCGCGTCGGCGCTGGCGCGCGCGGGGTTCGACATCGTGAGTACCGCGAACAATCACGCATGGGACGGCGGGCAGGCAGCGGTCGAGGAGACGATGCAGCAACTCACCCGGGCGGGCGTGTTGTTTGTCGGCTCCGCCTACGGGCGCGACATGGCCGAGCAGCCCGTCATGGTGCGGCGGCGCGGCTGGCGGGTCGCGTTTTTCGCCGTGACGCGGGCGTGGAACCCCGCGCCGTACACGTTCTACCAGCATGCCGGTGCGGCCTGGATCGCGTGGGGCGACCCGTCCTGGATTTATCCCGCCATTCGCACGCTGAAAGCGAGCGGCCGCGCCGACCTCGTGGTCGTGAGCGTCCACGGGGGGAAGGAATACGTGGACACGCCGCCCGACTACCACCGCGACCTGTTCCGCGGGCTGGTGGACGCGGGCGCCGATGTGGTGCTCGCCCATCATCCCCACGTGTTGCAGCCCGTCGTCTGGTACCAGGGGAAGCCCATCGTGCAGTCGCTCGGCAACTTCGTGTTCGCACAGGACGACCCCTGGACGCGGCTGTCGGCCATTCTCCGGATCGAGGTCGCCCCCGACAAGACGATGCGACTCTCCGCGATTCCGGTCCACGCCGGCCATCAGCCGACGGTCGCGACCGGCGACGCCGCCGACAGCGTCCGCCGCCGGCTGGGCATTCCCCTTTCCACGGTCAGCAAGCCATGACGAAAGACACGTTGGACTTCCTGAAGCGACTCCTCGACACTCCCGGCCCTTCGGGCTTCGAAACGGCGCCGGCGCGCGTATGGCGCGACGAGATCACGACCTTCGCAGAGCAGGTGACGGCCGACGTGCACGGCAACTCGGTCGCCACGCTCAACCCGAACGGCACGCCGCGCCTCATGCTCGCCGGGCACATCGACGAGATCGGCCTGCAGGTCACCCACGTGGACGACGACGGGTACCTCTACTTCGCCGGGATCGGCGGCTGGGATTCGCAGGTCCTGGTCGGCCAGCGGGTCGTGATCTCGGGGCCCAAGGGGTCGGTGCGCGGCGTGATCGGCAAGCAGGCGGTGCACCTCATGAAGCGCGAGGACATGGACAAGGTCTCGAAGATCACCGATCTCTGGATCGACGTCGGCGCGGCCAACAAGGCGGAAGCGCTCGAGCGCGTGCGGGTCGGCGACCCGGCGGTGTTGGATGTGGAGGTCCAGGAGTTCCCCAACGGGCGCATCGTCTCGCGCAGCATCGACAACCGGATCGGCGCGTACGTGGTGGCCGAGGCGGTGCGGTTGCTCGCGCGGGACCGGCCCAAGCACGCGGCCGTGTTCGCGGTCGCGACGACGCGCGAGGAGATCGCGTGGACGGGGGGAGGCGCGCGCACCAGCGCAGTGGGGATCGACCCCCAAGTCGCGCTCGTGGTGGACGTGACGCATGCCACCGACTACCCGGGCGCCGAGAAGAAGCGCGCGGGGGAGCACAAGCTCGGCGCCGGTCCGGTGCTGGCGCGCGGCTCGGCGGTGAGCCCCGTGGTGTTCGAGATGTTGGTCGCGTGCGCCGAGCGCGAGCAGATCCCCTACAGCGTCCAGGCGGCACCCCACGACACCGGCACCGACGCCGATGCGATCTACAACGCGCTGCGGGGCATCCCGACCGGGCTGGTAAGCGTTCCCAACCGCTACATGCACAGCCCGAACGAGATGGTGGCGCGGGAAGATCTCGAGCGCGCGGCGCGCCTGCTGGCGGCGTTTGCCCGCGGGCTCGATCCCCAGGCGAACTTCATTCCCAACTGAGGAGCCCGCTCACCGCGGCTTCCGCTTCAACTCGGTCAGCGCCAGGCGCGCGGCCGAGCGCACTTGGCGGTCTGCGTCGTCGGCCAGCCCCTCGAGCGTCCCGACCGCCGGCGCCGTGCCGGCGAGCCGCAGGGCCTCGATCGCCGCGAGCCGCTCGCCGATCGACTTGCGGCCGAACAACCGCCCGGCCGGCTGGGCGAGCTTGATGAGCGCCTGGACCGCGTCCGGACTGCCGATCCGGCCGAGCGCGAGGATCAGCTCCCGCTCCACCGTTTCGTCCTTCTCCTCCTCCAGGGCCACCACGAGCGGCATCGCCAGCGCGAACGACTTGCGACCGCCGATCCCCAGCGCCACTTGCATCCGCACGTCGGCGGACTTGTCGCGCAGGGCGCGGCGCAGCGGCTCCGCCGCGCTGCGCGTGCCGATCTTCGCCAGCGCCAGCGCCACCGCCTTGCGCACCCGTTCGTCGCCGTGCTCCAGCTTGCGCGCCAGCGCGGCGACGGCGTCGTCCATCGCGAGCTCGCCGATCAGCTCGGCGACGTTGCGCACCACGAACCATTCGCGATGGTCGAGCAGGTGGACCAGCTGCTCGGTGCCCTCCGTCATCTGCTTCAGCGCGTCGAACACGGCGCGCCGCTCGCCTACCGTCGGTGCCGCGATGAGCCGGTCGATCAACCGCTCCACCGCGTCGGCCCCGGCGCGCTGCAGCGCGACTGCCGCGTCGCCCCGGTGCTTCGGTACCGTGACCAGGTGGGTGAGCGCATCGAGCACGGGCTTCGTGTAGATCCGTTTCAAGGCGATCGCGTACTGCCGCCGCACCCCGCTCGCTTCGGGCACCCGCTGCTCGGCGCCCAGGATCGCTGCGATGATCCGCAGCACCTGCTCCATCCGGTTCCGCCTGAGCGCCGACTCGGCGTGCTGCTCCAGCACCGTGAGCAGATCGCCGACGTTGGCTGCTGCCGGGTGGCGCTCCAGCTCGGCGAGTGCCGCCGCCACGTCGGGCGGCACCGCGACGGTCGCGTCCAACGCCCGCGCCCCGCCGGCGGCCCGGATCCCCGTGACGGCGGGTGCCCGCTGGGGTGCCGGCGGGGTGGCTGGAGCCGGTGGCGCGGCAGGCTCCGACCCGTGCGGGGCTGCCCGCGCCGGTGCGCCGGGTGGTGGCACGACGGTGAGCGATAGCTCGTCTGGTGCCGCCGGAGGGGCGGGCGGGGGGGGCGGGGGGGCCGCGGGAGGCGCGGGAGGCGGGGCGGGCGCCGCGGCGCCCTCTCCCGGGAGCGAGGTCGCGGCGGGAGGCGGCGGCGGGTCGTGCGTCACGAGCGGCACGCCCTTGAGCGGCACCGACTTGATGTCGGTGAGCGATTCGCCGCGCAGGATCCCGCCGGTGCCGAGCTTACCAGAGGTGCGGTCCACTGGGACACCGGGGGACGGAAGGACGGGGTCGCGGGACCCGAAGTCCTCGGACGACGCACCGGGCGTGACTCGGGTGGGCGGCGACGGCTCCGACGCGCTCGACGCGCCGGCGACCCGGATCCGGTCGGCCCCCGTGGCGGCGAACCGGCTGGCGACGTCCGCGGCGTCGGGCTGGTCAGCCAACGCCCTGAAAAGGTCGAACAGCTCGGTGGGAAGAGGGTCCCGCGGGATCGTGATTTCGGCGATGCCGTGCAGGTCGAGGCGCTGCGCCAAGCGCGTCAGGCTGTCGCCCTCCGCCTCGCACGGCACACCGTTCACCTCGATCCGGCCGCCGGTCACCCTGACGGTCAGACCGGTGTCCTTCAGGAGGCCGAGGACGGCCCGGAATTCCGCCTTCTGGTCCTCTTTCGCGCCCGGGTCGCGGAACAGGTCCACGCAGCGCGCGAGCCGCGTGGCGAAGGTGTCGAACGTCGGCATCGGAGGCGGGGGAATCTAGGGGGTAGGCATACCCTGGGCAACGCGCGCGAGTGCGCGCGCCGCGTCCGCTTCACGCAGCGGGCGGTTTGGCAGGTCGAGCGCCACGGACAGCGCGATCACCGCCGGCTGCGCGAGGCCGAGCGGCTCCAGCCGCCCGGGCGCTGCGAGCAGGCGCGACAGGGGCTCGTCGCACGCGAGCCGCCCGCCGTCGAGCACGAGGCCGCGGTCGAGCGTCTCGGCGGCGAACGCGAGATCGTGAGTGACGACGAGCAGCGCCACGCCCGCCGCAGCCCGCTCGAGCAGGGCGCGCGTCACCCGCCCGCGGAGCGCGCGATCGAGCCCCGTCGTCGGCTCGTCCAGCACGAGCAGTTGGGGCTCGAGCGCCAGCGCTCCCGCGAGCGCGGCGAGCTTGCGGTAGGCGGGCAGGAGGTCATAGGGATGGCGGGCGGCGTGCGCCTCGAGGTCGAGCGCCGCGAGGGCGCGGCCCACGCGGTGCGCAACCTCCGGCTCGGCGAGGCCAAGGGCGCGCGGTCCGAAGCTCACGTCGTCGCGCACCGTCCGGGCGAAAAGCTGCTGGTCCGCATGCTGGAACACCGACCCGACCCGCCGCGCCAGCTCCTCGGGGGCGCGCCGCCGGATATCCCAATCCCCCACCCAGACGGTGCCGGCCGCCGGCCGCAGCAGCCCCGTCACGAGCTTCACGAGCGTCGATTTCCCCGCGCCGTTTCGCCCGAGTAGCGCGGCGCGCTCCCCCGCCGCGAGCGCGAACGACACCTCGGCAAGCGCGGGCACCGCGCCGTAAGAGACCGACACCGCCTCGAGCCGCAGCCCCCCCGGCCCCCCCGGCCGCCCCGGCCCCCCCGCCACAGTCACCGCCCGCTCCAGCGCCGCACCGCCTCCGCGACGCTCACCGGATAGGGCGCCGGCAGACCCCCGGCCCGCCACACCGCCGCCACCGTCGTCCCCAAACCGGCGGCGCACAGCGCGTCCTCAGCGAGCAGCGCCGGCGTCCCCGCGCCCAGGATGCGGCCGCCCTCGAGCCACACCACACGGTCCGCCACTTCGGGGAGCACGTCGAGATCGCTCGTCGCCACGAGCACCGCCTTCCCTGCGGCCGCGAGGGTCCGCACGAGGCGCCACACCAGCCGCGCGCCCGCCGCATCGAGCTCGGCCGCGGGCTCGTCCAACAGCAGCAGCGCCGGATCCATCGCCAGGATCGATCACCCGCTGCAGCTCGCCCCCCGACAGGGTGCCCGGATCGCGCTCCGCGAGCCCCGTGATCTCGAGTTGCCCGAGCGCGCGTTCCACGTGCCGGGCAATCTCCTCCCGCGGCCAACCGAGATTCGCCGGCCCGAACGCCACCTCGTCCCACACGGTGAAGGCCATGCCGGACACCTGGGTCCAGGGCGTCGGCAGCACGATCCCTCGTCCTCCCCCGCCCTTCCCCGTCGTCCCCGGTCCCTCGAACCGAACGACACCCTCCAGCCGTCCTCCGACGACCCGCGGCGCGAGATCGCCCGCCACCAGCAGCAGGGTGGATGCCCCCGCGCCTACCGGGCCGACGAGCGCGACCACGTTTCCCGCCGCCACCTCGAGCGAGACGTCTTGCAGCGCCGGCTGGTCCGTCGCCGGATACCAAAAGCTCACGTGCTCGAGCGCGAGGTGCGTCACCCGAGCCGCCAGACCAGCGCCGCGGCGCACAGGGCGACGAGCGTCCACCGCGCCGCCCGCTCCGTTGCGCCATCGGCGGGCGGCGCGAGCGGCGTGCGGCGCGCGCCCGGCACGAGCCCCCGCGTCTCGAGCGCGAGCGCCCGCTCGTCGACCTCGTGGAGCGCCGAGAGAATGAGCGGCAGGGCGAGGGCGCGGAGCGCGCGGAAGCGCTGCCCGAGGCCGCCCCGAGGCGAGAGCCCGCGGCACCGTTGCGCCTCGACGATGCGTCGCGCGCGTGCCTGCAACACGGGGACAGCGGACAGCGTCGCAGCGAAGAGGTACGCGGTGCTCCCGCTCCAGCCGCCGGCGACCATCGCTTCCACCAGTCGCGCGGGCGGCAGCACCGCCACCAGCCACACGAAGCTCGCCACCATCGTGGTGATGCGCAGCCCGATCGCCACGGTCGTCGGGAGATCGTGCAGAATGAAGAGGAACAGCCAAAAAGGCGCGGCGGTCGCGACGGCAGGCCATAGGCCGGGGCGTAAGCCCCGGGATCCCGCGAGGCCAAGCGCGATCACGGTCGTCGCCAGCCCGCCGGCCGGCGCGGGCAGCAGCCACGCGAGGACCACGAGCGCGGCCGCGATCGCGAGCAGCGTGAACGGGTGGAGCCGCCTCACGCCACGCCGATCGCGCGCAGCGCCCAGGGGAAGCGCGCCGCGGTGCGGCGCGGCAGGGCGTGCAGCACGGAGGTCACCAGTGCGAAGGTCACCGCCTTGTCGCCGAAGTCCGAGACGAAGCTGCCGAAGAAGCACGCCGCAAGCGGCGAGAGACCGAGCGCCTTGCCGAGCGCCGTGGTGAGCGCGATCCCGCCCGTCGTGGTGCAGCCGAACACGAGATAGGAGATCGGCGTCGAGGTGGCCGACGCGATCACACCGAGGCCGAGCCCCGCCGGCACCGCCGTCTTCAAGCCACGGAACAGGCCCAGCCGCGCGGCGGCCCACGCATACACCGCCACGATGATCTGCACCACCACGAACGGCCAGAACGTGGGGTTGCGGAGCGTGTTCACCGCGGACGTGACTACGCCCGTCGCGATTCCCACCCCGGGACCCGCGAGGGCAGTGGCCAGGATCGTCCCGGTCGTGTCGAGGAACAGCGGCAACGCGACCGCGTCGACGGCGGCCGAGAGCGCGAGACTGATGGCGGCGGCGACGGGAATGAGCACGAGCAGACGAACGGACACCGGCCGCCTTCCATCAGAGTCGCGCGTAAGATAGATATGGGACCACGATGACGGCCACCATCGAGCCCAGCCGGATCGTGCGGGCCTTGCGCGCCGCGCATCTGCACGACGCATCCCGCCAGCAGCTGTTGCAGCTCGCCTGCGACCGGTTGCGGGCGCTGGGCGCGCCCTACACCTCCGTGTACGGTTACATGCTGCACGGCGACGAGCTGGTGCTCGAGGCGTTCGCGGGCCGGGAGACCGACCATACCCGCATCCCCGTCGGCACAGGCGTGTGCGGCACCGCGGTCGCGACGGGATCGGACCAGAACGTTCCCGACGTCGCGGCGGTGGGGAACTATCTCGCCTGCAACCTCGAAACCAAATCCGAGCTCGTCGTGCTGATCCGCCGCGGCCCGACCATCCTCGGCCAGCTGGACGTCGACTCGGACGTCCCCGCCGGCTTCGGCGACGTGCACCACCGCGCCGTGAAGGAGGTCGCGGACGCGCTGGCGGTGCTGCTGTAGCTATTCGCCGCGCGCCTCCGACGCGCTCTCCGGGGGGCCGAGCAGCGCCAACCGTCCCGCATCCGCGCTGTGGTCCAGCAGCTCCGCGTAGCGGCCCCACTCGACGATCGTGTCGAACAGCGACTCGGCCGGGATGAACGGAAAATAGATCGTGAGGTCGGCGAGCACCTCCTCGTCTTCCACCGCCCCTTCCTCCTTCAGCATCGCGAGCAAGCGCGCGAACATCGGCTGCCGGGAGAGCCGGGCGCGCGTCGCGTCCTTGCGCGCCGCGTCGTCCATCGCCATCACCTCGCGCCCCGCCTGCGTGAGCTGGACGATCTCCCCCGGGGTGGTCACCCAGCCGAGCTGCTCCGCCCCGCGTACCACCGCCGACATTCGGTCGTAGTCCACGCCCAGGTCCTCGGCGAGCTCGAACACCGGGCCCTTCCCGCCGGGCCGCGTCAGCAGGTGGTCGAGGAGACCGGTCACCTCGGAGACGTGCACGCGCGGGAACGGGATGAGCCGCTGCGGCGCCGCGGCCGCCGCGGGCTCGGGAAGCAGCGTGGCCGTGAGGATGGCGTGCAGCCGGTCTACCATCGCCTCGAACTCGGGCGTGCGCTCCTGGCGGGGATACGGCAGCGGGTTCGCGAGCTCCTCGCGCACGTGCCCGGGGTTCGAGCCGAACACCACGATGCGGCCGGCCAGGAACACTGCCTCTTCGACGCTGTGGGTCACCACGACGAGCGTGTTCACCCCCGTCGCGGGATCGCGCCACAGGTCCACCAGCTGGCTGCGCAGGTTCTCGACGGTGAGGGGGTCGAGCGCGCCGAACGGCTCGTCCATGAGCATGATCTCCGGCGCGACCGCGAGCGCCCGCGCGAAGCCCACGCGCTGCTTCATGCCGCCGGACAGCTCCTTGGGGTACGCCTGTTCGAACCCTTCGAGGCCGACCAGGTTGATCGCCCGGGCGACCGCGTCGCGCTGCGCGGCGGGGTGCACGCCGCGTGCGTCGAGACCCATGGCCACGTTCTGCGCCACCGTGAGCCAGGGGAGCAGCGCGAACGACTGGAACACCATCGCCGCGGCGCCGAGCACGCCGTCCAGCGAGTGCCCGCGGTACAGCACCGTCCCCTCCGCCGGGCGCGCCAGCCCGGCGAACAGCCGCAGCAGGGTGCTCTTGCCGCACCCCGACGGCCCCACCAGCGCCACGACCTCGTGCTCCCGCACCACCAGCGACACGTCGCGTAGCGCCTCGAGGATCTGGCCGTTGGGCAGCCGAAAGCGCTGCGTCACACGGCGCGCTTCGAGCAACACCGTGTCGGACGTCATGTGCCGAACCCGAAGCGGGTCTGGGCCCACGCCGCGAGCGAGCGCCACACGACCCGGTTCCAGCCCACGACGATCAGGCTCATCAGGGCGATGCCCCCCGCCAGCAGCGGGAAGTTCGCGTGCGCGGTGGCGTCGCTGATCAGGCTGCCGATGCCCTTGGTCACGCGCAGCGTGCCGCCCGCTTCGATGTATTCGGCGACGATCGAGCCGTTCCAGGCGCCGCCCGCCGCCGTCACCCACCCCGTCACGAGCGCCGGGAAGGCCGCCGGCAGGTACAGCACGCGCCAGCGAGCGAGGGCCGAGAGCCGGAACACCGTCGCCACGTCCTTGAGCTGCGAGGGGATGGCGGCCACAGCGGAGATGACGTTGAAGAGGATGTACCACTGACCCGCCAGCACCATCAGCGCGACCGCGCCCAGGCCGAGCCCGACCCCGACGCGCTGGAACAGCAGGATCACGATGGGGAAGAGCATCGGCGCGGGGAAGGACGCGACCACCTGGATGACCGGCTGCAGCGCATGCGCCACCCGGGGCGAGCGGCCGATCACGATCCCTGCGGGGAGCGCCCACGCCGTCGAGAGGAACACCGCACCCATCACGCGCGCGAAGGTGAGCGCGCCGGACGACGCGAGCTCGCCCCACTCCCGCCATCCCAGCTGCGCCAGCAGCCGCCACAGCTGCCACAGGCCCGCCGCCGCGGCCACGACGATCGCCGCGACCAGCACCACCGTCCCCAGCTTGCGCGCGATCGCGTGGCCCAGCGCGAACCGCGGCCAGCGCAGGATCACCGGGCCGGCGGCGCGCAGCGGGCGCTCGAACGGCCGCGTCGCGCGGCGCGCGGTCCGGAAGGCGCGCCGCCGGAACACCGCCGCGCGCCGTGGCAGCCGCGCCCGGCGCAGGAAGTCGAGCACCCACGACGACGCCGGGCCCGCCGTGCCGGCGGTCTCGTCCAGCCGGAACTTCTCCACCCACACGACCAGCGGGCGCCACACGAGCTGATCCACGCACACGATCATCGCGACCATGGCGAAGATCGCCAGCGCCATCGCGTGCACGTTTCCCTGATCCAGCGCCACGCTCATGTACGAGCCGACCCCGGGGAGGCGGTAGTCGCGGTCGCCCAGGCGGAACGCCTCGTTCACCATCAGAAAGAACCAGCCGCCCGCCATCGACAGCATGCCGTTCCACACCAGTCCCTGGGCGGCCGCCGGCACTTCGAGCTGCCGGAACGTCCGGGACGGCGGCCACCCGGCCACTTTGCAGGCGTCGCGCAGCGGCTCGGGAATGCTCTTGAGGGACGTGTAGAAGGAGAGCGCCAGGTTCCACGCCTGCGCCGTGAAGATCATGAGGATCGCCGCGAGCTCCAGACCGACGTTCCGCGTGGGAAACAGGGACACGAGGCCCAGCACCAAGCCCGGCAGGAAGCCGAGCACCGGGATGCTCTGCAGGATGTCGAGCAGCGGCAGCAGCAGCCGCTCGGCGGCGCGCGACCGCGCCGCCGCCCATCCAAAGCCCAGGGCGAACAGGTAGGAGATCAGCAGGGCGAGCACGCCGCGCATCAGCGAGTACAGCGTGTACCGCGGCAGCGCGCCGGGGCGGAGGTCGATCCGCACCGCCTGCAGGAACGGCGCTTCGAACTCGCGGGCGAACGTGATCACCGTCGCGATCACGCCGCCGAGCAGGCAGAGGATCACGATGTCGGCGAGCCCGAGCCGCCGGAACACCGGCGGCGTGAGGGCGGGTGGAAAGCGAAGCGGCTTCACCGGTTTAACTTGTGATTGCGATGAACGAAACGATGGTCGAGGTCAACGGCGTCCGTCTCTACACCCGGCGCGTGGGCGATGGTCCGCCGGTGGTCGTGCTGCACGGCGGCCCGGGCGCCCACCACGATTATCTCCTCCCGCAGTACGACCAGCTCGCCCGGGGCCGCGCGCTCCTCTACTACGACCAGCGCGGCGGGGGCCGTTCGCCCGTCCCGCGGGAAACGCCGCTCGGCTGGCGCGAGCATGTGGCCGACCTCGAGGCGCTGCGCCACCGCTGGGGGCTCGACCACCTCACCCTGCTCGGCTACTCGTGGGGCGGCCTGCTCGCGGTGCTCTACATCCTCGAACACTCCGACCGGGTCGCGCGGCTGGCGCTCGTCTCCGCCGCGCCGCTCACGGCGACGTGGCGCGAGGAGTTCGAGCGCCGCTTCGCCGCCCGCATGGCCGCGCCGTGGGTCCTTCGGGCACGGGCCGAGCTCGCGGCGTCCGGGCTCGCTCGCAGCGATCCCGAAAGGTATCGCCGCATCGCATTCGCGCTATCCGTCGCCGGCTACTTTCGCGACCCCGCGCGAGCGCGGGAGATGACCCCGTTCCGCGTCACCGAGCGAACCCGGCAGGCCGTCTGGGAGAGCCTGGGGGCGTACGACCTGCGGAACCGCATCAAGGAGACCTTTCCGGATGGTACTGCTCCCCGCTCCCTGCTCCTGCACGGCGTCTCCGACCCGATGCCCATCGAATCGGCCCGCGAGACCGCGGCGCTGCTTCACACCGGTGTGATCGAGCTCGCCTCGGGGCACGCGCCGCACGTGGAAGCGACGGAAGAGTTCGTGCGCGCGTTGGACGGGTTTCTGCCGAGAGGCTAAAGGCCACGGAAACGACGGACCGTCCTTCCGTCTTTCCGTCGCCTTTCTTACGTTCCGCCTCATGGACAAGCAGGCCGTCCGCCACACGCGGCGGGCGCGGACCCGACCGGCGAACCGCCGGTTGCGCGAGACCCCCGGCGAGCTGAAGGCGCGGACCCG
>WNGD01000210.1_pt1 | contig 109038 bp, 92 predicted proteins | sample 5400671 | NCBI WGS metagenome assembly WNGD01 (sample SAMN13153369, study PRJNA577476) | soil metagenome | isolation source: 40 cm soil or saprolite under grassland replicate 2 | place: USA:California | collected 2016-06-15 | reverse complement strand
GCCCGCACTCGATCCCGCTGGTGGCGCTGGGCACCGGGATGCTCTGGTTCGGATGGTATGGCTTCAACGCGGGCAGCGAGTTTCGCGTCGATTCGGTTACGGCGGTCGCTTTTCTGAATACCGATCTCGCCGCCAGCTTCGCGGCCATTGCGTGGCTCTGTATGGACTGGTTGACTACTAAGAAGCCGAAGTTCCTCGGTTTGCTAACCGGCGCCGTAGCAGGCCTGGCCACGATCACTCCGGCCGCTGGTTATGTCTCACCAGCGACCGCCTGCCTGATCGGAATTGTCGCCGGCGTCGTCTGCTTTTACGCCGTGGCGTTGAAGAACAGACTCCGTTGGGATGATGCGCTGGATGTGTGGGGAGTGCACGGAGTAGGTGGTTTCCTGGGCATTGTCCTCTGCGGCGTCTTCGCAACCACGTTATTCAATCCAGCCGGCGTCGATGGTTTGCTCCGCGGTAACTCGCACTTCTTCCTGGTCCAACTCGGCGCAGTCGCCCTCTCCTCGGTATGGGCGTTCGTCTTTACTTACGGGATGCTTTGGCTCATCGATCGAATAACTCCCGTGAAAGTTGACGAAGCAGGAGAGACTGAAGGACTCGATATGGCGCTCCACGGTGAAGCAGCCTACCTTGAAAGCATTTGAGGATAAACCCGGGCCGATGACTTGTATCAATTGTCTCTAAGGAGGAAATGCATGAAGCGATTTGCTTCATCTACAATCGTGGTGTTCATACTGACGCTGAGCGTAAACGCGCAGACGGCGCCCGATGCCGCCAAACTGACCAGGCTGCTGAAGGATTTCCTGGCCGGCGCCTCGCGCAATGACGCTGCTATGCATGATCGTTTCTGGGCCGAAGACCTGATTTACACGGGCTCGAACGGTCGCCGCAGAGGCAAGCCGGAGGTTATGCGCGACGTGCGCTCGGCGCCGGCCCCAAAACCCGGAGATCCGATCACCATTTACACTGCCGAAGACATCCGCATTCAGCAGTATGGGGGTACTGCGATCGTCGCTTTCCGTCTGGTCAGTACGGTCGAGAAAGACGGTAAGACCGAGGTCACGAACTTCTTGAACAGCGGCACCTTCCTCAAGCGCAATGGCAAGTGGCAGGTGGTAAATTGGCAGGCGACCAGAATGCCTCGCTTGGAGCAAGAGGCTAGATAAAGAAGTCCGCGAACAGTTGGGCTGCTATTCAGCAGAAAATTATGGACGAAATCGAAACCGAGCACCTGCTCCTGCGCAGGTTTACCCCTGAAGATCTCGAGACCTTTTGCTCTATTCTTGCTGACCCTGATGTGATGCGATACTTAGGGGTGGAGGCGGGCAAGCCCACTTCCCGAGCCGATAGTGAAGCACTCCTTTACAACGCCATTGATAGTTGGACGACGCATGGTTTTAGTCGCCTGGCAATTGTCGATAAGTCTCTGACGAAGGTCATCGGACTCTGTGGCTGGAGGCGCTTCGAGGGCACGCCGGAATTGATTTATATATTAATGATGGAATATTGGGGCATGGGCCTTGCCACTGAAGCAGCGAAAGCCTGTTTGCGGTATGGATTCGAGCAGCTACAGTTTGATCGGATCATAGCTTTCACAAGAATTGAAAACCGAGGTTCACTACGAGTCTTGCAAAAGCTTGGGATGACCTACGAAGGAGTGGTTTCCCACACGGGTGTGGAAGTAGCGGGTTATGGTATTACCAAAGAAAACTTCTCTCCGGACGACTCGACGTATGTTCTGCATCGTAGTTGACACTGGTTGCAGCGGGCGGGAATTATAAGCCGGTCCAATCATCTCGGTGGATAGCTCGCCTTGCGCGCCGTCAGTAACGCCCATACGTGGCTTTTTTAGCGCATGAGAAAGATCCCGTTTATTTTTTGCATCGACGTGGAGCCTGACGAGCGTCAGGCCGACATCGTAATCCCTGAAGACTGGAAGGGATTCGAGGCAGCTTTCAATTCTTTCAATAAACTCAGGCCCCATCTGGAGAAAGCTACCGGAGCGCCCGTCAGTTTCTCCTGGTTCTTCAGAATGGATCCACAGATCGAGCGCACCTATGGTCAGCCTGCCTGGGTAGTGGGGCGATATGGCGACGCCATCAAGCGTCTCGAACAATCAGGGGATGAACTTGGGTTGCACACGCACGCTTTTCGCTGGGATGAAGGCCTGTGTAGGTGGGTCATAGATCATGCCGACCAGAAATGGATCGATCATTGTTTGCAAGTGTCATTTGAGGCATACCAGAGGGCCTTTGGCCGTCCCTGCCTTTCCTTCAGATTCGGCGATCATTGGATGAATAATGAGACGATGAATTCGTTGGAATCAATCGGGGTGAAGTTCGATCTGACCATCGAACCGGGCCGGAGAGCAAGGCCCACATTAAGCACCGCAGAACTGCACACTGGTTCGTTACCCGACTACACCACCACACCGAGATGGCCCTACAGGCCCTCCCCTGATGATTTCAGAAAGCAAGAGGACGAACACACGCGCCCACTATGGATAATTCCATTAAGCACTGGCAAAGAACCGGGCTCCTTTCAAGCGGTGAAGCAGATCGCGAAGACCTTTGGGATTGACCTTCAAAGACGTCATGAAGAAGCCGCGCTTAATCTTTACATTACTGCGCCGGGGTTCCGAGTGATGATGGACCGCCTCATTGACGTCAACAGGAAGCCATATCTGGCGCCAGTTTTAAGAACAGATTCGTGCATTCACCCGGAGTTCAAAGCTAATGTGGAACAGAACCTGGATCTTATTTTGTCGCATCCAATGGTAAGCAGTTTCCAGTTTGTAAGACCTGCCGAGGCGATCAGACTCCTCAGCTAGACTGGGCAAGGATATTAGTTGCATGAACATTGATGCTTACCTGCAACGAATCAAATACCGTGGCTCGCCTGCTCCCACCGCACAAACTTTGCGAGAGTTGCAACTGGCCCACCTGTACAACGTCCCTTTTGAGAACCTGAGTATTCATTCAGGGCAGCCCATTATCCTCCAGGACGACGCGTTGTTCGATAAGATTGTGGTGCGGCGACGAGGCGGCTTCTGCTATGAATTGAATGGCCTCTTTACGGCTCTGTTGCGCGAACTCGGGTTTAAAGTAGAAATGCTTTCAGCGGAAGTGGCGAATGGTGAAGGGGGTTTCAGTCCCGGTTTCGCCCACATGACGCTAATGGTTACGCTCAAGGACCGTTGGCTGGCGGATGTCGGCTTTGGCGATTCCTTCCGCGAGCCGCTGCTGCTTGATTGCGACCAGGAACAGGTGCAGGGTGATCGAGCTTACCAGATCGTTCCCGATGGGGCTTATCTTATCCTGAGGCAGCGCGAAAATGATGCTGAATGGAAAGATCAGTATCGCTTTACGCTACAGCCCTGCAGCTACGCCGACTACTCTGAAATGTGTCACTATCAACAAACCTCGCCGCAGTCACACTTTACCCAGGCGCGCATCTGTACACGGGCAACCGCGGAAGGACGTATTACCCTCAGCAAGATGCGCCTTATCACAACTGTAAACGGCAAACAACGAGAGGAACGGGAACTAATAAACGAGGAAGAGTACACCTCCGCATTGCGGGAGCATTTTGATATTGTAATGACAGACTAGTGCCGCAGTGTTTATTACCCGCAGCTATTGAATGCGAAATGTCGCAATGTCTAATAGAGAATCTCCGATGATGGTATATTCGCCCGGCGTCAACTGCCGGCGAGGATGTATCTCCATGTAGTTCAGGAACAACGATCTACCTTTGCTTAGTTCAATCGGCAAACGCTCCAGTAATCGGTATTGCAATCTTATGCTTTCACTCTCCAGGGGAGAGTATCCCTTCCGTCCCTTTGTGCTGATTACCGTGAAGCGCCGCGTGCCCTTGTTGCTCGTCAGTTGAACCAGTTGATGAGGGGGCGGATCCCATCTGTCCGCGATAAACACGTAGAAGCTTGGATTGCCGCCACTCAGGACAGTCGTTGCGTTCGAACCTTCCAGCTTCGCGTAACTTATTTTATCTTTGAGCGCAACCACAAAGGGGTTGACCAAAGTAATACCCGGCTCAAATGGCAAAGGCACAAACTTGTCCTGGGCATTCTTATAATAGATGCGCGTCACATCGTTGGGGAAATCAGAGGATTGAAGGGAAGAACCGGGGCGACGAGTCGTCTTCCCGATTAGCAAACTTAGAGCAAACGCGGGAAACGGAAAGATTAGCAGAAGGAAAATCAGCCCCGGAAATGTTCGCTTATACTTATTCAACATGACGTTTTGTTCGCCCATTTCCTACAATAAGTAGAAAAGCTGCGCGTTTGCAATTACAATCCCCCTCGACTCCCTAAAGACCTCCCTGGTGTAGCTCAGAAAGGAGACTACCAATGCAACGGATTTACCTGCTACTCGGTCTTGCTGTCTTGATAAGCAGTTCCCTGGCCGCACAGCAACCTGCACGAAAGGCGTCTGGCAACTCTCGGGGGCAATCTGATCTCAAGCCTGTCTATCAAAGATGGCTCAGCGAGGACGTTGCGTACATCATCACGCCGGGCCTCGCATGCGGAGGCTCGCCCCCATCTTCCCATAGCCTCGCTTGATCTATGTCATCCCTGGGCCAGGAGAACGATTTGCAAAGCTCTCGACAACACTCGCCGAAACGTGGTTTTTTGAATCCACAGGTAGTCAGAGGAATCTCCTTCTGGACCACAAGCACGTGTGTTCTCGTGGCCGTGGTTTCGTCTCTGCTGGCCATCTGGAAATTTACCGGGACCGACGCGCTGTGGCGGACGGTGGCAACCTGCGCAGTGATCGGAAGTGGCACCGTTGCCTTCTATTGGATTAACACTCTCTTCGGTCATCCTTTGGATTAGCGCACCCCCGCATGGTCTTCAAAATCCAGGCGCTGGTGAGAATATTTTTTGGCGTAGCGGCCTGCTCATGGATGCCTCATTGGGCTTGTCATTACTACCGGCTGGAAACCCAGAGTGCTTTTGTTGTTGGCTCATGGACTTTCTCTCCTTTTGACAGCAGCGTTTCTCTTCTCATTTACAGCGCGCTGATCGCACTGAATCTTCTCGCGATCTCCGCCGAAAGATACCGGGTCATCGCGGCAGCGCTGACAGGGCTCGGCCATCTAGCTCTTGGATCGCTCCATATATATCGCCTGCTGCGACCCTTCAGGTTTGAGGTGTTCGGTTACCCCTGGAGTGCAGGGGCTTCTTTGAGAGAAGCACTGATTGTTGTTCCCTTTGGCTTACTTTCATTATTGGTGGCTATCACGGCCAGGCCTAAGATCTTTCATGGCTGATAACCACGGGCCGTGCTGTCTGAAGTGATCCTGTTTTGCGCATGGACGCCCTAAAGGTATTAGACGAGGTGCTGGCGGAAAATCGCACCGCGACACTAATCGATGACGATATCTACTCCGTGCTTCGGAATGACACCGGCGGGCATCACTACGATGGAAGATCAGCCGTTTATGATCTGGTGGTTGGCACTCGTCTGTATAATTTAGTCATGTGGGGTAGTTCTCCGCTCGATTACATCGCGTTTGCCCGCCAGGCTGTGGAGTCGAATCTCAAGGGAAGAGTTTTGGATGCGGGTTGTGGCTCAATGCTCTTTACAGCGCCAGCTTACCTGGATTGTAGACGTGAAATCATTGCGTTCGATCAGTCATTAGCCATGCTGCGCCGGGCACGGAAGAGGTTGATAGAGCGCGCCGGATTCATGCCGGAAAACATCCTGCTCTTGCAGGCCGACTTGAGCGACTTGCCTTTTCGAGTCGCCAGTTTTCACACGGTTCTTTTTCAGAATGTGCTGCATCAGTTTGAAAAGGCGGCAGCTTTGATTCCCAACCTCAAAAAGTTACTTATCGAAAACGGGCACTTGTTTCTTACCAGCCTGGTGGTAAATGACCGTTTTATTGGCGATCATTACCTCAAGGCGCTTTATGCAACCGGAGAGTTCGTTCGTCCGAGAACCAACCTCGAATTGCGAGAATTATTGGACCGGGCCCTGGGCCAACAGATAAGTTACCGGACGAGGGGAAACATGGCATTCATAACAACTATGTGTTAGTTGTCTTCTAAACCAGAGGGCTGATCGTTTGGCCGGCAAGCATGATTACGGGAGCATACTGTCACCGCAACCGGGGCCGAACGCGCGAACCGATGTCCGCAAGTAGTTCCATGAGAAGGACGCATACATGACTTTCCGTCTGGGCGCGATCCTGTTTTTTCTCCTGCTGTGGGGTAATGCCGCTTACGCCCTTCCCTGCGCCAGATTGAAGTCACACCCGGACACCTGGGTTTCCGCGCAAGTTGATGCTCTGGTCCTCGCCGCGCACCGGGCGTACGAGAGAGAAGAAGCGCAGCCGGCCTACGACAGGGTTCTCGACGGCATCGCCAACACGATCCAGCGATGCAAGCTCACGCAGGGCGATGGGTTCCTCAGCCGGTATCCGGAATTTGTCGAGTACATCGCCGCCTTGTCCCTCGAACGACAACCAGATCATGAGCTTGGCTTTGTCGTTCCCGACAAACAATACTTCGCAGAGACTTACCAATACGTGCAAATTCCCGAGTTCCTGTTGGACCAGAGCTTCCTCCGAGTGGTCAGTCGCTACGAGACCCTCGATCGGGCAAAGTCTTTTCTCCGGCTGCTTAACTTGAAAAGAGAGCCTTCTGATCACCTTATCTTTTTCAGCTACACGTCCCAGCATCTGGGAACGCCGGACAACGACGACAGTTACCGGCGCCTCTTGATCGTCGTTCCCGGAAACGCGGAGAAGGGTGTACCGGAAAAGTGGGTTCAATTCGGGGTCACTGATCCGGGTGTGCGCACACGTACTCGCAACGTCTCAGTCGTGTCCGCGCTTCCCGGTCCCGGTAGCACATCAAACATTTACTTCAAGGACTTTTTCCGGACGTATCGCCGTGACGGTTCGATCAGCATCAACGGGCGTTGGGAACTGGGCCATGGCGATGACAACTGCGTGCAATGTCACAAGAGTGGCATCCTGCCCATCTTTCCCGAGAAGGGCAGCGTTATTCCGAGCGAGCAGCCGGCGGTGTTAGCGGTTAATCAACGCTTCCTGAGTTACGGCTCCGCCAATTTTGGCAAATATCTGGATCCGGCCAAATTTGGCCCTGGCCTTAGCACCGCCAGCTGGGATGATCGCCGGCAACGCTTCGGCGCGGGCTTTGACGAAACAGTTGTGGGACACGCGATGACCTGTGCCGCCTGCCATCATCAAGAGCGTTTGGGATCGTTCAACTGGCCCATGGATCGCGTCGTGATCAGCTCGTACGTCAAAGGTGGCCAAATGCCACGGGGCTACACGCTCCAGCCAGCTGCACGCAGCGAACTGTATGCGAAGTTGATCCAGGAGTACTTTTCAACTGACGCCGCCCGCCCGGGCATTCTGAAGTCCTGGCTTTTAGGTAAAGCCCAATAGCGTTGTGCAGGCGCTTTTTTTGAGCTTCCAAAACGATTAGTTTGGCCTGCAGGGGAAAAAAGAGATCGTGAGCCGAGAGCGAAGGTCAATCGTTGCCACCCTGCTTCGTAGCGCGCGTTTGCTTTGCCCTGCTTGCGGCCAGTCATCAATCGTCCAGCACCCTTTCCAAATCAAACACCATTGCACGTCGTGCAAGGCTTTGTTCAAACGTGAGGATGGGTTCTTCGTGGGCGCAATCCTTGCCAATGTGGTCACGACGGAACTGATAATTCTGGTCGTGTACATGATTTGCCTGCTGACGATCACGCAGCGCGATCAGCTAATATTAACAATTCTCTTTCTCGTGGGCGTTTCGTTTCCGCTGGCTTTTTATCATCATAGCTGGAGCTTCTGGCTTGGCTTTGATTATTTCGTCGAGTCGCTGCCGAAGTACGTGGAAGGTGCCCCAGAGTGAAGAGGAAGCTGTCATCAAACCAGTTCAGGAGAATCAGTCTATGTCTTATGCTCGGTTGGTCACGCTGCGCTTGTTGGCGACGATAAGCATCCTTACATTGGTGGTTGGTTGCGGGCTTTGGCTGACGGCAATGATGACCGCAGTAAACGCCCAGCAGCAATATGACGCCGGCCTCTTTTCAGGCTTGAAGTGGCGCATGATCGGGCCGTACCGCGGCGGCCGCGTCAACGCGGTCAGCGGCGTGCCGGGCCAACCAAACACTTTTTATTTCGGATCGGTTGGAGGCGGGGTTTGGAAATCGACCAACTCCGGCCGGACCTGGACGCCGATGTTCGACTCGCAACCTGTTGCGTCGATCGGCGCCATCGGGGTGGCGCCTTCCAATCCCAGTATCGTTTATGTCGGCACCGGCGAGGCCGATATGCGCGACTCGATCTCCTTCGGCAATGGGATGTACAAATCCTCCGACGCCGGGAAGACCTGGGCCCACGTCGGGCTCGATGGCACGCGACAGATCGGCCGCGTTATCGTCGACCCGAAGAATCCGAACATCGTTTTCGTTGCCGCGCTGGGCCACGCGTATGGCCCCAGTCCCGATCGCGGCGTCTATCGCTCGCGCGATGGCGGCGCGACGTGGCAGAAGGTCCTGTTCAAGAATGATGACGTCGGCGCCGTCGATCTCGCTTTCGATCCGAACAACTCGCAGACCATTTACGCGACGTTGTGGGCCACGCGTCGTCCGCCGTGGTTTATTTACGCACCGGCAAATAGTCCCGGCAGCGGCATTTTCAAGTCAACGGATGGCGGCACGACCTGGCAGCCGCTAACCAGCGGTCTCCCTACGGAGAAACTCGGCCGCATCGGTATCGCAGTGGCGCCCACCAACCGCAATCGCCTCTTCGCAATCGTTGACGCCAAAGACGGTGGTTTCTATCGATCTGATGACGCAGGATCGACCTGGACCAAAATCTCCAGCGACAATCGCATCTGGGGACGCGGCTGGTACTTCTCCAAAGTCACTGCCGATCCTAAAAATGCGGATAGCGTTTACGTAATGAACACGTCGGTCTACAAGTCTCTGGACGCCGGAAAGCATTGGACGGCGATTAAGGGCGCGCCCGGCGGCGATGATTACCATCAGCTCTGGATCTACCCTGACGATCCGAGCCGGTTGATTGTCGCCAGCGATCAGGGCGCCATCGTCACGGTCGACGGCGCCGCGACCTGGAGCTCGTGGTACAACCAGCCCACGGCGCAGCTCTATCACGTGGCGGCCGACAATCGTTTTCCCTACTGGGTAACCGGCCCGCAGCAGGACAGCGGCGCGGTAGGAACACCGACGCGCAGCAGTCACTCCGAGATCTCGATGCACGATTGGACTGGCGTGTGCGCCGGCGGGGAGAGTGGTTACACAGCGCCCGATCCGCTGCGCCCGGAGATTCTCTTCGGTGGCACTGTCACGCGTTGCAACGTCATCACCGGAGCCACACAAAATGTTTCACCGGAGCGGGGTGACCCGGCAACATTTCGGCACGCCTGGACCCAGCCGCTTGTGTTTTCCCAGGCCGATCCGCGCGCGCTCTATTTTGGTAATCAACTTGTTTACAAGACAACAAATGGCGGGGAAAGCTGGACGCAGATTAGTCAGGACCTGACTCGAGAGGATCCAGGGGTGCCATCCAATCTGAACGAAGCCGCCGCCGCGGATGCACCTGAGGGTAAACGGCGTGGCGTAGTGTACACGATTGCTCCTTCACCCCTGCGGGCATCGATGCTCTGGATCGGCACCGACGACGGATACATTCAACTGACCCGGGACGATGGCAAGCTCTGGCAAAACGTTACGCCACCAGCAATGACGTCCTGGAGCAAGGTGGTGATGATGGATGCGTCCCACTTCGATGTGAACGAAGCTTACGCGGCAGTAGAGCGGCATCAACTGGAAGATTATGAGCCGTACATCTATCGCACGCGTGACGGTGGAACAACCTGGCAGAAGATCGCCAACGGTTTGCCATCGGGCGTTTACGTGCAGACGATCAGGGAAGATCCGCGACGTCGGGGATTATTGTTTGCGGGCACAGAGCTTGGTGTCTTCGTTTCGTTCGACGACGGCGATCACTGGCAGTCTCTGCAGCTCAACCTGCCGCCCACATCCGTGCGCGACCTTGTCATCCACGAAGACGATCTAATCGTCGCTACGCATGGGCGGGGCTTCTGGGTGCTTGACGACATCACTGCGCTGCGTCAGATCAAAGACGACGTTGCGAAGTCCGATGCATTTCTCTTCCGCCCGGCAGACGCCATCAACCTGCCGCCTGGCAGTGACAACGGCACGCCGCAGCCTCGCGACGAACCTCTCGCGGAGAACCCGCCTTATGGCGCCCTCATTGATTACTACCTGGGGTCGGCGGTTTCCGGTCCCGTCATCCTGGAGATTTTGGATCCATCTGGAGAGATAATTCGTCGCTATTCAAGCGACGACCGGACTCCTCCGGTGGACCCGGATACCCTCAACATCCCCGCCTTTTGGAGGCCCACACCGGCGCCTCTTTCGGCTACCGCGGGCATGCATCGTTGGGTTTGGGATCTGCGCCCGACTCCTCCTGCTCCGCGCCCTGGCGGTGGCGCCGGAGGTGGCGGCGGCTCTGGCAACCGTAGTTCAACGGTCTTGCCGGGAGTTTATACGATCAGATTGATAGCCAGTGGCCGGAGTCTTACGCAGCCCATCACAGTGAAGATGGATCCTCGCGCTAAATGATTAAAGCCCGGTCGCAGGGAAGCCTGTTGCCGTTGTCTGTCCGGTTGGATGCAGCGTCAGGGCTTTGCCGCAGCCGGCGCTGCCGGGGCCGGCATGGTGAACTTCGAATTATCCACCGGGACGTTAAGTTTGATCTCAGTGTACTTGCGCGTTGACACCAGGCCCGGCTCGACCGAGGAAACGCGCACGGTGAACGGAAGCTTCACGCCCTCCACGTCACGATAGTCCTCAAAATCAACCTGCTGTGGGATTACTCCTATCGGTGATTCCGTATAAGTGATGCGCCTAAGCAATAGACCCGACTCGGCATCGAAGAATAGACGCTCACGTTTATTGTCGGTGGTCCTGCCGCCGACGATGAAGACCTCGCGATCGCCTATCTTATCTTTGCCTCCCATCCGCATCTGCGCAAACTGTTCCTTGAGTTTGATGTTGCGGTAGAACACAAAAACCGATTTCAAATCGTCGAGAACAGGGTTCATGAGTTCGTTGACGCCTCGAGGGCCCTTTTCCCAGGCCATCTTGCCATCAAACCCTCGTTCGATTGCTCCCTGTTGGGAAACGACATTGATGTAGAACTTGTCAGGGGTTGCCTGGTAAACCTCATAAGGCAAGGCCACGCCGTTGAAGCCCGTGTAAGTTCCCTTCATCACAAGCGTTTTCATCTTATCAATCGCCGCTGCGCCCCCGCTGGCGTCGATATATTTCGCCAGGATTTGATCGGCGGTTGGCGGCGCCGGCGTGGGCGCCGCTGCCAGCGCCGGGCCAGCCTGCCCTGCCGCGGGTCGCGGCGACGGTGATGGCAGAGGCAGGGAGGGAATGCTCATCGGTGACGTGCGGCCGCGATGGCAGGTGTAGCAGCTAACCTCAGGGTTACCCCGGAAGTTATCCTTGTTAATACTAAGAACCATCCTCATCATCGAGCGCGCCGTCACCTTTTCTTCCTTGTCGTCAGCTTCCCAGACCCAGTTGTTGCCGCCTTTGTTCACGTGACAGAAGTCACACCGCTTCCCGAGTGAAGCAGCCACGAAATTCATCACTGTGCCCAATTGCGAGTCAGGCAGGCCTTTGAGCACCTGAATGTTCTTGCGTGTTTGCTCAACTGTTTTCTCTTGTGGAGCGGTAGGCGGCGCCGGAGTCTGCGCCGGTTCCGGTAAGCCCAGACTGGATAATGAAACTGCGCGTTCATGCCTGGCGGGCAGTGATTTTTGCGCGCGAACTTGATTTATTAGCAGTAGACCATTGGCGCCTGTCAGCGCGATGACAAGGAGTCTGAGAATCTTTGTTTTCATTTTCACTCCGCTGAGGTCACTAAGAACAGGACAGCCCCGGCACTGAAGCACCATGGGTCGCAGGAACATAACACCGTGTGATTGTTTGGGGGAGAACAGCTTAGCCAGCACGCTGTTTATAGACCGAATCGATCCCTTAATGCAATAGCGGCGTCTATTCGGATTTTTTTGCGGGAACCAAACTGTCGAATGACTTATAGATTTGAAGATATATTTGCGTCTCGCGCGGTATCAACGTGCGCCATGCTGAGCCACCGCGCTGGATGTAGCCCGGCAACTTTGCGGCATTTGAATTGTAGCCGGCGGCCATTAGCTCCCACTCGGTTGCGAGCTTCGCATTCAGCGCATACCTGACATCTTCGTTCGCCGCGAGATCGTTCCAGGTGTCCTGCATGTATAGCAACATTGCTTCCAGGGCGTTGCCATGGTTGTGCATGCCGGCCACAAAATCGGGATTCAGCCCCGCACTCGGATGCCGCTGCCGCTCCAGCTGATAGGCCCAGGGAATCATTTGCACCATGCCGCCGGCCCCGGCCGAACTGACCGAGAAGCGATAGGTCTCCAGCTCATTCAGCGCGTAGAGCGAATATATTTCCTCAAAGAGGGCGATGCGATTCTCCAGCCGAAAGCGATCGTGGTCTATGTGCTCGACAACGCAAAGCCGTTTTGCCACGGCAACAAGATTGGGCGCAATACTGATCCCTTTATCACGCAGCCGTCTTGCCGCAAGATCGACCATCGTCCCCACATATGACTGGCCGGCCTTTACCAGTTCTGGTGACAGCAACGCCGGGTGCGCTGACGTGTAGTACGCCAGCTCACGAAACACTCCTCGCCTTTCAATGGGGAACTCAACCAGCAGCGGCAGAAGAGAGCGGCCATGGTTGTCGAAGATCGTCACGGCTGTATTTACGCCGTTGGCGCGCACGATACGAAGCTCGACCGGAGTTCCCAACGAAGTGGTCAATGAAAGCTCAGCGTCGCGCGTGAGAAACGATTCCTTCGAAAGAGTCAGCAGGTGGATGCCACCGGTTTCGGATTGCAATGCCGCCAGCGTCACATAATCCAGAGCGGGTGACGTCATCGCGGTGAGCGATGGACGCGATCTCATCAGGCGCTTTACCTCTGAAATCCTGGCGCGAATCTTAGCCGGCGACAGTTGTCGCGACATTTCTGGTTTATCCGCCACGGGACCCGGCCTCTGCGCTGCCCCATCAACAGGCGTGGTAGCGATCTTCCCTGATGGCGCCGGAATCGGGCTTGGCGCCGAAGACTTCTGCTGAGCAGACATAACGACGGATCGCGGCCGCGAATCAGAGTTAATCGGGTGGCCGTCCGTTTGTGATTGTGCGTAAGCGGCTCCGCCGGACAGAATCGTCAGCAGCGTCGTCAGGATGGCAGTTTTGGTCGTTTTAATCTTCATTATGACAACAAGGCTTCGCCATTAACGAAGCAGTTAATCAGATTCGCCCAGCAAGAATAGAGTTGTCAACAACTTTTTGCCGCCAGTCGAACTCGCTTCAAGAGCGGAAGGCGGGCGCACAACGGGAGTAGAGAAAGACGATCGCCGAGGTCACGTACCCCAACTGTGGACCGTGGCGATGAGACCGCAATCGAGATTCAATTCGCTGGCAACGTGAATTGAAGACAAAAGAGCAATAAGCTGAAAGCATATTGACCGGACGTGTTCTCTCCCAAGACGGATCTCGGCATTTACGGTCGCCTGGCGACTACAACTGATAACCCTACATGACCTCATTTGGTTCGATCGCGACCGCAGTTGGTGAGTTATCACAAAACAGTCACATTGCCGCTTGTGAGCCTCTTACTCGAACGTTAGAATGCCAATGACTTCAAGTAGTGCCCCCTCACGCTGTACCCAATAAGAAGAAGTTAGAAAAAAAGTAAGAAGGAGACGAACACCCCTTTGTCGTCACAAAAAATGTTCCCCTGCATGCTGATCGCATGCTTTGCTCTCGCCCTTATCGCCAGTGCTGCTTCCGGGCAAACTGTAGATTCGAATCTTCGACAAGTCAGCGCCGTTCTCGAGGCCAGTGCTACAAGAGTTCTGGAGAGCGAGCCTGTAAATGTCTCCGCTGTTTCGATTGAAGAACGAACTACTCTGAAACTGAAGAGCCCTTCGGCGGGCCGCCTGGGACGGTTCGAGCAATTGCTGTTCGGTGCCATCGAGCAACGTCTCGGCGCGCATTATTCATGGGGAGCAACCGGACCGAATGTCTTCGATTGTTCAGGATTTGTCTGGAGCAGTTTTCAATCGGCCGGAATAAAGTTTGATCGTGCGAGTGCGCGGAGCCTCTGGTCAACGTTTGCTCCCGCGAATAAAGAGGAAGAATCCAAGTTCGGAACTCTGGTGTTTTTCAGTGGCCTGACCCATATCGGAATTGTCGCTGACAAGAACGGTTTCTACCACGCCTCTCGCCATCATGGCGTCGTCTATTCACCCTTTAATGATTACTGGCTTTCACGCATTGACGGTTTTCGTCGAGTTCCTCTTCCGGCACAACTGGCTGAATAGCTAAGCTCCTTGTCGGGAAAAAGAAGAGGCCGTCGCAGTTTTTGCGGCGGCCTCTTTGCTATTGCAGCAGGCTTGTTTGCGGCAACCTGATGGGTAGATCCACTTGCTCAGGGAGCGTTTACGAGCTTGGAAATGAACCCGGCGCGGTTTCCCTCATCACGGGCTTCCCACACCACAGCAATCTTGTCTATTGCGACGTAGCACATATTGCCTTCATCGTCCTTCAAGTGCAGCACGCCGCTTTCTACCTTTATGATGTCGCCCCGCAGGCTCGACGCCCCTCCACAAAAAATGTCTATTTTGCGACCGACTAGTTTGGAAAGGAATTCTTGCATTTAAGCTTTCTGTGATGTCCGACAAACTTCAGTTTGTCGTCGCCGCCGCTCAAGACACTTGCGAAACCGGCGACAAACTGAAGTTTGTCGGACTAACTTCTGAATGTGATCTGAACCAGAGGCACGACGTCATTGTCGCTCTGCTGGCCACGCTCGAACACCAACAAGTCGTAATAGGCGCATCGTGATCGCGCGGGATACTCGCGGCAGACCCCGGGCCGGGCATGGTAGATCGTGCACCTGCGCGTTTCGGGATTCAAAAACTTGCACGCTTTACCAAAGATCGGATCGGCTTTGCGGCGCAGGACACGCTCTTTACCGTTCAACTTCGTGAACCGCTCGCTGGCAACTTCAACGGTCACGCCGAAGTGTGCGGCCAGCCGGTTCACGTCCCGCTTGGTCACCTGCACGCGCTCATAAATCGAGCAACAGTACCCGGGGCATTTCGCGCAGTCATAATAACTGCGCGCCTGGTCGTCCGTGGATGTTGTCACCATGATCGATATGAATATGTTTCGGTTTCGATTTTCTGCTTCAGGCTTTCGCGCTCAAGGTTTAGCGCGATGTCCGCGCTTCCCGGGAACTAAAAACGTCAATCACCGCCGCTTCGATTTCTTGTACTCCGAAAGTAACAGTTTCATGAACTCGTCGCGCCGCTCGTACAACCGTTTCGGCTCGCGGGCCTCGTGTCTCGCCAGAGCATACGCCGTTATGATCGGCAGCGCCACCGTCGAATCAACATAGCAGACAACGGCATCGGGCAAGCGATCCGGATCGACCTTGCCCCACGACACTGCTTCACCCGGTGTGGCCCCGGAAAGCCCGCCGCTGTCCGGCCGGGCGTCAGTGATTTGAAGAAAGTAATCGTGACCCCGCTCATCAATCCCCAATACCTCCTGGATCTGCGGTTCAGTCTGTAGCAGAAAGTTCTTTGGCGAGCCGCCACCGAGTATGAACACCGCCGAACGCCCTTTTTGCTGCTTGCGACCCTTCCCTTTTCCGCCGACGGCGTTGCGCTTTGCCGCCAGCACGATCGCAGCCGTCTCATTCACATCCAGCGACGGATCAAAAGCGAGTTTGTTCCCTTGCAAGGACTTGGCGGCCACGTTCATGCCGATCGAAGAATCGCCGGGCGACGAAGTGTAAATTGGCACCGCATATTCATAGGCGGCCGCAAGCAGCGACTTGTTTTTCAAGCCCAGCTTGCGCTCGCGCTCGCGCACGTAGCGGCCGCAGAGGTAATGAAACTCGGCGGTGGACATCGATCGCTGAAACTCTTTGCCTTCGATGATTTTGCGAAAAAACGCGTCGGTGTCCAACAATACCGAGTAGTCAAAGAATATGTCATAAATGCGCACGACTTCCTCCTGGCGCAGCAGGATATCGGAGGTCTGGGCGTTGCCGAGGTGCATCGAGAGCCCGATGCCAAAATGCGCGTCGTGATAAAGATTTGCGCCTGTCGAAATGATCCAGTCAATGAAGCCCGCCTGAATCAGCGGAATGAGCGCCGAGATTCCTAAGCCCGCCGGCGTCAATGCTCCGGTCAGGGAAAGTCCAACCGTAACTTCCGGCTCGAGCATCTTCTGCGTGAAGAGCTGGCAGCTTTCACGCAAACGGGCCGCGTTATAGGCAAGGAAAGATTCATCGACGAGGTCGGCGAGCGTAGTATCCTGAGTAATCGGGGCCGGATCAATTCTTCTACCGTCCAGAAGCTTGCTTGTTTTCTTTGCCATTCTGTTTTCTTGAGAAGTCCAGCTTAGTGTGATTTCGTGGATCGTATGGCTCCGAATCCTAAGCACATGATCCACGAAATTACACGAAATCTCACGAAGCAACACGAATCAATGCTGATCTTAGACGTTTGACACCGTTCCGCTTCGAGCCAATCAGTGACTATTTGTGCAAAGCCGTTTAGTCGCGTTGCGCCTGGCTTTGCGCCATTTTGAGGCGCACCCGTCCAATGCGCCGGTCGTCGGCTTCAAGCACTTCGACGTCGAGGCCGCGAAAGGTCAGACGCTCGCCCGGCCGTGGTACGCAACCCTTTACCCCGATGACCAATCCGGCAATGGTGGTGAAGTCGTCGTCTTCGATCTCCATATCGAAGATCCGCTCGATCTTTCCGATTTCAGTCGAGCCGGAAACCTCGTAGTAGCCATCACCCACTTCAACAATCTCGGAAGCGTCTTCACCGCTGGTAAACTCATCTTCAATCTCGCCGACGATTTCTTCGAGAATATCTTCGACGGTGACCAGGCCCGCGACGCCGCCGTACTCATCGATTACTATGGAGAGCTGCACCCGGGCTTTCTGCATCTCTTCAAGCAAGTCGGCGACCGGTTTGGTCTCCGGCACAAAGTACACGGGCCGCACGAACTGAGTAATCGGCTCCTCAGCTTTGTTCTCCCGCCAGCATTGCAGGAGATCGCGGAAATGAATGATGCCCTCGATATTGTCGATTTGATCGCGATAGACCGGCAGACGAGAATGCTTCGATTCAATGATCAGGTCGCGCGCCTCACCCACGGTGGCTCCTTTCGCTAGAGCCACGATTTCGGTCCGCGGGGTCATCACCTCGCTGACCCGGGTGTCGCCAAATTCTATGATCGAGTGGATCAGCTCGCCTTCCTCTTCTTCGAGGATGCCTTCCGCCTCGCCCACGTCGATTAGCGCCTGAATGTCGTCGCCATTGTCTTCTGCTTCTTCCGCGATCTCTTCCGGGGTCTGGTGCTCCCTGCGCCGGAAGCGGTCGAGGGACTTGTGCCACGGCTCCGCCGCGAACGTCAGCATGCGATAAAACGGCCGCAGCATGGGCAAAAGAAAGAGCAGCTTGCTTTCGGGATCGCGCAGAGAGATCACCCGTGGAATAAACTGTCGAAAAATTCCGGCGATCAACAGGCCAGCCAGCACAGCGACGTAAACAAACTGAGGGGGCGGAAATAATCTAAGCGAAATTGAGGTGACGAGCACCGCGAAGGCAATCAGCAAAATCTGAATCGCCGCTGAAAGCGTTAGACTGAACCTTGTGCGGTTCTCCAGTATCTCCCGGAGAAAAGGCGTGGAGCGAGCGGTGGGGTGATCCTCGGCTTCCCCGATGAGCCGGTGTAAACCAACATCGCTGAGCTGCCCGAAAGCCATATCCACTGTGGCCAGAAAGGTCAGCGCGATCAGCAACAACCCGGTAATCGCTAATTCAATTTCCATCGTTGGTGAGCAGTATCAGTATAGTGCATACTGCTGACTGCCCTGCTTGCTAAACCCCCAGCCGGCGTCGAAGCCGCAATTCCAACCGGTTCATTTCCCCCTTGTCGGTCTCATGATCGTACCCGCAAAGATGTAAAAGACCATGGAGGATTAGCTGCGACACCTCTTCGTCAAACTGGAGGCCATTTTCCACGGCTTGTCGCGCCGCTTGCTCAACCGAAATCACGACGTCTCCCAGGCTCAAGCCCTCCAGCTTTTCAAACTGATCCTGCTCCGCGGGAAACGAAAGCACATCCGTCGTCTCGTCTTTTCGCCGCCAGCGCCGGTTGAGTTCGCGCATGACACGATCCGAGACAAAAACGATGGTCACGCCTGCGGCATCAACCGGCATAACCAGCAATGCTTTTCGCGCGAACGCCTGCCAACGGCCACAGTCAAGTGGCAGTTTGCGTTGCCGGTTGACGACTTCAATCATCGCTCAACGGCGCCGGCTCCTGACTTTAGATTTCACTCTTCCGGGACTGCACCTCGTAAGCCTTGATGATCATCTGCACCAGCTGGTGACGCACGACGTCTTTTTCGTCGAAGTAGACGAATTCAATGCCCTCGATATTGGCCAGCACGCGTTCGGCCTCCACCAGGCCGCTCCGTTTTCCGGTGGGCAGATCGATTTGCGTTACGTCGCCGGTAATGACCGCCTTCGAGCCGAACCCAATGCGGGTGAGAAACATCTTCATTTGCTCGCTGGTCGTGTTTTGCGCTTCATCCAGAATAATAAAAGCGTCGGCGAGCGTGCGGCCGCGCATGAAGGCGAGCGGCGCAACTTCGATGATGCGCTTTTCCAGCAGTCGAGTGACGCGCTCGTAATCAATCAAATCGAATAGTGCATCGTAGAGAGGCCGCAGGTAAGGATCCACTTTGTCCTGCAGGTCTCCCGGCAGGAAGCCAAGTTTCTCGCCCGCCTCCACCGCCGGGCGCGCCAGCACGATGCGATTCACCTGCTTCTGCATCAGGGCCTGCACGGCCATCGCCACCGCCAGGTAGGTTTTCCCTGTGCCCGCGACTCCAACTGCAAACACCACGTCCTTTTCCTGGATTGCTTCGATGTAGTAACGTTGGTTCGCGGATTTCGGGGCCACCTGTTTCTTGCCGGCGGGATTGAAGCGGGCCTTGGTGAAATAGTCGCGCAGGCTGTAGGCGCGATCCTCTGCAATCTGCGTGAACGCTTCGCGCAGCTCCCGGTCGGTGAAGTGTTTGCCTTCAGTAAAGAGCTGGCCGAAGTCTTCCAGAATGCGCTCGACTGTTTTTACGTCTTTGGGATCGCCATCGACAGTCAGGTTTTGGCCGCGCGCGTTAATGCGCACATCCAGCAGCGACTCGAGGTATTTGATGTTCTGGTCGTGAACGCCGAAAAGCGTCTCCAGGCCCCTGGGTGGAAGTTCGATCTGCTTCAAAAGGTGGGACTACTCCTTCGTATTGGTGAACAAGTTAGAAGCGATAGCAAGCGGGGGTGAGCGGGCCGAAGAGTGGTTAGCATATCCTGCGAGGTGGACGCTACTACAGCGCTCGTACAGGTGTCAAATATGGCCGGGCGAGAACTGAATTCTTAGTTCGCGGCTGCTACTCTTGGGACCTTCAAAGGTCTGCGGCCCCGCTCAGCCACAATCAAGCTTGCCATCAACAGAGCGACGCAGATCGCGATTCCATAGCGAAGAGCAGTTTGGGCCGGACCCATCCGCCATTGCCACGCTCCCAGTTCGATAAACTTGGCGCGAAATGGCCAGCGGGCGAACCGAGATCCGGTGCGCAGGTAGAGCCATGGTTCCGGGTAGGCAATATGACCTCGAAATAGAGAGCTGGGATCCTTATTGTAGTTTCCGATAGTCTCTCTTGCTCCAATTGACTCGTGGCCGAAGGGATACCTTTTGACATCATTGGGAAATCGAAAGGCGTGCAATGCAGACAAGGGGCCATCCTGATCGGCGACCATCTCACCAAACGTTGGGTCGATAGCTACCCAGCCATATTTCTCGTCCCAAACTGAAAAAATATTGTGACCCCGTCCCCCCGGGGGCAGTAATTGTACAACGCGAGCGGGAATACCTACCGATAGCAACGCGGCCGCGGCCAGTCCAGAGCGGGTTACGCAGTTGCCGGGTCGCCTTTTTCAGTATGATCTTGCAGCTCTGCCACGGGATCGTAGTCCGCCGCGAAAAGATCGCCAGCCGGTTCTCCAAAGGGAAACTGCTCGGCAAACTTATCTGAGAGGCAAAAAGCAGCAGCAACGCCGGTTCGACCTGCACAATGATCTTTGAAGTAGACACGTAATGGCTGCAGCCTCGGGTCGATTGCGTAGCCCCGAATGTCCCAATAAAGGTTTCCAATGCTGAATCCATTTCCGGGCAACTTCGCGTCCGAAGCGATTAATTCCTCAGTTGAAAGATGCTCAAGCAGACTGGTGGTGTACGGAAGGCGTATTAACAATGCCAGTTGGGCCAGCAACAGGATCGAGAGAACGATAGCCAGGACAATGGCCCTCGTTTGGCGGCTATATGCCCTACGGTTTTCCCGCGGTGAGAGGCGGATTTGCATTAGCAGTTTCTTCTTACTAATGGTCGTTGGGAACGTCGATTGAAACAAAATCGAGATGCAAAAGTCAACTACTGGTATTAGACGCCGGGTGCCGTGCCCTGGCCTAGATCTTTTGAAATCTTTTGGTATTCGGATGGGGCTTGGAGACCGTCCTTGACAGTGTAAGGTGACCACCCCTATACTCCGTCCCTTGCGCGTTTAGATGGAAGCATCTTCGGAGCGCAGTAAGCTCCCTGCGAGCGACCAAAGAATTTTTACGGAGTTTGAATGCCTAATCATAAATCAGCAAAGAAGCGGATGCGCCAGAACGAAAAACGGCGCCAGATTAATCGCGGCAATCGCACGCAATTGCGCACCTCAATCAAGAAACTCGGCGAGGCCGTGGCCGGTGGTAACGTTAAGGAGATTAGCAGCGCCCTTCCGGAGACAGTTTCCACGATTGATAAAGCTGTCCAGAAAGGCGTGCTTCATCGCAAAGCCGCCGCGCGCCATAAATCGCGCCTGACGATTCGCGCGAATCAGGCCACTGCGAAGTAAATACGCTATCAACGTTCAGCAGCTGAGGCGAATCGGAATCCGGTTCGCCTCAGTTTTTATTTTTTGTGCCGGAAAAGCCAATGGCTGTTCACTACCAGGACATCGATGAGATTGAAGCTGTTGTGCGCGGCTTTGAGGATTGCAGCACCGCTAAAGACGACTTTACTCATGCCGGCCACCTGACAGTCGCCGCGTGGTATCTGCACAAGTATACCTTCGAGCAAGCTGCCCCCAGGATGCGGGCGGGCCTGTTTCGGTTTCTCGGTCATCATGGCGTCGGACAAGAAAAGTACAACGAGACGATTACGTTGTTCTGGTTGAAAGTTGTGAACGCTTTTGCGATCGTGCAAAGCGGGTCGCGTCGCGGGACCACGAAGGAACAGGAGTTAAATGCCGCGCAATTCGTTTCCCTTGCCAACGAACTGATTCAGACCTTTGGCGATGCCAGGTTGATTTTTGACTATTACAGCGAGAGTTTGATCAGGTCGCCTGAAGCGAAGAGCGCGTGGCTGGAACCCGACTTGAAGCAGTTTGATTTTTAGCTCATGGACTGCGCCGGCAGAGCGAAGCGGCGACGCCGCACTCCAAAGGGACTTAAGCCGCCAACTCGCAGACGAGCATTTCGAGTTGAAGCTGCGCGCCTCTGGGGCCTCCTCCTCCGAGCGAGGTCTTGATGGCCAGGTCAGCCGCCGCGATGCGCTTCAGACCGTTCGCTATTGTGACTGAATCACTGCGCTGCACCAGGGCAAGAAACTGGTCCTGCTTGTAGAAAGGCATCGGCACCTGTCGAAACATATCCTGGCGCGAACCGCGCGAGAGTATCTCTCGAGCCAGTGCTAACCGATGATAGTTGCTGGCGATCAGCCCTATCAGCATCACCGGCTCAGCCCCGTCTGCCAGCAAGTGTTTCAGGGTTTGCAGAGCCCGCTTGCGGTTGCGGGCGGCCAAATGGTCCGCCAGCTCAAAATTGGAAAGCTCGCGCGAACGACCCACCAATGCATCAACCAGATCGATCGTAATGCGTCCCGACGGCATCGCTGCCGTTGCCAGCTTGCTCGCCTCGTTGGAAAGCATGCGCACATCGTTTCCCACCAGCTCGACGATTCGTTGCAGAGTGTGCTCGTCAATCTCAGCTTTCAGATTCCTGACATAGGACTTCAGCCAGATTTTCAGCTCGGCGTCCTTCGGGTGGTGAAATTCGAACGCAGCACACTTCTCCAGCAGCGTCTTGTTTAGCGTGCGCCGTTTGTCCAGCTCGTCGGCAACAAAGATCACCACGCTCGACTCCGCGGGCCGGGCTACATAGCGCAGAAGGACTTCTTCATCATCTTCCGGCAGCTTGTTGAAATCTTTGATGCACACGACCCGGCGTGAAGCCATCATAGGTAATTGTTCCGCCGTCGCAATCGCCATGTGCACTTCCGTCTGGGTCAGGCTGAAGGTGGATTCATTGAACTCGCGCAGCAAGGTGTCTCGCAGGGCTTCATCCGTTATGGCGCGCGCCGCTTCGTCCCGCAGGTAGCCTTCCGGGCCGAACAATAGATAGACGGGTGCTAGTTTTCCCTGCTTTAGCTCGCGGTCCAGGTCTTTGCGAGATCGTACGGTCACTTCTCTTGATTCACTCCGAAGCCGTTCACCAGGGTCGAGACAATTGATTCGGCAAAGCTGCGGGCCATGCGTTGCACCGCGGGGTCTTCCTCGTTGAAGAAACTTCGCGGGTCACTGGCAAACTCAAACTCGCCGCGAAAGACGTAGTTCTGATTGTCGTAAAGCACGCGGTTCTCAACTTGATCGCGCACCGTGACTGCGACCCGGATGGTTACTTCAAAAATGCGGGCCCGGCCGCGATCGTCCAGCAGCACACCGCCAAACTCGAACGACTTGATCACTCCGTCAACCACGGCATCGGCGCCCTGGCGCTCGCTTTGTACGCGCAATCCGCGCCCACGGTGAATCAGCTCGTTCATTACCGCGTCCGTGAAGCGGTGCTCAATGTTGAAGCGCAGAGCCGTGTTCTGAAACGCGGGCACCGCCACCGTCCGAATATGCGCCGGCAGTTGGTTTTTCGTCACGGGCTTGTAACACTCCGCGAAGCCGGTAACAAAAAAGAACGCGGTCGCGAATCCAACAGCGCGTAGAGTTTTATGAATCATGGGGTCAAGATTGTCTCGCAAAGTGCGTGCAGCGGCAAGCAACCGGGCAGTGAAGCAGCTTGATTGCGTGCCCTTAGTACAACGCGCGGTCCCGGTGAGGTCAGTACCACCACGCGAGTAGCGGGTGGGTCCTCTGCATCAGTGTCACATGTACGTAAGTCAGGCGATGGATCCACCCGTTAGAGCGTGGTGGTTACTGAGTACTGACTCCATAGGACCGTTGCGCGAGTGATTGACCACGAGGGACCCACCCGCTACCGCGTGGTACTGACCTCATCGGGACCGCAGCATGAGTGTGCGTCGAGACAGCCCACCCGATACCGCGTGGTGGTATTGACCTCATGGGACCGCACCTATCGCTTTCCCGGGTTGACTTGCAGCGGTTGCCGCGATAAAAGTTCCGCCGCATTCTAAACTGATAACATTTGAAGGAGCGAAATCATGAGCGAACAGGAAAACACTGCCCTGGTACAGAAAGCCTATGAGAATTTCAAGACCGGAAACATCGATGAATTGCTCAGTTTTTTCTCGGATGAGATTACCTGGGAGTTGCCGGAAATGGAGGGAGTGCCGTTCGGAGGAAAACGTGAGGGCCTGGAAAACGTTATCGAGTTCTTCGCCACCATCGGCATGACCCAGGAGCCTTTGCGGTTCGATCCACGAGACTTCATCGCCCAGGGTGACAGAGTCGTGGCCCTCGGCTCTTATGACTGGCGCGTCAGAGCAACGAACCGCGAGTTCACCAGCGACTTTGCCCACGTCTTCACTATTCGCGACGGCAAGGTTGTGGCCTTCCAGGAATTTACCGATACGGCCGCCTGCGTCGCGGCTCACCGGAAAGCAATGAGTGCTTGACGCTACGGCCTGTCGCTGGTTCGAAGTATGGACAGGCAAGAATGCCTGTCCTACCGTCTCATTCAGACGTTTGCAGATCTCTGCCGGATTGCGTCGGCGACTGTCACCGATTCTACCGCCGCCTTCACGTCGTGAACGCGGACTATGCCGGCGCCGCGGAGGATGGCGGCGGTGATGGTGGCCATTGTGCCGTTGAGACGTTCAGTTACCGGAACAACCTCACCAGGATTTGCTTCAACACTTTCCACGGCCTGCTTCAGCAGTTTCCCGAGAAAGGACTTCCTCGACGTCCCGATTAGAAGAGGGTATTCGGGGAAGGCGGCGACCAGCTGATCAAGCTTCGCGATCAATTCAATATTTTGTTCCTGGCTCTTGCCGAAGCCGATTCCCGGATCGATGACAATTGATTCGCCTTTGACCCCACGCTGCCGGGCCATGGCTACGCTGTCGCGCAGGCTCCTGATGACTTCCTCGAAGATATCGGGTACCGGCGGCAACTGATGCAGCGTTGCCAACGTGCCACGTGAATGCATCAGCACTAACCCGGCGCCCGCACGCGCCGCTTCATCCGCCACGCGAGGGTCGAAGCGCAGACCTGAAATATCGTTGACGATCTCTGCGCCGGCCTCCAGCGCCGCGCGGGCCACCTCGGATTTCGTCGTGTCGATGGAAATGGGGACTGCCGCACTCTTTACGAAGTGCTCGATGACGGGAATCACACGCCGTAACTCTTCCTCGGCGGGAACCGCAGTATCGCCGCCCGGCCGCGTCGATTCGCCGCCCACGTCGATGATGTCCGCGCCCTCGGCTATCATCCGTTCCGCCTGGACCAATGCCTTATCGATATGAAAAAACTGCCCTCCGTCGCTGAAACTGTCGGGCGTAACATTCAGCACACCCATTACCAGGGTGCGTTCACCGATGGGCAACGATCGCCGCGCAAGTTTCCAGTCACGATTCATAAGGCAAGGTAAAAAGGAAAGATGAAAAAGTAAAGAAGAGGGAGAAGATTTTCCATTTGTCATTTCTCATTTTCCATTTGCCATTGATCGCGCAGATCAATCATTCAATGGGACCGTGAATGACAAATGGCAAATCGAAATTCGTACCAAAACAAAAGGGGAACAGGCACCTGCCCATTCCCCTTTTCCCTGCGATTGGTGGTCCCATGCCGCAGCATGACTGTCTCCGCTGGGACCGCACCTATCGTAATTAATCACTCAATCGAACCGCTAATGACCAAATGAGAAACGTCAAATGACAAATCGGCGCCTTGATTCGCGTGGTTCGGACTCCTCTCTCCAAGCTAGGGAGTGCCGAAGCGCTTGCGATACTCAATCGAGTTCACGAACCCGTTGACCATCGTGCGGAAGTCGCCCGGATGCGCATTCAGGTAAATGATCCAGTTGTTGAGTCCAGGCGTGTCCGGATTCCGCCGCAGGTACCCCCAGTACTCCGTCAGCACGTAGGCCCGGTTGAACGTGGCCGCATTCTGCACGAACTGCGTCGCTTCCACGATGTCATTCAACACCTGCGCCCGGGTCTTCGCCGAGGTGTTAAGGTCGGTAATCATTTGATTCCGGTTCGAGTAGGCCACCCCGGTGTTCGCGATCAGCGTGTCAACGTACTGCGTGTTGCTCAAGCTGTCGTACGCCGCATGGAACTCGGCCCGCTGCGTAAACTCCGCCGGGAAGTTCGCCTTCGCGGCAATCGACTCTGCCGGCGTCGCCCCGTTCAGCCGTGACAGATCCCTCATCATCTCCACGAACAGCGGGTCACGACCAAAGGACGCAAAGTAGAAGCGCGTGGCAAAGTATCCCTTGCTCTGAAACTCCGGCGAGCCGAAGAACGAGCCGGATACCGCTACCCGGTCGCACGACGTGTTGCCGGGCGCGCAACTGTTGAGCAGGTTCACCCAACTGTTGAATCCACTCGTGTCCTTCTCCCGGTCGAGGAAGTCCAGATAGTGCTGCCGCACAAAGTCTCCGGTGTCATCTATCGCATTCGTAGGTGGCTCCGTAGCATCATCGGTGATTTGCAGGATGGCCGTACCCGGCACGCCCATCACCGCGCCATTGGTGGGATTGGAGAGTGTCAGGCTCAAACTCTCCGGCCCTTCCACGTACGAATCCTGATTGATCAGCACCGGGAAGGTCTTCGAGTTTTCGCCGGCCGCAAATCTCAGCGTGCCGATGGCCGTGGTGAAGTCGCAGCGTGACGAGGCGTTCCCCGTCACTGCCCCGCACGACGCCATGTGGGCTGGGTCGCTGTCATCAGTGCTGGCGTAATCCACTGTCGCCGCCAGGGTCAGGTCACCCGTCCGCTGCACGGTTATCACTATTGAGCCGTCGCTCTCTCCCACCGTGTAGCTGCCGGCGCTGAACCGGAATATTCCGCCAGCCGCGTCGTCGTTAATAATCGTTCCCAGTCCCTGGTTATCGGCAATGGTGGAGTTAGTTGCACCGCTCAGGTTGACGAAGAACGTCTCGTCAGGCTCAAAGCTCTGATCGCCATTGATCGTCACACTGATGGGCTGGGTGACCTGGCCTGGAGTGAAGGTCACAGTCCCATTGGCTGCCTGATAATCCGAGCCCGCAGTAGCCGTCCCGTTGGCAGTTTGATAGTTAACCGTAGCAGTAACGGTGCTGGCCGCGGAAAGCGTGACGGTAAAGGTTGCCGTCTTCGTGCCGCTATCACCCTCCGTCAGCGAAACATCGTCGATGGAGATAGTGGGCGGAGCGCTAACGACCAAGCTGAAGGACGCATCGGTCGTAGTGCCGCAGTTGTCTGTGGCCCGGATCGTGATGCTGTGCGTTCCCGCGGGGGTGGCATTGCTGATGGAAACCGCACCTGTCGAGTTATTAACTGAAATCGTACCTGCGTACGTTCCCTGACTCTGCAGCACGATGCTGCTGATCGAGCCATTATCGCTCGGCCCGGTCGCTGGGTTGATGGTCAGCGACCCGCCGAATCCGACTGTCTGAGGAGTGTTGTACGTCAATGTTGGAGCGGTGTTCGCATTGACTGTGACGGTCAGGGTAGCCATCGCATTGAGGGCCCCGCTATCCGTCACCTTCAAGGTGAAGTTGGCGGTCGTCGCACCGCAGGCCGCCACCACATTCGCTGTGACTACGCCTGCCGCACTGACGCTCAGGTTAGAAACAGTGACGCCGTTGACGGTCGCGCTTGAACTGTTGTTAACGGTAACGACCAGGGTGTTCTTTGCGTCCTCGGCGTCGTTGACATTGGCGATGGTTGAATTGGAAACCGCAGTCCCGGCCGTGCGCGTCACTCCCACTGCTGCGATCGTCGGCGCGTCGTTGACCGGTGTGACGGTAATATTGAAGTTAGTACTCCCAATACTACCGCCGGCGCCATCCGCGACGGTGAAGCTGAATACATCCGAGGTGGTCTCGCTGCCGTCGTGGTCATAGGTGATGAAGTTGTTGTTAATGTCGCTCTGCGTGAACGTGCCGCCGCTGAGAACCGGCGCGCCGCTCTTTTTCAACGTGCCGCGTGTTGGCGCGGTGCCTACCGTGTAGGTCAACTGCGCATCCGTGTTATCCACATCAGACACCTTCAGCTTAGTGCTGCTGATTATGTTCCCGGTCGAACCTTCATTGACCGTGATACCGGTGTTGTTCGTTATGGTCGGCGCGTCATTAACGTTGCTGACCGTGATGGTCACAGTGGCTGTATTGCCATCTGTGGCGCCGTCATTGGCCTTGTAAGTAAAGGTGTCCGTGCCAAAGAAATTCAGGGCCGGAGTGTAGTTGAATGAGCCATTGGCATTGAGCCCGAACGCGCTCGCGTGGGTGGGCCCACTGACCAGAACGGCCGTTAGGGCATCCACGTCGATATCGTTTGCCAGCACGCCCGGCGCCGGGACTGACAATGGAGTCTCCTCGTTGGTTGCGTAGTTGTCGTTCACCGCCAGGGGTGGATTGTTGGTTGCTGTTGCAGACTCGAAGGCGCCAATGTCTACGGTGGCGGTTGAATTCGAATCCGGCCCATCGTTGATACGAGCGAAGCCGGTGCCGCGCTGGTCTGTGAAAGGCGGTCCGTTGAAAGGCGGATTGACCACGAACGTATTGTTGCCGGCATCAATTGCAGTACTGAATGCCAGCAGCGCATGGGTCTGCGTCGGACCGCCGTTGTTGGCCAGCGGCCCGAGATGGGCGTCAGCGACGTCCACCTGGTTGTTATTGACCCCGTTGATCAGTCCTCCGGAACCTCCGGTGCCGATCAAGTTGAAGGAGCTCGAGGGATCAACCGTGCCGAAGATGTCGTCGGCCACGCTGATGCCCTTGAAGTTGCCCGCCACTATCGTGTTCTTCAACGTGACTGTCCCGGAAGCAATGTAAATACCGCCGAAGGCGCCTGAGCCATCGTTACCGGAGTCGGCCTGGTTGTTAGTCACGGTGACATTGGTAAGCGTGGTGTTCGTATCAGCGATACCCATCCCAGCGCCGCTACCACTGACAGTGTTGCCGCTAATGGTGGTGTTGGTAATAGTCGCAGTGGGAGTGCCGGAAACACCTTCCAGACGGATGCCGCCTTTGTCTCCACCCGTGTTGCCGCTGATGGTGCTGTTGATGATCGTGAGCGTAGCAGTACCACCGACACCGATACCGTTGCTATAGACCCCGCTACCACTCACCGCGGTGTTGCCGCTGATACTGCTGTTCGAGATCGTCAGGGTGCCGTGGTCGTTGAGAATACCGCCGCCGGAATCGTTGGGGGCGCCGTTGATGGCCCTGCCCTTAGTGATGGTCAGGCCGGAAATGCTCACCGTCCTGCTGGGGTTGATCTTGAAGATGCGGAAGTTGGTCAACGCGGAATTGCTCCGCTCAACAGTCAGCAGGTTAGCGCCTGGACCGGTGATCGTCAGATTGCCATCAATGGCAGGCAGCTCAGACAGGAGGCTGATGGTACTGCTGGCGGGCAGAGCGAAGGTGATCGCATCGTCGGTGACCGCGTTGTTCGTCTCCTGAATTGCAGCCCGCAAGGTGCACTGATCGCCAGGGGTGCCGAGGTCGGTGTCGCAGGTGCCATTCAGGGTTGCATCGGGGGCATCACCCAGCGTATTGACCGTCAGGTTCAACGAGGGAGTGACTGAGATGGTGGCAGTGGCGATGCCGCCACCCAGGCCCGCGTTGGTGTTGTTGAGCGAAGCCTGCACGTCAAAGTGGAAGGGCGTCGGATTGCTAAGGTTAAGGCCCGGAGTGAACTTCAATCCGGCGCCACCATCGGCCACAGTGATGAAATCACCGTTGTTAATCTGAGTCGTGCCGTCGTTCTGGTACAACGTGCCGTTGGTAATGTTGGTGATCTTGAAATAGGTAGTTTCAACATCAGCGGCAGTGATGACCAGTCCTGATGTGGTCTGGTGATTGGTAGTGGTAGTCGCGTTCGTCACCAACGGAGTATCCGCCACCGGATTGACTGTGATGGTGAAGGACACAGCCGCGCTCTGGTTGACGTTGGGCGGCGTGCCGCTGCCGCTATCGGTCGCGACCGCGTTGAAGGTCGCCGTACCGTTGGTGTTCGCGGTCGACGTGTAGGTCAGCGTGCCGGCGGCGTTAATTGACGGCCCGCCGGTGAACGTCAGGCTGCCGGTTGAGCCGGTCTGCGTGAGGGTGTAGCCGACCAGTGTCTGGCCAGCTTCGTCCGTAGCTGTGACCGGTCCGGGCTGGAAGTTGGTCGCAAAGCTGTTGACGGTTTGCGCACCGGCGTCCTCGTTGACGGCGGGCGGATTGCTCGCTATCTGGAACGAAGGCGCATCGTTGACGGCGTTCACCGTGATGGTGAACTGTTGCGTCGGGGAAGTATTGGTGCCACCGCCATTATCGCTCAGTGTAACGTCGAAGGTCGCCGTGCCGTTGGTGTTTGCCGCAGTCGTGTAGGTTAGATTACCCGTCGACGAATTGATGGCCGGGCCACTGGTGAACGCAATGTTGCCGGTGGTGCCTGCAGGCGAAACGTTGAAAGTCAGCGTTTGACCTGATTCGTCGGGTGGGCCCGCGGAGATGTTGGTGGCCCAACCATTGACGGTCTGGGCTCCTGCATCTTCGTCAACTATTTGATCTGCGCCTTTTGTAAATGACGGTGCGTCGTTTACCGAGCTTACCGTGATGTTGATGGCGTCTGAGTCTGTCTTAGCGCCGTCTGTCCCGGTGTTGCCCTGGTCATCCGTCAGGATGGTCAGGCTGGCCGAGCCGAAATAGTTCGACGTTGGCGTGAACGTCAGGTTATCGAGCGCGGTGTTGATGTCAGTGACCGTTCCCGTGAAGATCATCTGCGTGTCGTTGGTGCCGTCGTTGCTGCCACTGGGCGGCGTGAATGTCAGCCCGGTGGTGCCACTCAAGCTAATCGTGCCGTTAACGGCAGTCAGCGTCACCTTCACCTCGGCGCCATTGGCATCCGAGTCGGCAATTGAGATTTGCGTTGCTCCCGTGAACACGAGCGGCACATCTTCACCCGTCGCTTGCGCGCCGGGCACTGTGTTGACCGGCGCCACGTTCAGGAAGTTCGTGCTGCCGATGTGATCTAGCGCCTTACCGGCAAAGTTCGGAGGCTCTACCTCGCTGCCTGAATCATCGAGAGTAAAGTTCGGAGCCGCGCCGCCAAGGGCACAACTCGCCACCCAATCAGCAGCCGCTGAGCCGGTGGTGTCGCCTCGGCGTCCCACGTAAGTCAGCGTGAAGCCGACCGTAACCACGTTCCCTATCGACGTGCCACTGCCGGTAGTCGAGTAGTTCAGAGCGCCGTAGCCGTGACCGTTCGGGTCTCCGTCAACGTTGCCAATCGAATCACGGATACTCCATCCAGAAAAGACCGAGCCGTCAGGTGTGCCATCGTCATTCGAATCAATGTCATCCGTCAGACTCGGAGCAGTACCGGTCTGGATCAACATGAAGGTGACGGCATCGTTCTCCAGATCCGTCGCCCCGCCGTCGGCCTGGAAGATGGCGCCCGGCAGCCCGCCGAATCCGGTCGTCGTGCTGGTAACAACGCTTGCCCCGGCAGCAGTCGTATAGGTGTTGCCCTGCTGCAAGAGGACCAGGAAGCCGTTCGAGCCAAAGCTCAATCCGGAAAGGTTGATAGTCGTTGTGACATCGCCGGTGTTCCCGCCGGTGCCATCGACTGCTACGAAGTAAGTCCCCGCAGGAATCGTGGAATTCGGCGTGCCACGGAATTCTATGTATTCGTTATTCCCGGACGAGTCGGGATCGAACGCGACTTCGTTGATGTACATCGACACCAGTGGCGTAACCGTGATGTTTACGGTGTCGGTGTCGGTCTTCGGGCCGCCAGGACCAGTCTTGCCCTGATCGTCGCTGACGATCTGAACGCTGGCCGCGCCGGTGAAGTTATTAGTTGGCGTGAAGGTCATTCCATCAAGCGCCGTGTTGATGTCAGGGATCGTGCCATCGAAGCTCATCGCGGCAGTTCCATCGGCGCCCGAATTGAACGTCAATCCGGTTGTGCCGCTCAGGTTGAGCGTGCCGTTGGTAGCCGTCAATGAAACGGTGATGACGCCGTCACTCGGCGCTTCAGCAGCATCTGCGTCGGCAACCGAAATTTTATTGGCGCCGTTGAAGGTCAGGACAGTGTCCTGCGGAATGCTGAGCGGACCGGGAACAGTGTTCACCGGCGGGTCATTAAACGCGCCCACAGTGATGGTAAAGGTCTGTGCGGCACTGGTGTTCGAGTTGGGCGGCGTGTTGCTGCCATCGTCACTCAAAGTCACGCTGACATCGGCAGTGCCGTTCGTGCTGTTGGTAACTTCGTAAGTCAGTGTGCCTGTCGTCGCATCAATCGCCGGCGGGGTGGCAAACGTCAGGTTGCCGGTCGTGCCGGTGACCGAGGTGTTGAAGGTCAGCGTTTGACCGGTCTCATTCGGGCCCTGGGAGATGCTGGTGGCCCAACCGTTGACGGTCTGCGGGCCGGCGCTCTCGTTAATGTTCTGGTCCGCGCCCTTAACGAACGATGGCGGGTCGTTGATCGAATTAACTGTGATAGTAAAGGTCTGCGCCGCACTCGTATTCGAGTTGGGCGGAACGTTGCTGCCGTTGTCGCTGAGCGTGACGCTGATATTTGCCACGCCGTTAGTATCCCCTGTCGTCGTGTACGTCAGGTTGCCCGTCGTCGCATCAATCGCCGGCGCACTGCTGAAGGTCAGACTGCCCGTCGTGCCGGTGACCGAGACGTTGAAAGTCAGAGTTTGACCCGATTCATCTGCCGGTCCCGGTGAAATGCTGGTGGCCCAGCCGTTGACCGTCTGCGGTCCCGCATCTTCATCAACTACTTGATCCGCTCCCTTAACGAATGATGGCGGATCGTTGATCGCGTCGACCGTCAGCACAAAAGTGTCTTGTGCGGTCCGGCCGTTGGTCGCCGTAACCGTCACTGTGATTGTCGCAGTGCCGTTAGCCGCAGTGTTGGCGTTCGTAGCCGGGGTGATATTCAGTGTTCGAGTCGAGCCTGATCCAGTGACGCTCAGGTGTCCCACGTCGTTCGGCACCAGTGTCGTGTTGTCCGACGACGCCGTAACCGAAGTGATCAGTGCGCCCGTGCCGTCGCCGAGGTTGAAGCTGAATGACAGCAGCGTGTCTTCCGGCGTGTTCTTGTCCGGGATGTCTTCGATTGAAGGATGCAGTTCGAAGGCGCCGATGTCCACGGTCGCAGTTGTATTAGCGTCCGCTGAGTCAGCGATGCGCGGGAAGCCCGTGCCACGCTGATCAGTAGTCAAGCCGGCGCCACTTGCAATTGTATTGTCGCCAGCCTCGATTGCCAGGCTGTTAAATAGCAAAGCATGTGTCAGCGTCGGGCCGCCGTTGTTCGCCAGCGGGCCCATTCCGGGATTGGCTACGCCAACCTGGTTGAAGTTGGTGCCGTTGGTCAGACCTCCGGCCCCGCCCGTGCCGATCAGGTTATTGGACGAACCGGCTGAGGTATCAACCGAGCCGAAAACATCGTCAGCAATCGGGCTGGATGTGCCTTTGAAATTGCCGGCCACGATGGTATTGCGCAGTCTGTAAGTCCCGGTAAACAGGGCCAGACCGCCGCCATCGCCACCAGCCGAATCGTCGGAGTCGGCATGATTATTACTGATGGTGGCGTTCGTGGTCGTCATGACTGCGGCGCCGCTGCTGCCGTCACTAGAGATACCGCCACCGTTGTTCAAGGCGTTGTTGCCGCTCATGGTGCTGTTGTTGACAATCAGCGTCGCGCTGCCGCCCGTGATCGTTGTTGATGCCGCCGCCACTGGCGACACCGGACGCGCCGGAAATAGTCAGATCTCGGATCGTGTCGGTCTTGCCGGGCTGAATAGTGAAGGCACGGATTCCCGCACCGCCGCTGATCGTTACGTGGTTGGCCGCAGCATCCGGACCATCGATGGTTAGGTTCCTGGCAAGAGTTAATTCGCTGCCCAGCGTGATGGTTTGTGGCGTGGCGAAAACTCCCGCCGTATTGAAGGTAATCGTGTTACCAGCGCAGGCTACGGCAATCGCTTCCCGCAGCGAGCAGTCTACGTCGCATACGCCGTCGTTGGTGTCGGCAATCTTGGTAACCACAGGATTAGGCGTGCACGCATTGATGACTTCGGCCACCGTATTGCTGGTTGATGTCTGGAAGTTTCCGTCGCCGGAATAGACGGCCTGAATGTTGTGCGTGCCTACGGTCAGTGAAGAAATTTGACACTGGGCGCTACCCGCGCTAAGCGGCACATCGTTACAAATGACGGCATTCGCATTCGAGGTATCGATGAAGTCAACGGAGCCAGTCGGATCAACCGAACCAACTGCTGGCGTCTCACTGACTGTCGCCGTGAAGGTCACCTGTTCGCCATTGACGGCCGGGTTCGAGTTAGACACCAGATTCGTGCTGGTATCAAACAGATCGACCGGCGTATCAGTCGGATCGCTTGCGCCCCCGACGGCGGTATCGTCGGTCAAGACGTTGCTGAAGTTGCTGCCTGAGACTGTGCCCTGGTTGCGGACGTGGGGTCCGCCCACTAAATCAGCAGCGTCCAGATTCGGCGGCGTATCGAGAGTCACCTGGAATCTGATCGTGACGCTCTGCCCGACCTTCAACGTACCGATGTTAGCCGTTGGAAGCACATCACCTGACGGCATCGGCGCAAGCGCATGACTCGCCGCCGCCGTGTTTGTCCTTGGCGAGCGCCGACTCTTCGCGTGGTTCAAGCGAACATCTGACCTCTGACTTCTGACTTCTGACCTCTGACTTCTGACTTCTGACTTCTGACCTCTGGCTTCTGACGCAGCCTCGCCAACTGCTACGAAGGGCATCACATCGACGCTCTTAGTTACGGGCACACTACTGCCCTCATCTGATCTGAGAGACAGGAAATGCGTCGAGGCGGGCGTACTCGGCCGAACGCCTGCGGCCTGACCTTTAGCCGGCAAGCGACGCTCGCCGACCGTGAGATAACCGTACATCAGACCATTGCGATCCTTTTGAGCATAGGAGTCGTTCAGGCCGAGCTTGTGGCCGATCTCGTGCTCGATGGCCGTCAGCAAATCGACGTGACCCGCGGGAAGACTGGTCGGATCAGCGTAACGGCGCGTGCTCGATGAGACCTTGCTGAATTCGGAATCATCTTGTGGTGTTACGTCGACAAACCAGCCTTTGCCTTGCGCGTCACGATCGACAAATATCCGGTCGCCATCGGCCTCGCCCAGATAACCGTCAGAAAGATCACGGACTTCGAACGTAAGGCCATCGACGACAGCGGACTGTTGTGATGACAGACCAGTTCGTAACCAACGATCCCTGGCAGCCTTGACGATCGTATTGAGCTCGCTTTGATCGAGTGTAGTGGAAAGAGCGTGACTCGCGTTGCTCGTAGAACTCAGGCCGAAGAATCGCGACAGAAATGATTCGTCGAAGCCGAATGGTTGTGCGTCAATCGAAGGCACCGAACCATTGGTGCATCGATTGAACATTGCTGATTCGATTCCGCCTTCTGCCAGGAGAAGCGGCGCAGCTGTGCACGTAGCGTTCGTGTAATTAACTATGGTTCCGGCGCCTGCAGTCACAAGCCTGCCGGCAACCGCATCGGTGCTGGCGACAAAGGATTCGACGTTAGCTGAGTTCGTGCCGCTGCCGGTCAAGCCCTGAATGTTGAATGTAGTGCCGGTGTACTGCTCGAGAAAGTAGTCGGCGAACTTTGACGCGTTGTCTGCGTGAATCGAGTTCTTAACCGCAGTTGAAAAGTTTACGCAAGTCCGGTTTGTCTCGCCGCCGGTATTGTTTCCGGCAAATAACCATGTACCGGCCGCTTTGGCTGTTTGGACCGTGTTGCCCTTGAGCGTCAGGTGTGCGTTTCCGCTGCCCGCTCGGGCGCCACCACGGATACCGTAGTCGAACGCCGTCGTTGTTCCGATGCCGCTGCCGGTTCCCTGGATGGTGTTGTTCTCAACATTCGCGACGATTGAGCCGTTGCCTTCCTCAACCATGTTGATACCAAAGCTGGGATTGTTTGTAATGTTGGTCGCCAGCGTATTGCCGGTGATTTGGCCGGTCAGCGAGGCTGGGCCCGTCACGGCGATGTTGATGCCCGCGCCCTGACGCACGGTGGCAGTATTATTGGTTACGCTAAATGTGCCGGCGCCTGTGGTCGAGGAAAGATTGATTGCCGATTGGCCGGCGCCGCCGCCGGTCGTGCTGGTAAACGTGCAGCCCGTGATCGTTGCGTCGTAACGCGCCGAGGAGCCGCTTACGTCAACCTGGATGCCGTCCGAAGTGTGCGCTCCGACATACTCACCGTTGATTTTTGAATCAAAGGTTGCGCCGTTAACTACGACCTGGAAGTTCGCGGTGACGGAATTGAAGATCGAGATGTGATCGCCGATTACATTCTTTCCACTGTTCTTAAAACTGCTGCCATTCTGAATCGTTAATTTATCTTTTTCGCCGCCGGCGGCGTTCGTTCCCGAAGCGTTGATGATCGAGACGTTGAACTGGGCGGTGTCGGTGATGTCGACGTTGTCCCAGACGCTGTCCTGGCTGGCTGAAGCCAGACCTTTCAAATGAAACAGATAGATTCCGGATTCCCACACCGCGTCGCCGGTGTTGCTGATATTGACATTGGTTAGATCGAGATTCGTGACGGTGTTTCCGTTAATGCCGTGTTGGACAGTCGTACCGCTAATGGTGATGTTACTGAGACTCACATTGACGGCTGCCGAAAGATGGATGGCGCCGTTCTCGTCTGTATTCTCGTTGCCGCCGACGGTGCCGTCAGAGGCCGCACCGTTACTGGTGTTAGCACTGGTGAAATTCATCCAGTTGAGGCTGATGCCGCGCGCGCTGATGAAGCTTGCGCCCCGGGCGGAAATGTTCTGAATGGTCCCGCCCGTACCCGCACTACCGTTACCGGTGACCGTGAGGCCGCCGGTCACTCCCGTATTGTTTAGAATGATGCCGGTAGTTGCCCCGTTACAAGAGATACTGCGGAAGGTCAGCCCGCTCGCGCCGATAGTTGAATTGGCGACATTGAGCGCCGTAGCGGTGGGTGCTGTCGTGCTGCCGATGGTGTTGGTGCCCGTGACGTTGACCGCCGCGGCGCCGCCAGTGGCGGTGAAAACAGCGGCAGTGCCGTTGAGGGTTATGCCGCCGCTGAAATTGAGCGTCGTTCCGGCGTTACTGTTAAGGTTGATTCCCTGACCCGTGTCGGTGATGGCTCCGGTGAAGGCAACGGTGCCGCCCGTGTGGCCGCTGACCTCCACCGAATTCCCAGCGCCGCTATTGTTGAGCGAGGCATTCCAGGTGATATTGGCCGTGCCGGTGCCGCCCACAAAAAAATCGTCACCGGTCGCGTTGCTGATACTACTGGTGTTGACGGCAGAGAAGGTGCCGTTTACGCTTGAAAGGTTGACACCGTTGTCGGGACTGTTCGTGCTCGTAATCAAAGCACTTTGAAGATCAATAGTCGTGCCGCTGGTAAACCAGACTGCCGCGCCATTTGTCGCAGAGATCGTCGCTCCTGAACTGGCTGTAAGCCCCGTAGTCGCGACACCTGATCCGGTCACATCGATTCCTCTCCCGTTATCCGAAAAAATATTCAACGTCGTAAACGGCAGCGTGCCAGTGAGGGTGCCGAACATTACTAGTCCGTTGCCGCCGACTCCATTACCAACGCCGGAAGCGCCAATATTGAGAGAGCCGGCCGTCAAAGCCTGGAGCCCACCAACACCAGGATTCGAGTCGAACGTAGCGGTTTGGATAAGTACGCCATTGGCGCCCGACGCGCCGCTGATAGCATTCCCTGCGAACGAAGTGAGCGTCACTCCGCCGGTAGTGCCGTTGATATCGATGCCGCTGCCCGTCGAGGTTACAGTTTCCGAGTCGAGAGCGAGAATCAATCCGCCGGTGCCCTGACCGTTGATGTCAATGCCCTCTGCTCCCGCGCTGCTGATTGTATTGCTGGCGATCGTCGCGCTGCCTCCGCCCACGCCGCTCGTCGTCACGTCTAATCCATTCGCGCTGGTCCCGCTCAGCGTATTAGTGTTGATCGTCACGCCGCGGCCTGCGGCGCTGAAAGTCACTCCGATGCCATTGGTGCTGCCCGCGATGGTGAGTCCGCGAATAATGATTCCGCTAAGATTGCCAACCGTGACGCCGTTGCCGCCAGAGTTACCGATAGACGGTTTGGTCCCAGCGTTCCTCAGCAGGGTGGGGTTCGGGCCGCCGTTGACGCTGACAGGAATACTCAGCGCCACTCCCTCGCCGAGGAGTTGCTGGTTGTTGGCCTGGAAAGTGAAGCCGGCATTCTGGCCGGTGTTGCCGCTTCCCGTGAAGACGTAAACATAGTCGCCCACGGCTGTCGCCTTAGCCTGCGCCTCCGCCAGAGTTTTGAACGGGTCTGAAGAACGCCCAAGGCCCGTTACCCCCACGGTGTTATCTACGTACCAGATCCTCGGCGCGGTTACGTTGATCGTCACGGTTGCGGTGTTGGTCAGGTCGTCCGCGTTGCCGGCGATATTGTCCGGACCATCATCCGTGATCGTGTAGGTGAAGGTGTCGGCGACGGTAGACCCATCCTTCGGCGTGAAAGAGAACTTGCCGGTCCCGTCCATCACGATGGTGCCGCCGTTGGTTGACGTAGCTGTCACAGTGCCGGAAATGAAGTTGACTGCCTGAAGGGATTTCAGCGTAAAGCTATCGCCCATGAATTCCGTGTCGTTGTCGAAGACGCTTCCCGTGACGGTCACTTTCGGGCGGCTGCTCGGTGACCCGACGGGGCCGACCTCGAGCAACGTGTTGGCGATGGTGTCGTAGCTGTCGTTGTTCGCCAGCGGCGAGATATTAAATGAGCCTGGAACCAGCGTTGTATGAGCGTGGACGGTATCGTTGAACGTGACGCCCGTGGCATCGGCGCCGCTGTCGCTGATGTTCACTGTGTAGGTGATCTTGTCACCGGGGTCGGCCTTGCCGTCGCTATCGGCATCATCGGCTGCGACGAGAAACGAGTCCACCTTTGTGGCCGTAACCGTGGTGACTGCGGGCATTGCCGGCGGATTGACGAATAAAGATTCGCCTGACGGCACGACCTTGCTCGAGTGCTTCGCCTCGCTCTTTGCCGGCGCCGGTGCGCGGTTCAAACCAGCCGCCGCCACCTGAGTGAATGGCACTATGAAGATTGAGAATGAGAGGAGGCAGGCGGTAAAGACGCGCACCAGGCTTCCCGGGGGATTAGGAAATGATTGTTTCATGACTTTTTCTACCAGCAAGTAAGGACGATTTCAGAGCTGGACGACGAGGTGCAGCAAGGGTTAGGGAAACAAAATTGATGCGCTCCTTGGAGCGGCATCGTTAGGGGAGATGGGCTCTGAAAAAAGCAACTCAGTGATTAATGCGAACAGTTACTAAAGCAGCGTGCAGCTGGGGCGTTCGTGACTGCGAGCCGCATGAGCGAACAGATACTGCTTTATCTCTTCAAGTAGTTTCTAACCGGATGACCGCTAACCGACGCAAACGGTCTTCGGAATGGAACGCCAAAGTACCACAGGCATAGGGAGATAACAAGCCTCTATCCCTCTGGGAAACCGACATCGGCAGCCCAACCACGAGGAGGGCGTCAGATTCGGTACGCGGTGTTTAGAGTACCGACTTTAGTCGGGTATTTTTATTGAGAAAAGCCCGACTGAAGTCGGTACTCTAAACGCCGCGTACCGAACAGTAGTTATTTTGACGGCTTAGCTCCGGGCGTCGCTTTCTCTGTGGCTTTATCGGTACGCTCGCTGAGCTTTTTCTCTGCTTTTACATCACGCATGTCCACATAATTTAGGTTGCCACCTTTGCCGCCGGCAAAAACACGGATGTCAAAGTCCACGCACTTGAGCGTCTTCAATTGAGTATCCATTCCTATGTAAGCTTGCCATTGATCAGACGGAGGAAGATTTGTTCCTTCGGTAAACTTCGCTACAAATTTATCAACGTGTGACCATTGAGGGCCGCTGTAGCCAACGTAAATGGCCGAAACTCGTCCATCCAGAAGCCTGAATACGATTTGAATGATCCCGGCAAATTTATCTTTCGAGTCATATTTGGCCGGTCTGATGACAAAGCTGGAGCCTCCAAATTTGTTGGGCGGTCTGGATAGGCTGGAACGGACTTCAGCATCATCCGCGCTCCCAGGAAAGAGTGCCAACACTTGATCTGCCGTCATCCCGAGTTCGAGGCCGTTGATCACAGGGGCCTGATCCATGGTGAGGTCACAGGTTGCCTTGTGGGAAACGGTAGAATCATCAGCCCCAGTTGCCGATTGGCTTGAGAATGCTTTCATAATCTCTTCCTCAGAGTAAGACTACTGCCTACCTCTTTTCTAAGTTCGAGGCGGAAACACGCCTTGCAACGCGATATTAAAATAGAAAGTCAGGTACGGCATCATGTTGTTGTGCGGCTGGTCGCCGCCCGCGGGAGCCATTTCCTGGAACGACATGGAGACGACTGGCTTGTTGGGGTTGAGTGGGTCAAGGTAAGTATTCGCGCTACCACGAGCGATCGAGTTACCGGCGGGAGTCTTGCTGTTCGCAGGAAAATTCGCAGCCATGAAGTTGTGGTTGTGCGCCGGCATCTCCGACTCAAGCAGCGTAACTGTTTCGGATCCTCCCGTCTCTCCTAGATCGTGAAGAGATAAACCCGGCCCCTGACCGGGTTGCATTGGCGCATTGCCCTCCATGTCTGGCAGCGCGAAGGTTGATTTACCGTCGCCGCCGTAGATCGTGCCCAGCAAAGAGAACAGCGCCGTGTTCTGCGAAATCGGCATCAATTGCCCGTCACACCAGGCCCATCCCTTTGGCGCGAAGTTGAAAGGGAAAATTCTAATTTCAGCGACAAATGGGTCTGCCATGAAAAACTCCTCCTGATTACCAAAAAACCTGTGGTGACGAGCAGTCGAACAACACCAGAAAGCACGAGCTGTCAGATCATGTTGGCGACGGGAAAATCCCAAACAGCGAAATAATAAAATTGACACAGAGGTACGGCTGGAAGTTCGTATGCGGCTGACTACCACCGACCGACGAAATGGACTGCACTGCCAGGGCCACATTGGCCGCACTGGGGCGATATAGATCGGGTACGCTCGGCGTCGCGAGCACATTATTTTCTGGCGTGGTCTGTGATGCTGTTGCTGATGACGCCAGCATTGGATGCGAATGGGCTGCGATCTGATTTACGGTCAGCGTGATCTCTTCTGCGCCGCCCGTCTCTGCGAGAATAAAGCCATTGCCCTGATGAATCGGAAGCCGACCTTGAAGGTCAGGAAGCCCAAAAGTCGACTGCCCGTCGCCGCCATAGGTCGTGCCGATCAACTGGAACAGCGTTTCGTTCTCGCTAATCGGGAGGAGCTGCCCCTCGCAAAACATCCATCCCGCCGGGGCGAAGTTGCCGGCAAACATACGGATTTCTCCAACGTAAGGTTGTGCCATTGTGCGTTACTCCTAGTTCGGCGACGGGAAAATGCCCTGTAGTGCGATACAGAACGATAACGTCAAGAAAGGCTGCATATTCAGGTGCGCCTGACTGCCGCCGACATTACTAACCGTGGTCGGACTTAGCGCGACCAGTTGCGATGGAGCGCTGTAAACCTCCGCTGGTCCAGCAGACAGGAGGTTTCCGGTTGGTATGTTCGTGCCATCGGGATCGCTGCTGGTCGAGGTTCCATTCACAAGATGAAGATGCGTCGGCAACTCGGCGATCGAAAGAGTGTGCGCCTGCTCACCACCCTTCTCACCCAATGTGTGCCCACTACCGACGTGAATAGGGGTACGACCTCGCACGTCAGGCAAGGCAAAGTTGACGCGCCCGTCGCCGCCGAAGGTCGTGCCCAGCAAACTGAAGAGCGCCTGGTTCTGGTTGATTGGCAAAAGCTGTCCGTTACACAGGGCCCAGCCCTTCGGCGCAAAAACGAAACTCATGATTCTGATTTCAGACAAAAATGGTTCTGCCATAATTTTTACTCCGCGGGTAGGGTTGCCAATCCTACGGGATCAATCGGCGGCGACCACATGGGTCGCAAGAGTCAGCCAAGATGCGCAATGAAAGTTTAGACGTTACGGGACTCAATCCTTGTGTGTGTGCTCTGGGCAATCTGGCGGTGGAGTCTGCTTTGTAAAACCTGCTTATAGAAAAGGCTTAAACAGGACCTTTTCGAAAATTGCGGCAATCGGAATCTAACCTCGACCCCACTGAGCGGGAATACTGCTGCTTTTCTTTCAAGTAATTCAATCAGATGACCGTGACCGAGGCGGCAAACGCTCTTCGGATGGAGAGGTAAAGTATCACAGGGAGAGAAGATATAACAAGGTGTTTAACTAGGGGCGGGGTCATTTGGGGGAGTGGCCGGGAGGGGATTTTTCATTTGTCATTCGTCGTTGGTGGGACGGCGTCATGACTGTCTGCTATGTCTGACCCACCTGCTACCGCATGGTGGTACTGACCTCATCGGGACCACAGCATGAGTGTCTGCTATGTGTGACCCACCTGCTACCGCATGGTTGGTATTGTTCCGACGCACACTAACGCTGCGGGCCCATGAGAACCGCACCGATCACGCGGTAGCGGATGGTCTTGTATCGACGCACACACTCTTGCTGCGGACCCGGTGAGGTCAGTACCACCATGCGGTAGCAGGTGGGTCCTGTATCGGCGCACACACTCGTGCTGCGGACCCGGTGAGGTCAGTACCACCATGCGGTAGCAGGTGGGTCCTCGCGACTAGCACTACATGCAAGGAAGTCAGCACCACCTCACGTTACCTGATGGTGCTCTACTCGTTGACGCGACTTTGATCCCGCTGCAAGAGTGGCGTGATCTCATGTGGAACGACACCGACACTCCACTCGCTTACTTCATATCCCTTCGAACTTATGGTACCTGGTTGCACGGCGACAAACGAGGCTCGATAGATCGTTTTCACAATCGCTATCGGTCACCCTATATCCCGCCGAACGAAAAATGGCGCGCGTACAATCAACAACGATTACAAGCGAAGCCATTGATCTTGAAAGCGAAGCAACGAAAATCGATCGAAACAGCGGTTCGCGAAACGTGCGACGTTCGGAATTGGTTCTTGCGGGCAATCAACGTCCGCACAAACCACATTCATACGGTTGTGTCGGCAAGTCACAAGAAACCGGGACATGTACTTGGTGCGTTTAAGGCGAATGCGACGAGGCAATTGAGGCAAGATGATCTCTGGCGTAACTCATTCAGTCCGTGGGCAGATGAGGGTAGCAAGAGACGGCTATGGAACGAGCAAAGCGTTGCTAAAGCAATCGACTACGTACTGAACGGTCAGGGAGATGACTTGCCAGACTTCGATGATTGAGCATAGTCAGCGATGGACCCACCTGCTACCGCAGGTGGTACTGACCTCATTGGACCACAGCATGAGTGTGCATTATTCGGGACAATGACCAATGATCAATGACAAATCGGCGTGTCGCCTTCTCCGTCGGCTGCCAACCCTGGCATCCGCGCCCTCCCTGACGGTTCGGGCTGCCCCGCCTCATGACCCTCCTTTTTAGGTTGGCGTTAACGTCAAACCAAAATACACTGTGGCCTGTCCACAATGCCTGTGTCCCCAATTACCCAATTCGACCTCCCGCGCGGTGGCAAAGTCACGCTGCGACCAATAAGAAAAGAGGACGAACCCTTCCTGCTGGCGCTTTACGCCAGTTCCCGTGACGAAGAACTGTCGCAGGCCCAGTGGGGCGAGGGCCAGAAGGAATTGTTCGTGCGCTGGCAGTTTGATTTGCAGCGGCGCGAATACGATGCGCGATTCCCTGACTCCAGATATGAAGTGATCATGGTTGATGAGGAACCCGCCGGCAGAATCTGGATCGGCGAGGACGAAGAACAGATTCGCTTGCTGGACATCGCGTTGCTGCCAGAGTTTCAGAGACGCGGCGTGGGCACGTTACTCTTGCGCCGGCTCATTGACGAAGCAGCACGCGCGAAAAAGCCGCTACGCCATATGGTCTTCGTTCTCAACAATGACGCACACCGGTTTTATGAGCGTCTGGGCTTTGTCGTCATCGAAGACCTCGGCGCCTATAAACACATGGAATGGAAAGAGTAGTCCGCAGATTACGCAGATTATTTAGAGAGTAACCGAAAAGTCAGAGACTAATAACGGAGACTTACTCCAACTACTCGCCTCAGTGTAGGTTCTCGCCAAATTCTGTCTGACCTAATCTGCGTAATCTGCGTAATCTGTGGATAGTGGATTTATTTGAAGTAGTTGTAGACCGCCTCATAACGAACGCCTTGCTCATCGCGCGCTATGGGCACCAGGAAGATTGGAAACTCGCCCATCTGATCGTGCTGAAGCGAGTAGGTGTTCTGCGCCAGGTAAGGTTCAGTGGGCCCCTTGAAGAATGCCGAGAATCGTTCCATTCCCGTCTGTTCGCCTGCCTTCGTGAGGTAACCTTTCACTTCCACCAACTCGAGATCAATTGGCGGCCCATCCCCAGGCTGGACACGGAACTTTGTGTTCAGGTGTTTTGAAAACTCTTCCTCGGTCAGACTAGTGGGCATCAGTTGTTAGTTCTCCCTCTTTTTATATCCGCTTTCTATCCGCAGATGTCGATGCAGTTCGTCCAGCAAATTGCGATAGGCGCGGTCCCATGAGGTCAGTAACCACCACGCGCTAGCGGGTGGGGTCTCTACATTGCCAATTGTCGATTTCCGATTGCCAATTGGATCGGCATTCGGCAATTGGCAATTGGCAATTGGCAATCGGCAATGGTTTGACCCACCTGCTACCGCATGGTGGTACTGACCTCACGGGCCCGCAGCATGAGTGTCTGCGATGGACCGAACCCATCGTAATCAATCACTCAATTGAATCCGCGAATGACAAATCGAAACACTTGATTGGGTAAACAACAAAAAAGGGAACAGGTATTTGCCCATTCCCCTTTGCTTGTTCTGAGCCCTCCCTGACGGTCGGGCTTCTGCCCCGATCTGACGATCGGGTTAGATCATCGCTCAGGCCGTTGCCGGATTGTCACCGGTAATTGGCGGCAGGATCGGCTTCAGAGGTTTCGTGGCCGGCTCTTTAAGCTGTGGCCGTTCTTCGCGGCCGGTGACGCCGGCTTGCTCTTCTTCTTCGAGCGGCAGCCCGGCGACGATGCGTCGGATTTGCACTCCATCCAACGACTCGCGCTCAAGCAAAGCTTCAGACAGCCGCACCATCGTGTCGCGATTCTCCTTGATGATCGTCTGCGCGCGATCGTACTGCCCGGAAATGATCTTCTTCACTTCCTGATCTATGCGAATCGAAGTGTCTTCCGAGTAGTCACGATGCTGCGCGATTTCGCGCCCCAGGAATATCTGTTCTTCCTTCTTGCCGAACGTCAATGGTCCAAGCTCCGACATGCCGTACTCGCAAACCATCGCGCGAGCCAGTTCGGTAGCCTTTTCAATATCGTTCGACGCGCCGGTGGTAATGCTGCCGAGGAAAACCTCTTCGGCAATCCGGCCGCCCATCAGGATGGCAATCTGGCCCAGCAAATACTCCTGGGAGTAATTATGGCGATCGCCTTCGGGAAGCTGCTGTGTCACGCCCAGCGCCATGCCGCGGGGAATGATAGTCACCTTGTGCACCGGATCGGCGTTCGGGACTTTCAATCCCACCAGCGTGTGGCCGGCTTCATGATAAGCGGTGACACGCTTCTCTTCGTTCGAGATCACCATGCTCTTGCGCTCAGCGCCCATCAGTACCTTGTCTTTCGCGGTCTCGAAGTCGGGCATCGCCACTACTTTCTTGTTGTAGCGCGCCGCATTCAACGCGGCTTCGTTTACAAGGTTCGCCAGGTCGGCGCCGGTGAATCCGGGAGTGCCGCGCGCGATGACGCTGATGTCCACATCCTCGCCCAGCGGAATTTTACGGGTATGAACTTTCAGGATGCCTTCGCGCCCGCGCACGTCAGGACGCGACACGACAACGCGACGATCGAAGCGTCCGGGCCGCAGCAAAGCCGGGTCAAGCACATCGGGACGGTTCGTCGAAGCGATCAGGATCACACCGTCATTTGACTCGAAGCCGTCCATCTCCACCAGGAGCTGGTTCAGCGTCTGCTCGCGCTCGTCGTGACCGCCACCAAGTCCCGCGCCGCGATGCCTCCCGACGGCGTCAATCTCATCGATGAAAATGATGCAGGGAGCGTTCTTCTTTCCCTGCTCGAACAGGTCGCGCACGCGCGAGGCGCCCACGCCAACGAACATCTCGACAAAGTCCGAGCCGGAGATCGAGAAGAAAGGAACATTGGCTTCCCCCGCAATCGCGCGAGCCAACAAGGTCTTGCCTGTTCCCGGCGGGCCCATCATCAACACGCCCTTGGGAATGCGGCCTCCCAGTTTTTGAAACTTCTGGGGCTCTTTGAGAAACTCGATAATTTCCTGCAACTCTTCTTTTGCTTCTTCAACTCCGGCCACGTCCTTGAAAGTGACGCGCTTCTGCTGATTGTTGAGCAGTTTTGCCCGCGACTTGCCAAAGCTGAGGGCCTTATTGCCGCCCGACTGCATCTGCCGCAGCATGAAGATCCAGAACCCGAAGATGAGCACAAACGGCAGCAGGTAGGTCAGCATCGGCCAGAGGAAACTGCTCCCTGACTCCTCTTCGACCTTATCTACGCGGGGCTTGCCGTTGACCACCTCGCGAGCCTTGTTCAGCAGGTCGTTCTTGGTGTGCTCGTTGGTAAGCTGGACGCGATATTCCTGGCCGCTGCGGTCAGTGGCCACGGTCACATTCTGTTGCACCGTCAACTGCTTTAGCTCGCCGTTGAGAATTTTCGAGTCGAGCTGGGTCAGATCTATGTTCGTTGAATTCTTGCCTTGCGGATTCACAACCTTGTACACCAGCAAAGCGCCGGCAATAATCAACAACCAAAAAAGTATTTGTCTAACAGTAGAACTCAAAGCCTTCTTGCCTCCGAACTAAATGATACCTTAAATCGGCTTGCCTGTCGCTCAAAAGTTCCTACCCAGGGTCCCCGGCCGATTCTGCCTCTTTTCTTATGACATTAAATGATTAATTCAGATGCGCCCGGCCGTTATCGAGGTGCCTTCGGCCCCTGGCGCATGCACTGGTATTCTGTCTTTCTATTCCTCTCCCTCTGGGAGGGGTTAGGGGAGGGCCTGCTGCGATCAATCAACATTCCATTAACGCGCGGCCTCGATGGCCGCGCGCCGTTTTTGATTACCGGAACTCGTCATACCCAGTATGGCTTAACTGATATCGGCGCGATAATTCTACTTCCAACTTACTGTAACCTCATCGAAACGACGCGCGGCCATCGAGGCCGCGCGTATTTATTGTGATGGAGCTGACACGTTAGACCCTCCCCGACCCTCCCAGAGGGAGGGGAGATTCAGTATTGGTACAAACTGCATTTACCGCGACTTAAACTCCAACTTCCCTCGCCGGCGAGCAATTCGCGCCCCGCCGGGCAGTTCCACCGTGCGGCCACCTCGATCACCTGCCAGCAACTGCTCAACGGCCAGCACGTGAACCAACTCCAGTCGTCGCAAATCGCCCCGCCCTCGCGCGATCCATTGGCGCAAAGCCCGCAGACGTACGGCCGGTTGCGCGTTGGACAGAACCTCTACGCGCAGGGCGGTCACTTTGTTCTTCGCATTCTTCGCATTCTTCGCATTCCTTGCCGCTGTACTATCAACAGCAGAGTCTTCGCCCGCTCGGGCCAACAACTCGTCCGCCACGATCGAGAGTGCTGCCGCGTCTTCCCGCAGAAGCAGCGCCGTGCGGGAAAGCGCTGCGACGATACGCGAATTAAAGGTCTCCATCAGCGGCAAGAGCTGGCGGCGGACACGCACGCGCGCGAACTTCTCATCAAGATTCATCTGGTCCATGCGGAAATCTACGCTTTGCTCGCGACAGTAGCTTTCGGTATCGGCCCGCCGCGCCCAACGCAGCAAGGGACGGGCGAGGATGATCCGGTGTTTACTATCAAGGAGTCGCGCCGGCTCGATTCCGCCCAGACCATCAGCGCCGCTGCCGCGCAGCAAATTCAGCATGACCGTCTCCGCCTGATCGTCCATCGTGTGCGCGACTGCAATCATCTGAGCGCGCTCCTTGCGCGCAACCTTCGCCAGAAAATCGTATCGAGCACGGCGGGCCGCCTGCTCCAGATTATCTGTGGTCTTACCGGCACGCTTCTTTACATCTACACGCGCTGAGGAGGTTTGGTAACCCAGCCGGCCAGCCAGCTTCGTCACCCATTCGGCATCCTCTTTACTCGCGTTCCCGCGCAGACCGTGATCGAGGTGCGCCACAGTCAACCTCACCGCAAGCTGCTTCGCTCTAATCAGTCCCGCCAACGCCAGCAGCAGCGCCGTCGAATCCGCGCCCCCGGATACAGCAACTACTACCCGCGCATTTCGTAAAGGCAATTCCAGCCGCTGCCACTCATCAAGCAGCGCGCGCAAGAACTTCGTCATCCTTTGTTTCTTAGGAGAGCGGGTTGGTCTCTGCTTCACAGCGCCATCATACGTTAGACTTGAAAAGAATGTTGAATGCTCGGCGCTTAGAGTACCGACTTTAGTCGGGCGTTTCTCAAGATTCAAAGACTCTCAAGATACGAAAAACAAAAGCCCGACTGAAGTCGGTACTCTAAACACCGCGTTTTCTATCTGACAATCATTGTTCCTGTGCCTTCATCGGTAAAGATTTCTGCCAATAGCGCGTTGCGCAAGCTGCCATTGAGAATATGAGCGCTGTGCACGCCCCGGCCCAGCAGCGAGGTGATGCTTTGCAGCTTGGGAATCATGCCGCCGGTGGCTTTGCCGTCTCGAATCAGCGCTTCTGCCTCGCTCGCCGTCAGCCGCGAGAGCTTCGTTTCCGGTTCGCCTTCACGCAGGTAGATGCCATCGACGTCGGAAAGCAGGATTAGTTTCTCGGCCTGCAACTGGACCGCGATCTCAGCGGCAATGGTGTCGGCGTTAATGTTGAAGACCGTGCCCTCCGCATCGGCGCCCAGCGAAGAAATCACCGGCAGGTAGCTTTGTTCAAGCAGCAACATCAGCAGCCGGGCATTGATTTTCAATATATCGCCGACGTGTCCGAAATCGACATGCTCGCGCGCGCCCGTATCGCGATTCAATACTTCTTTCGGTGGGCGACGTTCGGCATGCACGATGTTGCCATCGACGCCGGACAGTCCCACCGCTTCGATCCCCCGGTTGCGCAACGCCGCCAGAATATCGGTATTGATCTTGCCGGCGAAAATCATCTTGGCCATTTCCAGCGTAGCGTCGTCCGTCACACGGCGCCCATTAATGATCGTCTGCTTGATACCCATCATGGAGGCCAGGTCGCTCAATTGTTTTCCGCCGCCATGGACCACGCAAAGCTTTATGCCCACCTGATGAAGCAAGGCCAGCTCTTCAGCCAGCGAGCTCAGATTCTCGTGATCTTCAGTTGCTTTGCCGGAAAGTTTGACGACGAACGTCTGTCCCTTGAAGCGCTGAATGTAGGGCAACGCCTCGCGCAGCAAGTCGAGACGTAGCTGGCTGCCGACTTGGTTTGTGTTGGTCATCTTCTTTAATCAGCCACAGATGAACACGGATCTACACAGATCAGCACAATAACCCGGTAAACTGCTTTCTTATCCCTCTTGATTCTTGAATCCGTGTCCATCCGTGTTCATCTGTGGCCAGTTTTCTTGTCTAACAAACTCGCCAGAATCGCCTTCTGCACATGGAGTCGATTCTCTGCTTCGTCAATCACCGCCGACGCCTTTGAATCGATCACGCCGTCGGTAACGATCACGTTTCGCCGCACCGGCAGGCAATGCATGAAGATGGTCTGGTTCGTGCGCGACATCCTCTCTTCGTTCACGATCCACCTAGGTCGATATTGGACGCGCTCGGCAACGTCCTTCTCCGGCGCGCCATAAAACTGCGCCGCGCCCCAACTCTTGGCGTAAACAACTTCGGCGCCGGCAAACGCGGCATCGATGTCGTTTGTTATTTCCAGCCTGCCTCCTGCGCTTGCCGCCTGCCTCCTGGTCTGATCCATCAACTCCTCATCAAGTTCATATCCTTTCGGATGCGCGACAATCAAATCATGCCCCATTTGCGCCGCGGCCAGAGCGAAACTGTTGGGCACAGCCATTGGCAGAGGCTTGGGATGCCAGGCCCAGGTCAGCGCTAGGCGCTTTCGTCCCACGCCGAGCTTTTCGCCTATCGTCATCATGTCGGCCAGGGCCTGACATGGATGATGCATGGCTGACTCCAGGTTGATCACCGGCACTTCTGAGTATTTCGCAAAAGCTTGAAGGATGGGGTCAGTTCGCTCCTCTTCCCAGTTTTTCAAGGGCGCGAAAGTTCTGACGCCAATCGCCGCGCAGTAACGGCCCAGCACCCGCACGAATTCCGCGACGTGCTCCGTCTTGTCCCCATCCATCACGGCGCCTTCGCGATGCTCCAGTGTCCAACTGGTGCCGCCAGGCTCAAGCACGACGGCGTTTCCGCCCAGTTCGAATGTTCCCACCTGCATCGAGGCCCGTGTGCGCAGGGAAGGATTGAAGAAGACCAGCGCGATAGATTTGCCGGCCAGCGGTTTCGACTGATTCTCGCCACCCTTAAAGCGCAGCGCTGAGTCAATCAATTGATCTAGTTCAGCGCGCGAATAGTTAGCGGTGGTGAGAAAATGCATTGAAAACACATTGGCCACAGATTTACGCAGATGAACACAGATCCGGAAATACAATCAATACAGCTGAGAAAGCTGCAAACTGCGACTTTTATTCGCATGTACTTCTTTATTCATATCCGTGTCCATCCGCGTTCATCCGCGGCTAAACTATTTCCTTCAGCGCTTCGACGAACAGATTAACAAATACGGGCCGCGGATTTACGCGGATAAACACAGATCTGAAGACGCAATCAATACAACTGAGAAAGCAAACTGCGACTCTTTTTCTAACATTCTTTATTCATATCCGTGTCCATCCGCGTTCATCTGTGGCTAAACTATTTCCTTCAACGCTTCGACGAACAGATTAACAAATACGGGCCGCGGATTTACGCGGATAAACACAGATATGAAGACGCAATCAATACAACTGAGAAAGCAAACTGCGACTCTTTTTCTAACATTCTTTATTCATATCCGTGTCCATCCGCGTTCATCCGCGGCTAAACTATTTCCTTCAGTGCTTCGACGAACAGATCAACCTCTGCCTTAGCCAGACACAGCGGCGGCAGAAGCCGCAGCACATGTGAATCACTTGAAGTGCCGGTAATCACTTTTCGCTCGAGCAGGGCCGCGTGAATGTCCTTCGCTTTCTCTTTGAACACCAGGCCCAGCAAAAATCCCCGGCCGCGAACGGACACTACCGCTGGAATCTCAGCTAATCGTTTGCGTAGATGCTTTTCGACGGTGCGGACATTCTCGAGCAGGCCATCATTTTCGATGGCCTCCAGCGTTGCCGTCACGGCAGCCATCGCAATCATGCCGCCGCCAAACGTGGTGCCCAGATCGTTTTCCTTGATGTGCGACGCTATCTTCTCCGCAACCAAACAGGCGCCGACTGGGATACCGCTGCCCAGCGCCTTTGCCAGCGTGATGATGTCCGGCACAATGCCTGCCCCCATTTCACTGCGGGCGAAAAACCATTCGCCGGTGCGGCCAATTCCGGTTTGCACTTCGTCGTAGATCAGAACGATGCCGCGCTCATCACAAAGCTCGCGCAGCAACCCATAAAATTCCGGTTCAGCCATACGGACGCCCGCCATCGACTGAATCGGCTCCAGCATGATCGCCGCCACAGTTTCATCCGCCAGCGCGCGCACAGATTCAATGTCGCCGAATTCAGCTTGCAGATGCCCGGGCACATTCGGTCTTCCCAGCTCGCGATACTTTCCCAGGAAGGTAGCGCTGATTGCGTCCGCCGTTCGTCCGTGAAACCCGCCGGAAAATGTAATGACGTTTTCGCGGCCGGTAGCCATGCGCGCCATGCGCATTGCGTTCTCGTTCGCTTCCGTTCCTGAGTTACAGAAAAAGGCCTGGCTGAGTCCATCCGGCGCAATTGAAACCAGCTTCTCCGCAGCGCGGGCGCGGGCTTCGGAATAGACGAGGTTGGAATAGAAGAGCAGTTTCCCACACTGTTCACGAATCGCCGCCACGACGTGGGGATGGCAATGTCCAGTACCGGCGACCGCGTGCCCGCCGTAAAGATCGAGATAGCGCTGGCCATCGCTCGCGTAGACCCATACCCCTTCGCCTCGTTCGGCAACGATCGGCATCTTCTTGTACGTCGCGAGTTGGAATCTCTCCTCGCGTGCCATCGTTTCCGAGATCATTTGTGATTCCACTTCCATCTTTCAGCAACCTGGTTAGCGCACTCGCAGTCAGGAAGGGGGCATGCCCCCGCTGCTTTGAATAAAGACTTCAGCATGAAAAGCGGGGGCATGCCCCCTTCCTGACTGCGGGACTTCGGGGTTGAATCTTTTTCCCCTAGTCAGGGATTAGTACCGGCAAACATCAAACCTGTCTTCTCATCCAAACCAAACATCAAATTCATATTTTGCACTGCCTGTCCGGCGGCGCCTTTTACCAGGTTGTCGAGCGCTGAAAAGACAACCACCTGGCGACCGCGTAACGCAAAACCAAGATCGCAAAAATTTGTCGTCTTCACCCAGTTAATGTCCGGCGAGCCTTTGACGAGACGCACGAAAAACGAGTCGCGATAAAACTCTCCGAAGATCGCCTGTAGTTCATCCTCAGTTAGTTCGCGTTTTGTCTCGATGTACATCGAAGCGAAGATGCCTCTGGAAACGGGCAGCGAATGCGTCATGAAAACCAGATCGCTGGTCCAGTCGCCGATGTTCCCCAGTTCCTGTTCGATCTCAGGGACGTGTTGATGCGTGAATGGCTTGTAGGCATAAAAAGAATTCATGCGCTGCGGATGATGCGTATTCGCGGCCGCCTTCGCGCCTGAGCCCGACGAGCCAGTCTTGGCGTCAACAATCACCCGCCCGTTAATCAGACCGTTTGCTGCCAGCGGCGCCAATCCCAGCAACGTTGCGGTTGCAAAGCAGCCGGGATTGGCAATGAAGCGCGCGTTCCTGATGGCTTCGCGGTTGGTTTCAGTCAGGCCATAAACAAACTCCGCCTGCGATTGCATTGCTGTATGTTCGCGCCCGTAATGCTGTGCGAAAACTCCCGCGTCTCGCAGACGAAAGTCGCCCGACAGATCGATTGCCTTTACCGCCGGCGGCAGGTGCGGCACTACTTCCATTGCCTGTCCGTGCGGCAGGGCCAGAAAGACGCAATCATAGTCCTGCAAAGAATTCAGATCATCCGGCGCCGTCTTGAAAGTCAGGTCAGTCAGGCCGCGAAGATTCCGGTGAACTTCACTGACCTGTTTCCCTGCCTGTTCGTTCGCGGTGACTAACCCAATTTCAACGTTCGGATGCTGCAGCAGGATGCGCAGCAGTTCCGAACCGCCGTAACCGGAGCCACCAAAAATAGCAACTTTCAGTTTCATGTTTCAAGTTTCAAGTTTCAGGTTGCTTGATTCGCAATCTCGCAGGCTCCAGCTTCAGCCGCAGACCGAACTTGAAACTTGAAACCTGAAACCTGAAACTTTTGCGTTGACTATGTCGAAGAGTCGCTCTCCGTTGCGTCGCGCGTTCGCCGCAGGAACGCCGAACTCTCTTTCAACGTAATCCTGGCCCATCTGCGAATCCGTAACTGAACCGGCTATCAAGTCAATTGCAATTCCGCGCCGGCGCAGTAACTCAGTTCCGCCCCAGGCGCCCACATAATCAGTGGCGCAAAAGATGATGGCCGCAGTCGCGTTGCGCAGTTCCGGGTCGTCAAGTATTGTATCCACCGAGTAGCCACCCAGAATTCCATCACCGAGCTCGATCACTATTAGATCGGGCGAGCACTCATTCAAACGCCAGATGATCGCTTTGGCTACGGGAGCCAGATTGCCGGCATCGACTGTCGACGGCAGGCCACAATCCAGAAAACTTGCAGTGGCGACTGCTCCGTGATCGCTCATATTGAACGTATCGCGCAGACAGGCAATGCCGGATAGTTTGCCGGCGGCTACCTTTAATCCCGACCGCGTGGCTTGCTGAATCAACTCAGTCGCCGCGTAGGTCTTGCCGCAGTTCATGCTCGTTCCCGCGATAATGACCAGGGGAGCGCTCTCGCCCAGGGATGCGCGGGCAGGAAGGGCCCGGTCGCTGATGTTGGCGACACGACCGCTTTCACCGCACACCATGCCAATGACTTCCACCTTGATGGCGTCGTTCAAACTGGAATGATGGCCGGTACAACGCCCGATCACGCCGCCCAGATTCAGGAGATGCAGTTGGTCCCCGGCTTTTATCTCGTCGGGCACATCACCGACGAAGCCTTTCAGCGCGCGGCGGCGTCCCAGCACGCCGATAAGTACGTCGCCCGGATTAACTTTGGCGAGACGGCCCGTAGGCAGCTCGAGCATGTTGTACGTCGCGCTGTCCGTCAGCGCGCGGACCACGACTGCATCACCGGCAGTGGCCGCACCGTTCGCGTCTATCACCCGCACCGTTTTCGAAAGCTTAAGCGGCGAGGTTGCGGAGCCAATTTTATCTACTTCAATTGACTTGATTTGCGGCTGCACTAAAGTATTCAAGGTCTTTGTAACTCCCGTCTAGGTGTTTAGAGGCGGGCTACTGCCCGCCAACAATCCGCGCACTCTACGAGCGGCGGGCAGTAGCCCGCCTCTAAACACGCTTAACTAAATGGTTCCCACGCCCCCCAAGCGCAAACGCAGCGCATTCAGCTTGATGAACCCTTCAGCATCGCGCTGGTTGTAAACTGTGTCGGCCTCGAACGTGGCCACCTTTTCACTGTAGAGCGAATGCGTCGAGCGACGTCCCACCACGATCGTGTTGCCGCGATAAAGTTTCAAACGAACATCGCCGGTGACATTGCGCTGCGTGTCGTCGATCAAATTACGCATCAGCTCGAACTCAGGCGCGAACCAGAAGCCGTAATAGATGCTCTCCGCAAACTTCACGCCCATTGAGTCCCGGAGATGCATAACCTCGCGGTCCAGCGTGATCGATTCCAGCGCCCGGTGCGCCGCGTGCAGGATCGTCACTCCCGGCGTTTCATAAACGCCGCGCGACTTCATGCCGACAAAACGATTCTCAACCAGATCGATGCGGCCGATTCCGTGTTCGCCTCCCAGCTTGTTTAGACTTTCAAGCAACGACACCGGACTAAATTTTTGACCGTTGATTGCTGTCGGTTCACCGCGTTCAAATGATAGCTCTACATACTCCGCTTCCGGTTTCGCCTGCTCTGGTGCACTTGTCAGTTGAAAAATGTCTGCCGGCGGCTCGGCCCAGGGGTCTTCCAGGATTCCACCTTCGAACGAGATGTGCATCAGATTGCGATCTGTCGAATACGGTTTCTCCTGCGTGGCGGTCACCGGAATGTCGTGCTGCCTGGCATAGGAGATCAGATCGCTGCGGCCTTTGAATTCCCATTCGCGCCACGGCGCGATCACTTTGATGTCCGGTTGGAGGGCGTAATACGTCAGCTCGAAGCGAACCTGATCGTTTCCCTTGCCGGTGGAACCGTGGGCGACAGCATCCGCGTGTTCCAGCCGCGCTATCTCAATTTGTCTTTTCGCGATTACCGGGCGCGCCAGCGACGTCCCCATTAGATAGATGCCTTCATAAACCGCGTTCGCTTTAACAGCGGTCCAGACGTAATCGCGCACAAACTCTTCGCGCAGATCTTCGACGTACAGTTTCGATGCGCCGGTGGCGCGGGCTTTCTCTTCGAGTCCGTCCAATTCTTCGCCCTGGCCCACGTCAGCGCAATAGCAAATGACTTCGCACGCGTACTGCTGCTTCAACCAGTGAAGCATCACGGACGTATCCAGCCCGCCCGAATAGGCCAGAACTATTTTGTTGATTTGCTGGTCGCTCATTTCTTTATGTCCGACAAACTTCAGTTTGTCGTGAGTTGCAGCCAAGTCATCTCACGACAAACTGAAGTTTGTCGGACTTCCTTATACAAACAACTCCCAAATCTTCTTAATCACAGTCCGCTGGTCCTTGCGATCGTTGACGGCGATAAATATCGTGTCCTCGCCGGCTATGCTCCCCACAATTTCAGGAAGCGCGGCGCCGTCAATCTCAACTGCCACCGCCGAAGCGAGGCCAGGCTCCGTCCTGGCTATCACCAGGACCTCTCCCGCTATGTCCAGGCTCAGCAACCCCCGCGCCGCAGCTCCATTGGCTCGCGGCAGCGTATAGTGTCCGCGATGCTTGACGATGCCCAGCTCCTCCATATCGCGCGACACGCTGGATTGCGTCGCCGCCACCCCGGCCCGCTCCAGATGCGCCGCCAATTCTCCCTGCGTACCGATAGGCTTGGCCCGAATCAAACTCAATATTTTTTGCTGTCTTACGTTCTTCCGCATTGTTAATGCACTCTTCTTGCATTATTGCTGCATAGATGCATAAAATAGCAGCTGGGCTGCATATAGTCAACCGGCGATCGTCTAACAGGTATCGCTGCATTTTCAGACTTCAATGGTAGGGCTATGAGATCTGCGGCGAAGTGAAATATCCCTTAGCCGCCTTCAGGCGGCTTTCCCGCAGGGTTACTAGACCGGGCGTTTGACGCCCGGGGTCAGGACGCACCAGAATCCCAAAGCCCGTTTCAACGGGCTTATCTGATGAGGCTTTAGCCGGGGTTCTGGAGATGGCTAATTGAAAGCCCGCTGAAGCGCGCTAATGCTCAGCCTGCCCAGCTGACACCAGCGCTCAAAGCGCTGGTCTATCAACCCTTCGGGGAAGCCGTCTGAAGACGGCTGGAGCGCCGGGAAGCATCAATGCATTTTCAAACTCCATCATTACCCGTTTAAAGCCGGGCAAGGAACGTTGATGAGCAAGACCAAAAATCTATGGGGTGGACGTTTTAGCGGCAAGGCTGATCCCGGCTTTGCTGAGTTCAACCAATCCTTCGACTTTGATCGCAGACTGTTGGCGGCAGATGTGCGCGCAAGTATCGCGCACGCCAACGCTCTGGTCGGCGCCGGCGTGTTAACGAAGGATGAAGCCGGCAAAATCAATTCTGGGCTGCAAACTATTCTTGAACGTGGCCAGGCTGATCCGGGTTATTTCGCCGAGCTGCCCTCAGAAGATATTCATTCATTCATCGAGGCCAGGCTGGTGCAGATGATTGGCGAAACGGGCCGCAAATTACACACAGGGCGCAGCCGCAACGATCAGGTGGCCACTGACCTGCGAATCTGGCTGCGTGATGAAATCGACCACATAACCTCGGTCATCAAAACCACCCAGACGGCTTTGCTTGATCTCTCCGAAAATAATCGTGAAGCGGTGCTTCCAGGCTACACGCATTTGCAGCGCGCCCAACCGGTACTCTTCGCCCATTGGTGTCTCGCCTATTTCGAAATGTTGGCGCGCGATCAAGAGCGCATGGCGGATGCGCGCCAGCGAGCGAGCGTGCTGCCACTCGGCGCCGCGGCCCTGGCGGGAACTTCACACCTGATTGATCGAGAGGCGGTGGCGCGAGAGTTGGACTTCGAATCAGTGTCACGCAATAGTTTGGACGCAGTCAGCGAGCGTGATTTCTGTATTGACTTTTTGAGCGCCGCCTCGCTGGTCATGGTCCATCTTTCACGCCTTGCCGAAGACATCATCATCTATTCGACGGCGGAGTTTGGCTTCTTTGAGCTCAGTGACGCGGTGGCAACCGGCTCCAGTCTCATGCCACAGAAAAAGAATCCGGATTCCATGGAGCTCGTGCGTGGCAAAGCCGGCCGCGTCTTCGGTCATTTGGCGGCGCTGCTCGCGACCTTGAAAGGTTTGCCTCTGGCGTACAACAAAGATATGCAGGAAGACAAAGAAGCTGTCTTCGATACTGCCGACACCGTCAAAGCCTCGCTCCAAGTGACCGCAACCGTCCTGCGCAACATTCGCGTGCACGAAGACAGAGCTCGAGCGGCCGCCACCCTTGGCTACATGAATGCGACCGAACTCGCCGACTATCTGGTGCGCAAAGGTACGCCTTTTCGTGAGGCCCACGACGTGGTTGGTCGCATGGTCCTGCGGGCCATCGACCGAGGCATTGAAATCCAGGGGCTGGCGTTGGATGAAATGCAAACCTTTTCGGCACTTATCGAGGCGGATGTTTACGAGGCCCTCTCGCTCGAACAGACGCTGGCGACAAAATCCCAAATCGGCGGCACATCTCCTGACCGGGTCGCGAAGGAGTTGGCAGCGGCCCGGGTTACGCTCCGGATTTTGTAAGATTTTGGCCGCGTTCAGGCGGCTTTCCCGCAGGGTTACTAGACCGGGCGTTTTACGCCCGGGTCAGCAGGCACTCGAAGTTCGAAAAGCCCGTTTTAACGGGCTTATCTCTGAGGCTTTAGCCGCAATAAAAAGCCTCTAATTCAAAAGCACGCTGGAAGCGCGCTAATGGTCAGCGTGCGCGGCTGGCCCAGCGCTAAAGCGCTGGTCTAGTAACCCTTTGGGAAAGCCGTCTGAAGACGGCTGGAGCCCACGCAGCATCAATACATCTTCAAACTGCACAGTACGCGCTAATGTGTAATCGTTGACCCCTCGCTGGATTTGACGTATCTTCCGCTGGTCTCAAATACTTCTAAGTTTGAAAATCCTGCGCTGAAAGAACTTCGCAGTGAAACATTCCACGCGAGTGATTCCATCCACATTTTAGCAGCCCTGAGGGACCGCATGAGCAACGAGAACGAACTCTTACCGCTGGCCCGCACTGATGGATTAATAGTCAAAGAGCTTGAAGACGAAGTGCTGGTCTACGACCTCAAACGCGACAAGGCGCATTGCCTGAACTCCACTGCGGCTTCTGTCTGGAAGCGCTGCGATGGAAAACTGGCAGTCACGGATATGACACGCCTGCTGGAAAAAGAATTTAAGTCGCCAGTAAAGGACGAGGTCGTCTGGCTGGCTTTGCAGCAGCTTGATAAGTTCCATCTACTGCAACAGCGAGGAACGGTATCGAGCGGGGGGCCGGGACTCTCCCGGCGAGACCTGGTACGCCGCATTGGGATCTCGGCGTTGCTCCTCCCGGCAATTATCTCCGTCACGGCGCCGCCGGCAGCCCAGGCACAAAGCTGTTTGGTCGATGGAAAGGACTGCTTGACCAGTGGACAATGCTGTTCAGGGTGCTGCCGCTCGGTCTGCCAGCCTGCGCAATTCTGCGTAGGTTGATCGGGCATTCTCGGAACCTGAGTCACACCCCGTAGTTACTCACCCAGGTAAGCTTCTTTAATGCGCGGATCGTTGGCGAGATCTTTCGAGGGACCTTCCATCACAATGTTCCCCGTCTCCAGAACATAGGCGCGATCGGAATGGCCCAGCGCCGCGTGCGCGTTTTGCTCGACCAGCAGAATCGTGGTGCCTTTGCTTCTAATGTCTTCGATTGCTTCAAAGATAGTGTGCACAACCAGCGGGGCCAGACCCAGTGAAGGCTCGTCGAGCAATAGCAGTCGCGGTCGTGACATCAGGGCCCGGCCCATGGCCAGCATCTGCTGCTCGCCGCCGGAGAGGGTACCGGCCTTTTGCGACTCGCGTTCTTTGAGGCGCGGAAACATTTCAAAGACTCGATTCATTCCCGAAGCAATTTCGGCCCGGTTCTTTTGCAGATAGGCCCCCATCAGCAGGTTCTCGCGCACGGAGAGGTTGGCAAAGACGCCGCGACCTTCGGGTGACATCGAGATGCCGCGTGCGACCAGCTTGTGCGTCGGTTTGCCGCTGATGTCCTCGCCTTCGAAGGTAATGCGGCCCTGGCGCGGCTCGAGCAGGCCGGTGATCGTGCGCAGCGTCGTTGTCTTGCCGGCGCCATTAGCGCCGATAAGGGTGACGACCTCGCCTTTGTCTACGCGAATCGAGACCCCGCGCAATGCTTCGATCGCGCCGTAATTCACTGAAATATTTTCGATGCTAAGCATGATGTCATTGCCAATTGCCGATTTCCGATTTCCGATTTCCGATTTGTCTATGAATACTGGTCTAGTTCCTTAGACGTAAATCGGCAATTGGCAATTGGCAATCGGAAATGTTCAGTCCCCAAGATAAGCTTCAATCACTTTCGGATCGTTCTTGATCTCATCCGGGACGCCGAGCGCAATCGATTTGCCATAGTCCACGACCTGGATGCGTTCACAGACGCCCATCACCACCTTCATGTTGTGTTCGACCAGCAGGATTGTCAGGCCGAACCGGTCGCGTATTTGCTTGATCAAATTCATCAAGCCTTCCTGCTCGGACGGATTAAGTCCTGCCGCTGGTTCATCCAGCAGCAAAAGCTTCGGGCGAGTCGCCAGGGCCCGCACGATCTCCAGTCTTCGCTGGTTGCCGTATGGCAAACTCGTGCCGCCTTCGTCTTTGCTCCCTGCCAGGCCAAAGATCTCGAGCAGCTCAAGCGCAAAATCTCTGTGGTCTTGCTCGTCGCGTTCGAATCGCGGCAGCCGCAAAACAGCATCAAGCAAATTCTGCCGCGCGTGGATATGGCACGCGGTCATAACATTCTCCAGCACCGACATGCCGGGAAAGAGCCTTATGTTTTGAAAGGTACGGGAGACGCCGCGGCGGGCAATTTCGTAGGAGCGCAAGCCATCAATGCGCTTGCCTTCAAAATAAATCTCCCCGGAGGTGGGCTCGTAAACTCCTGTCAGTAGATTGAAGATTGTCGTCTTGCCGGCGCCGTTCGGTCCAATCAGGCCGTAGATCTCGCCCTTGCGAACGTTCATGTCGAGTTCGTTGACGGCGACCAGGCCTCCGAAACGAATCGTGCATTTAACCGTCCGCAGCGGGTACTCGCCGTTCGTGATCGACTGTTGCTGGCTGCGGGCGGATCGCGCTGCTTCCGTCACCACGGATTTTTCTTTTGTCGCGCCTACCCCACTGGTGTCAGGTTCGCTACTCATTCGTTTTCGCTATCCTTCTCCCGATCAATCACCGACGGCTTTCGCTCGGCAATCGGCACACCCTTTGATTCTCCCACGGCCGCATCACCCTCCGGTCGACGCTGCGCTCGTTTAAGCCAGGAAAAACCAAACTCGCGCGTGCCCAGCACCCCTTGAGGTCGCGTCAGCATAATCAAGATCAGCAGCGCGGCATAAATCACCAGCCGGTAATTTGCCAGGCCCATTAGAAACTCATGAAGACCCAGGGGAATGTGCGTCACGCCACCTTTTTCCAGTATCGATTCGGTCATCGGCCCGAGCGAGCGCAAAAACTCCGGCAGTACAGTGATGACCAGAGCCCCGAGTACGGCGCCGGTGATGGATCCCATTCCGCCCAGCACTACCATTATGATGATTTCAAATGATCTTATGAATTGAAAATCGTTGGTGCTAAGAAACTGGGTGTAGTGGGCAAACAACACACCGGCCACGCCGGCGAGAGCTGAACTAATAACGAAGGAAAGCACTTTATACCGCGTAGTATTGACGCCCATTGCTTCGGCCGCCAGTTCGTCCTCGCGTATCGACACCAGGGCGCGCCCAATGTCCGAATGGACAATGTTATTGACCATCACAATGGTAATCACGGCAAAGCCGCCTACCCATATGAAATTGGTATAGCCCGGAACCGAGAAGCCGGTAGCGCCGCCGACCTTGTCGATGTTCAGAATCACAATGCGAATAATCTCGGCAAATCCCAGGGTAACGATTGCCAGGTAGTCGCCGCGGAGTCGCAGGCTGGGAATCCCGACAATCAGACCGGTCAGCGCCGCCACCAGTGCTCCCACCAGGATCGCCAGGAGAAAGATCAAACTATGGGCCAGGCCGGCGCCAACTAAACTCGCCAGCGATCGTTCCCAAACCTGCGCATGGTAAACCGTCAGATAGGCGGATGCGTACGCGCCCACTGCCATGAAGCCGGCATGGCCAATTGAGAATTGACCTGTAAACCCGGTGATCAGGTTGAGGGAAACGGCAAGGATCACATTGATACCCGCAAGCATCAGGATACGGGCATAGTAAGGGGGCGCGCCAAAACCAAACAGTCCGTGCTCGCTCATGAACGAGTCCATAGCGTACAGGACAAGGAGAATGACGATGGCAGCCAGGATTCTCTTGAGGAGGGTCGGCATCTAGAGATTTGTGATCTTTGATTTCCGATTCTTGATCTGCGACCGGTAGTCTCGAAGCCGACAACCCGTTAAATAGGAAATCACAAACCGCAAATCTAATCGCAATCCTTTTCTAGACTTTTTCTTGAACAGTCGAGCCAAGCAAACCTGTCGGGCGAAACAGCAATACCAGAATGAGTATGGCGAAGGCGACTGCATCCCGGAATGTGGTAGGTATCCCCACCTTCTGCCCGTAACCAACAACGAAGGTCTCGGCAATTCCAATCAGCAAACCACCCAGCACTGCTCCGGGAATATTTCCGATGCCTCCCAGGACCGCAGCCACAAAGGCTTTCAATCCGGTTAGTATTCCCATCAATGGATCGATTTGCGGATTGTATTGCGCCGTCAGCACGCCGCCGGCGGCTGCGAGGGCCGAACCCAATGCGAACGTAAACGAAATGATCATGTCCGTGTTAATGCCCATCAGCTTCGCCGAGTTCAAATTGAACGAGACGGCGCGCATCGCCGTGCCCACCTTTGTCTTGAAGATGATCCATTGAAGCAGCATCATCAAGGCCACGGAAACAGCAAAAATCAAAATCTGAGACTTCGAGATCGCGGCATTTCCGAATAGGGTGTAGCTTTGCTCGCGAAGTAATTGCGGGAAGGCGCGCGGCGCGGCGCCGAGTTTCGCCACGAAAAGATTCTCAATTAATAGCGACACGCCGATGGCCGTGATCAGCGTTGTCATGCGGGCGTACTTTCGCACCGGGCGATAGGCAAAGCGCTCCATGGCGATGCCCACCAAAGCGGCAGCAATCATGGAACCGATCAGGACGATGGCCAGTCCCACCAGACTGGGTCCGGCAGCAAAGCCAAGTTGGAAAGCCAGGAAGTAGCCGACAAAAGCGCCCACCATGTAAACGTCGCCATGGGCGAAATTGATCAGCCGCAAGATGCCGTAAACCATCGTGTAGCCCAGCGCGATCAGGGCGTAGATCGCGCCGACCGTCAGGCCATTGATGATTTGCTGGACGAACGTGTCCATAGGGTCAGCACTCTACAGGTGGTGGCGACGCAATCGCACTATGGCTTGATCGTTTCCTGATAGACGTACTTGTGGTCCTGGAGTTTCAAAACCACCGCCGGCTTTACCGCGTTTCGTTCCCCATTAATACTGATCACCCCGGTTACTCCGGCAAAGTCCTTCGTAGCGGCAATGGCATCACGCAACTTTGGTCCATTGGTGGTGCCGCCACGCTTAATGGCGTCACCCAGGACACGCATCGCGTCATAACCGAGCGCGGCCAAGGCATCAGGCACGATGTTGTAGCGTCCCTTGAAATCGCTCACGAATTTCTGAATCGCCGGCGCAGGATCCTCCACCGAGTAGTGATTCGAGATAAAGGCACCATTAAGCGAATCGCCGCCAAGCTCCCAGAGCTGGGGCGCGTCCCAGCCATCGCCACCCAACAGCGGCTGGGTAATGCCGAGCTGCTTGGCCTGCTTGGCTATCACCCCGACCTCTCCATAGTAGCCGGGCACATAGATCACATCCGGGTTCAATGAACGAATCGAGGTTAGCTGTCCTTTATAATCGCGATCGCCCTGCGTATAAGACTGCTTGGTTACGACCTGTCCCCCGAGTTTTGTAAAACTTGACTCGAAGAACTCGGTGAGGCCGCGACTGTATGGCGAATTGAAATCAAGCATGATGGCGGCTTTTTTTGCATGCAGCGTATTCGCAGCAAACTTGGCCATCACTTCGCCCTGGAAGGGATCGATAAAGCAAACGCGAAAGATGTAGTCGCCCACCTGGGTAACGGCCGGATTGGTCGAAGAAGGCGAGATCATGGGCACGTGCGCGGCCTGGGCCTTGGGGGCCGCAGCGAGACTGTTTCCGGATGCCACTTCACCAACCAGCGCGACTACCTTGTCTTGATCGATCAACTTGGTAACGACGGTCGCGGCTTTTTCGGGTCGGCCCTCATCGTCTTCGGAGAGTATTTCAATCTGGCGGCCATTGATACCGCCGGCCTTATTGATTTCATCAGCGGCCATCATCGCGCCGTTTTTCGTCGAGACGCCAAAATTCGAAGTGCGCCCGGTAAGGTCGCCATAGTAACCAACCCGGATTGGGCCGGTGTTATTGTCTCCTCCGACACCCCCTCGACGCTCGCACGCGAAAGTAGCCAGCATGCAGGCCATCACAACTAAGCTTAGTAGAATGCGTTTCATAGTGACCTCACAAAGGACGAATGGTTTTAGGGAGCCGCAAGAGTCGCAATCCAGCCCCTGAATTCAGCGTGAACTTTGCTGTCTGATTTGATTCAGGGGACAGCATAATAGCGGCGAGTCTTGGAATTACGCAAACTTTGGGGAGATTCGGCCGATCGCAGCGCATTATAACGATTTGGCCCTCAGTGTCGAGATTTATCTTTGGACAACGCGCCCGTTCCGAATTAATCTCTGGTCCGGCTATTCTTCCGGACAGCAAAGGGGGGAAATCATGAACGAAAAGACTGGCGGTGAGATACCGCGCCGGCCGCTGGGACGCACCGGAATGGAGGTGTCGGCACTGGCACTTGGCGGCTACAACCTGGGACTGGTTAAGTCACAGCGGGAAGCCATCAAGATCGTCCAGGCAGCTTTCGACGCGGGCATAACTTTTATGGACAACGCCTGGGAGTACCACGATGGACTGAGCGAAGAGATCATGGGCAAGGCCCTCGAAGGTCGCCGCCACAATGCCTTCCTGATGACGAAGGTCTGCAGTCATGGCCGCGATCGGAAGACGGCAATGCGACAGTTGCACCAATCATTGCGAAGACTGAAAACGGACTACCTCGATCTGTGGCAAATTCACGAGGTGGTCTATGACAACGATCCGGATTTGCATTTTGCGAAGGGCGGCGCCATCGAAGCTCTGGAACAGGCGAAACGCGAAGGCAAAGTGCGCTTCGTTGGCTTCACCGGCCACAAAGATCCGGCAATCCACTTGAAGATGCTGGCGCACGATTACCCGTTCGATTCCTGTCAGATGCCGCTGAATGTTTTGGATGGAACCTTTCGCAGTTTCGAACAGCAGGTTCTGCCGGAGTTGAACCGGCGCGGGATTGCGCCGCTGGGAATGAAAAGCATGTGCGGGCTGGGCGAAATTATCAAGAAGCGAGTCGTCACGCCGTCGGAAGCTTTGCGCTACGCGATGAGCCTGCCGGTGGCGGCGACAATAAGCGGCATCGATTCAATGAAGGTCCTGAGACAGAATCTGAAGATCGCGCGCGGCTTTGTGCCGATGAGCTCCGAAGAAATGCAAGCGTTGCGCACGCGCTGCGCGCCTGCCGCTGCGGATGGACACTTCGAGCTGTACAAAACATCGAAACAGTTCGACGGCCCACCGGGAAGGAAGCAGCATCATTTTCCCCCGCTGGATGAGCTCGCGGCTTAACTTCCGATGCCCGAAGCCAGTTCCTCAGTTATAATAATTAGACCAGGTTCACTAGGAGTTAGCATGGCCACTGCAAAAGAAGAGGTCACGTCCCTGCTTAATAAGCTACCCGAGGACTGCACGCTCGAAGATATCCAATACCATCTGTATGTGTTGGAGAAGGTCCGTCACGGACTCGAGGCTGCTCGGCAAGAAGGAACAGTCCCACAAGAAGATGTCGAGACACGACTGGGCAAATGGCTTACCGAGTAGAGTGGTCTCCCCGAGCAATCCACGATGTTGAATCGATCGCCGAATATATCTCGCGCGACTCGACCGCCTATGCCGCGGCGGTAGTACGAAACATAATCGCTGTTACGAGAACCCTTGCTCGCTTTCCTCTGGCCGGACGCATGGTTCCCGAACTGGAAGACGATGCGCTTCGCGAACGGTTCGTTTACAGCTATCGAATTATCTACCGTGTTGAGAAACACACCGTCATTATAACTGCTGTCATCCATGGCCGGCAGATGCTCCCAAGTATTGAGACAGAATAAGTGGCTATCGGATGTCGGACCCAGGAAACAGAACAACTGATAGCGGCCCGGCTTTGGGCGACATGAGCGTCGAGGAGTTTCGTCGCCACGGTCACCAGATCGTCAACTGGATCAGTGATTATTTTGAAAACATCGAGAAGCTGCCGGTGCTGGCGCAGATCGAACCCGGCGAATTGAAAGCCGCACTTCCCTCTTCGCCACCGCCTCAGGGCGAGGCAATGGAAGCGATCCTGGCGGACGTCGATCGTCTGATCGTGCCTGCGCTAACACATTGGTCCCACCCTTCCTTCTTCGCTTACTTCGCTACTTCGACTTCAGCGCCGGGGATCTTTGGCGAGCTTCTGAGCGCGGCGTTTGATGTTAAGGGGATGCTCTGGCGCACGTCGCCCGCTTCGACTGAGTTGGAAGAGGTAGTCCTGGACTGGCTGCGGCAGATGATGGGGCTTGACGCGGGCTTGACCGGATTCGTCTACGACACCGCCTCCGTCTCCAGCATGCACGCGATTGCGGCAGCCCGCGAAGGCGTTGAGTTGCGCATTCGCGAAGAAGGCATGAGCGGGCGAGCAGACTTGCCGCTCTTGCGCGTGTATGCTTCGGAACAGGCCCACTCCTCTATCGAGAAAGCAATCATCACGTTGGGCCTGGGCCAGCGAGGCCTGCGCAAGATCCCCACCGACGCGGAGTTTCGCATGGAGGCAAAGGCGCTGGGCGAAGCAATTGAGGAAGACAAGCGCGAGGGCTTTCTTCCTTTTTGTGTCGTCGCGACCGTGGGGACCACTTCGACGTCCAGCATCGATCCGGTGCGCGCTATTGTCGAAATTTGCAAGCAGCATACGATGTGGCTACACGTCGATGCGGCGTATGCGGGTTCGGCGGCGGTGGTGCCTGAGCTGCGGCACATCCTCGACGGCTGCGAGCGCGCAGACTCATTCGTAGTCAATCCCCACAAATGGTTGTTCACTCCGTTTGACCTGTCAGTGCTTTACTGCCGGCACATGGATCTTTTGCGGCGCGCTTTCTCCCTGGTGCCGGAATACCTGCGCACGCCGGAACAGGAAAAGGTGCGCAGCGGATCGGATTACGGGATTCAACTCGGGCGGCGTTTTCGGGCCCTGAAGCTGTGGATGATCATTCGCTACTTTGGCCACGAGGGGCTGGCCGCGCGCATTCGCGAGCATTGCCGTTTGGCGCGTTTGTTTGCGTCATGGGTTGATGCGGCGCCGGAGTGGGAACTGTCGGCTCCCCTGCCCTTCGCGCTGGTGTGTTTTCGTGCCTGCCCGCAAGTTGATGGCGAGAATAATGAGGAACGCGCGCGGCAGTTGGATGCCTTGAACGAAGCAATCATGCACGGTGTTAACGGCACCGGCGACGCATTTCTGTCGCACACTAAACTGAATGACAAGCTGGTGCTGCGCCTTTCCATTGGCAACATCCGCACCACCGAGAAGCATGTGCGCCGGGTGTGGGAGTTGCTGAATGAGCAACTTGCTTTGCTTTGTTAAGATCGCCTCGTCCGGTTGATAAAGAACGAACCAGGGAGTACTCGTAAGTCCACCAAGAAGGTTGGTGCTGATCCAGTTTGAAAATTCTCATTAACACCGCACTTCAGTGCGGTGACCAGAAGTGCCCACGCGATTCCAACCGTTTTAACGGTTTTCGGCTTTGCCGCCGGATGTGAGGCGGTGGCTATGCCCCGAAGTAGAGATGCCTTTTATATTTTGGGCTACGCCCTGGTGTGGCCTTTGGCCCAATCCATCCGTGGGGCTAAGCCCGGACCAGGGGCATAGCCCGAGAATAATCTGGCTGCTGTCGGCGGGGCATAGCCACCCCCTCCCATCCGGCGGCAAAGCAGAAGACGGTTCCGTGAAAGGGACTGACATCCCCCACCTGGCTGAAGCCAGGTGTTAATTAGAGAAAGACAAGGGTCGCAAAGGAAAAAAGCGAGTGAAACGATGAAAAAGCTTGCGCTCGTCCTGCTGGCGTTGGTCGTACTCTCCCAGCTTCCCTTCGCCTGGCGGCGCCATCGGCTGGGGCGGCTGCACACCGCCATTCAACAACTCGCGACCCAGCGAGTTGGTCTGCAATCCGATAGCCGGTTCCGAGACTACAAAGGCGTCATTCACGTTCACTCTTTCCTGGGCGGCCACACCACCGGAACCTTCCAGGCGATTATCGATGCCGCAAAGACCGATGGGCTGGACTTTGTGATCATGACGGAGCATCCGGCGAAAGACTTCGACACCGCCGCAGCGACTCTGAAGGGACCGCATGGTGGCGTGCTTTTTATCAGCGGCAGCGAAGTTGTAACTGCTAATGGCGATCGACTGCTGTTAATCCCGGGTGATGAAAGTGCGGCCCGAGCTAACACGGCATCAACTCAGGACGTCATCGCTCAACAAAAGTCTCGAGGCGGACTGGCCATTGTCGCCTATCCAACAGAATTCCGGAGTTGGCAGGCGAATGATTACGACGGCGTCGAAGTTTATAATCTGTTCACGAACGCGCGGCGCTTCAATCCTGTAATCGGTTTCTTCGACGGGCTCTGGTCCTATCGCAGCTATCCCGATTTGATGTTCGCAAACTTTTACGAACGTCCCTCGCAAAACCTGCAAAGCTGGGACAGTGCAATCACCTCGAGCAAGCGCAAACTGGTGGCTATCGCCGGAAACGACGCGCACGCCAATATCGGACTGAGCTTGAACGATTCATCCGGCAGGCAGGTCCTGGGAATAAAGCTCGACCCGTACGAAAGAAGTTTTCGCACAGTCCGCACCCACGTGCTGATCGAAAGCAACCAGGCATTGACTAATGAAACTCTGGCCGCAGCAATTGCCACCGGCCGTTGCTACCTGGGCTTCGACTTGTTTGGCGATTCGACTGGGTTCAACTTCACGGCCCAGAACAAATCAGAAACCAAATTGATGGGGGATGAAATCAGTTTAGGCGATGGCGTGAAGCTGACTGTCGCTACGCCGCTGGCCGCCAGAATGGTTCTGTTGCGAGATGGAATCAAAGTCCAGGAGGAATCTGACGCCTCGCACAAGGAGTACTCTGTAACAGAACCGGGAGTCTATCGCGTGGAAGTCTACCTGCCACGGCTGCCGAAACCGGTTAGCGACCAGCCCTGGATCATTTCCAATCCAATCTACATAAAGTAGGACAGGCATTCCTGCCTGTCTCCTCGCCGGTCCCCGGGCCACTTTTGGAGTGCGGTGGCAAGCGCAACGCGACACCGCTTTGGATTGGCGTCTGACCCGGACGTGATTGCCCTAAAGGAAAGCCTAACCAAAGAGCCGTCGCCGCTTCGCTCTGCCGGCGCACTCCATAACGAAAAAGGGACAGTCAGGAATTCCTGTCCTACAGACACGGCATCGCCCCACCGGCTCTAGCCTTGTGGGGCGACGTAGCGCGCACTGGAAAGCTCCAGCAGCTATTCTTGGAAACGGTGCTTAAGACACCGACAAACTGTAGAGAATCTCTGTGTTGGATTCTTCGCTCGCTGACCGTCCCAAGTGATATTAGGAACGCGCGAGAACAGCCTTCCATTTACCCGTTTTATGTCCTCGCAGTTTAGGCTTGCCGGCAATCTCTGTCAAGAATCACGTTGACCGCACGTGAAGCGTACATCCATTTATTCCAGAAAACGATTCTCAGTCAGGCAGTTAATCGACCCCAGCGAAATAATTTGCTACCGTGACACAAAAGATTCACACGAAGGTTCAATCCCAGATAACTAAATGGAAATACTGATACCCGTTACTCGTGACTTCAGCTTCCGCCGCACGGTGATGAGCCACGGCTGGTGCGAGCTTCTGCCTTTTACGTTCGACCCAAAGACCTGGACCCTGACCCGCGTGCTCGACCTCAACGGCGCTTCCCCGGTGACGTTGAAAATTAAAGGTACTACGCGGGCCATCAAGATCAGTGCGCCACGCCGCTTGAGCAAGAACGATGTAGCGCGGGTCGTTCGCGATCTTCGCCGTATGTTTCGTCTGGACGATGAAATCGGGACCTTCTATAAGCTGCTGGCTGACGATTCGGAATTTGCCTGGATTCCCGCCCAGGGCGCTGGAAGGCTGCTTCGTTCGCCAACCGTTTTTGAAGATCTGGTAAAGATGATCTGCACCACGAATTGTTCCTGGGCTTTGACGGACAAAATGGTGAGCGGTCTGGTGAATTATCTTGGCCGCGAGGCGCCTGACGGCCGGCGCACGTTCCCTACGCCGCAGGCTATGGCGCTGATGCCGGCCAAGTTTTACCGCGACGAAATACGCGCCGGCTATCGCTCTCCTTATTTCAAAGAGCTTGCCGACCGGGTAGCGTCAGGCGCACTCGACGTGGAGCAGTGGCTAAGAAGCGAACTCCCCACCGATGCTCTGAAGAAAGAGATAAAGGGAGTGAAGGGAGTCGGCGACTACGCTGCGGAGAACGTTCTGAAACTTCTCGGGCGCTATGATGGCCTGGCGCTGGACTCATGGACGCGGGCAAAGTTTGCCCGGGTACGCAACAAAGGCCGGACAGCAAGCGATAAGAGAATTGCGCGTTTCTATTCTCGCTTCAATTCATGGCGGGGCCTGGCGCTGTGGTGCGACATGACGCGCGACTGGATGGATGAAACGGCGTGAGATGTCAGAACCGCCTGCGGTAGCGGGCGGTTGACTTAGCGCTATCAAGCAAGTCAGAGCGATAGATCAACCGCCCGCTACCGCAGGCGGTTCTGACAGCACATCAAACGCCGGAGACTGATTGGCCGGCGCCGCGATAGCTCAGACCCAGAGTAATGATCTTCTGTAGCAGCGCTTCGTAGTCTATGCCGCAATGTTTCGCTGAGTCGGCAAAATCTTCGCCGAAAGCAATCTGCGGATTGGGATTGGCTTCGAGCAGGTACAGGTTGCCGTCATCCGTCAGGCGATAATCCAACCGCGCGTAACCGCTCAAAAACAGGATCCGATAAATCTTCTTGGAAAGGTTTTCGATCTTCTTCACGACTGCCTTCGGTAACTCGGCGGCCTTTGTTACCACCCCTACTTTTTCCTGGTAGGCGGGATCCCATTTTAGCTTGCTGGTGGCGATGTTCGGCGCGCCTTCGGGAAGTTTTTCAATCACCAGCTCCCATGGCGTGTACGTCTGCAAGCGTTGATTGCCGATCACGCTGACATAAATCTCGCGGCCGGCAATGTACTGTTCGGCAATGGCATGCGTGTTAGTTTGCCTATGAATGAACTCGACCCGCTCCGCCAGCTTCTCATCGTCGTTGACAATCGAGGCGCGCGCGATTCCAACCGAACCTTCTTCGCTAATTGACTTAACCAGCAGGGGAAACTTCAGACGTTTCGATCGTTTTACTTTTCGGTTCATGTGAAAGACCGCGAAAGCGGGAATGTGAACACGGTGATATGCCAGCACCATTTTCGACAGGGCTTTGTCATGCGAAATGGTCAGGCCGCGCGGATTGCAACCGGTGTACGGCTGCTTCATTAGCTCCAGGTAGCTGACCACATGCTGGTCGTACAGGGGATAGCCATGAAACTCTTCGAGCAGGTTGAAGGCGACGTGGGGCTTGTGCTCGATGAGCGCGTTGCCGATGACGCCGAGGTTGTTATAGACGCCAATTGGGTATACGTCATGCCCCATCTTCTTTATGGTCGAGATGACGTCCCATTCCGTCTTCCAGGGCGCAATTTCCTTCGCGGTTAATCCCTCGATAGTGTCGGGAGGCACGAGGTCTTCATGGACCAGCACCAGGACGCGAAGTTTTTTCGAGAGTTCTGTGCTCACAAAGAGATCCTGTGGTAACCGGAATGCACGACGTTCATGGTCTGGACCGTCAGCATGATCATCACCTGCTGCTTCGCTTCTTTTTCCGAACCGGCAACTCGCAGCTTTAAATCCTTCGCCCGTTCAATCATCAATCCCAGCACGTGGTCGATCGCGTACTTATGCACGCCGGTGGCCTCGGCAATCAGCTGGCCGGCTTCGCGGCGCAGGCGGCGCAGAAAATTGGCGGCGGTTGGCCGCGCGGCGTGACGCGGCTCGTTGGAAAAGATCCGGCGCAAGTCAGTGTCGTAAAACGCCGGCCATTCGAAAGCGTATTTCTGGCGTTTGCGCTCGTAATGTTCGCGCAGCGTGATCCTGATCTCAGGCAGCCTTTCGATCTTACGGCGCACGCGATTTTTTGGCCGCGTGCCCGCAATCTCAGTCATCAGGTCATTGATGTATTCAAGCTTGCGCACTGCCGGCCACCCTTTGTAACGCCGGCGCCAGCGCGAATTGGGCCGCAGCCAGACGGCAAATGTTTCCGCGAAATCTTCAGCCGGGTGCGCCTGCGCGTACCAGGCATCGAGATGAAGCACGTACTGCCGGCTGTTGGGCTTCGGCTTGTAAGACTCCGGGTAGGCGACCGTGAATGAACCGAACAGCTCGCGCCAACGGCGTTTGAAGTGCAGGCGAAAAGCGTTATCGAGGGCGTGGCCGGCTTCGTGACGCAGAATCTGCATGCATTCCCAGTCAGTGCCGCCTTCCACTTCCAGCATATGCTGGCGCTCGATTTTCATCAGACGCGGATGGGCCAAATAGAACGGAATAGCAAAGCCCGGGACACCGTCCGGCGTAAACCATTCTGCCGAAAGCCAGACGTGTGGCTTGAAGCGTATGCCGCGTTCATTCAATTCATAGTAGAGCCTTTTGATGTGCGGTTCGAGGAAGGAACCTTTGATGCGCACCGGCAAATCGCAGATGCGAACATCCAGGAGACGTTCGTCGGAGATGTCACTCCATTTGAATCGCGCGGGCACTCAGTTGATTGTAACTGCGATTAACCTGGCGCGCTAGAGGTTTGATTTTAAGGACCTGAACAACCGAAAGATGGGCAGCTGCCAGGCAACGATCTGCAAAAGCTTTATTCATCGGTTCGATTTCCGATCGCCGCTTCCAATAACCAGGCACAAGGCTCCTTCATGATCAAGCAACAGTATTTTGGGATAGGATGCTGATCCACGGTTCTTAGGGGACTCATCTTTGCTCGCTGGCAGTTGCGGGTTGCTGAGCATTTGCCTGTCTAGAAATAAGATAGTGGTTGACCCGATCTAGTCCCATATTCAGGAGAGCACCTAAGAACAATGTGAGAACGCCCAACATTAACAACAGCAACGTTCGTGTTAATCCGCTTCTTGCGTTTTCAAGCTGCCTAGCAAAAACGATGTGTTGTGCCAACTGTAATAAGATCGCAGCGATAGCAAAGGTACGGAAGAAGCTAAACTCTATTAACCAGTAAAAGACTGAGGCGATGAAAGCCACCGCAAAGAACAACATAAAGACCTTGAGCTGGCCTGATGCGGGATACGCAGTTCGATTGTAGATAAACAACAACTCACCCCAGGCAAGCAGCGCACAGGCGAAGACACAAAATACAACGATCTGCCCGATAGGTTTTGCAGGTGATGGCGTGGAGAAAACCGCAACACCCAACAGAATGCCTATCACAGCCACTAATTTGTCATTGTTACCAATAAACTTGCTGAGCGTTACTTTTTCTAACGGAGTACTAGGCGACATAGTCAGCGGTGGTGAAGGGCTTTTGACCATCCCCAACCACACGGCATGAGCACTCGGATCGTAGAGGATTTCAACATCCTTTCGTCTCCGAAGTTCTGGATAGAGATCGCGGACCCGATCAACCAAAACAAACGGCGCCGCAATATAGGGCGTTCCGTTAATCGTCTTGGTGCCGTTATCTATCAATCTAGCCACGGCGAGCTTTTCTTCTTGCGTTGGGCTGATTTCCAGAAGTCTCTGAAATGAAGCGAACTCCATGGATACCTTTCGATGTTTCGAAGCCAAAAGCTTACACGTAATGCTAAAGGTTGATGGTTTGGCCTGGCTCGTCACTCATATCCAAAATACCAGAGTCGTACGCCTTAAAGGCAGCATCATAAAAAGCTTGGGTGACAGACATAATGTTCGCTTGATGACTGTGCCATCCCTCATCTGGTTTCCAGCGATCGAGAGCGCGAACGCGGCAGTTATCCACCACGGCCTGCATCGATTCTGCCGGAATGAGAGCAGGAAGACACTCGACTAAAGTGCCCATTGGAAGCTCATTCGGGAGAATGGACGCCGTTGAAACGCTCTGAGAGCCATTGGCGTCTTGCAAGTCTGACATCGCCATGAGGGCAACCGCGTAGATTCGCATACTTATCACATACCCCTTTGTTGAAATTGTTGTCCAGCACAGTCGCCGCGATTTGTTCGGTGGTGGCCATACAAGAATTCTTATACCAATTCGTTTGGCTCGGTTAGAGCCTCAGCATTGTCAGTACGCCTCGCCTTCGGTATAAGGCGGACGATCCATTCTCCAGTCATTGACCTCGGCATTCGGGTCTCGTTTTATGTTAGAGCGTCAAAGGCGGCACGATAGACCTCTTGCAGTCGGCACACACGAGCGTTTCGATGCTTACGCAGCTCGATACTCACCTATAAGGGGGTTTACACAAGACAAGATCGCGGGTTACTCTCATGTCAAAGACAGGTTCACCTTCAGGAGCGTTCCGTTGCGCCGCAAATTGAGTTCCGAAGAAAAGACCGCGCTTCTGTTTTCACAGCGAAAGTTCACAAGCGCCTATTCGATCCACGTAAGTGAGTTCTGGATTAACACGTAGCGTTAAGGAATTCAATGTCCCAGCCACTGCTAGACCGGCCGCAACAGAATCTACCGTTTATTGAGTCAAAGGATGGAGTGCTCTCCTCAACATTGGGCATTACTTTTCGAGAGAGCAAGATTCGTCCCGTACACCGCTGGTATCCTTATGTAGAGGGGTTTGATGCGGAGTATGTTCGTTCGAGAATAGCTAGTGTCAGAGGTAACGTCAGAGCACTCTATGACCCTTTCGGTGGAGCTGGCACAATGCCGCTCGAAGCTAGCAAGCTCGGTATTCAGTCATTTTTTTCAGAGGTGAATCCATTCATGGCGTTCGTTGCGCTGACTAAAGTCAACGCTGTGGAGTGGGCTCGCAGGCACTTAAAAATACTGGAGGATTGCGCAGTTGCGTACACCCGAGAATTAAACAGCAAGCACTTTCGCGAAAACGCTAAAGCCGTATCCTTGACGGCCTATCATCAAGCCTTCCCTGAACGTAATTTTTTTGATGAAAACGATCTCCGGGAGTTGATCGAAGCCCGGGACTTGGCTGTAGGCGTTAGTGCGGGTTACGACCTGCTCAGAGACCTATTGCTGCTCGCAGTAGCTGCCAACTTGGTGGGCTGTTCCCACATGACCCGCAGAGCGGACCTACGTCGCAGACGATCAGACGAGTACAAAACCAGAGTAGTGAACACCGTTGACAGTATAACCAAGAAGGTCAAGGAAATAGTTCATGATATTAGGACGGTCAGCGGCATTTTTGTGCCTACCCGACAAATCTCGCAGGATGCGCGTCAACCACTGCCTGAGTTTCATGAAACGTTTGATTTTGCGATTACGTCGCCTCCTTACCTCAATGGAACCAACTACTTTCGCAACACTAAGCTTGAACTTTGGTTTCTTGGGCACATTGAGTCAGAGAGTGACTTGAAGAACTTCTATCGACAGGCAGTATCGGGCGGTATCAGTAACGTATCGAAGGCTAGACCGACCACTCACAGCTTCCCAGAGGTTGAGACAGTTGCGAAGGTTCTAGACCGAGAAGCGTTGGACCTAAGAATACCTCAGCTTGTCCGTTCCTACTTCAGCGATATGCATCAGGTGCTGACCGCTGTGTGGAACCTACTCACAAAAAACGGAAGGTTCGTAATAGATATTGGGGATTCGAAATTCTATGGTGTTCACGTTCCAACAGACCTATTACTCGCCCAAGTCGCTAAACAAGTTGGTTTTGCAGTTGAATCGACCGATGTCATTGCACGCCGGCATTCCAGGGACAAAACACCGTTGCGCCAAGTCGAGCTCATTCTTAGGAAACCGAGTCGAACAAAAACGAAGTGGCAGAATCCCTCTTCCTCAATCGTGAATGCAGGCGACGATAAGCATTCTAATTTGACCACGCGCGAAGCGATTGCGTACTTCCGGAGCAAGGCACCCTACAAGATCGAGCCATTTGCCAAGAAAACCTGGGGACATCCTCTCCATTCGCTTTGCTCTTATCAAGGTAAGCTCAAGCCAGCGCTTGCACACTGGCTGGTTAAACTGTTTACGGAGCCGGGGATGTCTGTTCTTGATCCACTAGGAGGGGTTGGTACTATAGGACTGGAGGCTGCGCTACAAGGTAGGATTGCTTTTTCGAATGACTTGAGTCCGCTAGCCGCTGTCGTCGCGCAGGCTAAATTATCCCCTCCGACAATTGATGAAACGTTGTCGACGTTGGACATCTTACGGACGAAGCTTCCACTCGTTCAACTAACGCAAGATGATTTTATCGCATCCGATTTCGGTCTAAACGCCAAAGTCAAAGATTATTTCCATCGAGACACGCTTGAGGAAGTATTAAAAGCCAGGCGGTATTTTCTAACCGATGGAACCCTTTCTAAGAGCGAGATCTTTCTCAAGGCATGTGTATTACATATCTTGCATGGGAATAGACCCTATGCGCTTTCTCGTACCTCGCATTCTCTGACGCCGTATAGCCCAAGAGGAGAGTTTCAGTACAAATCGCTGATCCAAAAACTTGAAGAACGCGTGCGTCGGATGCTGGATTCGTTACCTAAAGAGTTCTGCTCCGGTCACACATACCACGGTGACTTCCGTTCCATTACGAAAGTGATCTCGAAGCCGGTAGACAGAATAATTACATCCCCGCCCTTCATTGGCATGCGCTTTGACCGACCCAACTGGATGAGATTGTGGTTCTGCGGCTGGCAGGCAAGTGATTTCCATGCTGCCAACAACAAACAGTTTCTTGAGCGTCAGCAAGTGAAGTCGCTAGATGTTTATGCTGAGTTCTTCTCTGTTTGTGCCGACCTCCTTAAAAAGAGCGGGACCATGATTCTCCACTTAGGCGGGTCCCGTAAATATGAGATGGAGAAGAAATTGGCGAGCTTGGCCCAAGAGAGGTTCACATTATTCGATACTGTTTCAGAATGCGTTGCTGATGTCGAGAGACATGGGATACGGGATAAAGGCACAACCGCTACTCATCACTTCCTGTTTTTTGAAAAGCGAGCGTAGCTTAGTCTTCGTCGTCACCCTCATCATCTAATCTTCTTCGTCTCCTGGCCGTTCGCTAAGGCCCGCCATTACTTGGTTGTATGACTCCTCGTCAACCTTCCGAAGAATCTCGAAAAGATCTACGCGAGGCCTCAGCTCTTTGATTTTTCGAGCCGTAGCGTTAAAGGTGCGGACCTCCCAAGTTCGCGAAAAATCAGTTATTCCCCTGGTAATGCGCTTCAACATACCGCCGTTAATATCTTTCTTTACCAATTTGTTGTAGCTCAAGCCGGTTATTTCTGCGAGCCTATGCAATTGGTCGTCGCTATAAAAATCAACTGGGAACTGTTCTTTCTTATGATTATTACAAGCTTCACAAAGGCAAGTAGCATGCTCATCGATCGGCCAGAGGTAAGCCAGTGGTCGCGTATGGTCCAATCGTACTTCGGCAAGCTCAAGAAGTGTTTCACAGTTGAAGCATCTTCTACCAAATTTTTCCCAAACTATCGACTTTAGACCGGCCCCGTGTCTGTCTTTTATTGCTTGTAGAATCTCGGGCTCACGAAGCAGGAGTTTCCGTTCACGAGTGATTACGGACGATTCGTGAAGCTGGTCGACAGTGCGCGCTGGATTGAAATCATTATTGATTCGCCACTTCTTGCAAGCTCGACATTCGTTCTGATGGCCGCTCACTTTTGCACGGTGCCGGTGGAAAGCCAGAGCGCCAGGACGCTTGCCGTTAAGGGGCAAATAGCGTCCGCAATAGGAGCATTTCTTCAACTCAATTGTGCCCGAAGGCTCAGCAATTGTTATGGCCGAGGACGTGTCTGCACTAATCTCCAGATTCATAACGTTCTGATGCGGCAAGTAAAATGTCTCCGGGCAGATATGTAAAGCCTCCAAGTCTGCAAGCGTTGCCATACGATTCTGCGAAACCTTGTCAGGAAGTTTCAGCACTCCGCAGTCAAAGCCCCACACGTGCAACCTCTTCACATCGCCGTCAAATTCAATAGAAACAGTTATTTGATCCTCACCGTCATACGGCGCGGCTAAACCAATTCGATTCCATTGCGAACTCAATTCGTATTGCTGCTCTCTTTTGACTTCGCGGTCCACAATCAGGCTCACTCGGGCGATACAACCGCGGGAAGGCTTTAAGTAACCTCCAAAGCCAACGAAAGAAGCGTCGCTCGGAGTAAGTTCCTTCTCAAGAACTATGCGACTGTATGGATGAGGTAGTTTGATTAATAGTGTCTTGTGTTCGATTATCTGCTGATAATCGCGCCTGGTGGCGTACACATCTTCGCGGGAGTGTTTCGCCAAGCGGCGCATTACAGCACCTCCTGACCATCGAGCAGCAAAAACTCCGAAAGTCTGCGGAAGCCCAAAGCCTCACTTTTGTGGTCAAGCACTGCAGGTGAAGGAGTGGCTCGACGATTCTCGATATGGTTAAGATGGTCGTAAGAGGTCTTGGTCCGAAAAGAGAACTCTTCCGGACTCATGGGCGGTTGATTCGCTTTGTGTTGAGACCAAACAAGGTTAATTAGAGTGTTCAGAATCGTATTGTCGGGATCTTCGTCTAAGCGGGCGATTCCAGATCCTGATTCTTTACCACGACGTTTTCTATCGATATAAAGAAGGCAGTCAGCAAAGCCAAAGCCGGACTTCATTGGGAATTCGCGTACAGCAATGCCCTTACCGGCAGTGAGGTCAAGTTCATTGCGATCTTGAACAATCCAATCGGCGGCGGTTAATCCTTCATCAATCAGGCGCCGTGCCTTTTCTTCAGGTTTGTCGGCCATTGGGGTGCGGTTTTGCAGTGACGAGGAACGCTCTTCGTAATGTACTCACCGATGCAAGAGATTTTGTAACATACCTATGGCTTGGGCGGCGAGCGGCGAACGCTTCAAGTTTCTCTATCGCTTGAAATTGGTGCTTTTGGTGGAGGGCGGGCGGAAGGATTTGAGCGAGAATCTAAAAACGACAGAGCCGCAAGGTGCAAACCCTGCGGCTCTGTCATTTTACACTGCTCAGCTGCTGCTTTTACCCGATAGTGCGGAGATCGGTTACTGCTTGTTGAAGACCAGCGTCGAGTCCTGCGTGCCGCGCGGGCTTTCGCTGTGACGAACAGCGGTCAGGACCTTGCCATCGCCTGAAAGTGACAGCTTATCAGTTGAGGTTGACTTGAACGCCGTTCCATCGCGGCCAGTACCGGTACGCACGGATGACAACTCAAGCGTTTTGCCGTCGTTTGCCCAGGAGGATTTTGTCGTATTACTGCCTCCCATTTGTCCGCCGGCTTCAGTAGTCACTTCCTTGCCGTCGAGAGTGTAGATTCGCGGGCCGCCCATTCCCCGGCCAGCACCATAACCGCCGCCTGGGCCGCCTGCCGGGACTGCGTCAGCCGGAGGAGCAGTAACCTTCGAATCGATGGAGATCTGTTTCTCGTCCTGCGTGATTGTCCAGGTCACGCTTGCGTTCTGCATGCGCTGATCCAGACCCTGGCTCTTGGTTTTGTCCAGATTCCATGTGCCCGCGAAATTTGCCGGCTTGACCGCGCTCGAAGCTAAGGCGGCCAGCGCAAACACGCTAAGCAGCCCAAAAATCCAAAATGCTTTTTTCATCTAAACAACCCTCCGTTGTAATTTCATGGTGGTTAATAAGGCACTCGCAGGCGCGAGCAATTAATTGGGAAAGTCTTCGATTCCTTAATACGCTCGAAGGTTGCGGCAGGTTATCGCTATTTTTGACTTATTCCGGTGCAGTAGCCTGATTGTTAGGCAGGGCGTCTCGTTATTAGGCTGAGACCACGCCCTCCCTCACGGTCTGGCTACTGCCCCGTCGCGACCGGGCCGCCGAAAAGAAACCAACCGGCTGCTGCTGATGGCCTGAACCAGGCTCATAACGCCCATGTAGCCGTAGCCGAAAAAGAAGAGCAAAAGAAATGCAATCGGCCCCCACATGTGCATGCGCACGGCGTAGGCAATCGCCAGCATGAAATAGACGGCAAAGCTCAACTCCAACAAGGGCAGCCACCCATGCTTGCGTTTGTACTTCTTGCGCTTCCAGGTTTCGTCGCTGGTTTGCTCAACCCGGTACTTTGGCGTGCGTACAAAGTCTGACTTCACGCCGGCCAGCGCTTCCAGCACCGCGCGCGCGTTGGAAAATGCCAGGCCGATACCCAGCCCCATCACCAGCGGCAGGTGAAGCAAGCGCGGCGCGCGGTCCTTATCCAAATACCAGACGGCGGTGCCGTAAAAAAGCACGACGGAAACTGTCGAGAAGAAAAGCAGCGGCACATCAAGCAGCATCAACTGGTGAAAACCCTGGTTGTAACGCACCAGCAGCAAAGGAAACTGAAGAAAACTGGCGACTATCATTAGCGGATAGCTGATATTTCCCGTCAAACGAAAGAACATCTCCAGCTTCACCCGCAGAGGCAGCGGCGAATTCCAGATTCTGCGATAGAGCTTCAGTCCCACCTGCATTACGCCCTTGGCCCAGCGTCTCTGCTGAGCTTTGAAGGCATTGATTTCGACTGGTATCTCTGCCGGCGCTTCTTCGTCCAGAAGGTAAACGAAACGCCAACCCATCAACTGGGCGCGAAAGCTAAGGTCGGTGTCTTCGGTGAGCGTGTCATGCTGCCAACCGCCGCTCATCTCAATCGCTTTGCGGCGCCAGACTCCCGCCGTGCCGTTAAAGTTAAAAAAGCTGCCGGTGCGATTGCGCGTCGTTTGTTCGACTACGAAATGGCCGTCCAGCATGATGGTCTGCAAGCGCGTCAGCAAATTGTATGAGCCATTAATGTGCGCCCAACGCATCTGCGCGCAGCCCACCAGTGGATCAGTAAAGTAGTCGACCAGCTTCCGCAGAAAGTCCGGCTTGGGAACAAAGTCAGCATCAAAGATCGCCACCAGGTCTCCGCTGGCTGTCAGCATACCGTGGGCCAGCGCGCCGGCCTTGAAGCCGGTCCGATCCGTGCGATGGACGTAGTGGATATCAAAGCCTTCGCGTGCGTATTTCTCCACCGTTGCTCTAGCGATACTCCTGGTTTCATCGGTCGAGTCGTCGAGCACCTGGATCTCCATCCGGTCACGCGGATAATCAATTTCGGTCACCGCCTTCACCAGGCGGCCGACTACGTACATTTCGTTGAAGAGTGGTAGTTGGATGGTAATGCGCGGCAGCTCTGCTTCGCTGAAGTGGCCCTCGGGATGGGGTGGCAGACTGCGATAGCGCCAGAACTCGAACACCTGCTTGATGCGGTATATGCCATAGATAGACAGCACTGTCAGGATGCTGAAGTAAAGCACCAGAATGGTCCAATCAAAGGTATCAAGCTGGTACAAGGGACTGATGTTCCCTGCCGTTTTGTCGATGATTTCGCAGAACCTGGGAAAGTCGCGGCATAAATCGCCGGAGAGGCGAGGCGCAGTTTCAGCAATCATATGAACGAACATTTACTAATTCCTCTGGCGTTCGCCTGGATAAAAATGGCTAATCGGCGAAAGCTGTCGCAGGGATTCTAACCTAATTGTCGATGCCTCCCTAACTGGCAAAGCGAAAGCAGCAGCGGCTTCGGGGGACCGACTCGGCTGTATGGGTTTTAGAGGTCCAAAGGCTATGCAAAATGATTAGCTCAACTTAGCCAACTTGCAGTCAGGAAGGGGGCATGCCACCGCTATGAGGTAGACTTGATTCTAAACTGGGTTCGGAAAAATCAAATGTTCTCTTCCAGCACGCACCCGCTAAGATCAAGAGCGGGGGCATGCCCCCTTCCTGACTGCGAGTTTTCCTAGTTGGATCTCTTTGGAATCGAAGTTACTTGCCCGATACCGGTACGCTTGTGCGTGGCGTTCGACTTCACTGCGGCGCGGCCTCAGCCGGGCGGCGCATCCGAAGACGGCGCCAATCGAAGTTAAGCAGATCAATCAGCCCGGGAATAATGTAGAAGGCTGCGACAGATCCCAGCAGTAGTCCCGTGAACAGACGTGACAGATGGGTGTTCTTCCAGACACCGAGCATATCCAGTCCAACATCGATGGCCATAGGAGCTGCCGCCAACAGCAGCCAGCGGCGAGCCGGAGTGTCTGTGCGCTTGAGAGATCGAACCAACGGATAACCTAAAGACGCGGCGGCGAAACCCACGTAGAGTCCGGTGCAGCGCGCGCAAACTGCAAACTGATGACCTGCCAGATGGAAGGAACGCTGAGGTAGTTGATGGCAGAGGTAGCTGAAGGCGCGATAGATAGTAAAGCCGATTGCCTGATGTCCTGTTGACTGGGCCAATGGGGCGCCAATTATCAAACCCACCAGCCCCAGTGTGATCGAAACAATCCCGGCCCAGACAAGCCACGAACCCGTGGCACTCTGCGAAGGCCCGTGAAACGTGTCGCTTTCAAGCTCTATGGAGATTGGCATTGCAAATCACAAAGTAAGGCAGCGGGGGCATGCCCCCTTCCCGACTGCAAGTGGTCAGCGTTGCTAGCCTTCTATGAAAGTTCTGGCCCAAAGAGTGCAGCGGCTAACCCAACCCGCAGTCAGGAAGGGGGCATGCCCCCGCTCTTTTGATTTTTCCAATTGCCCTCTGGGCTGGGCGAAATCCAGAGCACCTAAAACCGGATCACGGCGTCCGGTCCACCTTCGACGTGCACCGTGTCCACGAAGCGAATGTGCTTGGACTCAGTAGTCATCACCAGCGAATGCGTGCGCTTGCCGGAACCAAAAAACCTTACGCCGCGCAGCAATGCGCCATCGGTCACCCCGGTCGCGGCAAAAATTATCTTCTTTCCCGGCGCCAGGTCGTCTGTGTCGTAAACTTTGTCCGGATCGTCTATGCCCATCTCGCGCAATCGTGCCAGCACGTCCTCGCGCGGTGGCACTTTGTCCTTATCAACACCCAACTGCTCGGGATCGAAGACCAGCCGCGCCTGGATCTCGCCGTTCAAACATTTCATGGCCGCGGCGGTTATCACGCCCTCGGGAGCGCCGCCGATTCCTATCAGCGCGTGAATGTTCGTGCCCGCCACCGCGGCGGAAATTCCCGCTGAAAGGTCTCCGTCCGAGATCAACCGTATGCGAGCGCCGGCCGCGCGCACGTCGTCAATCAGTTTCTTGTGGCGCGTCCGGTCCAGCGCTATGACGGTCAAATCTTCTATGTCGCGTCCCAGCCGGCGCGCAATGTTCTTCAAGTTGTCTTTCACGGGCGCATCAATGTCCACTACGCCGCGCGAAGAAGGACCGACAACTATCTTGTCCATATAAATGTCCGGCGCATTCAACAGACCACCCCGCTCGGCTGCAGCCAGAACAGCAATGGCATTGTTCCCGCCGAGCGCGCATAGATTTGTGCCCTCGAGGGGATCGACGGCGATATCAACTTCCGGACAGGAACCAGCGATCTCTTCGCTGACGCCGAAACCGCCGCCGACTTCTTCGCCGATGTAGAGCATCGGGGCTTCGTCGCGCTCGCCCTCGCCGATCACCACGCGGCCGCGCATCGGCACCGTGTCCATCACCTCGCGCATCGCTTCCACGGCGACATGATCGGAATACTTGCGGTCGCCCTGTCCCATGGTGCGCGCCGCGGCAATGGCCGCTGCCTCGCACACACGCAAGAAATCCAGCGACAGCTCGCGCTCCGTCTTCAACTCATGCGCCATAGTGTTCTTCTCCTGATTAGTTGGCTGACGTGCTCAACGTTCTGTTTGGGATGGGTCAGAATGCCGCGACATAGTAGCAGAGCCAACGAGGGATTTGTAGTTTTGACGGTGGAGACGGAAAGGAAAACTGTTCCGCCCTGCGGTGCGTATTAGTTTTCGCAGGTCGAGCCACCTTTAAGGAGAACCATCCCACAATGCGGCGCCAATCAACTCCTGGGGCCGCGGTCCGATGAGCAGGGTGGCTTGCGCCCAAGCGAACTACTCTGCCGGGGAATTTCATAGGTGAGAATGAGGTCAGTACCACCACGCGGAAGCGGGCGACATAGCAAACACTCATGACTCAGTCTGATGAGGTCAGTACCACCATGCGGTAGCAGGTGGGTCTCTCCATTGCCAATTGTCGATTTCCGATTGCCAATTGGCTTTTGACGAAACAGCCGATTGGCATTTGGCAATTGGAAATCGGCAATGTCATGACCCACCTGCTACCGCATGGTGGTACTGACCTCATTGGACCGCAGCTATCGCGATTCAGATCGGCAACCTGCCGCACCCGGCTTACGCGTTGACTTGATCTCGCCAACTGAACTAAAACATCTGCCGCAATAACTTCTCCTGCTTGCCCAGACCAATTCCGCTCTTATCCAGAGGAGGTATCCTATGTCCGCAGTAACTTCAGCAAGACCTATCAACGAAGACAAGATGAATCAGTTCTTAGGCAAAGTCGTCGGAGACTTTGGCGCCTCCCTGAGCTCGTCGCTCGTTTACATCGGGCAGAAGCTTGGACTTTATAAAGCGATGGCTGATGGTGGCCCTGTCACTCCGGCCGAGTTATCGCAGCGAACTTCGACGAACGAACGCTACATTCGCGAATGGCTTATCAACCAGGCCGCCGGCGGATACGTTGATTACGACGCCGAAAAGGGTCGTTATTCACTATCGCCGGAGCAAGCGACCGCGCTTACCGACGAGGGCAGCCCTTTCTTTGTTGGTGGCGGCTTCTATGTAATCAAGGCGATGACCGGCGCCGTGTCGCGGATTGAGGGCTATTTTCGAAACGGTGGAGGGATGCTCTGGGGCGATCACGATCCCGATCTATTCGTCGGCACCGAACGCTTTTTCCGACCCGGCTACGCCGCGCATCTGATTGCGTCCTGGATTCCATCGCTCGAGGGCATCGAAGAAAAACTAAAAGCCGGAGGCAAGGTTGCCGACATCGGCTGCGGCCATGGCGCGTCAACCGTGATCATGGCCCAGGCTTATCCCAATTCGCGCTTCTGGGGTTTTGACAACCACGAGCCTTCTATCACGAAGGCCCGCGAACGGGCGAAAGAGGCCGGGGTCTCTGATCGCGCGACTTTCGAAGTTGCCAACGCGAGCAATTTCCCGAGCGTTGAAGGTGGTTACGATTTGATTTGCTTCTTCGACTGCCTGCATGACATGGGCGATCCGACCGGAGCTTGCAAGCGAGCAGCCGAGGCGCTGGCGGCGGACGGCAGCGCGTTAATAGTCGAACCGATGGCGGGGAACAATGTTGAGGACAACTTCAACATTATTGGCCGCACTTTCTCGGCGGCTTCAACGCTCTGCTGCACATCGAACTCGATGGCCCTGAATGGTCCGGCTCTGGGCGCCGTAGCTTCGGAAGACGAGTTGCGAAAGACAGTCACCGGAGGCGGTTTCACTCAATTCCGCCGCGCCACCGAGACGCCATTCAATCGCGTCTTCGAAGCAAGGAGTTGACTATTTAGTTAGCTGGTAGGGCTGGTACCGCGGCTCTGCGGCGAGGGAGTGCGCTTTGAGAAAATCCCACGCGCTCTGGTTAATCTTCGGCGCGAGGTCGTAGTACCAGTGATCGTGATTGGCAATCTTAGTCAACTCAACTTCAAAACCTTTCGCCTTCAACGCATCGCGAGTAGCTACGACGTCGTTGAATGGAAAAAAAGCATCTCGGTCGCCGACGAAGATGGCGAGCGGTATCTTGCGCTTAGCATAATCCATTAAGCCATAGGCGCCAGTCTCCAGTAAGCCTGCGTGAATCGCAGTGGCGGCAAAGTATTCGGATTCAAGCAATGAGATGAGGAGGGCCATGATCGCTCCGGCAGAATGGCCAAAAAGATAGACGCGCCGCGAATCGATTGGATGGGCGGACTTTACCAGCCCCATAAGCTCGTTGAGGAATTCCGGGCCATCGTTTTCCAGCGTCCAGCGGGAAGAATCGGAGGAATCCGGACCGACCAGAATGATCCCTTCCTTCCCTGCCAGATCTTTCCATTTCTCAACCAGGGACAGACCATTCCGATTTGAACCGTGGAGGAGCAGGATTAGAGGCGCAGGTATCTGTGTCTTGATAGCATCGGGAACGTAGAGATAGTAAGTCCGCTGCTTGCCGGCGAATTCAAATTTCTCTTTGGTGATCTTGCTTGAGGCGGCGGTGGCAGAAAACCACGCCAACGTGACTAACAAAATCCCCAGCGGCCGCTTCATGAATCTTCCCATTGCGGTTCGGTTAGTCCTGGTCGAGTTGCTTTCGACTCGGGTTCAGAGCGCCACTGCGCCGCGTGATTCCGCCGGTTTCCAGGGCGGCAGAGTTCTCCTGGCGGGTTTTTCTTTTTTCAAGCCCAGCGCCCAGTCGGCTTGCATCAGGGTGTGGATGTCGCGCGTGCCTTCGTAGATGATTGCCGCTTTGCAGTTGCGCAGGTAACGCTCGACCGGATAGTCGTTTGAATAACCATTCGCGCCATGGACCTCGATTGCCATAGACGCGGCCTTCTCGCTCCGTATGGTTGCCTGCCACTTCGCCAGGCTGGTCGCGCGGCCGTTAGGGCGGCCCTCGTTCTTCAACCAGCCGGCCCGCAGCCAGAGCAGACGGCACATTTGATAGTCGGCTTCCATCTCGGCAATTTTCTGTTTGACCAACTGGTGGTTCGCGATCTTGGTGCCGAACGTTTCGCGCTCATTCGCATATGCCACCGACGCGTCGCGCGAAGCGCGGATCACTCCGGTTGCGCCTGAAGCCACTGTGTACCGTCCCTGTTCCAGCGCGAACATGGCGATCTTGAATCCTTCGCCTTCTTCTCCAACCAGGTTCGCTTTCGGCACGCGCACATCCTGCAATGAAAAGTAGCCGGTGTTGCCGGCCCGAATGCCGAGCTTGCCGTGAATCGTGCCTGACGAAAAACCTTTCATGCCGCGCTCAACGATGAAGCACGACATCCCGGAATGATCGCGCTTGCTGCGCTTCTCTTCATCCGTCCAGCAAAAGAAGAGAAAGTTATCGGCCACGTCCGCCAGGCTGATCCACATCTTCTCGCCGTTCAAAACATATTCGTCGCCCTCGCGGCGGGCAGTCGAGCGCGCGCCAACGACGTCGGAGCCCGCGCCGGGTTCGGTCAACCCGTAGGTCGCCAGCTTTTCACCTTTTGCCTGCGGAACCAGGTATTTGCGTTTCTGTTCTTCAGTGCCCCAGGTCAGCAGTGTCAGCGAATTCAACCCGGTGTGCACCGACATGACGACTCGAAGAAACGTGTCGACGGCTTCCAGCTCTTCGCAGACCAGTCCCAGCGAAATGTAATCAAAGCCTGCTCCTCCGTACTCTTCCGGAATGCAAACACCGAGCAGATTCAGCTCAGCCATTTTGTCCATGATGGAGCGATCAAAAATCTGTTTCTCGTCGAGTTCCTTTATACGCGGCGCAACTTCCTTCTGCGCAAACTCGCGCACCGTCTGCACTAGCGCCTGGTGGTCGTCGGTTAGTTCGAATTCGATCATATTTGTCCACAGATTACACAGATTACGCAGATTTAGAAAGAATGAAGCGACGATGTTCAAGCGAGCGTGCGCCGAAGTTTATCAGTAGGCCTATTTCATGACCGCTAGCTTTCAAGTAGTTGATTACTTGTGCTTTTTCTGTCCCGCTGAATCGTGCCAGCGCCTTAAGTTCAACAACAACTTGTCCGAAGCAAATGAAGTCCACCTTGTAAGGAGTGTCAAGTGGGATTTCCTTGTAGAAAACCGGCAATTTCAGTTCGCGCCGGAAAGGAATACCACGTTTCGTGAATTCAATTGCCAGGGCCTCTTGATATACAGGCTCAAGGAAACCGCAGCCGAGCTGACTGTGTACTTCCATAGCCGCGCCGATGATTGCGTAGGTCCTTGGGTCATTCGCAATGAGGTTCTCGATCATTTCCTGACGTATCCATTTTGGACTAAATCTCCTTAATCTGCGTAATCTGCGTAATCTGCGGATAAAAGTTCTCTTGCTGCTTTTTTTGCATCGGTTAGTGTTGCCACGCGGCCGTCTAGCTGCATGTCGTAAATCGCGCGGGTGATCTCCCCGATGCGGGGACCGGGTTCGAGCCCCATTTCCAGAAGATGTCTCCCAAGTAGGATTGGTGCCGGAGGTTTCTCTTGCACTTCCAGGTCGCGCGCGCGAGCGACAAACCATTCCTGCGCTTCGGCGTCGTACCATTTCTCGCGCGGAATCCAATCGGCATTCCGGCCCAGCGAATCTGCTTTGGCAACGCGATACAGGAGATCGAGTTCACACTTGCGCGCCAGACGGCGAAACGCGCCATCACCCACTTCGTCGCGCTTCTTGAAGTACTCCCCCGGCTTCAAGTGATCGCGAACGAGAGCGAGGACCTGCGCGCGCACATCGTAACCATCGAGCGTGTGAATGTTCAGCCCGTCCAGAAAACTCAGCGTCGGCTCGACGCCGGCTTCTTCGTGTCCTCTTGATCGGGTGCGGCCTTCGATGAACTCAGTCGTGGCGGGTTTGCCGAAATCATGTGCGAGCGCGGCTAACATGACCGTCACCTGTTTCGGATAAGGCAGATCATCGATGAGCTCGCGGGCGCGATCCACAACCAGCAATGTATGCACGAAGACATCGCCTTCGGGATGCCATTCACGATCCTGGGGCACGTCGATTAGCGTTTTAATCTCGGGAAAGAGCTGGCGCAACGCTCCGAGATCGCGTAACCACTTCAGACCGATTGATGGCCTTTCGGCGCGCAACAAAAGCTTTTGCATCTCGCCCCAGATTCGTTCAGATGGCAGGTCCGAGAGATCGATGGAGCGGCAGAGCGCCACGGTCTCCGACTCGATTTCAAATTCGAATCGCGCCGCAAATTGCGCCGCCCGCAGTACGCGCAGGCTGTCCTCAGCAAACGTCTCCGGTGAAACGGCGCGCAACGTCTTGCTTTCAATATCGGCTCGGCCATTGAAAGGGTCGATGATTTCTCCCGTCAATGGATCTTGCAGAATTGCGTTGATGGTAAAGTCGCGCCGGCGCGTCGCGTCTTCAATCGTCATTGCGGGGTCGCCTTCGATCACGAAGGCGCGATGCCCATGGCCCGACTTGCGCTCCCGACGCGGCAGCGACACATCCAGGTCAGCGCCGAGCTTGTAAACAGTAAATGCTTCGCCGACGACATTGACCTCACCGAACTTATCCAATAGCTCGCGCAAGCGTGCCGGCTCGAGGCCATAAACCTCAAGGTCCCAGTCCCTGGACTGCCGGCCCATTAGCTCATCGCGTACACACCCCCCGACCAGCAGGGCACGGCCGCTGGCGTCCCGAACCGCTTCAGCAAGCAATGTCACTTTTTGAGGTATCGCCATGATGGAGTTCTCAGTATAAAGGCGGGCAATGCCCGCCTCTAAACGAAATCCGCCTGTCAGTCACTTCGAACTCGTCAGCCATCGCTGACTTTGATTTGCATGCCTCGCGTCGAAGGCAAACAACTTATGATTTGCGCGCGCGCTATGCTGGTCAACTCGGTACCGGCCGTATGCCACAGCTTCACCCAGAACGTTCGTGTCTCCCCGTGAATCGCAAAGGTCGAGCCGTCATTCATGACTGCAACCGGTTCGGCGATTGTACCGGCGCGTAATTCTTCAAGCAGCTCGGGAATGTAGGGCTTGAATTTATCGAACTGGACCAGGATCGCGCCGTCTTCGATTTCAGCCGGCGGTAAATCAACCGGCTTGTCAGATTCGAGCAGGAGGCGGGTCTCGGTTTGTTCGTTGCGCTTCTTAACTATGGGCATAGGTATGATCGCAAAGAGCGGGGGCAAGCCCGCCTTCCTGACTGCAAGTAACTAGTGTTGCATCAGACTTCAAACCTTGAGTATCAAAGTTCAACTGGAAAACCCGCAGTCAGGAAGGCGGGCTTGCCCCCGCTCTTTCCAGGCACATCAGCACAGATCCAAAGACTGATAGGGATGAACCTCTACCCTCTAAACCCCAACCGCTGCTGCAAATGTTCCGGCAAGGGTCCACAGTCACGCAAAAAGGCGTGCCAATCTCGTCTTGCCTCGCGTATAGCTTGCCGATGCCGCCCGTGTCGTCATACACCGCGCGCAGCAAAGGTTGCAGCGAGCGTTTGATCGCTTTCGCCATGCCGACAATCTCGGGCTTGTTCTTTGCCAACGGCAAGACGGCAGCTTTGATTGGGGCCATGGAAGGCTGAAGCTTCAGAATAACTCGCGTCTCGCCTTTGTCGTTTGTCTTTTCCGAGTAAGCATCCATCAACAATGCCAGCACGGTGCGATTCACTCCGGCCGCCGGCTCGATTACGTAGGGATAAAAACGTTCCTTGGTTATTTCGTCGAAGTATGACAGGTCCTCTGTGCTGTCCGGGTTCAAGCGCTTTCCTTCTGCGTCCTCCGGTTTCTTCGAGTGCGTGCGCAGATCAAAGTCGGTGCGATTGGCGATGCCCATCAACTCGTCCCAATGCTTTTCCTCGTCATCACGCTCCGGGAAAAAACGATACTGAATATCCACCGTACGTTTGGCATAGTGGGCCAGTTCTTCCTTTGGCTGTTCGTAGAGCCGCAGGTTCTGGCGCGAAACGCCGAGGTCGACGAACCATTGCAGACAGGCGTCGATCCATTCCTGATGCGCCTTTTCGTCTTCGCCCGGCTTGACGAAGTATTCCATCTCCATCTGCTCGAACTCGCGGGTGCGAAAGATGAAGTTGCCGGGCGTTACTTCGTTACGAAACGACTTTCCAATCTGGGCCACACCAAATGGCAGCTTGCGGCGGCTGGTGTTCAGGACATTCAGAAAATTGATGAAGATTCCCTGGGCGGTCTCCGGCCGCAGATACACCAGCGCATTCGGATCGTCTTCAGCGGTAGCGCCGACGTGCGTTTGAAACATCAGATTGAAGGGTCGCGGCTCCGTCAGATCCTTTGAGCCACAGTTGGGACATTTGCCGTCATCAAGCTTGTCTGCTCGCAAGCGACTTTTGCATGCCCGGCAATCAACCAGGGGATCGCTGAACGTGTCTTCGTGTCCTGAATATTTCCAGACCAGGCGGTTCAGAATGATGGAAGAATCCAGACCCTCCATGTCGTCGCGCTCATGGACCATCCAGCGCCACCATGCAGTGCGGACGTTGTTACTCAGCTCCACCCCCAGCGGGCCATAGTCCCATGCACTGCCGAGACCGCCATAGATTTCCGAGGACGGATAAACGAAGCCCCGCCGTTTGGCGAGCGACACGATGGTTTCAATGTTGGGCGCTGACAACCGTCGCTAACCTCGTAACTAGATTCCGGTAGATAGTAAATGGTTAAGCGTGATCCGACAAAGTGGGAAGGGCTCTAAGTTAACCAATCCATCAACACGATTTGAATCAGACTGCGGCTCTGCCGCCGCACAGTGCGGTAAGGCTCGGCCTTGCCGTCTAGGCTTCCCGTCCCTTCCGAGGCTACGCCTCGGTGGAGGCTTAGCCTCCCAAGACTAGAGGGCTCGAACGGAAAGGCGAAGCCTTTCCGCACTTTGCGGCGGCAAAGCCGCAGAAGAATCGACTTCTAATTCCCTGCTATGAACCGGGGGCAATTGGCGCGGAACTCGCAGGCTGCCAAACGCAAGAAGAGAGGAACACGATAAACGCGCACCTCTCTTCCACGAAAAGCAATTATGTCTGTGGTTAACTTCTATTTCGCCGGAGTTGTTATGTTGACGTCAACCTTCTTTGTGCCACCACCGAGCAACCCCCTGCCGAACACCAAAAACAAAGCGACGATTATGATCACGAAGATCACCAGCACGGCAACTACGCCGGTGCTGCCGCCTCCTCCACCGTTATCATCACCCATTGAATTGATCCTCCTTCAAGAGTTCTGGGACCTTGAGAGCAATTTCGATTTAAGTTTTCGGGGGTGTCGAGGGGGATTGTTGCAGAAACAAGAGCAGGTGACAAGTTGCAAGTCGGGGGGAAGCAACGTTGGAAACACTCAAAGCCTAATCGTTGCCTGTCGACTCGTCAGTTGTCACCCGCAAACGTCCGACCTACCGCCGGCGACGACGCCGGGCAGGTCTGGCTGGAGCCGGCGCAGCTTCACCGGCTTGTACTGTTGGCGATGGCTGTGGAGGCTGCGCTCCTGGCGGACAAATCCATATCTCAATGTAATCTGTTTCGCGATAGCCACCGTTGATTATTGTTACGCGCCGGGAATCAAGGCCGCGCTGGTTCACCAGATAATCCATCGCGCGATTTCCCAGACGATCCGCCTGGCCGGCTCGGCTTCGGCTGCCGGAGTAGACGAAGATGTAGGCTTGATCGTCGGGCGCATTCTGCAACTCAATCGCCAGGTTGTCGAAACGGGCCTTGTCTTCGTCGAAGGCCACCGACGGAAATTGGTCGAACGCTCGGCAGTTCACCGGAGGCTTGACCTGCGGGACAATATTCGTTGAAGCCTGCGCCCGCTGGCGGCAAATCGGATCGCCCGACCCATCGTCAACAACCAGTATGGCCGTAACCGTGCGACTCCCGAGCCCCGTCGAATCGACGGTGATAGTCGGAGTACCGGCGCCACTTACAATCTTGGCTTCAGCGGGACTGACGGTCCAGGTGTAATTAAGCGGAGAAGTTCCGCCATAAGCGACGTCGGAGGCGAAGGTGATCAGATCACCGTCATTCACAGTCGCCGGCGCGGAAACGTTTACGGGATACGGACAGGGCGACTTCTCAATCGTGATCTTCTTGGGCCGGTAGTTAAGGACGACGCATTGACGTCGGCCGGCCTGAACGTTGAAGTCGCGCACCCAGCGCGCGCCGTTCGGCATCTGGATCTCGAGGGAATGTCTGCCGGGCTCGAGCGGAATTATCCGCACCGTGGAGGAGGTTTCTCCGGACGGCTTGCCATCAATCAACAGTGGAAAGCCACCGGGATTTGTCGACAGTTCTATCTCGCCGTAGTTCGGTCTCTTCTTGGCCTGAGCGCTGGACGAGGGATAAACGATAAGAAATGAGAGCGCGGCTAGTATGGCAAAAGTCTTCATCGCGCGTAAGCGGTTGGAGCGAGTTGCAACCATGTTCTTTTCCCGCATCTAATTAGTCCTCCGTGACGGTTGTCTCGTTCCTGCCTGTTGTGACTTTAGCATAACGGCGACGGGCAGCGGCTGCAAGAGCGGCAATGCCGGAGCCAAACAGAAGAAGCGAAGCCGGCTCGGGAACTGGAGTCTCCGTGGGTGTCGGTGTTGGAGTAGGAGTCTCGTTGTGATTTCCGTGGCATATTCCGGTGACACAAATCAGCGGTATCAAAGCCAAGAGCGGCCACTTGGGAAATCCACCACCGGCGACAGGAATCTCGCCACAATCGCAAATCGTGCCTTCAACATTATCCTGCTCGATGACTTCGACGTTGCCCTGACCCTGTTGTTGCGGCGCGACTTCCATTCCACCGATTAGCGAAAGTTGCTGCGGTGCGCCCACCGATTCCGGGGAGCCGACCGGCGCGACCTTCAGCGAGCCCGGGGCGGGGTTCGCAACTGGCGTGCTTGGCTCCTGAGTAACCGAGCGCAGGCGAAGTTCCTGGGTTTGAGTACCGCTCTGCATATCACCGATGATATGCACGACCTCACCGAACTGTATCGGGCCCGCTTGCGCCGGCACGGATGCCAGCAGCAGGAGGCTGAGTGTCACGGCAATGGGGCGAAAAGCTCGATTCCTCATTGTTTTTGGGGCTCCTCCTTGAAGCTTCCAGTTTGAATGTTCGGGGTTCTTATGCAGCTCACGGACTCAAAGGAACTAGTTCCATTCAAAGACAGCTAAGCCCGCCTCCCGAATTGCTAGTCGCACAAAACGCTGTCCGACTCGGTTATTTGGTACAAGAACACAGCCAATGCCGTTGTAATTCCAATTTCAAACGCCACTTAAGGGCATCTGGAGCGGAGCAAAATAAAAAAAGAAAGGAGGCCAGCGGCGCGCCGCAAGCCTCCATGTTTTTTCCAGGATCAGCCGGTTTCGCGATGTTAATCGCCGTTGGCACCTCCGGCTGCTTCGGCCTTGTTAGCTTCCTCACGCAGCACCGCTTTGCGCGATAGCTTAATCTTGTTGCCTTCCTTCGCAATGCACTTGACGATGATCTGCTGGCCTTCACGCAATTCGTCGCGCACGTCCTTGATGCGTCGATCGGCAATCTCCGAAATGTGTAAAAGGCCGTCAGTTCCAGGAAAGATTTCGACGAAGGCGCCAAAATCAACAATGCGAGAGACAGTGCCGACGTAAGTCTGACCAATCTCGGCTTCAGCAGTAATACCGCGTATCCGGTTTACCGCGGCTTCGGCTGCTTCACTGTCCGCCGTGGCAATGGAGATAGTGCCATCGTCTGCCACATCGATCTTCGCTCCCGTCTCTTCGACCAGGGCCCGAATCACCTTACCGCCTGGTCCAATCACGTCGCGGATCTTGTCAGGATTGATCTTGATCTGGATGATGCGCGGCGCATAAGGCGACATGGCAGCGCGCGGCTCGCTGATGGCCTGGTCCATGGCGTCGAGGATATGCATGCGGCCTTTCTTTGCCTGCTGCAAAGCGTCGGCCATTATTTGCGCATTGATGCCCCCGACTTTGATGTCCATCTGTAACGCGGTTATGCCCTCGCGCGTGCCGGCCACTTTGAAGTCCATGTCACCGTAATGATCTTCGGCGCCGGCGATGTCCGTCAGGATGGCGTACTTATGACCCTCCATAACCAGCCCCATGGCCACGCCCGCGACTGGCGCCTTCAAGGGAACGCCTGCATCCATCAACGAAAGGATGCCGCCGCAGATCGAAGCCATCGAAGACGAGCCGTTCGATTCAGTGATGTCGGAGACAATGCGAAGTGTGTAGGGAAATTCGCTGGCCTCGGGCAAGACGGCTTCGATAGCTCGTCGCGCCAGTGCCCCATGTCCAATCTCCCGCCGGCTGGATGAACCGAAGCGCCCAACTTCACCAACCGAGTAATGCGGGAAGTTGTAGTGGAGTAGAAAGCGGCGCTTAACTTCTCCTTTTTCGATGTCATCTATGAACTGCTCGTCCTCTTTGGTGCCGAGCGTGGTGGTAACCAATGCCTGCGTCTCGCCGCGGGTGAACAAGGCTGAGCCATGCGCTCGCGGCAACCAGCCAACCTCGCAGGAAATGGGCCGAATCTCTCCGAACCGCCGCCCGTCCGGACGCCGGCGGTTATTGAGAATGTCGTCGCGAAAGATCGTTTCTTTCAAGTGATCGAAAACCCGCTTGGCCATCAGGCGTATCTCAGGTTGATCTTCGGGATATGACTCGACAAACTCTTTCTTGAGTGCGTCCACAGCTGCGTAACTCGCGCGTTTGTCCTTGTCAGTGGTATCGAGGGCGGCGCGCAAACGGTCGCCATAGTTCCGCTGGATCTCGCCCAGCATCTCTTCATTGAGCACCGGCGGCGCCACTTCGCGCTTCTGCACGTCCAGGGCTTTGTAGAGCTCTTTCTGCCAGCGACAGAGGCGGTTGATCTCTTTGTGCGCCAGCATCAGCGCTTCGACCATGATTTCTTCCGAAACCTCCTGCGCTCCCGCTTCTACCATCACGATGGCTTCTTCTGTGCCGGCCACGATCAAGTTCAAACGCGACTCGCGCACTTCATCGTAAGTCGGATTCACTATGTAGCGGCCCTCGATCAATCCTATGCGCACGCCGGCAATCGGATTCAGGAAGGGGATATCGGAAAGATAGAGGGCGCACGAAGTCCCGGTGATGGCAATGACATCGGGGTTATTATCCTGGTCCGCCGAGATGACCGTAGCGATGACCTGCGTCTCGTTCTTATAGCCTTCGGCAAAGAGGGGACGGCAGGGCCGATCGATGAGCCGGCAGGTCAGGACTTCCTTTTCATTGGGCCGACCTTCGCGGCGGAAGTAGTTGCCGGGAATTCGCCCGGCGGCGTAATTCGATTCGCGATACTCGACCGTAAGCGGGAAGAAGTCTATTCCTTCTCTCTGGGTTTGAGCGCCAACGGCGGCGACCAGAAGCATAGTGTCGCCATAACTGATGACGACGGAGCCGTCGGCCTGCTTGGCGACACGACCGGTTTCGACGGTCAATTCCTTGTCGCCCAGCTTGATCGATTCTTTCAAGTATTTTCTAACTGGCATGTTCTTTGTCTCCTTACAAACGATGGACCACTGACAGTGGACAATGGCGGATACCGATCCGCGCCGATTCCCTGATCAGGGTAAAAACGAAGGCGGCAAGAGCCACTAGCCGTGAAGCTCTTGCCGCCTTGCGGGATTTGCTTAGGGCACGCGCGTCCGCTTGTCTCCGGAAGTCGCCGTCACGTTCGGCACCGGTTCAAGCTCTTCGATAGACGCGGGCTTTGTAAAACCGAGATTCGAAGTTTCTCGTTCTTTTTACGTTGGTGGCACAGACTTCAGTCTGTGGTTTGTTCCGCTAAGTAACACAGACTAAAGTCTGTGCCACTCTTAACGGCGCAGGCCCAGCCGGCCAACGATTTCGTGATAGCGCTCAATATCCTTCTGTTTTAAGTAATCAAGCAAGCTCCGGCGCTGCGAAACCATTTTCAGCAATCCGCGGCGCGAGTGGTTGTCCTTCTTGTGCGTCTTGAAGTGCTCGGTGAGCTCGTTGATTCTCTGGCTAAGCAGTGCAATCTGCACCTGGGGTGATCCCGTGTCGACTTCGTGGGTCCGAAATTCGGTTAAGATTTTTTCCTTCGCTTCTTTTGCTAACGCCACTGCTAAAAATGGCCCTCCTGGACTGCAGTACGACCGTCAGGTGACGGCAACCGCTGAAGATTCAATTGCGCTCGTAAAGTAACACGCGGTTTGCGAAAGTGTCCAGCGAGCAGCGATCCCGGTGCCTAATCCTCATTCAGGCGTCCCGGCATCATTAGTCTACTTTGATGATCGCATCCTCTGACTAATCAAATATTCGACGGTGTTAATAAAGCTCATAACGTTAGAATACATCTTCCCAATGTCTTCAATGTCTAGCCTATAAGCTGTAGCTAATTCATGGCAGAGTACATGTCTAACCTCGAAAACTTTTGCTAAGTCTTTAATCATATTAGGATATAGTTCTTCATTTGTTCGAGTTTCTGGCAAAATCTGATTTCCCACACGCCTTCCTGTAGGGACACTACATCGAACTAACTTAATAAGGTCCTCACTCAAAAGAATGGTCATATGGCTATTTATGTCAGACAAATTATTCATCGGCAAAAGATGCGCAATAAACTCTCCCACGGTTATCCGTTTATCTCTTATGGCGTTAATCTCTAGGATGCTGAATTTCACATCGCTAAATTCTTGCGCGTTCACAGAAAAGGGTGGGCCGTAATCAATTAAATCTTTCACCAATAACCTAAAATAACCTTCGAGGCATGCAACTCCACAAATCGGCGCATAGTGTGATATAGCTTGCTTCAATACTTTAAACTCTTCAGAATCTGATGAGCGGTCTTCGAGAGTAGCCAGACAGGCTAATACATCAAACCACCTTATAAAGGCTTGTCCGATTCTGCTTTCACGTTCAAGCAAATTTGCTTTAATGCCCTCGATTTCCTTTATGAAATTTCTCTTCTTCATACTCAGAGGGTCATACAGCCGTTGCCAGCAAACGCAAATTTTTCAGCGTTCAAACTTATTCTTTGAGTTCAGCCGCCAATGCTGCTGCAACGTAAACTTTTTGTGCATTCGGCGAAAGGTAATCGTGTCCCGGTGAACGCCTGTGAGTCTTTTTCGGGTGTCGGGATTGAGGAAATCCTCGATTGCACGCGGATAATAGAAAAAGCCTTATTGGGGAGGCTAGTAGGAATGGGATTGCTTTTAAATGTTCTCCCAGGTTTTAGCTTTTACTGTGCTGGTGTTGTAACGGGAAAGATGCCCGAGATTCATCGTGGCGATGATTACGCGCTCTCTAGCGGCGCTGGCTGTGATGGCTTGCGCGGCTAAAATAACATCACAATCCAATTCGAGATCGTGCGCGGTCGGCACTCCTCTCCTTCGGGCGGATGCCCATAGTTCGCATGCTTGCAACATGATCTTGGTATCGATGGGAATATAGCCAATCGTAGCACCGAGGGCATTAAGGTTAGCAATGCATTCCTTTGCCCATTGAACCTTTACCTTGTCGTTAGCGCTTCGAATTCTCTTAGTAGTCATCAAGACGAAGCTCCTGCGGACTTCAAAGTCCGCAATCTCTGGCACGCTAAACTGAACTCCACGCGAAAGTTGAGAGGCCATCCATATCTTTATATCCTTTAACCTTCCCGTGTTGTTGGGGTTTACCAGTTGCCCAAGCGGGCCTGTATCGAGGATAACTAGCATATGTCAGGTGAAGATTTTTCGACCCGTCGAGCGATACTTATCAACCGTCTGCTTGAATTCTTCCCATCCCTCGTCACTCCGCATTGAGGGAGTGTTAAGCCAAGATTCTAAGAGCTTAATAGCCGCCATATTTTGAGCGGGTAACGGGATGGTCGGGGTGCGGAGATTTAGGCGTCTAGTGAGCCATTTAGCCCGCTTAGCTTCCAGCGCTCCGGCAAATAGCGCGTAAGAAGCCGCCTCTACCTTATATCCTCGCGCCCGACGCGCCGGACGCCGACAGTCGCGAGAAAAGGACGCAGGGATAGCTTTATTGCCCCAACATTGACTGTGGCCTCTCATGATCATCATCTTGTTCCTCCAGCTCTTCAGCTGTTACAGTTTAAGATGTCGGTTTGACCCCATTCGCTTGCTCTAGCCAAGTTTTCACTTCGGTGAGGATTTCCAAAAGATGGCTTACTAAAGTCTCGTCTACCGCAACCGTAATGTGTCGAAGGGTTCCCGCCCTGCTTGTGTAGAAGGGGTCTTGTAGGGACAGAGCAAGTAGCCCATAGGCTATACCGGGTGTTCCCTCAACCCCCTTTTCGTACAACTTGGATACTATCTCCCAGTCAATATCTCTAAGGTACGGAACCTTGATCGCCGATCTAAAAAAGAACTGGTTACGATAATGTTTGTCAACAATCAGCTCTCCAGCTATCGCAGCCTTTTTCTTAAGACTGTCTTCGCCTCCGGCAGCTTGCGTGTAGGCACTACTGCCAGTGAGGAAAGAACTGGTGGCAAGAAACACCTCATAAGGTAACCTTGGATACCTCTCTTGTATCTCTTCAAACTCCGGGCTCAAAAAAGCATCCTCGGCTTCTCCACTTTTTGGTTTCACGCCGGGAGCAGCGTCAGCCGTCCAAGTTAGCCCAAGCGCGTCCACTGCTCGCAACGCCTTCTCAAAATCCTCGGAGCTCATCGGAGGATAAGAGGATTCATCCTCCTCTGGTTCCTCTTCAATTATTCGCGTCTTAATCGAAAAAGGCTTGCCAGTTTCGTCGATGAATGTCAGTTCGTTCTTAATCTTGTCGATAACAACTTCGGGCATGACTTGACCGCTTGGCGCAATAGCCACGCTATTAGTTTGCTTCTCGATGTCTTTTTTATTTTTGCTCACTTTAAGGAAGAAAAAGCCAGAAAAGCAAAGCACCATGCTTCTGCCGAATTATTATATAGGATAAGGACGCATAGTGTAGCACGTCAAACCTACAGATTTCTTGAGAAAGAGTAAAATCCTTCCAACTTTGGGCCTTTTGCGCCTCCAGCGAGGCTCCGCCCTTTTCCTATGGCCCTGCATATCTCAGCAGACATCTCGGCGTGGTCATGCCCCCCTTGGAGCGTCCCCGTCGTCCCAAACCGACGGCAATGAATCCTGCCGAAGGAGCTGAGAACTCAGCCATTTTGCTCTACAAATCAACGCGAAGCGAACTACTCAGCCGCTTATACCCACTTACCTTTGGCGCTTGAAATAGTAGACCGGATCCGAGGGCATCCCGGCAACCGAAACCAATTCCCATCCCTTAGCCCCGAGCTTGTCCAAATGTTGCTCCAGAACAAATCCCTCGCGCGCGAATGGCACGTCTTCTTTTCGCATGCTCGGATTGCCCGTCGGCGAAAAGTTCGTAGTGCTGGGACCGGCTACAGCCAGGTACTCCCATTTTTGTGTGGCTGCGCTATCGCTTTTACCGGTTTCCGCATGTCCGGTTGTCTTCACCACCACAGCAACGACCGGCACCAGCAGCAATAGGGCCAGCAAGATTATTCGCTTCATGGTTTCTCCTTTCCTACCCCCTGGGGAGCTCCCTTTGCAGAAGTTCCCGTCTGCACTTTCAACGCTCCCCTCAAGCTGAGGTTCCGTATTAAGCGGTGAAGATAGTTCGGATGCACCTCTAGAATCCGCGCCGCTTCGGTATAGTTTCCCTTAGCGTGATCCATTGCACTGAGGATAATTTCTCTTTTCGTCCGCGCCACCGCGTCGTGATATTTCGTTACGGGCGTGCTTTCCGAAAGTCCGCTTTCCAGGATGACTTCAGGCAAGTCTTCCGGAAGCACCTGTTCGGTTGTTCCCAGCACAATCGCCCGCTCAATCGCATTCTCCAATTCGCGAACGTTTCCGGGCCAGTCATAACTCGCCAGGTGAGTGCGTGCCTCCGGCGTAATACTCCTGACGCGCCGGTTGCACTTCGCGCTGTATTTCTCGACAAAGTAACTTGCCAGTAGCGGAATATCTTCGCGCCGGTCTCGCAGGGGTGGCATTTCTATCCCTACTACGTTCAGCCGGTAAAAAAGATCCTGACGAAAAGTTCCTTGTTCGATTGCTTCTTCGAGATTCTTGTTGCTGGCGGCGATGAGGCGAATATCGACTTTCATGGTGCGCGTTCCCCCGACCCGTTCGAACTCGCGCTCTTGCAGTACCCGCAGAAGTTTTACCTGAAGCGCCGGAGAGATTTCGCCTACTTCGTCGAGAAATAGCGTTCCCGCGTCGGCAATCTCAAGACGACCCTTCTTCTGGCTCACCGCGCCGGTGAAAGCCCCCTTTTCATGTCCAAACAGCTCACTCTCGAGCAGGTTTTCCGCCAGCGCGGCGCAGTTAACGGCTACGAATGCTTTGTTTGCGCGCCTGCTGTTCTTGTGAATAGCGCGGGCCGCGAGTTCCTTTCCCGTGCCGCTCTCTCCGGTTATCAAGACTGTAGAGTCCGCCGGCGCCACCCGCGAAATCAGTTGATAAAGCTGCTGCATGAGTGGGCTTTCACCCACCATGTTGTGCTCAATGTTAACGTCGGAAAGCAGCCGTTGATTTTCCCCCTCCAGCCATTCAATGTGTCGGGCGTTCTCTACCGCCACCGCTGCGATCCCGGCAATCGCCGTAACGAGATGCAAATGATCCTTATCAAATTGAACGCCGCGTTCCGTTGCATCCAGATAAATGACGCCGAGGGGGCGGTCAAGCATCACCAGCGGAACGCACAAGACCGAACTTGGCTTGTCGGTGATTAAGCTCTCGCTAGCGAGCGCGGGGTCTTTTGCCGGCTGGTTTGATACCAGCGCCACGCCTTCGCGCATGACCTTCTGCGTGATGGTCCGACTTACTTTGATCGTTCCGTCTGTTCCGCCAAGGCGATCCAAACCGAATAATGACGCGAACTCCGGAGAGCCGTCGTCGCTTAAAAGAATAGCGCCACGCTGTGCGGGTACAACTTCGAAGAGAAGCTCCAGCAGTGTCTTTTGTAGTTCCTCTAAACCATGAATGGCATTTATTCTGGTGCTGATTTTCATCAGGGCGGTCAAGTCGCGCGCCATCAGATATAGCGCATCGCCAACCCGGAGCTGAACGGTCTCGTCACTAAGCTCCTGCTCATCAAACTGTATATCGCTGGAGGTGGAAGGCGCATCACCCTCCTGCATGAGAAAAAGGAACTGCGAATCTCCCACCCTTACTCGATCACCATGCTTGAGGGTCCGGGACTTTACCGGGACGCCGTTAATAAAGGTGCCATTGAGACTGTCCAGATCGGTTAAGACGAACTCGTCCCCCTGCTTTTGAATGCGCGAGTGACGACGTGATACTGAACCGTCCGCGATGCAAATGGTGGCGGTCGTTTCGCGACCAATGACAATCTCTTCTTCCACAAGTGAGAAGGTTGCTCCAGTTAACCTTCCGGAGATAGCTACGAGTCGTGGCGTCATGATGAGTTTGTGAAGTCCTTGCTTTAGCTGCGCAGTGTACGCGGCCCAGCCAGTTCCGGCAACCGTCTTTGCAGACGAGAAGTCTCTATCCAATCAGATAATAGGCGGAGGGTTTTCTATCCGATCAGATAGAGATTTGCTGGCCGGGATCACCGCTTTTCAGATCCTTGACGTCCAAGCTTCTACGAAACCCTCGGTTTTCCTCATCTTCCCTGCGCATTTCCTCGGCCGACCCGACTTCACAGACCCGTGGCACATCTTTAGCAATAGACAGGGCGGCTCGCGAATCAAACTAATGGACGAGCTGACAACGCGGTCAACCCCCCGAGAAGTTGATAAGGAGACCCGGTTGCCTGCTACAAAGTTTGAGGTCGAGTGAAATTCGACCATCGCCCAAAGGGCAAAAGGAGAAAACATGAGAAAAGAAATACTAAAAGGTTTCACAATGGTGGTGCTGACAGTTGCGCTGGCTTTCGCGGCGGCGGTGATTTCAGCCAATGCTCAGGCGTTGAACAAGCTCTCGGCTGTCATTCCCTTTGACTTCGCAGTAGGGAATCAGACGATGACATCCGGCGAGTACTCTGTCAGGTCGATTACCAACGATGGTACTGGTCTGGTGATCAGTAGCAATGATACCGGAAAGTCGGCCATGCGATTAAGTAATTCGATTGAGCCGCAGAGAAATAAGACGCAGGCGCGGCTGGTGTTCCATCGATACGGGCAGCGCTACTTCCTGGCAGAAGTTTGGGCCAGCGGGGGCAGCGAGGGTCGTCAGTTGTTGGAGTCTCGCGAAGAGCGCGCCATCCGGCACGAATTCGACAGACTTGCTCGGAACGCTTATGAAACTGTCGAGCTTCTTGCCACACTTCGCTAGGCGCGGTGGTTTCTCCGCGACAGGGACGAATATTTACTCCCTCACCGCCCGTCCCTGTTGGAAGGCAGAACGGCAACCCAGCCCCGGGTTGCCGTTCTGCTTTTATGTTGCATGCATTCCAGCGCTCATCCTTTGGCACTGATGCAGTTCAGCCATTTGCGTGGGAGAGCGTTCACTAGCAGCACGGCTGAGGGCCAAAGGCCCGAAATGCAAAAGCCCGGGGCATCGCCCCGGGAAAGATGTGATCTTTCTAAACCATAAGCGCTGAAGGCGCGAAATGGTAAAAACGAGATGTCGATTTCGCGCTTTCAGCGCTTGGAATCCTTGACGTGCTTTACCTGGGCCGTTGGCCCAGGCTTTCACATTTCGCGCCTTTGGCGCTTTTAAGCGCGTTTGGTTATTCCGACCAAACTGCATCAGTACCCATTCTCTCCAGTTATACGCATTGCAATTCTTCTCTGTTACCCTCATTCTTTTGGTTCCAGCCTGGAACAACTTTGGAGAGTAATGAACGCTTCATGACAGACAAAAAAACGCGCATTGTAATCGTGGGCGGCGGGTTTGGCGGCGTTTTCACGGCGCTGGATCTGACGAGCTCAGGTGATGTCACGCTTATCAGCGACGAGGATCATTTTCTCTTTACGCCGATGCTTTATGAGTATCTCAGCGGCGAAGTCGAAGCCTGGCACATCGCGCCAGCCTACAAAGAACTGCTTGACGAAAACGTCAACTTTGTCCGCGGCGAGGTAACCGGAATCGATCTCGATACGCGCGAGGTGGTCATCGAAGGCCACAAGAATTCTGTTACCTACGACATTTTGATTCTGGCGGTCGGCGGCGTAACGAACTATGCCGGTGTCGAAGGCGCCGATCGTCACGCGTTCCCTTTTCGCAAGCTGGCCCACGCCGATCGATTGCGCAGCAGAATGGTCGAGGCTCTGGATCACATTCCACCGAGTCTTCCGCCGCAGGACGTTCACCGTGCCTTGACGTTTGCGGTCGTCGGCGGCGGCGCCAGCGGTGTCGAGCTTTCCACAAAGATGGCCGACCTCCTGCGCGATGCCTTTCGGCGGCGGGCGCTCCACGGTGAGCCGCGGGTCATGATCGTTGAAATGAGCGATCGCGTCGTACCGGGCATGGGTGATGAGATTCGCGAGTTTGTCGACAAGGCCTTACTCGAATCTCGTGTCGAGGTTCACACCGAAACTCGAGTTGTGCGGGTCGGGCCCGGCGCGATTACGCTTGAACATGCCGGAGTTCAGACTGAAATGGAAACGGCGGCGGCGGTCTGGGTTGCTGGTGTCCGCCCCAGTCCCCTGGTGGAAAAGCTGGAGATTCAGAAAGACAGGCGCGGGCTGATCGTAGTGGAGCCCACACTGCAAGTGCGCGGACACGAAAATGTTTTTGCGGTTGGAGATGTTGCGCTCTTCGAGGATGTCGTGCCGACTCTTTCCGGGACGGCGCAACTGGCATTTCAACAATCGACCTTGCTGGGGCGCAACGTGGGTGCACTTATGGCGGGCCAGAAGTTACAAACGAAACATTTCGTGGAGCTTGGCGAAGCCCTCAGTCTGGGAACGGAGCGGGCCGCGGTCCTGGCTGCGGGAAAAGTGCTCAGTGGCGCACTGGCGCGGCAAGCGCGCTTCGCCATGTACACGTCGCGTCTGCCCACGTGGCATCACCGCCTGCGCGTCGGCGCCAGTTGGTTTTTTGAAGGCACCTCCCCGCGTCCTTTGCAGCCGTTGGGCTTTCAACGTTGACGGAGGGCCGGGTTAATGCAGTGGGTCAGACATCCGCGCGCTCGAATTGTTTTAGCCTTTGTCGCCGTCGTCGTGGCCATAGTGATCCTGGTAGCGCGGATTAGCAGAACCTCCCGAGACCGGCGGCGACACATAATCACATGGTCCAAATCTGAAGCCCCTGCTGCCGAGAAACCAGTCGCGAACCCTGGGAGCGGATCACAAACCAGTCCCGAGGCCGCGCCTGCCGCGGCTATCCCTTCAGCGACAACGTCGCCTCTACCAAATAGCGGCGCACCCTCGTCCCAAAATAATTCTTCGCAAACCGTTACCGTGACAGAGGCGCCGGCGACACCTCTCATTATTCCGATCCCGGGTGTACGGCCGGATCAGTTACGCGACACGTTTTCTGACGCCCGATCCGAAGGCCGCGTTCACGACGCGATTGATATTCCCGCCCCCCAGGGGACACCGGTGCTCGCGGTCGCCGACGGAACCATCCTGAAACTTTTTCAAAGCGAACGCGGTGGCACGACCATTTACCAATTGAGCACAGACAACAAGTTCGTTTACTACTACGCGCATCTGGACCGGTATGCCGAAGGGCTGACGGTGGGTCACTTCGCGAAACAGGGCGAAACTATTGCGTTCGTGGGCGACACTGGGAACGCCGTGGCGGGAAACTACCACCTGCACTTTTCCATCTCGCTGATCTCTAATCCGAAACGTTACTGGGAAGGCGTGAATATCAATCCGTATCCGCTACTCAGAAAATAGATTCAGAGTGCTGCGGGCTAATCGTCGAGTGACAAAAGACGCAGGATTCTGATACTACCCATCAACCCGCGGGAGCAGCTCCCGGCGCCGGCACAGCGTCGTCTTTCTTCTTCGAATCGCCGTCCTTCCTGGTCACCAGCTTGAGAATCGTATCGATGCCCACGTAGGCGAATAGAAAGCCGAGCACCAGAAAACCTTGCAGCGCCGTCGTGTCAATCTTGATCCCGAGAATGTTCATGTTGACTAAAAAGTACGCCAGCGCGCCTGCAAGCGCTCCGGGCAGAATCCTCTGAATCAAAATCGGCACAACTCTTCGAGCCTTCGGTTCGGTAGACTTAGCCCAATCCTGCGCAGCCTGGTACAGGCTGAAGATAATGCCGCCCAGTATCGCCACAACCAAGGGCAGCCACCAGCGGGGCACCACCTTGAAAGGGAGGTTCTCATTACGGACTGTGAATGAATAGTTCCCTTTGTCGCCAATCCGAGCTGCAACACCAAGCAAACCATTATTGGGCGACCAGAGCCAGCGAGGTTTCACCTGTATCGCGGGACTGGAAGTATAGTTCTGCGGGACATCAAGCTCGACGGTGTCGACCCAGGCGTCAGTGGGTTTTATCCTGACGTACAAGTTCGCAGAACTAAGAGTCAGCCTGATTGGCGCATCCAGCGCCACCGGCTCGCCTTTACCATTAACAAAATCAAAGTTGACGTTAGTAGCAACTCCGCTGACAAGAGGCTGGTCGAGATTGTTTGGCTTCAGCTTGACGCTGAAATTCACGTCCAGCGGTTCGAGGAGTTCTTCCAAGCCGTTTGCGCTGGCGCGGATCATGGCAAGTCCTGATGGTGCCTTCACAATCGTGACCTTGACCTGGGTGCGAGGTTCGTCAGGTTTGACCTCGAAAACGCGAGGTTCATACAAAACTTTGTTTGTCTGTTCCATGAAGACCTTGACGCTTCCGGAATAGCTCGGATCTATGAAATCAATCCACATGTCGATATTAAAAGGAGTGCCGATCTCGACATTATCAGGAATGTCGATGCGAAGCTGGCCGATATCGCTATTGCCGTTGCCGCGATTGCTTCTTAGTACCGCTTCTTTTTCGGCGGATCGGCCCGCTCCAGTTGTGCCGTTGACTCCGGGTGTGGGATTACTATTGGGCGTCGGGGTGGCCTGTTCCCTTGGGCGAGTGCCGAACACGGGCACTGGGAGTTCTGACGGGCGAGGCCTGGGTGCGGGCGCCGGACGAACACCCTGACCAGCAAGGATACGTGTTGAAAAGATTGGCTGAAAGATCGCCAATCCAACCAGTAATAGTATTGACACACGAGCGGTTACCTTACCGCTACGGTGAGGCATATTCCGTGTTCTCATTTCGTCCATCCTTTCGCTGATCAATGTAGGGTTCGGGTTTTTTACGCCTTTAAGTTGGTAGTAATCTCCGCAGGTTGTGAAGATGCGGGATTAGAGGACGCAGTTATATTAAATCTTAAGCGCTGGACCAGGCAGAGAATAGAGCACACTGCCAATTTGATCAATCAGGATTCTGATAATCCGGGCGGAGCTATCGTGGGTAGAACGATCTCCATGTGTGGGAATACCCGTTGCAGGGGAAGCGCGGAGAGTTAGAATCACGTCTGAATTCGAAACAACCGAACATCTTCAGGAGCAACGATAATGAAAAGGCTTTTAAGTCACCTGCTTTCCATCATGGCTTGCGTGGTCGCGATAGGCTGCGCTGTTGAGCCAACAAACCAGTCCAACAGGAATGCCACCGCTTCGCCGGCGCCGTCGGCAGCTCCATCTTCATCGCCGGCAGTGGCTGCCGAGAAGGCGGCGAACGCGGAACCGCTGACTTTGCCTGTGCTCGACGCTTTCTTTGCCGACGAGTCTTTTTCCGGTTTGCTTAAAACACGTCTACAGCTCACTGACGAACAGATCGTAAAGCTAAAAGAGTTGGCCCACGCCGAGACAGGGAAGCTGAATGAGGCAAACGCCGGAAAAGTAGCGGGAGAGACTGCCGCAGCTCGTGAGACTGCCGAAGAAAAAGTCAGGGCGCTGATAGGTGAAGACAAAGCGCAGCGGCTCGCGGCATTAGTGCGGGAGCGCTGGAGTGGCCCGAGCGAGAACGCGCCGGAGAAAACAGCCAGTGGCTCTACCAACCCACACACTCCTGAGGAGTTTGCCGCCATGGCTCCCAACGCCGTGCCGACGGACTCGCGGATCGTTGTTAATGCTCCGGCATATCGTATGGACGTCTTCGAGGGAGGCCGGCTGATTAAGTCGTACAAGATCGGTATTGGCTATCCGCAATTCCCCTTGCCGACCGGCCTGCGCAAAGCGAGCGCGATCATTTTCAATCCAACGTGGACCCCACCTGATGAGCCATGGGTCGCTAAGATGAAGAACGTTACCGTTGGCGAGAAGGTTGAGGCCGGCAGTACGCTGAATCCGCTGGGGCCAATCAAGATTCCCATCGGGCTGCCTTCACTGATCCATGGTGGCAAGTCGCCGGCCAAACTCGGGACGTTTGCCTCGCACGGATGCGTGGGACTGACGACGCCACAGGTACGCGACTTTGCAAAGACGCTGGCCCAACTTGGCGGAACGCGCTTGACCGACGCGGCCCTCGCCGGCTATGCGCGCGATAAGACGGAAACTAAACAATTGAAGCTGGGGAACGCCGTGCCTGTAGAATTGCGCTACGAAACGATTGTAGTTGAGGACGGCAAGCTGCATATCTATCGGGACGTTTACGATCAGGACACAAACACTGAAGAGAACCTGCGAACTGTGCTCGAAGCCAACGGCGTCAAAGTCGAGGACTTGACAGAGGAAGAGCGAGGACAGGTGTTGGATGCTTTAGCGCAACTGGCCGGCAAGTCGAGCGCAAGCATCGCGCGCCCTACGCCAATCGTAAGGCCAGGTCCATCGCCGGTGCTTTCGCCTAACGCGTCAGCTTCGGAAGGTGTGAAGAAAATACCTGTGACGAAAAAACCGCGCGCAGTGAAGAATCAGAAAGAGATTGTGATTGAAATCGCCGCATTGAAGGGCAAGGGCTATCCGGCGCCCGTTGACCTGGATACCGGCAGTGGGAAGACGAAAACCGCATTGGCGTCAACAAAGCCACTGCCGTAGCGAAGCCCAGCGCCAGTGTTCGCCGTTGAGTCCTGGATAGCGAACGGAAAATGGAGCTGCTTCAAAGAAGAACGTGCATGAAATCAGATTACTTAACAGCCGCGTTCACGCGGCTTGGCCCGGAGGGTTAATAGACCGGCCCGTTTTAGGGCCGGGGTAAGCGCCCCGAAAATGATTAGCCCGCTTCAGCGTGCTTACAATGGGTCGCTTTAGCATCCAGAACGATGGCTGAAGCCAAAGATCAATAAGCCCGTTTAAACGGGCTGGATGATTTCTTTGCAACTCGACCCGGCCCTCGAAGGGCCGGTCTAATAACCCTTTGGGAAAGCCGTCTGAAGACGGCTAAGCTGTGCAGCCAACACTTGGGTGTTGACCATTATGAACCCACACTCGCCGCCTCGCATGAATCCAGCTCCGGCGCTTCGACGATCTCTGTCCTTGCGCCTTCGCCGAAATACTGGCGGCCGGCTGCAATTGCCTCAAAGTATTCCGAAATGCGGCCGAGGATCTCTTCTACTGAATGTGAATGGTAAACCGCTGTGCGAAACAGCGCGCCGCCTTGAAGTCCGCGAGTGAA
>WNGD01000031.1_pt1 | contig 109338 bp, 78 predicted proteins | sample 5400671 | NCBI WGS metagenome assembly WNGD01 (sample SAMN13153369, study PRJNA577476) | soil metagenome | isolation source: 40 cm soil or saprolite under grassland replicate 2 | place: USA:California | collected 2016-06-15 | reverse complement strand
GAAGGTCAGAGACCTTCCGCACATCAGGCGGCGAAGCCGGTTGCAAGGTATCGGACGCATGTCGTGCCTTCGCTGCATGAACATCCCACCGCTCGAAACCCGCCGAACATTTGGCCGCCTCGGGAGCGGCTTGCTTTGGGAGGTCATAGCAGCATAATTTTCGCATGACAGAAAAGGAAATGGTGCTGAAAACCGTCCGCGAGTTGCCGGACGATTGCTCTATAGACGAGATCGCAGACCGCATTGAATTCCTGGCCGCAGTGCAGAAGGGCCTCGATCAGCTAGACCGCGGCGAAGGCCTTCCCCACGAGGAGATCAAGAGACAGTTGGCCTCATGGATTACAAGCGGCAGAGCCGCGGCGGGGAATGCGGTTCAATTCTGACAGACTTCGGGTGCTGACTATGGACAGTCGGTATTTAGTTTTTCCACCTGGAACCGACGCACGGTGCTCCATCGTCCCCAGACACCTCTGACCTTGGCCCGCACCATCCATCGCCAGCCATCCAGATTGCTATTGATGATATGGTCGTTCGGAGCACTGGCATAGTGGAACGACGACGATGTAACACCCATGCTATTGATGATCGGAAGCGCGGGATTTTTCCAGACTCTGATGTGATACACGGTGGCCCCGGGCACATCACTCCAATCAAAATCCCAGGTGATCCCGTTCGGCTTGGGCTGGCAACCGTTATCCATGACGGCTCCGTTTACCGGTGAAATTAACATGGGCGCGGGCGGGGGCATCGGCGGCGCCGAGGAGACGAGTGGTGCCGGCGTCGATATCAGGAAAAGTCCGGCGAGCAACAACAGACCTGTGACGCGAAGATGAAAAGACATACGGGTGACCTCCATTATTAGTCTAAGGTTTGGACGAACCGTTTCGGCATGATACGCCTTTCGAACCGGTGATCAAGATTCTTTTCGGCATGATAACGTGGCATCCAGCGATGGTAGAACCTCACGACTTGCGTCAGGTTGCGGCTCTGCCGCTCGATGTGCGGAAAGGCTCTGCCTTTCCGTGAGGGTTTTTGATTGGACGAGGCTACGCCTCGCATGAGGGGCATAGCCCCTTGATCCGTGGAAGCAACATTACGGAAGGTCATAGACCTTCCGCACATCAGGCGGCAAAGCCGTATTCATGATGAGCTCTCCTTACGTCGGACTACTGCCCGGGTCGTGCTGGCGCGCTAACAATGATCCGGTTTACGATTGCGTCATGAACGAAGCGACTTCCCTTCAGTTATCCACCATCTCAGGGTTTCGCGCTATGCACGCTTCCGGGTGCTTCCTGCTACCGAACCCGTGGGATATCGGCACGGCTGTTTATCTCCAGCACCTCGGTTTCAAGGCGCTGGCCACAACGTCGGCGGGCTTTGCCTTTAGTCGAGGATTGCCGGATAGCGTTTCGGTAATTACTCGCGGTGACATGCTCGCGCATATCGGCGAAGTCGTGGCCGCCACGTCGCTGCCTGTTAATGCAGACTTTCAAAATGGCTACGCGGATGAGCCCGAAGATGTGGCTGCGAGTGTGGCGCTCTGCATTGCTACAGGGGTCGCCGGCTTGTCGATTGAAGACGCATCCGGCGATAGCGCGGCACCCCTCTATGAATTTAACCTGGCCGTCGAGCGCATCAAGGCGGCACGCGCGGCGATCGACGCCACGCGCATTCCCGTTGTGCTAACAGCGCGCTGTGAAGCCTGGCTCGTTGGGCAACCTGATCCTCTCCGCGTATCGCTGAAACGACTTGTTGCCTTTGCCGATGCTGGCGCTGAGTGTCTTTACGCTCCCGGCGTCACTAAGCCTGACGAGATCGCGGCGATCATACAGGCGGTCTCTCCGAAGCCGGTCAACGTCTTGATGTCCAGACCCGACCCGGCGCTATCGATTTCCCGATTAACCGATCTTGGCGTTCGTCGCATTTCAGTGGGCGCTGCGCTGGCGCGGGTCGCTTGGGGAGCTTTCATCCGTGCGGCGCGAAGCATGGCGGAGACAGGCTCGTTTGATGCCCTAGCCGACGCCGCGCCATTCAAAGATCTCAATGATGTCTTCAGCAATCGACGACTATGAGAGTGGACGTCGTTAACCCTCCCTCATGGCCGGACTACTGCCCGCTCTGACTTAGATAGTATTGCCACAACATCCGAGCCGCCACGGCGCGAAACGGTCGCCATCTTTCCGCCATTCCCAAAAGTTCATCAGCATTCGGCCGCGCGGATAGCTGCCTGAGCCTGGTAATGGCAGTAATCAGCGCCACATCGCCGGAAGGCCAAATGTCCGGCCGGCGCAGCGCCATTAACAGGTAAATGTCCGCGCTCCACATGCCTATTCCCTTGATGCGCATTAACTCTGTTCGAGCGTCCAGGTCGCTCATCCGGGACACGAAGGAGAGATTCAACTCGCGATCGGCGATTGAACGGGCCAGATGCACGCAATACGCAGACTTCTGTCTGGTCAGTCCCAGCGACCGCAGGTACATTTCGCCGAGCTCAACAAAACGGCCCGGTGTGAATGGCGAAATGTTGGCGCTCAGCCGGCGAAACATTGAGGCCGCGGACGAGAGCGAGACTTGTTGCTCCAGGATGATTTGGACCATCGTAGTGAAGCCGGGTTTTCGGCCCCACAAAGGTGGCGGTCCATTCTGTTTGAAGACCAGCGCAAGATGTGGGTCGAGGTTTGCCAGATGTTCCGAGGCGCTGGATATGAGTTTGGAGGTCAGCGGGCCCACCGGGGAAGACGCCTGATCGTGAGGGCGCCGAGGGTGGTTTGATTTTCCATTCATCATTTTCCAATTCTCATTTGTCATTTCGGATTAATTGATCGAAGCGATTGGTCGCAGCATGGCGATTAATGGAAAATGAGAAATGGAAAATGAGAGATGGAAGATCTTCCCGCATGGGAACTAAGTAAGTTCCCTTAAGCTATAGCTTCTTCGCCGTCCAGGTAACGGCTGCCTTGCATTCGCCACATTGCTGGCTGGTAGTGTTTACCTTCATTTCCCCCGATGCGGTGGTAGCAGAATCAAACTTGCCGGAGAAAGTTGCTGTGCTCAGCGAAGCGGAGAAACTGTTGCCATTCACTGTCGCTGTGACGTCGCCCTCGAAAGTACCTACCGCGGGACAGAAACCGCTTTGTTGACATTGGTAGTCGCATTCCAGCTTCGCTCGCGTGATCGAGGTTTTGTGGGCGACGGTGAAGGAGATTACTTTGCCCTGGGACGTCTGGCCCTGCCATGTGCCGGAGTAATCCGGCGAGCGACAACCCGTTAATACGATGCCGGCAATAATCGTGACGGCAATTGCCAGTGTTTGAGAAAGTCTGAGGGTCATGGCGTTGTGCTTCCGCCTTTCCGTCGGGAGTTATAGCGCGTGCGCCTAAGGATTCGGGTAACGGGCCCAGAGGATATTTCATCTACGCCGGGAGGTACAAGGCCAAAAAGAAATCGTTCACGCACAGGCGCAAAAGGTAAGACGGAAGGAGCAAATGATTCAGGTGCTAAACGGGCTCCCCAACAATGGGACCATCACTCATTGAATTGCAGGTCGCGCGTTACTGATCCCATCAAAGGCTGCTCGTCACTCGCCGGCTCAACGTAATGCCCGCGAGCCGCATCGGCATACTGCAACTTGTATAGTCGCCAGTAGAGTCCGCGCATCGCCAGCAGGTCCTGATGCGATCCCTGCTCGCGAATTTCCCCGTGATGCAACACGATAATTCTATCGGCACTCTGAATCGTTGACAGGCGGTGGGCAACCACAACCGAAGTGCGCCGCCGCATCACCCGTTCGATTGCCTGTTGTATGAGTTGTTCCGTTTCAGTATCAATCGAGCTGGTCGCTTCATCCAGAATCAGCAGTGCCGGATCGAACGCCAGGGCGCGGGCAAACGAAATGAGCTGCTTCTGTCCGACTGAAAGCCCTGCGCCGCGTTCTCTTACTTCCGACTTGTACTCGTCCGGCAAGCGGCGAATAAAACGATCGGCGCGCACCTCGGTGGCCGCCCATTCCACTCGCTCCGCGGAAATGTCTTTGCGGCCGAGACGGATGTTGCTTTCCACCGTACCGCTAAAAAGAAAGACGTCCTGCAGCACGACGGCAAAATTCTCGCGCAGGGATTGCAGGTCCCAATCGCGCACGTCAACGCCGTCAAGCAAGATGCGCCCGCGCTGCACATCGTAAAAACGCATCAGCAGATTCGTGATCGTCGTCTTGCCGGATCCCGTATGTCCGACCAGCGCTACTGATTGACCGGGCTCAACCGTGAACGAGACGTCCTGCAAAACCCAATCCTCGTCTTTATAAGCGAACCAGACGTTTTCAAATTCAATGCGGCCTTCAGCGCGCCCGGTCTGCCGCGGATTTGCTGAAGTGGTAATGGCGATGGGTAGATCGAGCGTCTTGAAAATGCGGTGCGAGGCGACGACGGCAGCCTGCAGCACGTTGTACTTGTCGGAAATATCGCGAATCGGCTGAAAGAGAAATCCTGAGTACTGGATGAAAGCCACCAGGGCTCCCAGTGATAGCACGGTGTGGCCCGGCGTGTTGTGCATCACTCGCCAGCCGCCATACCAGATCACCAGCGCTATGCCGACCGCGCCGATGAAATCGACCAGTGGAAAGAAGACCGCGTAGTAAAAAATTGTTTCGATGTTGGCGTTGCGGTGGTCATCGTTTATCCGCTCAAAACGAGCGAGCGACTTTTCTTCGGCATTAAAGATCTGGACCGTTTGCGCGCCGGAGAAATGTTCCTGCAGGAATGCGTTAATGCGGGCGATGCGCGTTCGCACCATGTCATAGCCGCGGCGCGCGCCTTTGCGAAACCAGGTAGTCGCGGCAAAAAGCATAGGCACGGTCAGTAATGTAATTAGCGTCAGCCGCACGTCCATCCACAGCATCATGCAGATGATTGCGACAATCATTACGAGATCGCCAAGCAGATCCGTAACCCCCGAGGTGAACAGCTCGTTGAGCGCGTCCACGTCGTTAGTCAGTCGCGTCATAATTCTTCCCACCGGATTCCGATCGTAGTAAGCCACCTCCTGGTGCTGCAGCTTGTCGTAGAGCTCGCTGCGCAGGTCATACATAACGTGCTGGCCGATGGTGTTGAGGAGCAGGACCTGGAAATAGGAAAAGACGAAGCGCGCAAACTGCACCCCCACGAACATCAAAACCAGAAAGGTCAGGCCTTCCGTCTTGCGCGGCAGAATGTGCCAGTCGATGGCGTATTCAGTGAATTTCGGTTGCAGGATCCCCAGCAGGTTCAGCAGCAGGGTCAGCACCAGCGCTATGGCCAGCAGTTTCACGTAGGGCTTCAAATAGCGCAGCAGCCGGCGGGCGATCTGGAAATCGTACGTCTTGCCGATCTCTTCTTCCTCATGGAATTGTTTCGCGGTGGTGGACATAACTTAGGTGGCTGCCAACTCCTCCTCCAGCAGTTGCCGCTCGTACAAGTCGGCGTATTCGCCCCCAAGCGCGAGCAGTTCTTCGTGGGTGCCACGCTCGATGATCCGTCCTTCATCCAGGACACAGATGAAATCAGCATCGCGCACAGTGGAGATGCGATGCGAAACAATGAGGCTGGTGCGGTCGCGCATTACGCCTCGTAGTTGCCCCAGAATCTTCTCCTCGGTATAGGTGTCCACTGAAGAAAGCGCGTCGTCGAGAATCAATATCTCTGGTTGGCGCAGCACGGCGCGAGCAATAGCCGTGCGCTGCTTTTGTCCACCGGACAAAGTGATGCCGCGCTCGCCTACCATCGTCTCGAATTCATCGGGAAACCCGCGAATGTCTTCGGTTAGTCCGGCAATCTCGGCGGCCCATTCCACTTCGGCGCGCTCGGCCTTATCCACCCCAAAAGCAATATTTTTGGCGAGCGTGTTGCTAAAAAGAAAAGTCTCCTGTTGCACGTAGCCAATGCTGCCGCGCAACTGGGCCAGCGGATAATCGTGAACTGAAAATCCATCTACGAACACAGTGTTTTCGGGCGCCTCAAGAATGCGTGGAATCAGGCTGATCAAGGTCGATTTACCGCTGCCCGTGCGCCCGACAAAGGCAACCGTCTGCCCGGCCTCAATAGTCAGGGTAATGTCCTGAAGCACCGGCTCGGCGTTTGGATGGTAGCGAAACGTCAGATTGCGAAATTCGATCCGGCCTTTAATCGGCAGCTGGGCTTTTACCCCCGGCTCGTCGACGATGGTTGGGCTGAGGGCGAGGATTGCATTCATGCGCTTCAAACTGGCCGTGCCGCGCTGGTAGAGATTTACCACGTAGCCTAACGCGATCAGGGGCCAGATCAATCGCCCCAGATACATATTGAACACCGTGAAGTCACCAATCGTGATTTCGCCGCGCACCGCCAGCGGGACGCCTACCCAAACGATCAAAACAAAACCGAGGCCGATTAAGAACTGCATTAGCGGCCGCATCATTGCGTCGATGCGCACCAGGCTGAGATTTCGCGCTGCGTATTCGCGGTTCAACTCGTTAAAGGCGGCAATCTCCGCGCCTTCCTGGGCGTAGGCGCGCACCACGCGCACGCCACTAAAGTTCTCCTGCGCGCGCGCTGTTATCTGCGCAAAGAAGTCCTGTATTTTCTCGAAGCGAATATGGACCTGCTGGCCGAAGAATTTAACCGTAAGTGAAACCAGTGGCATGGTGACGAAAAGCAGGAGCGTGAGCCGCCAGTTGAGTATGAACATGAACGGCACCACAAATACGACGACAAAGACCGTCTGCAGCGAGTACATGATCATCGGCCCAGCCAGTTGCCGTACGGCCGCCAGATCGTTGGTCGCGCGGGCCATCAAATCGCCGATGCGATGCTCCTGGAAGAATGAAAGAGGCTGATTGACCAGGTGAGCGTAAAAGTCCTGGCGTAGATCATACTCGACGTGCCGCGAGATCCCGATCAGGATACGGCGCTGCAGATAAAGAAATAGGCCGCTGATAATGCTGGCGCCCAAGACCTTGAGCGCCGCCAGCGTGACACTCGACCAGGTTACTGTTTTCCAGTTGGCATCAATAGCGCGGCCGACAATGAGGGGAATCACCAGGTTAAAAATCACCCCCGCGACAATGCAAAGAATGCCCGCAATCAGCGACGCTTTGTAAGGCCGGAAGTACCGCGCGAATTTGCGTAAATCACCCATGGGCAAAAAAAGAAAGACCCCTCGATCTTTTTGAGATACCGGTATTGTACCGCGAGATCGCCATCATGCGCATTTCGGGCGCAGACGCCAAACACGAAAAGGCCACGCGCAGAGGCGTGGCCTCAATAAGAACAATTATCTTGCGATATAGAAATCTGGGGAGACCGGCGGAAATGTTTAGAAGGTCTCGATGACTATTTCATTGAAAGGGACGCTCGGCTCGCTTACCGGCACGGGGAGTTGTTCTTCAATATCAGAGAATGTTTGTAGTGAAGGCGAAACTTCATCTTCGCGGGCCGGGTCGTTCGCTGGTGGCAAACATACGCGATTGCGTCCGCCGTGCTTGGCGCTATAGAGCGCGCGATCGGCAGCTACTACCAGAGTATCCCTCGATGATGCGTGGAGAGGAAAAGTGGCCACGCCGAAGGAGGCGCTAATGGGTCCAAAGCCGGCGACATCGGTCTGCTCCAAGCGCACGCGCAGACGTTCGGCCACCAGCATGGCGCCTTCGTGGTCGGCCTGCGGCAATATCACCGCGAACTCGTCACCGCCGAAGCGAGCGGCAGAATCAACTCCGCGTAATTCTTCGCGCAGGCAATCGGCGAGCAGGCGGAGCGCATTATCACCTGCTTCGTGCCCGGACTTATCGTTAACTTGCTTGAAGTTGTCAACATCCAGCATGATCAGGGATAGGGATTGACGCTGTCGTGTCGCCATATGCAGATCTTTTTCAAGCTGAATTTCAAACGAGCGGCGGTTGAAGCAAGCCGTCAGTCCATCAGTCAGAGCTTGTTGCTGTATCTGCGCAAAAAGGTGGGCCTGAGTTACGGCCACAGTTACCTGGTCGGCGACAGTGTGCAGCAGGAGCAACTCGCTCTCTTCCCATGTGCGGTCCTTATCATCAGAGCCAACCAGCAGTGTGCCCATGAAACGATCGCGAAAAATTAAGGGCACGACAGCGAGCGGGCTATTAGCTTCCGTGCCGGCCTCGACTTCTCCACAGTCTTCCCCATCCTGCACATGACTTTTAAGGCTGACAGCGAGCTGCGAGTTATAAGTGTCGATGTCACCAAGCAATCTTGTGGTGGCTTCGCTGTCGGGCTCCTTGTCCGGATGAAAATAGTAATGTGTCAATGTTTGACCAATCGCTTCGCCTTCAACTCGCAGGGCGCAGTGCCTGGCGTTCAAAGCACGACCAACTTCATTAACTGTGGTCTGCAGGATAGCGTCGAGTTCGAGCGGATTGCGGATCGAAGTAGCGATGCGATTAATGGCTATCTCGCGCCCGGCTTGCTCCTGGAGCAAACGGGCGAGCTTCGTAGTGACACTCACTGTCAGTTGCAGTGAAGTCGCTTTCGGCATCGAGGTACTAACAGCGTTGGAGAAAGCCGCGGCCTGATACGGCTGTTCGGCCGTGACGCGGGCCATCAGATACTCAAGGGCCGAATAGACTATGTCGGGTTGAAAGGTCCATATGACTTCATCGCCCGGTGCTGAGCTGTCGGCCTCGTTTCCGCGGACTGAAGCCAACAACGCCGAAAATCTTGCGTCAGCGATCACAACGAATCGTTCGTTCACTTTGTCGTTGGGCGCGCGTTGCAGAAGCACCGGTTCGAGATTATGGCCGTCGGTTTTTAGAGCCAGGTTGTTGAGGGCATCTCCCGGTCTTACGAAAAAGAACGCGTTGCGTGCGGCGCGTGCCATTTCGCGCACTCGAGTGCGATCGCGTATAGGACGTTCGGCTGCGTATGGCAGACTCTCCACGACGAGCGCCGCAAGGCTATTTTCCAAAACTACATCTTCGAAATAGCGGTGCAACTGAGCAATAGTTTGCTCCGCACAGCGAACAGGGGTTAGCTGGCGAAAATGCTGAGCAAGTATGGCGCTGTAAAGGGAATACATCGAAGGCTCGGGCTGGAAACTGGGTTAACTGGGGAACCTCGGCGAGGGGTCAGCGAGGCAAACACATTCTGGCATAGATCAACCGCGTTGTCCACAGCTATCTGGTACAGCATTTCGACCATTTTGGGGCATTTAGGGAAGTCGGATGTAGGTTGTAACTGCTGTTGCCACGAGAGCTTGCGCGTTATCAAAAACGTTGACTGTTACCACCGAGAGGCGTCGTCCGGAACGCAGGACGCGAGCCTCGGCGGCCACGCTGCCGCTGCTTACGGGACGAAGATAGTGAATGGTCAAATCCGAGGTCGTGGCCCTTTGGTCGGGCTCAAGCATGGTGATCACCGCAAAGGCTGCAGCCGTGTCAACTAATGAAGCGATACTACCTCCATGCAGAACATCGCTGACCTGCCTGAGATCTTCGCGCGCGTCCATATGCATCTTGACCGCGCCGCGAGTCGCCTCGTCAAATTCAATGCCGAGGAGTTTCGCGTAACGGACACGCAGGAACAAGCCCCGAAGACGCTCTTGTTCGGCGTTCGTCAACGCGGTCTCGCTCATGTTTGATAGCTGTTCCCGTCAGCGGGCTGAACGATCACGGCGGTGCCGTAAGCTATAACCTCAGTAACGCCCGTGGATATTTCTGTCGTGTCGTAGCGCGCGCCGATGATCGCGTTGGCTCCGATTTCCGACGCGTGCTGGATCATAATCTCGAATGCATCGGCGCGAGTCTGTTCACAGAGTGTGGTCCAGACGGTGATATTGCCGCCGACAATCGTTTGGAGAGTCGCGCCAAGCGTGGCGAATACGTTTCGCGATCGCACCACAATGCCACGCACCACTCCAAGATTCTGTGTCAGACGAAAATTCGGCAGCTCGAAAGCCGTCGTCACCATGTGATGTGATACCGAATAGCGACGAGGACTGACATCGTATGGGGTTCGGCGTTGGGGATCATTTTCCATGATAATTACTCCTGACCCGTAGAGTTTCTGAAGAGACTGGATTGCAGCTCGTTGTATTTGAGATCAGAATTTCTGACTGTGGCCTGATCCGGAGACCACTGGTAATGGTCCAGCCGGCAACGACCGCGCGAATCAAATTCAATTCCCTCTGCTTCGAGCATACGCTGCTGCTTGTCCGGTGGGATCACAATGCGCCCGGTTGAACAACGACCCTGAGCGTTAATTACGCGATGCCAGGGTGTATTTTCTTCGTTGGCTCCATGCATAACAAAACCCACCGTGCGGGGAGTGTATCCCTCACCGAGTAGGTAAGCGATCTGACCGTAGGTCATCACTCGACCTGCCGGAATCTGGCGCACCAACCGGTACACATGCTCGCGATAGTCAGGGCTATCGATAGGATCAGCGGCCCGTTTTTTGCTCTGCATCTGATTGTTAGACCACTTGGGTTATACGGCCGAATGCCGCGAACAGTTCTCGATATGTTGTCGATAGGCGAGAATACCGGCGCGAAGCCTATGGCAATGTCCTCAGCACAGTTCGCGCGGGGGCACCGTCGCCAGTGCCCTCTGCAATCAGCAACGGCAGACAGATCAGCTCATAATCCCCGGCGGGTACATCTCGCAAATTCAGCCCTTCGAGAATCACAACACTGTTTGAAAGCAAACTTAGATGTGTCTCGTGCGTTCCCGACTTGAATTTCTCGATCGATAGGTAATCGATACCAACCAGCCGGATGCCTTTAGCAATCAGATTATCCGCGGCGCGCGGAGTTAGATAGGTGAAATCCTTGTGAAAAACACCGTTAGAATCCGCCCAGAAGCTGGAATTTCGCGTTTTAAACAGCACGCGAGTAACTGACTCCAGATCCAAATTGCCAACAAAATCCTGGTCTATTTCTAGTGATTCGCCGGGAACTTCCACCACCCGCGCCGGCCCAATCAAAACGTCGAGTGCTAACTGGGAAACTTTCCTGGTGCCGTCAATGAAATGGGCCGGCGCATCGACATGCGTTGCAGTGTGTGCGCCCATATGCAGGAAGGAAACATTCGCAGAATCGCCTTTGGCCAAAGCTGACCACTGCTGAATGTCTATCCCGGGATCGCCGGGATAAACAGGCGTGCGCGCAGAGATGGGAACGCTGACGTCGTATATGCGCATTGATCTGGTTAACTGGAGATTACCTTCGGCGCCAAATATAATTCCAAATGGCCAAAGGGGGAAGCAAAATCGATCCTGGACGAGAACTCCATCTGACACCTTGCCGCATTTAGTTTCAAATTTTCGCTCTACCTGACGGTTGACGAATGTCCCGCTGATTGTGAACGACTGTCCTTAGACGAGCATTCAACGTTCGTAGTAATATGCTGCTCCAGCATTTTCAAAGAACATCCGAGAGCGAAGCAGACTACGATGCACCGAAGATACCTTTCCGCGCTAAGGCCGACGATCCTAACCGTTATCTGTCTGATCGCCTCCATCGCAGCAGCGGCACAGCAATCCGCGTCTCAATCTGCGCCACCGGGAATAGCCTTCACGGTCTCGATGCCAAAACCTCATACGCACATGCTGGAGGTTGAGATTCACGTCACACGCGGTTCAATTGGTCGGGCCCCGGTATCAGAGCTGTTGGTGATGCCGGTGTGGACACCTGGGTCGTATCTCGTGCGTGAATTTGCTCGCCACGTGCAGGACTTTGCTGCGATCGACGCCGCAGGCCGACCGCTGCAATGGGAAAAGATAAACAAGAATTCCTGGCGGGTGATGACGAACGGTTCTCCTGATTGGCGCGCCACCTATCGTGTGTATGCGAACGAGCTTTCAGTCAGAACAAATGAATTGAATTCCCTCCATGCCTTCTGGAATAACGCGGCCCTGCTAATGTACCTCGAAGGCTTCCTGAATACGCCTTCAACTTTGCACATCGTTGCCCCGCAGTCATGGAAGATTGCGACCGGTCTTCCCGTGGCGCCCGGCCTGAAGGACACGTTTAGCGCGGAGAATTTCGATATCCTTTACGACTCACCGGTTGAAGTCAGCAATTTCAAGACACTCGCATTCGAAGTTAGAGGAGTGCCGCACCGGATCGTGATCGACGGTGGAGGAAACTATGACCCGGAAAGAATGCGGGACGACGTGCAGAAGATCGTGACTGCCGAAGTTGAATTAATGGGTGGCGAGATTCCGTATCACGACTACACCTTTATTCTGCATTTGAGGTCGACAGGAGGTGGTGGACTCGAACATTTGAATTCAACGGCGCTTGGCTATTCCCGTTTCGGCTTCCGTTCCGAACGCAGCCGAGGCTCAAATTCAGCCGCTCCCAGCGCCCAGTCCGTGCCAACTTATCGAGGTTTTCTCGGGTTGGTAGCGCACGAGTTTTTCCATCTTTGGAACGTCAAGCGTATTCGACCCGACGCGCTCGGACCGTTTGACTACACGAAAGAAAATTACACAAAACTACTTTGGGTGGCGGAAGGCATCACTGACTACTATGCGGGTGTTGCCTTAAGAAGAGCCGGGTTGATCTCGGAAAACGATTTCCTGGAGGACACGGCCAGGGCGATTCAGGACCTGCAGAACACTCCCGGCAGGCTGGTGATGACCGCGGAAGAAGCGAGCTTCGATACCTGGATCAAGTATTACCGCCAGGACGAGAACTCAATAAACTCGCAAATATCCTACTACGACAAAGGAGCCATCCTCGGCCTGCTTCTCGATCTTGAGATTCGCAAGCGGAGCCATGGCGCGAAGTCTCTGGACGACGTGATGCGTTATCTCTACAACGAGTTCTATAAGAAAGACCGCAACTATACGCCGCAGGATTTTCAGAAGGTCGCGGAACTCATGGCCGGATCAAGTCTCGACGAATTCTTTGCCAGATACGTGCACGGTCGCGAAGAGCTTGACTACAATGCGGCGCTCAACGCCGCCGGTTTGCGCCTGGATACAATGGGCGCAACGAACATCACCCAGGCGATTGAGAAAGCTTACCTTGGCGCTGATCTGGCCCAGGAAGGCGACCGGCTGATGGTCAAGCGTGTTTATGCAGGCGCGCCTGCGTACGAGCAGGGTCTGAACGCGGGAGATCAGATTGTGGCCTGGAACAACATGCGCGCCAATAAAGAATTCTTCGACGCACGCCTTGCCGAGCAGCGTCCGGGTGATTTAGTCAACCTGACGATATTCCGCTCAGACGACTTGAGTGTGTTGCCCATCAAGCTCGGGGGAAGGGTGGACGCGCCGTACCGGATTGTACCGATGGAGAACCAGTCAAACGAACAGGTACGGATCAATCAATCGTGGTTGGCTGAGACCCTGGCGAAATAGTGGATGGTGGGAGTTGGCTAGGGAATGCCCGAAACTAATGTTCAATCTTCCCCCGAAGGCCTGCCGCGCATAGCAGCCTCAAGTTATCTGAACACCGCTCCCCTCATCTGGAGTTTCCTGCGTGGAACCCGAAGACACACGGTGCGACTGGTAACCGATGCCGCGCCTGCGCGTTGTGCTGATTTGCTTGCCAGCGGAGAAGTTGACGCTGCCCTGGTCCCAATAATCGAATACGAACGAATCACTGAAATCCGGGTCGTGCCCGGCGTCTGTGTCGGTTCCCACTCAGCCGTGCGCAGCGTAGTACTGGCAAGTAAATATGATGACCTGAAGAACATTCGCAAAGTTGCTCTCGATGCTTCATCGCGGACGTCGCAGGCATTGGTCAAGATTATCTTTCGAGAGTTTCTGGGATTTGAGCCCCGGTGGGAATCATCCAGGCCCGACCTCTCCATGATGTTGAAAACCAATGACGCGGCCTTGATTATCGGTGATCCGGCGATGAAGATTTCCTCGAAGGACCTTCATATGTTCGACCTGTCAATGTTATGGCGCCAATTTACAGGAGCTGGTTTTGTATTTGCGATGTGGATGGCCCGCGCGAGCGCTGCTCCAGCAATTCGCGATTTGGACTTCGCCGGAGCGCGCGACGAAGGGCTCGAGCACATCGATGAAATTGCCAGGGAATATGAGCCGTTGATCGGGCTGCCAGAGGGCGAGTTAACAACCTACCTTCGCGATAACATCTGCTTCAACTTCGACGACGATATGCAAAAGGGGCAGGAACTGTTCTTCAAACTGGCGTACAAACACGGGATTATCTCAAACGCAACCGATTTGAAAACAATTGACGAGTAGTTGGATAATGAACCGTAATACAGGTCTGGTGTTATCATTGATCGTGAATGACTGAAACGAAACAGATTCAAACAATCCTGGACCGGGTACTCGGGGGCGACCGGATGAGCGCGCCAGAATGCACTCTCTTGCTGGAGTCGGATGACTTCGTGCGCATTGGTCTGGCAGCCGACGAGATCCGCAAACGCCGCCACCCGGATAACGTCGTCACGTACATCATCGACCGGAACGTCAATTACACAAATGTCTGCAATGTCGTTTGCACATTCTGTGCTTTCTACCGGCGGCCCGGAGCGCCCGACACCTACGTGCGCACGCTCGATGAAATCTGCCAGAAGATTGACGAGACCATCACCCTTGGAGGCACTGGTGTCCTGATGCAGGGTGGACTACATCCCGACTTCGGCATCGAATGGTATGAAGACCTGCTGCGCACCCTGCACGCGAAGTATCCGGAATTTCAGCTACATTGTTTTTCGCCGCCGGAGATTCATAACATCCATCTCATTTCCGGTCTCGATTACGAAACGATCATGGGGCGCTTGAAGGAGGCCGGACTGTACAGCATGCCGGGCGGAGGCGCGGAGATTCTTGACGACGAGGTTCGCAAGCGTGTGGCTACGAAATGCACCACGGATGAATGGCTGGCGGTGATGCGGGCCACGCACCATGTGGGGCTGCGCTCAACCGCGACCATGATGTTTGGCATCGGCGATGGGATCAAACATCGCGTCGGCCATCTGCAGCGCATACGCGATCTTCAAGACGAAACGGGCGGCTTTACGGCATTTATTCCCTGGACCTTCCAGCGCGAGAACACGGCGCTCGGTCGTCGCATAAAAGATGAACCAACCGGTATCGATTACCTGAAGATGCTTGCCGTGTCTCGACTGTTTCTCGACAACATTGAAAACTTTCAGTCGTCGTGGCTAACACAGGGATTGCGTTTGGGTCAGGTGGCACTCCGGTTCGGCGCCAACGACATGGGCTCAATCATGATTGAAGAAAACGTTGTCTCCGCCGCCGGAGCGCACAACGAAGCCGATGAAAAAATGCTGCGCTACCTGATTCGCGAAGCCGGCTTCACTCCGCGCCAGCGGGATATTCTCTACCGGCATGTTGATCGAAGACCTGAGACCCTGCAACCCGATCCCGCGTCCGAGTCCGCCACCGTAGCAGTTAGTTAGGCCTCACGTTAAGTCGGTGCGTCCGGCAATCCCGCTCATACAATCGCGAAATCAAATTGCTCCTGATGAACCCGCTGATCGCTGGCGATGTCCACGGCGCCAAGGTAAGCTTCGATCTCTGTTAACACATCATTTTCCGGTCCATGCAGGGCGCGGGCGACCTCCGGATTAACCCGCAAGGTAGTTTGCTTTGCGCGCTTCGCATCCGGTTCTTTCCCCAGACGTCGAGCTTGTTCCAGAATCTCGTAACAGATTGTCTGCGGAGATTTCACCAGACCGGCTCCCTGGCAATAATTGCATGGCGAGCACAGCGTTCTTTCGAGCGACTGCTTGACCCGCTTGCGCGTCATGATCACCAGACCAAAATCATTAAACGAAAGAACCTTGGTAGGCGACTTATCGCCCTGGAGAGCTTCCTGTAAAGCTTGCATTACGCGCTGGCGGTTGCGGCGCTCTTCCATGTCGATCAAATCGAGTACGATGATGCCGCCGAGATCCCGCAAACGGATTTGCCTCACGATCTCATCGACAGCTTCCAGGTTTGTGCGGGTAATCGTATCTTCCAGACGGCTGCCCCCACGACCTACGAACTTTCCGGTGTTGACATCGATGGCGACCAGCGCCTCAGTTTGGTTAATGACCAGGTAACCGCCCGACCTCAGCCACACCCGCGGCTTGATGGCCTTATCGATTTCACCTTGTACCGCGAAGGCTTCAAGGATCGGCTCGTCCCGAGTGTAGAGTTTCACGCGCTTCACCATTTTTGGCTGCACGCGATTGACGAACTCAACAATGCGCTGGAATTCGTCTTCCGAATCTACGCGAATGGCTGTGAAATCATCGGAAAGCTGATCGCGCAAAATGCGTTGCACCAGATCGAGATCCTTGTGGGCTATGGCGGGGGCTTTCGCCTTTTCCGCGTTGCGGCGAATCTCCAACCAGGTGCGCACCAGGTAGCGCGCGTCCTCGCGCAGATCAGCCTCGCTTATGCCTATCCCAGCGGTGCGCACGATGAAGCCGCCCGACGGCACATCTTCTTCCGCGCGGATTACCTGAATCAGTTTGCGCAGCCGGGTCCGCTCGCTGTCCGATTCGATTTTGCGGGACACGCCCACGTGCTCAACCGTCGGCATGTAAACCAGAAAGCGTCCTGGTAGAGCAATGTGTGAAGTGATGCGCGCGCCCTTCTTGGCGATTGGCTCTTTGGCAATCTGCACCAGGATTTCCTGGCCTTCGCGCAGCAGATCGGTAATTGCCGGCTGCGGATGATCTCGGCGCGAGCTACGATGCCCGCCGCGTCCTCTGTTCGGGCGATCCTCGCGAGCTGAGCTGCGCGGGGCGCGAACGGAACTTGATCCATTCTCGGCGACTTTTGGTTCAGCAGGTTTTGCCTCGACGGCCTTTGTCTCCGCCGCCTGATCGTCAACCTCATCGGCGGTTTCGGCCGTTTCATCTTTGCCATTTGCGCCCTGCTCGTCGCCTGCTGCGGCCGGCCGCTGTGGCTTGCGGCGACGCCTTCCGCCGCGGCGGGTAGCAAACTCTTCGTGTATGCGCCCGCTGGTAATCCCTGCCTCGCCATCGGGATATACGTCGTCGCGATCACTCAATCCAGCTGGGGACAAGTCTGGTTCTTCATTAGTTATGTCTTTCACTTTCTTAGCGGCAGGCTTCTTGGTGATCCGCGACAAGGCGGAAGCGACTTTCTTGGTTACGCCGCCGCGAGATTTTCGTCTGGCTGCAGCTTCGGGTATTCCGGTTACCACGGCGGCCTTCGATTCCGAGGTCGGCTCATCATCGCTGACGCGTTCGAAGTTAGATGCCCCAACACTTTCCTCTATAACCTCGTCCACGAAATCAGAAACGTGAGCCTCGACCATCTGACGGGGTCGGAGACCCTCCGAGACGGCGGCGCCGGAACTGAGGTCGCTATCGTCCACGCGTTGAAACGAGCTATCGGCAGAACCGCTGGACGGCAACAGGGTTCCCACTTCAGCACTGGAGGCGTCGTCCATATCAAATTCGACTGCATGAATCTGATCGAAGAGACGTTCCTGAAGCCGCGCGTCTTTGAACATGGCACCGTTTTCGGCGGCAGCGCGCTCATCTTCGTCCACCACGCGCTCGAATGACGAAGCCGCTGTGATAAAAGGAGTTTCTATTACCTCGGACTCAGGAAGCTGAGGCAAGACGCTCTTCGCATCTTTAGACTGGGTCTCTTCGTAAGGCTCTTCGGCGCCGCGCCCGCGCCGTCGACCGCGCCGGCCGCGCCGTCGAGTACCGGATTCGGCAGACTCGGTTTCATCGGCGGATCGAGCTGAGGCCGGGGCTTGCGATTCGGCCACCGGAAGAGATTCAGCCTCGATTGTGATTTCGCCGGGTTCAAGCTCTCGTAGTGGCTCTGCCCGCTCATGAGTGGCTTCGATTTGACGCTCGCGCTCGACGCGGGCCAGATGAATCTGTTCGGCCGCATCGCGCGCCGCGGTTTCCGGGTCCACCTTCTTGGATTTATCTACGACGATGCGCTCGAATTCCTCTTCTTCGTCAAAGAAGTCCGACACATAAAGGAAGGCGTCACGGTCGAGTCCGATATCGACAAAAGCCGACTGCATACCAGGCAGCACGCGCATTACGCGGCCTTTGTAGATGTTGCCGACGATTCCCTGGTTCTCTTCGCCTCGCTCGATGTAGAACTCAGTGACGCGTTCGTTTTCGATGATAGCGATTTTCTTTTCACGTCCATTGACGCTAACAATTAATTCTTTTGCCATGTTTGGTTTTGTGTCTCCTGGTACGATCGGGTGCTTGACTGAGCTGGGGAGGGCACCAAAGCGCGCGCGTTCCGTAGAAGGGCGCCGGTACTCCCGGACTGGTCAGTGTGCTTTGGGATCGTTCTGTACAGATTGTGAAGTGTTGCCGCCATGCTACCTTGAAGCCCGAAGGCCAGGCGCACGCTGCATGCACGAGTAGCGAAATCAGAAACGAGATCGCCGTGAGATGTTAAGTCAAAAACTCGAGTGCCAAAGCGGCGCGTGTTCAAAATGATAGCCGCAGGCACAGCCTTTTGCCTTGCCAGGGGCGGCAACCGGTTCTTATTGATGATGATTTGTGGGCCGCGCACAGGATTCATCCGGGACGGACGAATCTCTTCGTTTGCGCAAAGGCAGTAGGACAGATCCAACTGGAAGCTCCGTAGGGCCGCTCATTCTTTGCTCGAGCGACCTCGCAGTCAGGGAGCACTCTAACAAAATGACATGCTCTGAAACCTGGTTCTGCGCGCTATCAATTTCGCTCCGATCCGGGCTGTTCAAATCGCGCCCTCGAGCTCAATCCGAGGCGGCCCTGGGGATCGTCAGCGCAACTCGTTAAAAGTGAAAATTGGCCGTTGACTTAACGACCGCAAAAATTCTTGTCTCGCCTGACGGTGCGCACTGGAAACGTTGTTGCCTGTGCTGAATGTCTAAAAACGCTTGGTTGGCATTCGATGCGTCGGGAAGGACGAGCAAGGGAAGTATAGCGGAAAGGCACTGAAAAGCGAAACCATATTACGTGCAGTGAATCGGTTTGCCACTTCAGGGCAAATCCCGGCTGACGGTTCACTTCGCTCCTGGGCGCCGTTCCATCAGGGTTCGAAAGATCAGCATCTTTTCGTTGATCGCCTTATTGAGCTGCGCTCTTCGACCCTCGTCCGGGCGTGTCGCGCGCTCATTTCGTAAACCCTCAATCTCCTTGAGCAGCTCCACCTCTTCGGGAACGAAATTACCCTGCTTTAGAATTGAAAAGCACATCCGCAGATCCTCAGGCGTGTCGAAGTAGTCCCGGAGATCAATAGGCTTGCCACTGCCGGGCAGATTTATGAACTCACCTTCGGCGATAGCCTTCTTGATTTGCTCGTCTATGAATTTCTCTAAAGACACAACTGCCTCCCTGGGTGAACTCTTTGGGTGTACGACAACGGGAAGGGAATTGTTCTAATCACCCAGCGACCTGTCAGCGCGAGATTCGGGTGATCAGTTCTTTGTAACGGGAATCCTCACGGAGCGACCCCAGATTGGGATCGTGCTCAAAACAGGGACGGTTTTCATTTCCCAATGACACCGAGCGCTGCAGCCACTCGAATGCTTGATCAGATTCGCCCTCAAGCGCATAGACCGAGCCAAGCGAATACGCGATGTCCGCATCGACGGCGGCGTTTCGTTTGACCGCGTCGGTAAGTTCGGCGCGCGCCGCCTCGTGTTGTCCCTGCGCGCTCAGGGACATCGCCAGAAATGGGCGCACGCCGTGCATGTTGGGATTTCGATCCACGACTTCCCGCAGCAGGGTGGTGGCGTTGTCAGTCTCCCCGAGATAGTAAAGCGTCAGGGCGCGAAAAGTCTTGAGCAAAGGATTGTTTGGCTCGATTGCGGTGGCCTGATCCAACTCGCGCATAGCCTCCTGCGGCTGGCCCTTGAAGATTAGAATCAGCGCCCGGTTGTAGCTGACAACGACATGCGCAGCCGGGTCCAGTCGCACCAGGCGGTCGTAACTGCGCAAAGCGCGTTCATATTCGCCGTCGAGGCGGTGCAGGGTGGCTTTCACGAAGTGCACCACCGCTTCATTCGGCGCTTCGCGACGCATGCGCGTCACCTCTTCCCGGGCTTTTTGTTTCTCCCCGCGCCAAAGGTAAATGAAAACCATTAACATGCGCGCTTCGATTAAATTGGGATCGAGCGCCAGAGCTTTGTTGAAAGCGGCTTCGGCTCGCTCGTAATCCTCAGCTCCGCCAAGGCCTTTATGTACCCGATTCACGTGGCTGGCGCCCAGGCCGTCATACGCCAGGGCAAACTCCGGATCCAGTTCTATGGCGCGACTGAAATGCTTGATGGCTGCGTCACAGTCTTCTGAAGCAACAGTGCGGAAGATGAATCGTGCGAACAAGTCGCGGCCGCGGAGATATTCTTCGTAAGCAGCGGCGTTCACCGTCGTTGGTTGGGCCAGGCCGGCTTGCTCGTCGGGGCTCAACTCCAGGCGTAGTCCATCAACAATACGCTGGGCGATCGTGTCCTGCACCGCAATGATATCCGCGGCGGCCGCATCTATGCGGTCGCTCCATAGGATGTCGCCAGTGGCGACGTCGAGCAGTTGTGCCGTCACCCGAAAGCGTTCGCCGACATGAAAAAACCCGGTAGCCAGAACGGCAGTCACGTTGAGCTCGCGTCCTACGTCGCGTGGATCAACTGCCTGTCCCTGATACTTCGCAATGACGGAAGAAGGCCGGACTACCAGTGAACGAATGCGCGCCAACTCCGTAATCACGGCGTCTGCCAGGGAAAACTCATAGAAGCGGGACGCCGGATCATTGTTCAGGTTCTTGAAGGGCAGGATGGCAATGCTCTTTTTTTCGCGATCGGCAACGGTGGTAAACGGTGTCTCATGAAGGGTGGTTGGAGTCCGCTGCGACGCGCCCGGCGTGCTGGTTTGTGATGGCGCCGCGGTTTTCGTTCGCAGCCACCTCATTGCGCGCGATACCGGATTAGCGCCGGCTACATGCCGGGGAGGGGCCGGCATTCCAGTTTCAACGACTTCGCCCGGCGTCGCTATCTCGCGCAACACACTGCGCAGATCTTCCTGCAACTCAATGATCTTCTGATAACGGTCGCGCGGCTCTTTGGCCATAGCGCGATCCAGGATTTGCTGCAGGCGCGGCGGTATCGGTTCTTTGCGTGTTTCACTAATTGGCTTAGCCGCGTCGTGAATCACTGCATGGCGCACGTCAACGCTCGATTTGCCGCGAAAGGGCCATGTGCCCGTCAGCATCTCGTAAAGCAGCACTCCGGTGGAAAAAATATCCGCCCGCGCATCGACGCGATCGCCGCGGGCCTGTTCGGGCGCGGCGTAAGTGGCGGTGCCATATGGCACGCCGACTTCAGTTAACTCTGTTTGATGAATTTGTTTGCCGGCGGCCTCGTTCTCGTCCAACAATTTCGCCAAGCCGAAGTCCAGAATTTTTACCTGGCCGGAATCGGTGACCATCACGTTGCCGGATTTTATGTCGCGGTGAATGATGCCGCGCGCGTGTGCTGCCGCCAGCGCATCGGTAACCTGCGTGGCAATCAAGAGAGCGCTGCGCAACTCCAATGGCCGGCCGCCAACCAGCTGGCGGACGTTGCGACCTTCGACGTATTGCATCGTGATGAAGTGCAGGCCATTGGCTTCGTCCAGATCGAAGATGGTGCAAATATTCGGATGGTCCAGCGTGGAGGCGAGGCGGGCTTCGCGTTCAAAGCGCTTGAGGTTGGTTTCTTTTACCGTAAGCTCGGCGGGCAGAACTTTGACGACAACGGTGCGGCCCAATTTGTTGTCGGTGGCTTTATAAACCGCGCCTTGTCCGCCGGCACCGATCTTTTGCGTGATTTTGTAATTGCCGAGAATTTGCCCGACCATTTGCGTGGGCGTATTTAACTCCTAACAGCCGTAGACTGCAACAGTCACCGCGCTCCAAAAGATCAACGCCCAACATTCCGCGCTGGGTTTCATGGTGAGCCTTCGTTGAGTAGGCCGATGTACCCGGCCAAAGCCAGTGCGCGCCTCTTCACCACTTCTAAACGCTCGGCGATACGCATGGGGATGTACATCGTGCCCTGGAGCGTGTCGTAAATGCTGTCGATCACTTTGAATTCTGAATCGCGGTATTTGAGCCAGTCGAGTTGCGCGGCCTTCAAAACCGCCTTTTGCGCCGGTTTTAGTTGGCGCATTAACTGCGTGTAGTTCTTGTTAAGCTCGCGGTCCCAGGCGGCATAAGCTTTGTCCGTGCAGCGAATTGTGCCGGCAGTCGATCCATCTTTTTCGGTGCAGGCATCGAGTGCTTTATCAATCGGATGAGTGCTGGTTTCCTGGGCGAATGAAATCAGGGGCAGCATTAATAGCAGGAGAAAAGAACGATGCAGAAGTCTCAAGTGGAGTCCTCCATCCTGGCAAAAGAAAGTAACAGCGGCGAGGGCCACTGCATGTCCCTGGGTTATCCGCGTTAATATGCGGCTTCAATAGTTCGCGGGTTCGTGCTGGTTGCAGCCAGAGATGTCCCCCAGCCTTGTTGCCTCAGTCGGGATCCGCGATGCCTGCCCTGCCAAATCAATTCACGAACCGCCGCAATTGCACGCTAATGGCAAACCCTATAGCAATAAATGTGGCGAGGACGGACGACAATCCGGCGCTCATTAGAGGAAGCGGCACGCCGATGACGGGCAACAAGCCCAGGGCCATTCCAACGTTGATGAAAATCTGAAAAATAAGTCCGCCAACTATCGCCATGATCACCAGCATGCCGGTGCGGTCGCGGGAGCGGCGGGCGTCGGCAACCAATCGCAAGAGCAGCATAGCGTAGGCCGCAAGTAGCAACAGACCGCCAACAAACCCAGTCGTCTCCGCGGTGACGGCGAAAATGAAATCGGTATGCGGCTCCGGCAGGAACTTCAGACGGCTTTGCGAATAGTCCGACGAGGCGCGCGTGCCTGTTAGTCCACCTTCGCCTACGGTAATGATCGATTGCCAGGTGTGATAACCGAAGCCGCGCTTGTCTGCATTTTCGGGATCGAGGATGACGTTAATGCGCTCAAGCTTATAGCCGTGCAGCAGGCCGGTCTTCACACCAATAGCGTAACTTGCCGGCGCCGCAACCACTGCGAACACCAGGGCGGCAATTACTAACCACATGCGCACGGAAGAGAGGAACATCACGATGGCCAGCAGCGGCAAATAGGTCAGGCACTGGCCCATATCCGGCTCAAGCATTATGAGTCCCATGGGCAGACCAAGAATGCCGAGACCGACGATCACTTCTCTCCAGGAAAGCGCACCCTGTCGATGCTTGCCGAAATATCTTGCCAGCATCAGGACCACGGGAATCTTTACAAACTCTGAGGGTTGAAACTGGCCCAGTCCCGGCAGCTTGATCCAGCAACGTTGGCCGTTGACCTTCATACCAATACCGGGAATGAGTACGATAAGCAGCAACAGCAATCCGAAGACATAGAAGACGGGAGCGAGTTCGACGAGTCGACGGTAGTCAGTGAAGGCAATGGCCAACATTGCCACCAGCGCGATGCCGAGGCCTATCAACTGCTTTTGCCAGTACGATTCAGTGGGTTGCGCGTTATGGATTTCCCATGCGCCAAAGCACACAATGATTGTGGCCAGCAGAGCCAGCATCCAATCGAAGTCTCTTAAACTGCGTCTTTCCAGGATAGCAACCATGGTATCGGTGAAGCGAAACGGTAAACTGTGAAGGGCCTCAAATTGAGTTCAGGGATCCATCTTTACCCGAACTCATCTAATTCTCATTGCGACTTGATTCGGCGGTGGAGTCTCGGGCCGCGTCTTCTTGTAGTAAACATCATAAACAGCACGCACCGAAGGTGCGCCGAAACGAGAACCGAGTCCCGCATTCTCGATCAGGGCGACGCAGGAAATCTCCGGCTTGAAAGCGGGTGCGTAAGAGACAAACCACGAATGGTCTTTGTTCACTCCCACGTCTTTGCCGAGGCTAACTACCTGTGCCGTTCCCGTCTTGCCGGCGATTTCAAATCCGGCCATACGAATGCCGGCTGCGGTGCCCGCTTCATTGACTACTGACCACATGCCTTTGACGACAAGATCGTTCTGGTCTTTAGCTATGGAAAGGATTTTCGGCTCAGGGTACTCGAAAGTTTTAGCGGGCCGCGCGGGCCTGTAATCGGGGGTATTGGGTTCTCCAACTGCGGCGATCTCCCGGATCTCTTTCATGACGTGCGGCACATACATTTTGCCGTCCATGCCTATTGCTGAATGGGCCCGCAACAACGCAATCGGAGTCAGCACGTCTTCACCCTGTCCAAAGGAGGAATACACCGTATCAATGTCTTTCCATTCCGGATCGTTGGGATAGAGCTTTGCTTTCAACTCGCGCGATGGAGTCATGCTAATGATTTCATGTGGGAGATCGATGCCCGTGCGTTTGTTGAGATCGAACTCCTCAGCCATCTGCTGGATACCTTCGAGTTTCATCTTCAGGCCGAGACGATAGAAGTAAGCGTCGCAGGATTTCATGATCGCAAAATGCAGGTCGGGCGTGCCGTGATTGCCACCCATGCAGCGGGTGAACTTGTTGCCGACGGTTATACCGCCACCGCAGACCAGGTTTGAATGTTCGATTGTGATGGCGCCCTGCTGCAATCCGGCTGTGGCCATCAAGGGCTTCCAGGTTGAGCCCGGCGGGTAACGACCCTGAATGGCGCGATTGAGAAGCGGTTTTTTCGGATCGGCAAGCAGCTTCGCATACTCGGCGCGTCCCTCTTTGCTACCGATGCGTTGCGAAAAGAGATTTGGATCGAAGGTGGGATATGAAGCCATCGCCAGGACCTCGCCGTTGTTTGGATCCATGGCGATAATGACGCCGCGGCCCTGCGGTGACACCTGTAACTGAGCTTCAGCAGCCTCTTGCAGATCAATATCGACGGTGATGACCATGTCCTGCCCGGGTTGCGGCTCTATTCTCTCGACTTCTCTTTGAATGTGGCCGCCGCTATCCACGATAACCTTGCGATAGCCGTCTTTGCCGCGCAGGTAGTCGTCGTACGCCTTTTCCAACCCGTCCTGGCCTATTACGTCGCCAGGTCTGTAGCCTTTGTTTTTATTTTGCGGTTGTTCTAATTGCTCCGGACTTACTTCGCCAACGTAGCCGAGCACGTGCGCCAGCATCCCGTTGTCCGGATAACGGCGCTGCGGCTGCTGCTCGATGCGCAGTTCGGGAAATTCCAGCTGGTGGGCATCTACCCACGCAATGTCGTTCAGCGTGGCGCCTTCTTTGATCGTAATCGATTCGAATGCGGGCTGAGATTTGATCTGATCAAATCGCTCGCGCAGGATGTCGCCATCGATGACCAGCGCTTCGGTTAGCGGCTTGATTAGCTGGTTCAGATCTTTTCCCTTGGTGTCTTCACGCGAAAGAATGACGCTGTAGATAGGTCGGGAATCGACCAACTGCCGGCCATTACGGTCCAGGATCGCTCCCCGGGGCGCCGGGATCGGCAGCAGTCGGACACGCTGATTCTCGGCGATTTCGGCGTAATGCCGCCCATTAATAATTTGCAGTACGTAAAGCCTGACCGCCAATACGGCAAGCAGCAACAGCACGAGGGCCTGAACCATTCGTAGCCGCATGCGCACGTTTTGTGAGTAGTCCTCGAATTTCATAAAAGCGATTGTTGATGGTTAGTCGTTAGTGGTCAGTTATTGGTTGCCATCATCTTCTCTTCAACAAACTCGGCCCGCGACGGGCTACGCGGCGTCTGACGGCGAAGTGGCGTCGCTGCCGAGCGCGTTCACTAAAGAATGCTTCGAACACGTAAAGCAATACTGTGCCCGCCACAGTCGTCGCAACCAACTCGTACAAAAGTGCCTGCACGAACGGCACAGCCAGCGATTGGCCCAACAGCCGATGCATGCCGACGAAGACCGACGCGTCGATTAGAGTAGCAGCCGCAAGCACTGGAATGCGCAGCAGCGTGGTATCGAGCATGACCCGCGCGGCGGCCAGATAAACAATATACGCAGTGAGCGTTTTCGAGAACCCTCCGGCACCTAACAATCCGCCGCCCAAAGCGTCGGTTGCCAGCCCGGCTGCGGCACCGATGACCAGCGCCTGCAAGACATCGCGCTGCAACGCGAAATAGATTACGAGGATAAGGGGCAGGTCAACGTATGCCAGTGGGGGCCAGACGGCGCGCAACGATGACTGCAAAGCAATTGCAAGGGCCAGCACCGCTGCTATTTTCAGTTGATGCATCTCAACTACTGTCAGCAAGGAGCAGTGCGCAGTGAACAGAAGTCAGGGGACAGTTGGCAAAGGGCCGCAAACACCAACTTCTGACAATCTGGTTCATGTCTTACTGTCACTGTTTTTTCGCGTTCGGCAACGCCTGATCGGCTGCGCCGCGCTCCGGCGGGTGATATTGAAGCACGGCGACCTCTTTGAGTCCGTCCAAACTAGCGCCGGGGCGGATGTGAATCACATGGGCCTGCGTAGCTGAGCCCGGCTTTACTTCCACTACTTCTCCGACGTTATAGCCGGCGGGGAAAACACCATCCTGGCCAGTGGTTGTGACGTAGTCTCCAGTGGTAACTTTCTCCAAACCAGAAACGTAGCGCATCTCCAGCAAGCCGCTTTCACCCAGGCCCTTGATTGAGCCCAATGCGTTTGATTGTCCAAGCTGGCCGACGATGGCCCCAAGACCTGACTTCTCATTCGTAATCAACATCACCTGCGCGCTCCACACGCTGGTGGAGACCACTCGGCCGACGACGCCGCTCGAGTTAACCACCGGCATATTATTCTCGACGCCGGCGGATCTGCCGCGATCAATGGTGATGGTATCGAACCAGAGGGAAGGATCTCGCGCAATCACGGTTGCTACTATCGTCCCGTAACTGCTTTTCTCCCTCAGCCCCAGCAGGCTGCGCAACCGCTCGTTCTCCGTGGCGTGCGTGCGCGAGTCACGCACTTCCGTTTCCAACTGGACGAGCCGGTTCTTCAGTTGCTCGTTCTCGCTCGCCGCGCTGCGCAAATTCCCAATTCTCTGGAAGAAGCCAACGCCGGCCCCACCTGCGCCCGACGTCAAGCGCTGTACCGGATAAGCAATCGCCTGGGCCCACACGCGAATCATCCGCTGCTTCGTCGAATCTTCACGCGCGTCGTAAGACATCAAAGCGAAATTGGCGAATAGCAGTCCCGCCAGCCACCATGGCGCCCGCTGGCGAATCTCTTTTTGAGTGCGAATCGTGGCCATTACAGTGCCGATTTCCGATTGCCAATTGCCAATTTAAGAACCTGCGCAGCGATAATTGCTGAACCGATCGTTCTTGCAATCGAAAATCGGCAATTGGCAATCGGCAATGTTAACTAGGTTCCGCTGGTCAGGCTGTTGTCCCACTTCACCCGCTTCAGCAGGTTAAAGTCGGAGAGCATTTTGCCTGTTCCCAGCACTACCGACGCCAGAGGATCATCAGCGAGCGACACGGGCAAGCCCGTTTCGATCGAGAGGCGACGGTCCAGGTTTTTCAAAAGCGCGCCTCCACCGGTCAATACAATGCCGCGCTCGACAATGTCCGCTGAAAGCTCGGGCGGCGTGCGCTCCAGCGCGATGCGCACCGCGTTGATGATGGTCGAGACCGAATCTGCAAGCGCTTCGCGCACCTCTTCGTCGGTCATGGTAATTGTCTTCGGTATTCCTTCAATCAGGTTGCGACCGCGCACTTCGAAGGATAGTGCTTCGTCCAAAGGAAACGCTGAGCCAAGCTCGATCTTGATCGCTTCGGCGGTACGCTCACCGATCAGCAGGTTGTATTTACGTTTGATGTATTGAGTAATCGCTTCATCCATTTCGTTTCCGGCGACGCGTACCGAACGAGAATAGACGATACCGCTCAAGCTGATGACGGCGATGTCCGTAGTGCCGCCACCGATGTCCACCACCATGTTGCCATGCGGCTCAGTGATCGGCAGTCCGGCGCCGATAGCCGCGGCCATCGCTTCCTCTACGAGATAAACCTCGGAAGCTTTGGCGCGATAGGCTGAGTCTTCAACAGCGCGGCGCTCCACCTGGGTGATTTCCGAGGGGATGCCGATGACAACGCGCGGGCTTACCCACGTCTTGCCGTTGTGTGCTTTGCGTATGAAGTGCTGAAGCATCTTTTCGGTCACTTCAAAGTTGGCGATGACGCCGTCTTTCATGGGCCGAATGGCGACAATATTGCCGGGCGTGCGCCCCAGCATTTCCTTGGCGTCGCGGCCAACAGCCTCAACCGCGTTAGTGACCTTGTTGATTGCTACGATCGAAGGTTCAGAGACAACGATGCCGCGTCCTTTGGCATAAACCAGTGTGTTAGCGGTGCCGAGGTCGATCGCGAGATCGCTGGAGAAGAGACTAAAAATGGATTTGAAAGGCATCAGGATTTTCCCGCACTAAGTAGAATGAAGCGCCCGAAGAGGAGCGGTTACTGCACGCCACGTGACCGAGGTCTGAGGCGATCTTTGCAGCGAAGCACTTCAGCGGGACCGCCGCCGCGGTGCTGCCAACTCACGCGAGCAAGCGCTAACTAACAAGATACACTGATTGTTTGTGGGGCGCTATCAGGAAATTGACTTTTTGTCTTCGATGCGAAGAATTTGTGGAGGAATGTCCGACGCTTCTTTGCGAGCAGCACGCGGAGCCCCAGTACTGAATCGGACGCAGTTCTTGTTCGCGGCTTTCGCTTCGTACATCGCTGAGTCGGCGGAAGCGATTAGTTGTTGTGGTGAAGATGCATGTTGAGGAAACACAGCTACACCGAAACTGGCCGTCAGCAGAAGCCGCAGTCGCCGGCCTCCAGTGAATGCGTGACGTGCAATCGTCTCTCGAATCCGCTCAGCGACCAGGGCGGCCTGCTCCAACCCCGTCTCTGGCAGAATGACGACAAACTCGTCGCCGCCGTAGCGGGCCACAGAATCCGTGTCGCGCACGGAAGAGAGAATTACCGCGGCCATTTCCATCAGCACGTGCGAGCCCACCAGATGCCCGTGCGCATCGTTGATATGCTTGAAATCATCCAAATCGAAGAATAATGCAGCCACACTCGAGCCGTATCTGCGCGCACGCCTGATCTCATTCAAGAGATATTGACGCAGGTAGCGGGCGTTGTGGAGCTTCGTGAGATCGTCGGTTTGCGATAAGCGCTCCGCTTCAGCGATGCGCGCCGAATTCGCAAGCGCTGAGCCGATCGGAACAGCCAGCGCCTCCAGTAACATCGCATCCGACTTCTTGAAAGAGCGCGCTCCCTCTTCTTCACGGATCGCTTCGAGCACGCCGATAACTCTTTCACCGCTAATCAGGGGAAGCGCAATCACACGCCGGCCGGCTTCAGTTTTCCTGACAGTTGCCAATTGCGTAGCCGCTTCTTTTGCGCTCTTTGATTCTGACCCCGCGGGAAGAATCAAGTCAGTCAGAACCGCCTGCCTCCAGTCATCGTCGGAAATCGTGGGCCTGTTCCCGGTATGATCTCGCACGGCAAGAGGTTCGATGGTAACTGAATCGGCGGTGCTTGATTCGGAAAGCAAATAGATGACCCAACGATCCGCCTTTATGAGATTCGAGAGCCCCAGGAGCACTGCGTACGCTGCAGATCTCTGGTCATTCGCAAAATGGAGGAGCGATACCAACTCGAAGGACGCGCGCAAATGTGCGGATGTCAGGGACGCCGGCAGAGAAAAAGAAATGGCCTCGGGGAGGTTAACAGACTGCGGCAGCCGCAGTTCTCCCGTCGTGCCGCGCTCTTCAATTTGTCGCAGCAGAGCAGGCAATTGCGCTGCTTTGTCTGCGATAGCGCGAAAGCCGATCCGTTTCAGGGCCGAGCCGTCAAACACGCGAAGGTGCAGAGCGCTTCCGCCCCGAACAGGATGGCGGCAAGCGATTGTGGGCACGCCTGGCCACGTCCCGGTGGAGTGCTCAATTGCGGCGTGGAGATCCGTCACGTCAGCGCCGGGGAACACCTCGTAAAGAACCGCCAATGGCTGAGGAGTCGCGGGGTCGCTGTCAGCTTCACGTTGAGGTTGCTGTATGATGGCGGCTTCAAGTTCCGCTTCACGCAGTCCTTCGACCAGGACGGACACGCCCGCCTCGTGCAGGACTTCGATAAGTTCCAGCGCGGGCGCTTCATGCGCGTCGGTCAGCAAGATTACATGTCCAGTCATGAAGGTGGCTCGTCTTAACCCCCGGATCGTCCGGCTGCGGGCGCGATCGCCAGACGATATTGGCTGCTGTTGCCCTGTGGGTCTTGCGCCTCGATAGTCAGGCTGCGGGCACTGGACGGCGCAGTAATCTGAAGTTGGAACGATCCGTCGCTGGTAGCGACGGTTTCCCGTCCAGCGACGCGCAGAGTCGTTCCGGGCTGGGACGAGCCACGCACCAGATAGATGTCACCACCAACGTATTCGGAAGAGAGGTTCGAAACGGAGACTGGTGAGCCAGTACCGCGGGGCGCGACGATAAATTTCAGTGGCTCGCTCCAATCACTGGCCTGGCCCGACGGCGCGGTAGCGCGAAGGCGCCAGAAGTAGACGCCGGGACGAAGGTCACTGGCGCTGAACTCTGTTGCAGCGAGCTGATCGCGTTCGATCACGCGGCCTTCGGGAACGAAGAAGGGAGAGGTCGCAACCTCGACCCGGTAGTATGCCGCCGTGCCTGATTGGGGTCGCTGCCAACGCAACGCGATTGTCGCCGCCCCACCGGGGGATGCCATGACTTTTTCCAGGTCGCGAGGTTCGGTAGGAGTGGGCACGTCGAGCAGGCGCTGCGGTTTTGAAATGGTGCCTGCGGTGTTCACGAAAACATATTCACCGGCCTTCAAATCGGTACGCTCACCGCTGCGGTTAGTGCTCTGCACCGCGCCCTGATTGACGCGAATCTCTTCGCTGCCTTCCGCACTGACACCAAAACTGGCGGATGTTTGATCACCAAGCTTGTTTTTTGTTTTGGGGGTCTCGACCACATTGTTGCCGCCATCTGGTTGCTGCTCAGTGCGCACGTACATCTGGCCGCTGTCGACGACGACATGCACATTGGTGGGCTTGCCGTCTTCGGCGCGGCTATTGTCGCGGACAATGATCGTGCTGTTGGGCCGCACTACCACCGTAGAGCCATCGGCCATGCCGATGCGCGCGCGTCCGTCAGCCTGCGTCTGCACCGTGTCGCCGGGGAAGAGCTGCGTGTTGCTGGTGGCGGAAATCACTTCGCGCGTGGTCGCGCGAAGGACGCGCACATCCCCTTCGAAAGAGATAAAGCGGGCCCCTGTCAGATTCGCAACAGCGCCGACTTTTCTTAACGGATTGCCGTATTTCCAAACGTATAGGGCGGCGCCCGCCGCAACTACGCAAAGAGCGAGCACTAAGATAATAACGTAGACGAACCGCTTCTGAATCACCCACCAATCAAGGGGGTAGCGACGAGATCTGGTAACCATTTTGCGGAATTTAGCTGTTGTGGACGACTCTGTGACTAAAGAATCTTTGAGTCTTTCAAAAGGTGAGCCTCTAGGCAAGGGCGACTACTGCCAGAAAGAATCTAACACAGCGGAGAACGATGGTTCAAGAATAAGCTGCTCTTTCTTCTGCGGTTGTTTGGAAAAGGGCGATAAATGAGGAATGTGAAGATACTGGAAGGCTTGAGGCGCCTGACGCCGTCAGCACCTCGCGAGAATAAATGCTTATCCCAGCAGGGTGGCAAGGCCCGATTAGGACCCCAAACTCCAGCAGTTCTTACTGTAGCTGTCTTAATCAAGGAGCAATAGTCTGAAACCTGCTCGTCGGTTTGGCGTGTACTCAGTGGCCCCAGCTTAGCTCGAGGCTGCCGGGCAAATACGCATGTTATACTCGGCGTTCTGTTTCGCCGTTGGTTTCCCGGGTCGTGAACCGGTGGCCCATGCATGATTACGTTCCTGCGCGCGCGCTTCGCTGTGACTCAAAAGGGCCGGCAAGCGCATTGATTTATGGCTGAGTTTATCTGTCGATTGGGAACGCCCGCGGGCGAGGTGATAACGCGCACGGTGGAAGCGGTAGGCGTCACCGAAGCGCGGGCACGGCTTGAGCTCGAAGGCTTCAGAGTTTTCAACGTTGCGCCGCCTAAAGCTACCGGCGTTGCCGCCTTCACCCGCATGGGACGCGCCGGCGGGCAGGCCCGCGTCAAGGCCAACGACTTCCTCTTATTCAATCAACAACTCGCGGCCCTGATTCGCGCAGGTATTCCGATACTGCAGGCGATCTCCATGCTGAGCAAGCGAGCTACTTCGCCCCGGGTCCGCGCAGTGCTGGGCGATGTTGAAGACGCAATTCGCGGAGGCTCCGCGCTGTCGGCGGCATTTGCGGCACAGGGCTCGATCTTTCCGCGAATCTATACAGCCTCAATCCTGGCCGGCGAACGCTCCGGCGCGCTCGATGAAGTACTGACCCGCTACGTTACGTACATGCGCCGCAACGTGGGACTGCGCCGGCGTATTCGCGGGGCGCTGGCGTACCCAACGTTTCTCTTGCTGGCCTCAGCGGGCATGGTAACGTTCCTGACTGTTTACGTAGTGCCGCGCATGTCGGATTTGTTTACCGGCTTTGGTAACGACCTGCCGACTGTAACAAAGATAGTGATAGGAATATCAGGCTGGCTTTCTTCTAACGTGTTTTGGTTTGCGCCGCTCGTAATCATGAGCGCCGTGGCCGCTTTCCTTTGGTCACGGACACCGTCCGGCAGGCTGGCGGTGGATCGCTGGATGCTGAAGGTTCCCCTCGCGGGAAAACTGCTGGTGCAACTGTCGGTGGCCCAGGCGGCGCGTTCGCTGGCGACCTTGCTGGCTGGTGGCATCACGCTGGTCGAGTCGTGGGAGATAGCGGCCGAGTCGATCACAAATCTCGAGCTGCGCCGGCGCAGTTCAGACATCCTGCCGATGATTCGTGAAGGTCAGTCCTTTACAGAAAGTCTGGAGTCGGCCGGGTGGGTGCCCGCTCTGGCAGTTGATATGATAGGGATTGGCGAGCGGTCAGGCAGCTTGCGCGAGATGCTGGACGAGGTGGCGATCTTTTATGATGCGGAAGCAGAGGTAAAGCTGGAGCAGTTGACGACCACGCTTGAGCCTGCGATCCTAGTAGTGATGGGCGGAGTTGTTATTATTGTGTTACTTGCGATCTATCTGCCCATCATTCAGTCAATTTCCGGCGGGCCCATGATGGGGCGTTAGGAGCCGGAAAACGGCGCAAAGATTTGCACTCCCCGACTACCATTTCTCGCTCCTGCAAGAGTTACGCGTCTCAACGACTACTGTGGTTTCAGATAAGCGATGAAGCAACTGACTGAAGAACCCAAATCGCTATCCGCGCCCAACGATCTAGTGGCGAACCTTCCTGGCGACAACACTTTTTCGTTGCCGGAGAATAGAGAGCCACCAGAGGTGACGGCGGCGAAGAATCTGGCCCAACGCTATCGCTTGCCTTACGTTGATCTGTTACCGCTCGACGGGGATTCGCCGATCGACTATTCATTGCTGGGTGAGTTACCCATCGACTTGATGTTGCGCCATCAGTTCGTGCCCCTGCGGCGTGAAGGCAAACGGCTGCACATCGCGATGGCGGATCCGACAGACCTCGAAAAGCTGGATGAGTTGGCCCATGCATTGCGCGCGCGCCTGGTGGCGCATATCGCGACGGCGGGCGCCATTGACGTGGTACTGCACAAAGGAGACGCGACCCAGCGAGTACTGCAGGAAGCAACCTCCGGCTTTCGCATTTCTCTGGTGCGCGAGACGGAGCAGGGTGAAGAGGTGCTCGACCTGGATCGGCTGGCGGCGGCCGACTCCGAAATGTCGCCCATCATCAAACTGGTCGATACCATCATCTTTAACGCCATGGAGTCGCGCGCGTCCGACATTCATATCGAGACCCGCGACACGGAGGTACAGGTCAAATTCCGCATTGACGGCGCGCTATATGCGAAGGTTGATCCCATTGACTTGGCTTATCACCAAAGACTCATTTCGCGCATCAAGGTGATGTCCGAGCTGGACATCGCCGAGCGGCGCGTGCCGCAGGACGGGCGCTTTCGCGTTCGTTACAAAGGCCGCAACGTAGATTTCCGCGTTTCGATCATGCCGACCGTTCACGGCGAAGATGCAGTCATTCGTATTCTTGATAAGGAACAGATTAACGAAGCTTTCAAGGAGTTGCGTCTCGACGTAGTCGGGTTCAACGACGAAGACCTGCGAAAGTTTCGCCGCTACATCGCCGAACCGTATGGCATGGTCCTGGTAACGGGTCCTACCGGGTCTGGCAAAACCACTACTCTATATGCAGCGCTGAATGAGATTCGGAACGAAGAAGATAAAATTCTGACAATCGAAGATCCAGTCGAGTATCAATTGCACGGCATTACGCAGATTCCCGTTAACGAGAAAAAGGGATTGACCTTCGCGCGAGGCTTGCGCTCGATCCTGCGCCACGATCCGGACAAGATCATGGTCGGTGAAATCCGCGACACCGAAACGGCGCAAATTGCCATTCAATCGGCGCTTACGGGCCATCTGGTTTTTACCACGGTACACGCGAACAACGTTATCGACGTGATTGGCAGGTTTTTGAACATGGGCGTCGAGCCCTACAATTTCGTTTCCAGTTTGAACTGCGTGTTGGCGCAGCGTTTGATTCGCATGCTTTGCCCCGTTTGCAAACGAGCCTATCGTCCGAGCGACACTGAAGTATTGGAGTCCGGCCTGCGCCCGGAGGAGCAGAAGGGCCACGTCTTTTACATGCACGTCGGTTGCGATGCCTGCAATCACACCGGCTATCGCGGGCGTACCGCGATTCATGAACTGCTGGATCTCAGCGACAACATACGCGAGATGATTGTGGAGCGCCGGCCCGGTTCAGAAGTTCGCCGCGCGGCGGCAGCGGAGGGTCTCACCAGCCTGCGCGAGTCGGCGCTGAAAAAAGTGTTCAGCGGCGTCTCGACCCTGCATGAAATCAATCGCGTGACATTTGTCGAGGAAGTCAGCCTGGTGCGTTAATCAGGCGGTAGCAGGCATTGATCGCACTGTCGTTGCGCTGGGAAAATTCATTTCAAGCCTCCTCAACATTCATGCCCAGGACAAGGTTGCCATTTTCTGACACACGTTGATGTGTGGCTTTGCCGGAACCGTTCCGCTAGAATTGCGTGTAACCAGACGGGTTCCAGGTGCCGGCCCCTGCCGGGCAGGCTTTGACGAAGATTCATTCGAGGGAGTTCGCTATGAAATCAAGAAACAGTTTCCGTGCGGTGCTTTCGCTGCTGATGGTGGTTTGCATGCTTTCGGCGCCGGTGATGGCGTTTGGCAAGAAAGGGAGCGGCCATTACAAAAAAGGTTTGGAATACGAAAAGGCGCAGCAGTGGGAGAAAGCAGCGCAGGAGTTCACCCTCGCGGTGGCGGCCGATCCCTCGAGCGTTGAGTATCAACTTCACTACCGACGCGCTGTGTTCAATGCGTCGCAGAGCTTCATGCAGCAGGGACGCGCACTGGCCGAGCAGCGAGACTACCTGGGAGGTTATAACGCTTTTCGCCAGGCCTTTGCTTACGATCCGGTCAATCAACTGGCAGTATCCGAAATGGAACGCATGCTGCGTTTGCAGAACGTAAAGGAGGGCCACGTCTCAACGCCCGGTGTTGATGGCAAGACCACTCCCGCGCCAGAGGACGAGGCCGGGGGGACTCCGGCTTCCGGATCGAATACGAGGTCCGGGGCCCAGGAAGCAATTCCGCCTTCCACCCGAACCGAGCAGTTGCGCGTCATCAGTTTCAGCGGCGATCTAAAATCTTTCATTCGCAGCCTGGCAGAGCAGCTCAACTTGAACGTCATTTTTGATCGTCAGTCGTTCGCCCAGTCGAAGGCGATCGATATCAATCTGCGCGATGTAACTACCGCGCAGGCGCTCGACTATATTTTTCTGCAGGAAGGGCTGTTCTTTCAAAAGTTGAGCCGGCGCACCATTTTGGTTGCCGAACAAACCAGAAGGCCGCAGTACCAGCAACTCGTATTGCGTACTTTCTATCTCGCGAATATGAAGCCGACCGACGCGAAGTCGTTCATCTCTCTTGCTATTCCGGCGTCGGTGGGTCGTCCGCAATCGATCGTTGTTTCGGATGATGCGACAAACAGTCTAACTGTTCGTGACACAGCAGAGAACGTCAGACTAATCGGCGAGCTGCTCGCCAGCATTGATAAGGACCGCGCTGAGGTCGTCATGGATGTCAACATCTATGAAGTTTCACGCTCTGATTTCCTGCAACTCGGCAATCAAATCGGTGATGTGGGTGGCTTCAACATTGGGGGATCGCCCGGTCTTAGCTTTCTTACCAGCAACGGCACGCTCAACCGGAACAGTACCGGGGTTAATCTGAGCGGCATTGTGGGCAACGCGCCGACCGCGCTGGCCGCCGCGTTGATTCTTCCAAGCTCCACGCTTACCGCATTCCAGGGGAAAAGCAATACAAAGCTGATTGCTTCAACGCAGGTGCACGCGTTCACCGGCGAGGAATCCACCGCACGCATCGGTCAGCGCGTGCCGGTGCAGACGGCGCAGGCCTATCCTTTCGGTATTCAAACGGGAACCTCAACTAGTTCAACGGGATTTCCCAGTGGCGGCTTTCCCGTCATCAACTATGAACCTACGGGATTGACTCTAAGATTCACACCGCAGGTATTTCCCAATCTCGACGTGCAGGTGAAGATGTCGATTGAATCCAAGGACGTCCTGGGAGCCAGCACGCTGACGCCGACATTTACTGAGCGCACCATTACGGGCACGGCCCGAGTACAGAATAATCGAACAATGCTTTTAGCGAGCGTGGCCCAGGACGTTCAGGCGAGTGGGCGAAAAGGTCTGCCATTGCTTGGACTCATTCCCGTGCTCGGTCGTTTGTTTACTTCGCCTACGCGCGACGATCGCCAGGTGGACATCGTCATTGCAGTAACGCCGCGAGTGTTGCGGGCGCCGGCGGTGACTCCGCGTGACGAAGAGATGCGTCCCAGCGGAACTTTGCAGTCCCCAACCACCGGTTCCCTGGAAGCGATGATGCGGGAGGCTGACACTGAAGATCAGTTGGCGACTATCGCAGCCAACCGCGCGGCAGCGCGACAGGTCCCCAGGAATGTCGTCGTTCAGTTGCCCGATGCCGATGCCGAGCCGCCGGCTTACGTGCCCGCGCCTAAAGCGCTGGCGACAAACACCGCAGCGGCTATTCCGTCGGGAAACATGGGAGCCAATACGACTTCGGTTCCCCTGATGATTCCTGCCGAAAGGAAATATGTCGCAGCAATTACGCCGGCTCCGATCGATGCTTCTGTCACAGGCCCATCCTACGTGCAGCGGACTGCTGATTTGCCCGCCGCTTTGAAGAGTTTGAGCAGTAAAACCACAGCGGTTTCTTCACCAGGCACAACCGCGAGCCAGAATCCAAGCCTGGTTCCCATGGCGCAGAATCTTGCTTCCGCAAATCAAACGGAAGAGAAAAAGACAGACACTGAGGCAGCAACAGACATCGTCGAGCTTAATCCTGCGCTCGGGAATGAAGAGATGCGCGTCGGTGAAAAGCGAAGTTTATCTATTGAGCTTAAGTCCGATGCACCGCTTGGCATGGCCGTGATTATGCTTCGATTCGACCCGAAGGTGATCAAGGTAAACAGTGTTTCGCCAGGCTCGATCTTTGCGGAAGCTAAGGCCCCACCGGTAATCGTCCGGTCTGTCGACGACAAGGGAATGCTTTTGGTGTCAATTACGCCCGGGGCCGGGTCGCAGGCGATGACGGGGCAAGGCGTGCTGCTGCAACTCGACGTGGAAGCCCTGTGCGCCGGAGACAGCGCGTTTACGCTTGACCCGGGGAATGTTCACCTTGTGGCGACGGATGGCCGAAGCTTGATGTTGCAAATGGGCGAAAGTCATCTGACAGTGAAACAATAACGCGAAGGATGCGGATGGGGAGATAGGGAGATGGGAAGACAGGGAGTCAAGGGAACGCGGCGAGGGACAGCAGAGAAATTTCTCTCCGAGTCTCCCCGTCTCCCTATCTTCCCTTCTCGTCGGCCTTCCCGCGGTTTCACTCTGCTGGAATTAGTGATAACGATCACCGTGCTCACGATCCTAACCCTCGGTGTTATTCCACTGATGAAGGTGTCGGTGAAGCGTCAGAAGGAGCAGCAACTGCGGGAGACTCTACGCGAGATACGCACCGCCATCGATCAGTTTCACCGCGAGGCTATAGCTGCCCCTGCACAGATAGGACAACAGCCGCAAACAGGACAGCCACCGCGACCGCCGCAACAGCCGCCGCCACAATCGATGGATCCGCGCATACGTGTTTACGTCAGCGACCAGACGATCTTCACAGTTGATAATCCCGATCGTTACCCGCCCAACCTGGAAACGCTCGTCAACGGCGTTGATGTGCTGCCCTTTGTGCAGCCAAGACAGTTAATGGGCGGTCAGGGACTGGGCGGAACGCAAGGCGTCCTCGAGTCCCAGGAATCGATTTTACCGAAGAAGAAAGTTTACCTGCGCGCGATTCCAATCGATCCCATAACCGGCAGCGCCGATTGGTGCCTGAGGTCTTGTTACGATGCGGACAAGGACGCCTGTTCCGATAAGCCCGAAAACGTCTTCGACGTGCACTCGAGATCAAAAGGAGAAGCGCTGAACGGAGAGAAGTACAGTGACTGGTAAGAACACTGGTTTTACCTTGCTGGAGCTGATGATTGTGATTTCGATCATCATCATTCTGGCCGCGGTTGCATTGCCGCAGTATCAGAAGACCGTCGTCCATGCGCGCGAGACGGTTTTGCGTGACGATCTGTTCCAGATGAGAAAAATGATCGATCAGTACGCAGCCGATAAGGGCAAGTTGCCGCAGCAGCTTGAGGACCTGATCAGCGGTGGCTATATGCGCGAAATTCCGGAAGATCCGATGACGCAAGAGAGAGCCTGGGAGCCCGAGTCCGGCCAAGACCCAAACTTAACCGATGACGTACAGGGCATCATTAATGTTCATAGCAAGTCAGGAGATATTGGGACAGATAACCGGGCATACAGTGAATGGTAGCCGCGGCCTTTGGTCTTTGTGTTTTGATCTTTGAACTTGGTTTTTTGACCTTCACGAGACACTGGTCGAGACTTCGGTAGCAAAGGCGTAAATCAAAATCAAAGTACAAAGATCAAAGAACAGAATCCAGAATGGCCAATCCCCTTAATAAGCTTGTAGCCCCGCGATTTCCGGCGACGGCCCTGGGCCTGGAAAAAGGCTCAGCTTCTGTGGTGCAACTGGAACGAGGCCGACAGGGTTTCGCATTACGCCGCGCGGCGACGATTACCCTGGCGCCGGACCTCGTAAGTCCGAGTTTCGACGAACCCAACGTCGCGGACCCTGCCGCGCTGGTCGAAGCTTTATCGGAACTGGTGACTAGTGCCGGGCTGCTGCGTCAGCGCAAATGGTCGGTAGCGCTGCCAGAGTCTGCTGCGCGTACAATAATTCTGAATCTGGAGAGTGCTTCAGCATCGCGCCGCGAGTTGGAAGAAGTTCTCGAGTGGAAGTTGGAGCGTGGCTTTGGCGTCGCTGTCAGAGAGCTTAGCGTTGCGCGCGAACGATTAGTGCCCGATTCGCAGGGCAGGGCGCGCTATGTTGCCACCGGCGTCCGAACATCTGTGCTCCAGGAATACGAGACGGTGTTTACGGCCCTCGGCTGGCGAGCGGGATTGGTCTTGCCACGGCACGTGGGCGAAGAACGCTGGTTGGTGAGAAACGGCGATCGTGGAGATGCGCTGCTGCTGACGTCGCACGACCAGGGCTTCACCGCTGTATTGTTGCGCGATAATCAACCGCTGATCATGAGGTCAGTCTTATGCGAGCCTGACGATTGTGATGACGAGCTTTATCGCTTATTGCTCTTTTATCGGGACCGCGCAGGAAGCGATGGCTCGGCGGTCGAATCCCCTTCGGTCGATCGGCTTCTGGTTGTGGGAGAGGGCATGAGCAGGACCCGCGTCGCGGACATCGTGAATGAAACCCTGGGCAGCAGTATTCGCGCTTTGAACGCGGCCGACGTGGGCCTGACTTTGCCCGAAGGAGATTTTAGTTTCGACCGGGTTGCTGCGCCCGCCGGGCTGGCCACTCTTGCGTGGTCGGAATAATGGGTTCATTCTGGCCTTTCATTAGTAGGAAGCGGAATAGGCATCAAAACGAGGCCACAGGCAGGAATGCCTGTCCTACCTGAAACTTTTGCCGATCCGGCAGCGTACCACCGGAACATCATGGAAATGACTGCGTCCCTAATTTCATCGAAGAACTATAGCGGAGTGGCGGATGGCGAACTGGTGATCAGTGCCATAGCCGGCCGTGAAGATGGCTTTGAAGAACTCGTGCGCCGCTACCAGCGGCCAATCAGCGCATACGTCTATCGCATGGTGGGCAACTACGAAGTCGCTCTCGATCTCACGCAAGAAGTCTTCATCAAGGTCTATAAGTCACTGGCGCGCTACCGTTCTGAGTTCAAGTTCTCGACCTGGATTTATAAAATTGCGCATAACGCCGCGGTAGATCATCTGCGCCGTCACGCCGTGCGCGAGCAGGCCCTCGTCAGCGGAGACTCCGATCAGCGCGAAATCCCGATCGATAGTGGTTGGCTGACGCCCGAACAGGAGAGCGAAAAGAAAGAGCGGCGCGCGGAAATTGAATCGGTAGTGCAAAGGCTGCCGGCGCCGTACAAAGAACTGATCCTGCTGCGACATTCTCACGACCTCAGCTATGACGAAATTGTGGAAGTGACGGGACTGCCGCTGGGAACCGTGAAGAACCGTTTGTTTCGGGCGCGCGAAGTGATGCGCCAGCAGTTCGTCCAGCGAGGGATTACGGTAAACTGACCTCCTGCCCAAGCGACTGACCATATGAGCATCTTCGATACTGACAACGATCAATGCCTGGCAGAGGACGTCGCCGCGTATCTCGACGGCGAGCTCAACGATTCCGCTCGCGAGTTGTTCGAACAACATTACCGGAGTTGTCATGGCTGTGCGGCGGAACTGCTAAGGCAACGTCAGTTGCTGTGCGAGCTTGATGTTGCGCTCAACGAAACGCGGGCCATGACTTTGCCGCTTAACTTCGCGCAAGTCATTGCCGCGCACGCTGAGAGCCATATGGGAGGCATGCGTGATCGCTCCGAAAGACGACAAGCCCTGCGCGTCAGTCTGATATTGGCTATAGCATCTTTTGCGCTGATCGGCGCTGCGTCTGGCGAGATGGTTTGGGGACCGGCGCGCACACTTGCTTCGCGTCTTCAGGGCTTTTTCGATTTCCTCTGGGACGCGGTATATCAAGCCGGCACCGGATTAACGATTATCTTTCGCATGTTAACGCGCAGCTTCGTGTTCGAGTCGCGCCTGCTCGGATTCTTCATTCTGCTCCTCTTTGTGACGGCCATCGCTTTGCTTCCGCGTTTTATTGCCCGCTACCACCGCGCACAAATCGTTGAATAGAGGTCACACAACATTCACGTCTTTCAGTCAACGATTGTGAGTGAATTCTCGCTCGAACAACCTTTTCACCTTTCTGCCAGTGTCATTGCGCTAAAGCTAGCCGGGTCTGTGTTCCTTCTGCTGCTGGCGGTTGGCGCGATTCGGGCGCAGGCAAACCCGCAGGATTGGCCCGATGACAAATCGGCGCTGGTGATAGACGGAGTTACCGACAGCACCGTGTTCGGTATGGGACGGTCGCTCAGAATCACCGGTACTGTGAAACAAGGCGCGATCGCTTTTGGCGGAGACGTGTTCGTCGAAGGCACCGTTGAAGGCGACGTCGCGGCGGTTGGTGGTTCAGTTATTCAGCGAGAAGGTTCGCACATTGGCGGTGATGTAATTATCCTGGGCGGCACGTATCACCACGGAAAGGTCGCCCCCGGTCGTGACCCGCAGAAAGTGACGATCATGTATGCGGGTTACGAAGACGAACTGCGGAAAACGATGCGACAACCTTCGACACTTCTGAGCCCGCAATTGTCGCCGGTCTTTCTTGGCCTTCGGTTGCTGGCGGTGCTCTTCTGGTTCGTGGTTTCGCTGGCTGTGACGGCTGCGATGCCCAGTACCGTCAGTCGCGCGATGACCCGGCTGCAGCTAACGAGTTTGCGTGTGGCTTTCATAGGAGTACTGGGGGCGATAGTAATTGGCCCCGGAGTGTTTTTCTGCCTCTGGCTTTTACCTACGCCCATCAGTGTCTTAGTCGGAATAATGGCGCTTCTGCTGTTAATAGTTGCAACCCTGTTTGGGCGCGTTGTCATTTTCGCGGCCACGGGGCGGTGGTTGCAACGGCGACTGTTTGCAAAAAGGGCACAATCGGAGTCCATTGCCCTGCTACTGGGGGTCAGCTTCTGGATATTCGTTTCTTCGCTACCCTACATTTGGCCTGTGGTGGTTGGCGGGATGCTGATCATAAGCCTCGGACTGGTTCTGACCGCACGCTACCGAATGACGTGGAAGCGACCGGAAAGCGCATAACTGGTCGTTCCTCCTCCTAAAACCTCAGAAATCTTGTAACCGATCGGGTCTACTCGACGTCTTACTGATGAAGGAGTCTGTCCAGAGAAGGTTGCGGGCCGACTTTGCGGGAACTTTAGGCTTCGCCGGGCGTGCAACGGCTAGCCGCGGTCTGTTCGATGAAATAATTAGGTTGCCCTATCTTTCTTGCAACCGGGCGCACTGATTTCGAATCTATGCTAACTCGCGCGGAGACCGGAACTCGCACGATCTAGTGAGTTTAGTCAGAACATTCCCCTCTGCTCGTGCGTAACAAAAGAGATTGTTCCCGGTGAATTCGCCGCATAACTCGAATCCAGGAAACTGCCAGACCCGGCCCTGGCGACAGATTAAGAAAAGGAATACAGGACAAATGACCAGAGTGATTATTTGTGCGTTTGCTGTAATCGTTATCAGCATTGCCGGAGTGGCTCAAACGCCGCAGGCTTCACCGGCTGCGGCCGCGGCGAATTCGGCGCCAGGCAGCCGGGCGCAAAGCGGTGATCCCGCGATAACCAGCACAAGTGTTTACGGCAAGGTTACGGAGGTCAACGGACCCGCCGGGGTGATGACGGTGAAGACTGATGCGGGTTCGGTCGTGACCGTGAAGCTCAGCGAAAAAACTACCTATGAGCGCATGCCGCCGGGCGAGACGGATCGCACCAAGGCAGTCAAGATTGCTTTGACCGATATCACCGTCGGCGATGGACTCTATGCCCGAGGCAGGGTATCGGAAGATCGTAAATCAGTGCCGGCACAACAGGTGTTTATTGTCAGCCAATCAGATATTGCGAAGAAGCAAGACAAAGAGCGCGCCGAATGGCGCCAGCGCGGCATTCTTGGAATCATTAGCGCTTTGAATCCAGCGTCAAAGGAAATCACAATTACCTTTCGCTCGATGATGGGGCCGGTGCCGGTAATCATTCCGGTGACGGATAAAACCAAGATGTTGCGTTACGCTCCCGATTCGATCAGGTTTAGTGACGCTAAGCCGAGTTCCCTGACACAGCTGAAGGTTGGCGACCAACTGCGGGCCCTGGGGGAACGAAGCGCGGACGGAACGCACTTTACGGCGGAGAAAGTGGTGACCGGTTCATTTCGCACGGTCGGTGGTGTCGTGACGGCAGTCGATGCGGCGACCGGGGAAGTCAAGATCAATGATCTGCAAACCAAGCAACCTCTGACCGTGGTCATCAAGCAAGACGCGGTACTGCGTCGCTTTCCGCAGGACATGGCAATGATGATGGCGATGGGAGGCGGTGGCGGTAGAGGTCCGGGAAGCCCCGGCGCCGCTGGGGCGCCAGGAGCCGCGGGGAATCCATCCACGCAACCGGGTGGGCGACCGCAGGGCGCCGGCCCGGGTAACGGGCCCCGTGCAGGAGGTGGCGGCATGAATATTCAAGCCCTGTTGGATCAGTTGCCAACAATATCTTTGGCTGACTTGAAGGTGGGCGACACGATTATCGTTTCCAGTACGACTGGCGCCGATCCTTCACGCTTGACGGCAATCACACTTGTGTCCGGCGCCGACACATTGCTCAATCTTCTCGCCGCCAGACAGCAGGCTGGACAGCCTGCCGGCGTCAGTCCAGGCGCAGGTGGGGGCGGCGGTGGCGGAATAGGATTCTTTGGAAGTATCGGGCCGTAATGAGTAGGAGCAGCGGAAGGATCAGGGATGAAGTAACGGTCATTCTTTTTCATTCGGAGTGATCTTTATCGCTGGCGCTTTCCCGCTTTTCAAATCAATTGCAGTTGCAGACGTAACTATCATCATGAAACTAATCTCAAATTCTTTGTTCAGAAGCCTGACCGTCCTGATAGCGCTGGCTCTCTTCACGTCGATAAGCTTCGCGCAACAAGGGCGAGGTAGTTTACGCGGGCTTGTGGTGGATGAATTTGGCGCGGCAATCGTCGGCGCCACCGTTACTTTGACGGATGCGTCGGACACAGCAAAGACCGCTACTACGAATAACGAAGGCGTGTACACGTTTACCGGGCTCGCTCCGGGGAAATACACCGTCTTAGCAGCGGCCACAGGCTTTGCTGTGTCGCCACCTGCGGAAGTGCAACTTGCGGCCGGCCAACGCCAGTCTTTGAATCTGACGCTGAAGGTAACGATTGAAGAGCAGAAGGTAACGGTTGCTGCCGAGCAGCCGGTAAGCACTGAGCCGACCAATAACGCAAATCAGCAAGTGCTGACGGGCAAGGACCTGGATGCACTACCGGATGACCCGGATGAGATGGCTGCAGCGCTACAAGCACTGGCAGGACCCTCGATGGGACCCAACGGCGGGCAGATTACTATCGACGGGTTTTCCGGAGGGCGAATGCCGCCGAAAGAATCCATTCGCGAAATTCGGATCAATCAGAATCCATTCGCTGCGGAAAATGATCGCCCTTCGGGCGGTATCAATATTCTGACGAAGCCGGGGACAGATAAACTCCGCGGCAACTTGTCTTTTAATTTTAACGACGAAAGTTTGAATTCGCGCAATCCCTTTTCCACTAACTCGCCCAAGCGCCCTCCGTATCAGTTGCGCCAGTACGGTGGAAACCTGAGTGGACCATTGATCAAGAACAAGGCCTCTTATTTCTTCGACTTTGAGCGCCGTGAAGCGGACGATAACGAGCTGGTCAAGGCCACGATTCTGGATTCCAACTTAAACATCGTGCAGTTCGGCCAGGGAATAGTTGTACCGAGGCGAGTTACGACCTTCAGCCCGCGGGTGGACTATGCGCTAAACGCCAGGAATACATTGATCGCGAGGTATAGCCTGAACCGTTCAAAAACACAGAACAGCGGCGTCATGGGTTTTTCATTGCCGGAGCGCGCTTTCAATCAGAGCTTCACGCAGCACACGCTGCAACTAACAGAAACGGCTGTGCTCGGTCCGACAATGATTAACGAGACGCGGTTCCAGTTTGTTCATCTGGGTGCCGAAAGTCTGGGAGACAACACCAAGCCCACAATCAACGTCAGCTCCGCATTTGTTGGGGGAGGTTCTCAAGTCGGGCACGTACTGAATAGCGACAATCGTTGGGAGCTGCAAAACTTTACTTCGTGGCAGAAGAAGCAGCATGCCATCAAGTTCGGTGGCCGAATACGTGGTGTGAATATCAAGGACATCAACCCGAACAATTTCGGCGGCACCTATTCTTTCAATGGCGGCTTTGGTCCCCAGCTTGATGCGAACAACAACCTGGTGCTCGTAAACGGGAACCCGGTACCGGTTTTGCTGACCAGCATCGAACGTTATCGCCGCACGCTCCTGTTTCAGCGTCAGGGCCTCACTGGTCCACAGATCCGCGCCCTCGGCGGCGGCGCTTCCCAGTTCAGCATCAATTCCGGTAATCCGGAGGCGAGCGTAAAGCAGATCGATATTGGCGTGTACGCGCAGGATGACTGGCGCCTGAAGCCTAACCTTACTGTTAGCTTCGGATTGCGTTATGAAAACCAGACAAACATCAGCAGTAAATTCAATTTTGCTCCTCGGCTGGCGGCGGCATGGTCGCCCGGCGCCGGCAACAGCGCCAAGCCGCCTAAGACGGTGGTGCGCAGCGGTGTTGGAGTTTTCTTCAGTCGCTTCGGTGAAGGCCAGACGCTTCAGGCTAATCGCTTCAACGGTGTCAACCAGCAACAGTTTCAGCTTTCGGAAACTCCCCTCTTCGTCAACGGCCTGTTCGTACCTCCAGTTCCTACGGTGCTGGATAATTTTCCCGCCTTGCCGCCAATAAGCGCACCTAGCGCTTCCGGTCGCGTAACTACCTGGCGGGTGTCACCAGACCTACAAGCTCCAATTCTGTACCTTGCGGGACTTCAGATCGAGCATCAGTTGCCTTATAAGACTACGATGTACCTGGGTGTGTTCTCAATTCACATTCAGCACGTAATTAGGGCCCGCGACATCAACGCTCCACTGCCCGGAACTATCGGTTCGATGCCTCCGGCGACGCCACAAGGCATTCGACCCGATCCGACCCGGGGGGACATTTACCAGTATGAATCCAGTGGCAGATTCAACCAGAACCAGTTCTTCGTCGGATTCAATAACCGGCTCAATAAGGTGATAGCACTCAACGGCAGCTATGTTTATAGCAGAACAACGAACGACACTGACGGCCAGGGATCCACATTGTTCCCGGCAAACTCTTACGATCTGACGGGAGAATTTGGTCGCGGCGCCACCGACGTGCGTCATCGCTTCAACTTAAGCGGAACGATCAATGTGCCTTGGGGCAAGTTCACGCTTAATCCGTTCATCATCGCTTCGTCTGGTACTCCTTTCAATATCTTTACCGGATTTGATTCGAATCTCGACCGCGTGCTTACGGAACGACCCAGCTTTGCTGCCGCCGATGCAAATTGCGCCAGCGCAAATATACGATGCACTGCGTTCGGGAGATTCAACATCGTTCCATTGCCGGGGGAGCAGATCATTCCGCGGAACTATGGTCAGGGTCCTGCATTCTTTTCCGCCAACCTGCGCGTAAGCCGAACCTGGAGCTTCGTCGATGTTCATAAGGCCGGAAACGCTGCGAGATCTCGCGCCGCTCAAGGTGGTAATCGTCAAGGTGGCGCGCGAACGGGCGGGGGAGAGGGCGCTGGCCGCACTCCAGTCGGCCCGAGCGGCGGTATGGGGGGCATGGGCGGCGGTGGTGGCCAGGGACGTGGCGGCGGTGGAGGTGGTATTCCCGGCTTAGGCCCGGGAGGCCTTGGCGGAGGTGGCGGCTCAGCGGAGAAGCGCTACAACCTGACGCTGTCGATTAACTTCCAGAACCTCTTGAACAATGTGAATCTGAGAACGCCAGAGGGTAACTTGTCTTCGCCATTCTTCGGCCAGTCTCTTGGCCTCGCTCCACTCGGGGGCTTCGGCGGTGGACCGGGTGGCGGACAGGGCGGTGGGGTCGGCCTCGGGAATCGACGCATCAGCGCCCAAGTTCGGTTCAATTTCTAAACTGGTTCCCGCGTATGTACATCGGAACGTGAATTAACGAAAGGCTAATAGCAATGGGAAAAGATCTTGGTACGCTGAGTATGGCGCTTTGCCTGATCGTCGGCGCCGCAATTGTTTCGTACTCTCAGGATTCAAAGGGCGCTCAGCCCGACAATGGAAAACCCGGTGCGACGATAGCAGCAGTAACGACCGTGACGATTACGGCCACCAGCCCGCCGCTGGACCTGGCCCGCGCGGCGCTGGCAGCCCAGGGAGGCGACAAATTCAAAAACCTGAAGAGCATGGTGCTGATTGGTAGCGTGGATCTCTATCCACCGAACTCGGCGCAATCGATTCCTGGCAAGTTCGCCATTGTTGTCGCCGGTGATCGTGTCCGAGTCGATATTTCGGCCCCTCCGGCAATTAGCTTCAAGCAGGTCTTCGATGGTCAACAGTCGTACAGCTCGATTCCGGGAGTTGAGATGCCGCCGGCAAGTAAGTTTGGGTTGGCCGTACTCGCCAAGTTCGAACAGCCAGGCCATAAGGTCACCGCACTACCAGACAAAAAGAAACAGCGTGGCTTTCGCATCGTCGATGCCGAAGGCAACACAACCGATTTTTATATCGATGCCGTGTCAGGCCGAGTTATGACCTACCTCAGTCCGTACAAAGGCTACACGTTCGGCGTGGAGAACAAGACAATGAAGGAGCTGGAGGGCGTGCTTATTGCCTATAGTTTCACCCAACGACTTGAAATGGCGCAGGGAGCTTTTTTCGCCGAATACAAGGTTAAGGACGTAAAGCTTAACCAGCCCATTGGGGATGATGTGTTCGTACTCCAGTAGTCGAATATCGCACTTCAGCGGCCTCGCCGGTCGAACAAGAGAGGTCGCCTTCATTGCAGGGCGGCCTCTTTGGTTTTGATTTCGTTTCGTCTGGGAGCATTTGATTGACACCTGTCTCCCCCCGCGTTATGGTGTTGTTCCGTGAATTACACGGGCGCAAATCCCGCCACAAAAGCAATCGCAGTCATCCCCGCACGGTACAAATCGACGCGTCTCAGCGGCAAGCCTTTGTTGCCGATTGTGGGCAAGCCTTTGGTTTTGTGGGTGGTGGAGCGCGCCCTGGCGGCACGCCACGTAGCTCGCGCCATCGTGGCGACCGATGACCGTCGAATCATCGAGGCGGTTACCAGCGCCGGGTTCGAAGCCATGATGACCAGGAGCGATCACGCGAGTGGCACGGACCGCGTTGCTGAAGTAGCCCAATGGCTTCCCGACGCAGAGATAATCGTCAACGTCCAGGGTGACGAGCCATTGATATCTCCGCAGACAATCGATCGCGCGATTGAAGCCTTAACGGAAACGGATACAGGCAAAGTGGAAATCGCAACTACCTGCGAACCGATCAGTGATCGAGCCAACATCACCAACCCCGCAGTAGTAAAAGTTGTCACTGATAAAAATGGGCGCGCTCTATATTTTTCGCGTGCGCCTATTCCTTATCCGCACGAAGCCGTGCGAAGGCATGGAACCCTGGAAGCGGCTTTGGAGAACGAGGAGGGGCTGCTTTCCTGTTTTCGGAAACACACAGGGCTGTATGTTTATCGCCGAGATTTTCTGCTGGAATATGCTTCCTGGCCTCAGTCCGCGCTGGAGCGTGCGGAAGGGCTCGAACAATTGCGCGCTCTTGAGCATGGCGCAGCGATCAAGGTTGTCGAAGCAGCTTCCGGCTCGATAGGCGTAGACACGATGGAGGATCTTGAGCGCGTGCGCGCAATCATGGAGTCGGAAGTGACGATGACGGCACGATGATAAGTTTGTTGTTCGGCAACACGAGCGATTGGATTGGATTGGGAATTATTGTGGCGCTGGTGTTGATTGGGGTGTTTGCCGTAGCGATGTTGAGCAGGCCTTATGACGTCACAGTTGAAGAGTTTGAGAAGAGGGCGAAAGAGGCCCCGAGCTTGCTGAGCGCCGGAGTGGTTGGATTGCAGAAGATTCTGGAGCCCGGGGTTGCCAAGGCAGTCGCAGCACAGGAAGAGTTGAGACAAGGACGATTCGATGGTGAACAGGGCGCGGGCGAACCTCCTGAACCAGGCGTGAACAAGGAACCAGACGGCAGGCGGCAGTAGGCAGGAAACAGTGGGTAATAAAGTGTTACGAACCTAATTGAAGGAGACAGCGATGCCTAAATACATTTTTGTTACCGGCGGTGTGGTTTCCAGTTTGGGGAAGGGCCTGGCGGCTTCTTCTATCGGCTGCCTTCTGGAAGCGCGCGGCCTGCGCGTCGCACTGATCAAGCTCGACCCCTACATCAACGTCGATCCCGGTACGATGTCACCTTTTCAGCACGGCGAAGTCTTCGTCACCGACGATGGCGCGGAGACCGATCTCGATCTGGGCCATTACGAACGTTTCACTCACGCGCATCTCTCGCAGGCGAACAACTGGACCACCGGACGAATCTACCTTTCAGTTATTGAAAAGGAACGTCGCGGTGATTACCTGGGCAAGACTATTCAAGTAATTCCCCACGTCACAAATGAGATCAAGGAAGCTGTGCGCGGCGTCGCCGATAATCATGACGTTGATGTCGTGATCGTCGAGATTGGCGGCACCGTGGGCGACATTGAATCTCTGCCTTTTCTGGAAGCCATTCGGCAAATGGGTAATGAAGAAGGGACCGGCAATACGCTGTACGTTCACGTGACACTGGTGCCTTTCATTGCGGCCGCGGGGGAACTAAAGACGAAGCCGACGCAGCATTCGGTGCGCGAGCTTCGCGAGATAGGAATTGCTCCGGACATTTTGCTCTGTCGTTCCGACCGCCCGCTGTCGCAGGACCTGCGATCCAAAATCGCTTTGTTTTGTAACGTCAAAGATTCGGCAGTGATAACGGCCCAGGACGTGGATACGATCTACGAAGTACCGCTGGCTTTCCACGATCAGGGCCTGGATGAATTGATCGTTTCAGCGCTGCAGCTCGGGGAGCAGGCCGCAGCTACGGACCTTTCTCAATGGCGCAGACTGGTGGCCACAGTTCGCGAACCGTCCGCCGGCGAAACTTCGATTGCCATCGTCGGCAAGTACGTTGAGCTCGAAGATTCGTACAAGTCGCTTCGTGAGGCGCTAACGCATGGCGGGGTGGGCAACAATCTGCGCGTCAACGTCAAGTGGATTGAATCCGAAGAATTGATGGAAGACGATTACGAATCGCGGCTGCGCGACTTTGACGCCATTCTCGTTCCGGGGGGCTTTGGCAAGCGTGGCGTCGAGGGAATGATTCGGGCGATATCGTATGCCAGAAAAACCAGCACTCCTTATTTTGGTATTTGCCTGGGTATGCAGACGGCTTGCGTCGAGTATGCCAGGAATGTCTGCGGTCACAAGGACGCCGATTCGACTGAGTTCGATTTGAACACGCCACATCCGGTTATTTTCAAGCTGCGCGATCTGGTTGACGTTGAGGAGTTGGGCGGCACTATGCGTCTTGGCGCGTGGCCCTGTCTGCTGGCGGAAGGATCGCTGGCGCGCGAAGTCTACGCGGGCGCCGCGGAAATCAGTGAACGTCACCGGCACCGTTATGAATTCAATCCCGAGTTTCGGCCATCTCTCGAGCGTGACGGCCTGATCTTTAGCGGCATTTCGCCTGACGGAAAATTCGTGGAGATCATTGAACTTTCGCGCGAATTGCATCCCTGGTTCTTAGCTTGCCAGTTTCATCCTGAATACAAATCAAGGCCGCTCGATCCCCACCCGCTTTTTGCCTCATTCGTACGCGCCGCTTTCGAAAACCGTTTGCGCAACGAGACCACAGTCGAAAAGATCAAAGAGACTGAATTTCCCGCCCATGAACGGGCGGCCATCGCCAGCGAAAACTAGAGGCGTTTGCAATTCGCTCTTGGCAGACTCGCCGAGGCGTGCGGGAATCTGCGGTCGGTAGCGGAGATAGTGATTAAAATGTAATCACGTCTTGCCCTGGCATTGCATTACAAAGCTACCCGTCTCGTGGCTGGATTCGAATTCATTTGGAGTGAGAATCTTAATCGCCTGCCAACCTTCGAAGCTGTTTAGTCCCTGGCCACCCAGCGTCCAGGTGGTTATGACGTACTGCGTTCCAGCTCCTTTGAAGTCCAGTATGACCGTCGGCCCCGTAGCGCCGTCGCTGCGCGTGAACTGGTATTGCACCTGGCCGGGCCCGTTGGCTGTGATGTAGCCTCCGAACTTGATTGTTACCGGACAAGGTCCTGAGACTTTAGCATCATCCGCCTTAAGGCCAGCGTCGGTAACCATCAAGTTGGTTGCCTGCTTTTCCCCTTCGCCGGTCTTGAGCGGTTCCACCGGCTTTTCGGAACCCTGACATTGCATTACAAAACTCCCCGCCTCGTGGCTGGATTCGAATTCATTCGGGGCGAGAATCTTGATCGCCTGCCAACCTTCGAAGCTGTTTAGTCCCTGGCCACCGAGCATCCAGGTGGTGTTGATGTATTGAGGCCCAGCCGCCTTGAAGTTAACTGTAAACGTCGGGCCGGTAGCCCCATCGCTGCGCGTGAAAGTGTACTGCACCTGGCCGGGCCCGTTGGCAGTGATGTAGCCTCCGAACTTGACGGTTACCGGACAAGGCCCTGAGACTTTGGGATTATCAGCCTTAAGAACAGCGTCGCTAACCATGAAGTTCGCCGTCGGCTTTTCTCCTTCGCCAGGCCCCTTAGTTTGCTCCGGTTTCTTATTCTCGTCCGGTTTCCGGGCTTCGTTTTTCTTGCCGCCGGCAGTACCGGGCAGGGTATGCGCCGTGACTGCATAATCTCCAAGTTGGTTTGTGAACACGCTGATCACATCCACGCTTGGCAAAAACGTCGCGCCTAACGATTCCCAACGCTGCGTCTCCGGATTGAAGCGACGGATTTCGAAGCTCCTGGGATCAAAACCATCACTGGCGCGCGCACCGCGGAGGTTCGAGAGTTGAAAACGGATGACGCCTTGTTGCCGCATCTTTTTGCCGCTGGAAGCTGAGACACCGAACGGGCCACTCACGATCATGTCACCATCGTTCAGCGGCGGCAGCGGAGCGCTGGAAGGGCCCACAGCAACCAGGGCAGTCGCGGGCAGAGCGCCATTGGGAACGGTAATGTTCAGTTGCCCATTGGCTGAGAAGATGTCCGTCTCGGAGTTCGCATTAAGTGGTGACAAAACCAAACTGAATAGCCGCTTAGCGGTCTGACCGCTTTCTGCGGTCGCGATCACCTGGACGTTCCCGTAAGCACCGACGGGCAGTCTTAATCCCGTGCTGCTATAGCTCTGGGTGGCGGCATCGAAAGTCATCGGCGCCTTGAGCGCAGTCGTGCTGCCCGTCTGCGTGACTTCAACCTGGGGTGCAAACTTGAGCGGTGAGTCCGTCCGCACGTGAATGTTCAATTGTCCGCCAGTACCAGCCGGTTCGACGCTGACGAACATGGAAAACGGTTCGGATGAAACTGACATCTGCACGTGGGCCTTTTGCGGCAAGAAGAAGGTTGATGCGTCCGTTATCGTTGCGCTTGCCGGAACGAATCTGACGCGATCATCGCGAAACATTTCCAGGCGTGCGGACTCGCTACAGTCTGATGCTTGTACGACGTACTCGCCGCCAGCGGCAGTGATGCGATCGCCGACGTGAACCCCCGTGATGGGAATCATGCCTTCGCCAAAACTGACCCGCCCACCGCCGGATTCGTAACCGCCGGTTGTTCCTTCCAGAATGTTCTGGCCATATGACGTGTGCAGCCACACGCCCTGGCCATCCATGGGTGCGCCGGTATCCCGGTTAGCAACAGTTACCGTAAAGGGCTGGCACAACGTGGTGCGTCGCGCTAGCGGATGCGGATCGTAGCCACGCGTGCGATTTTCAACATTGACCACCGGCGTCCACGCCTCCGGCATGTTTGGCAAGCCGCCGACGATGGCTCCGCGCGTGTCCGGAGTTTGAATGTTCCAACGCGGAAAGGACATCGTGTCGCGATACTCGCTTACCAGGTGCGACCAGCAACTCTCGTCACCCTGTCGCGTGCCACGGCGGTGAGGATTCTCGGCGCGATTTGAGCAAAGCTTCCCGGCGTCGAACTGATAGAACATCATGCACGATGATTTAGGCTGACCCCCGCGATATTCGCTGGTCATACTGTTGTGATTCATCGTGCAGAAGACGGTGTTGTCGTTATCGGCGTACTCATCGCCCAGGTCAAAACCGTAGTGGCCGAATTCGTGCGCGAAAGTTCCGAAATACGACCAGGAATCCGTTGTGGTGCCCGGTGGCCGGCGCAGGTTCATCCATGTTCCGAGGCCGCCATGGCGAAAACCGCCCCGCCGTAGATTAACGTTTGGCCGCACGTCCAGGTCGGCGAAGATGCGAATGTCGGCGTCATCCCAGTATGCCGCGTCATCTACCAGGTCAGCCCGCTCGACGAAGAACTGACCATCCGTTGCATCGTAAAGAAACTGCGACATTTGTCCGAGTTGACTTCTGAAAAGATTTAACTCGGTCTGGGACGCATCCCATTCAAGCGCTGCAAGGATATGCACTCCGATGAGCGTGTTACTGCGGTTCAAGCGCAACTCCTGGTTGATGGCGGGATTGCTGACGACAAAAGGCGACAGCGTGCCGTCATTGTTGACCGTCATAGTGGTCAGATAGACGCGGTAGTTCCAATTCTGCGTGCCACCCTGCCGGTGGTTGTTGCGGTAGGTCGAGCTTTCAAAAATCTGTTTTCGAGCAATGATCTGATCGCCGTTAGCCAGTGGCAGCAATCGCACGAGTCCAGCGTCGTCCGTTACACCAACGCGCCGGCCGTTGACATAAACGTCCGCGCCGGATTGGGAGACATCGCCCTGATCCGCGACGTGAATGCGTGTCTCGCGAACAGTGGTGTCGGTTCGCCCGCACGTGCCCCGTGTCAGGGTCACTATGAACGCGCCCGTGTTGTCTTCCGGTTGATTGTCATTGACCGTTAGCCAGATATGGCCCGGCGCGCGGAAACAGATGTTTCGATCTGTTGCGTAAAAGTAATCTTCGCGCAGCTCGTCTTGCGAGTTGGTTCGGCTCGAGGTCAACCGAATCACCAGTCCATATACAGGGCCCCCCGCCGGAAAGCTGAGTTCGGAACGGAAGGCGGTCGTACCTTCCGGTCCGAATATGCCGGGCGCCCCAACATTTACCGTTCCGGTAGCCGAAACCTGGATCTGCGTACCATTGTCGACATCGATTCCGGTGTCCACCCAGTGTCTGCCAGAATTTCCAGGGACGCGGGTTTGAGCGCCGGCGGCCACTGCACATGCAATAACAAGAGACAAGACGGTCAAGCACTGCCAGAATCGCCGTCTAAGGAAAAAGGACGAGGTTAGATTCTTTGCAGCCGGGTGAGGCATGGCTTTGTCCTCCTGAATTTGATGAGATCGTGCCGTCCTTATATCTGCGTCGCGGGCCGAAGTCAATGCGGGCGAAGTCTTGAAACTCTTTCTGTCCCCCACTCGCTCGCTAACGCTCGCCGTTCTGTTTAGGTGATAATACCCGGGCTCTCCAGAACTCAGACTACTTATGCTTCATTGCCCTCAATGCGGACGGCAGTACGCGCAAAGCGAGCGGGTTTGCCCGCTGGATCAAACGCCGCTGCAAGCCGATGCAACCATCGCGGTTGAAGCACCAATCGATCCGATGATTGGCCGCACGTTTGATAACAAGTACCGGCTGGACGAGAAGCTTGGCGTCGGTGGTATGGGCACGGTATATCGCGCGACCCATCTTTTGATAGATCGTCCGGTGGCTATTAAGGTGCTGAATTCGCGCTTCGTCGAAGACGAAGCGGCGCAAATCCGATTTCGCCGCGAAGCGCGCGCTGCCGGCCGGTTGCAGCACGCAAACGCAGTTACCGTAACTGACTTTGGCACGACGGCTGACGGCCACGTCTACATCGTGATGGAGTTGCTTGAAGGTCGCACTCTGCGGGACGTGCTGGCCCACGATGCTCCACTCGACACCGCTCGTGCCGTTTCCCTGATGTTGCAAATCTCGGCTGCTGTCGGGGCCGCCCACGAAGCAGGGATCATCCATCGCGATCTAAAACCCGCGAATATTTTCGTGGTGCAGCGCCCCAACGCGCCCGCTTCCGTTAAGGTTCTGGATTTTGGGATTGCCAAGCTCGCCGCTGAAGCGCTTGAAGAGGACGATCATATGACGTTGACCCAGGTGGGGGTCATGATTGGCACGCCGCGTTACATGTCGCCCGAACAATGTGATGGGGTTCAGTTAACGCCTGCATCCGACGTTTATAGTCTCGGAATCATCCTTTATGAAATGCTGACCGGGATAACTCCTTTTATTGGCTCAACTCCTCTGGCCGTAGCAATGAAGCATTCTTCCTCGCCGCCGCGACCGCCCAGCGAGATCGTGGCTACGGTTCCACCCGCGATCGAAGGCGTGGTGCTGCACGCATTGGAAAAGAATCCGAGTCATCGGCCGGCAAACGCCGACGAGTTTCATCGCGAGCTGTTTAATACCGCTGAGCGTCTGGGACTGGAACACTCGGGGATTTTGAGTGCGCCCAGCCTGGAGACGCTTCGCAATGCCGGAACAGAGAGTCCTTCCGGACGGCTGTTAGTAGATCTCGAACGGCTGCGTCAAAACCGCGCCAGCGCGACTGCTGCGGGCGCGACTGCTGCCAGCGATACAACCGTGCTGAACAACACCTTTCGAAATGCTGAATCAGCCCCTCTGGTCCAGACCAAATCTTCAGCGACGTCTCCAACGTCAGGTGATCCGAAGAGTCATGAGTTTCCCCGGGTTACTGTTCCGATGAACGGGCAATCGGCGAGAAGGTCGGGAACAGGGAAGCGGCCGGTATTGATTGGTGCTGTGTTGGTGGTGCTTCTGGCTGTGGGCCTTGCCATAGTGGCCAGCCGCGGCGGATGGATGTCGTCCGGAGTCAACAATACCAATGCCACAGCGGCCACAACGCCGGCGCCACAAGCATCGCCTTCGCCCTCGCCTTCTCCGGCAGGTAGTTCGGACAAGACTGCGCGCAATCCTAAGAAGGAACCCACTCCAAAGAAGGAAAAGCAATCAAAGTTAGGGGCGGCGTTCAGCAAGGTCAAAAAAATTCTTAAGAAACCGTTTTAGATCGAAAGCGGCTTTTGTAGTTGAGATGGACCATTCACTGAAGACAAAGCCTTTCAAAGTTGGCAATGCAACCTTCGGCGATGGGCGCCTGACCGTAATAGCCGGTCCGTGCGTCATTGAATCCGAGGAGCACGCGTTGATGATGGCGCGGGAATGCGCCTCCCGAGCGCAGGATGCCGGGCTCGATTTTGTTTTCAAGTCGTCTTTCGATAAAGCGAATCGTTCTTCGGTCAAAAGTTTTCGTGGCCTGGGGATGGAAGCGGGACTTGAAGTATTACGGCGCGTCAAAGCTGATGTGAACGTCCCAGTGCTTACCGATGTCCACGACGTTTCGCAGATCGAAGCTGTTGCCGAAGTAGCGGATGTGATCCAGATTCCGGCTTTTCTTTCGCGGCAGACGGACCTCATCGTCACAGCGTCGCGTTCGGGCCGGGCCGTGAATGTAAAAAAGGGTCAATTCCTGGCGCCGCAGGATGCGCGGAACATTGTCGAGAAAGCCCAGAACGCCGGTTGCGAGAAGCTTCTCTTGACTGAACGCGGCGTTAGTTTCGGCTACAACAACCTTGTTGTGGACATGCGTTCGTTTCCCATCATGCGCGAATTTGGAGTCCCTATAGTCTACGATGTGACCCATTCGCTTCAGCTTCCCGGAGGCCTGGGGCATGCAAGCGGGGGTTTGTCACAGTACATCGAACCGCTCGCGCGCGCAGGCGTGGCTTGCGGAGTCGATGCGGTGTTTGTGGAGGTGCACGATCATCCCGAACAAGCGCCGTCAGATGGGCCAAACATGCTGCCGCTTGAGCGTATGGGCCCTTTACTAAAAATGCTTCGCGACATTCACGCGCTCGTTGATCACAACCGGAATCGTAAACTGTGAACCGTTAACCGTTAACCTACAGAGCCGCTGCAGCTCACGGTTCGCGGTTTACTGTTGACACACTCTTTGTATCATGAGAATCCTTCAACGCACTCTTCTTTGCAGCTTCTTGCTGGTTCTTTTTTTCCCGGCGGCGCCGGCGCAGGATGACTTGCGGGCCGCATGGCAGGTCACGAACTTCGACATTGCCGTTAGCGGACTGGGCAATGATCGTTTTCTTAACGCGCGTGCCACCTTAACTCTGCGGAACATAGGCCACGGCTCAGGCTCGACCGTCAGCCTCCGCATAAGTCCCAAAGCTGAGATCAAGACCGCTTCAGTCAATGGAGCGAACGCGAGCTTTCGCATTGCTCCCGAGCGAAATCTCTCGCGGCCCACGGTTACGCTGCCATCGCCGGTGGCGCCGGATGGAAGCGTGACCATCACGCTGGATTATCGTTTGCCGGTCGAAGAGAATGCGGGACTCGCCGCGATTTCGCCCGCTGGATCGCAGTTTCTACCTCTCGCTTTCTGGTATCCGTCGCCCAATACTTTATTTGCCGTTCGCGGCGCTGACTACGCTCCGTCTCGTTTGACGGTCAACGGCGAAAACGTCGTTTCATCCGGGGTGGAAAAGTCTCCGGGCATATTTGAGCAGACGCTAAACGGACAACCATTTTTCCTGACTGGAAACTGGGAGACCATTGCGGGAACTGCGGAGGCGCGCGGAGTTAATGCACTGATCGCGAAAGGCGCAAGCGCGGACGAGCGCAGGCAAGCGCTGGCTTTGATATCGCTGGCCGCCAACGCGCGCTCGTTTTATGCCCAACTTCTGGGTGCGGCGCCAGACACTCCGGTGCGGCTGGTCGGCGCCGCGCGCGGGGCGGGATTCAATGATGCCGGCACCATGCTGTTGGATGTGGGCGCCTTCCGCCGCAGCAAGATCGATTCAGCTACAGCATTGTTCGTCTCTGAATCAGTTGCGAGATTGTGGATTGGCGTAGCCACACCTGTGCGGGGCGAAGGCAGTGGTGTTCTGCGCGAGGGCCTGACACGTTTTCTGGCGACTTCGTTTCTGGAAAAGCAGTTCGGGATCCAGGCAGCAGAAGCAGAGCGAGCGCGGCAACGATTGGCTTATGCAGCCGTTGCCAAACGAGACGCTCCGCTTTCGCGCACCACGCCGCTTGACGACACGTACTTCAGCTCCGTTGCTAACAAAGGCGCCATGGTCTTCAGACTTGGGGAGCATCTGCTGGGCCGCGACACTTTCCAGGGAGTGATACGGGCTCTCCTGCAAAGCGCGAAAAGCGATCCGAATGGGCTAACGCTGGCGGCGACACGCGCAGCCCTGGCAGAACGTGGCGGGGCCACTCTAAAAAACATTCTCGATCAGGAGTTGGATCAGCCCACCGATCTCGATTTGATGATTGGGATTCCGCAACTGCGTGGCGGCGATTGGGTCGTAGCCCTGCGCAACCTTGGTTCAGTTGACGCAGTTGTGCCCATTGCGGCCACCACGGATCGAGGTGAGCGGTTGACGACAGAGATGACAATTCCGTCCCGCAGTTTTGCTGAAGCTGTTTTCAAGACTGCTTCCCGGGTCGTACGAGCTGAAGTGGATCCGGAAAAGCTTTATCCGCAACTGGATTTCGCGAATGACATTGCTCCTCGCGCGAACCTGAGTGAGAACCCCCTGGCTGATGCCTCCCGTCTGTTCGATGCTCAGCAGTACGCACGCGCCGAAGCAGCCGCGCAAGAGATGCTGGGCTCCTCGGCGCGCATGCAGGAAGCACGAATACTTCTGGCTCGCGCGCAGTTGGCACAAAATAAGATCAACGACGCCGAGAAAGAGTTCCGCCTGGCGCTGGAAGATCCTCTGCCAACGCCCGCCACTCTTGCGTGGGCCAACATTGGGCTGGGCGAAATAAGCATGCGGCGAGGGCAAGCAGTCGATGCTGCACAGCGCTTCAACGAGGCTGTGCGCGCGGACGCCGTTTACGGATCAACGCTGGCCGCGCGCGAAGGGCGAATTCGCGCCGAAGCAGCCGCAAAGACGGCGTCGCCGGTGGATGAATCCGCGCGGGCATTCATTGCGCAGGTCGACCAGGCAATCAAGAGCGGCAAGAAAGCAGAAATAGATGCGTTAACCGTACCGGGTGAGCTGGTGAAGTTTACCCGGGGCGTCGTAGGGACCCAGCCGGAGATATGGCAGACCACGGTGCTGCGCACGGAACAACTGGACGCAAATCGCCTGGCCGCTGATGTGACTATCAATGCCCGCGAACTGGGAAAAGATCGTGCTGGGACGGCGGTGTTAATTCTGGTCCGAGTGGCAGGAAGTTGGAAACTAGGCGGTATCGAGTTCTTCGAGGTCAGGTAGGACAGACATTCCTGTCTGTCATGGAGTCCCAAGTCATTTGATTAGACAGGCAGGAATGCCTGTCCTACTACGATGGAAGATTTTGCTGCAATCGAACGACGCGCCGCGCGAATCAAGCTTCTTTTGATGGATTGCGACGGCGTGTTGACGGATGGCCGGCTGATGCTGCTGGAGAATGGCGATGAACAGAAGACCTTCAACGTGCGCGACGGCCACGGCATAGTGTTGCTGCATCGGGCCGGCCTGAAGACGGGAATCATTTCCGGCAGGACCTCGACTGCCACGGTGCGGCGGGCGCGGGATCTGGGAATCAGCCTGGTGATCCAGAATTCACTGGATAAGATCAAGGACTTCGAAGAGTTGCTGACATCAGAACAAACTTCTGAGTCGGAAGTTGCCTTTGTGGGTGATGACGTCACGGACATACCGCTGATGCAGCGAGCAGAATTGGCAGTGGCGGTGGCGGATGCGGCGCATGAAACTCTTGACGCCGCGCATTATGTGACGGCGGCCCGGGGCGGCCACGGTGCGGTACGCGAAGTGGCCGAGCTAATCCTCAAAGCTCAGGGACGTTGGGCGGAACTCATGACCCGGTACATTAAGGGATGAAGGAATACATTAATCAGTTCGTTTTGCGCTCAAGCCCATCTACAGCCAGCACGGCGCCTCACACGAGCCCGATGCAAAACAACTTGTAAACTTTCTTAATTCCTGGAACCAAGAAAAATTGACTTCCTAGATACGGAAGAATATAAGCGTCTTGTTTGAGAGGCTCCTCTGCCGTCATCAAGCGATGTCCTAAGCAATCAGCCTTAAACCCATAAATCCATCGGGAGAATCTGCCGACGTAATTACTTAGGCCAAAGCATTTTTATGTCTAAACATTCATTAAGGCTAATTGATCCCACCGAAGGGGGCTCGAGAGAATTGCTTTTGGTGAAGCTCTTGCAGCCTTAGGTTGGGTTGACACAGTCTCTTGAGAGAGGGATGGAAGTTTGATGAAGATAAGAATCATCGTGTTGGGCGGGCTTATTTTGATGGCAGGAGCTGTCATCGCTGGGGTAAAGATCGCGCGTCTGACTTCATACCAGCTTCAATCGGACAAATTAGTGCCAAGGGAGAAAAGACTCCGTTGGTATGTGGACCAAACAAAGGCTAGAGGCGAGCGTGAGGTTATCCTCAACGCGCCCTTTGTTGATTACGGAGGCAGTTCGATGTCCACACATGTTGATGACGCTTTGTCCCACTTTAGCGCTGTATTGGCTCAGCCGATTAAGAGTCAGGTAATCGCAGAAGATTCCGGAGATATTCTTACGTGGTACAAATTCAAGATAGTGGATATGTTATCTGAAAAAAACGTACCGGCGTGTCCGGAGTGTTCAGTTCCAGTTCCCCCACAAGAACTCCTTCCAATTCAAAGTAACGAGTTCGTCATGGCTAAGTTCGGAGGGACCGTGACGATTGATGGTGTAGAAGTAATAATGATTGACCCTACTTTCCCTCAACTTGACTTGGGTAAAAACTATCTTCTGTTTATCTCCAAAGACTCTTCGGGCGTTGCGACCATAGGGATAGGCCCGAATGGCGTGTTTACCGTTGATGATAAGGGAACCGTGCTTCCATTCAATAAGAGCCCTCATCCCGTCAAAGACGATATGGATAAGCAATTCGGTAAGGCACTTGGCAAGTTCAAAGAACATGCCCGGCATTTTTCCGATAAGTTGTAATCCATGCCATGGGTCTGGATCCGCAAGACGTCGAGCAAAAGAATTCGCTTTTCCTTAGAAAAGACAGTCATGAAGCAGCGGCACATTTTCTAAAAGCCTTTCAATTGAAAAGCCAAAGCGAGTAGAGGGCGGACCTGAGGATCCGCCCTCTTTTTCTTTCCATCTGCAACCTTGCTCGCGACGACAGCATCCGTTAGTATTACGAAACTCGGCTTTGGCCGTGCAAGCTAAATCCTTGACGCGGCGGCGGTTTAATTTTGGCATTCTAAAAGAGGTTTTCGTGAAGAATAGATTCTCTTCGGCGCTTCTGGCGCTCATCCTCGTCGCTTTCTCCCTTCCAGCTTTCGTAATTGCCCAGCAAAAGCGCGATCCAGGCCCGGGACAAACCGGCAGCACGTCTACTGCCGGTAAGACGACGGCGCCCGTGCCGGCCTCGCCGGGCCGCCGGATCACGCGCCCGCGCTCAACCACCGACCCTACCGCGACCGTCGAGCAGGATTTCAGCGAAGCTCTTACCGTAATTCAGGAGAATTACATCGACGGGAAGAAACTGGATTACAACAACGTTTTCAAGTCGTCAATCATTGGCATGCTGCGATCGCTCGATCCCCATTCGAACTACTACGACAAGGAAGAGTTCGATGAGATGAAAACCGATCAGCGTTCTGAGTATTACGGCATTGGCGCATCCATTCAGAACTACACCGTGGGCGACCAGACTGACACCTACGTTGCGGCGACTTTCGAGAATTCACCCGCCGCGCGCGCCGGGCTGCGCTTTGGTGACCGCATCGATGAAGTCGATGGCATTAGGATGCGCGGCAAAGGTTCGCTCGAAGTCCGCGACAAGATACGCGGGCCCCGCGGAACAGTGGTGAAGGTAACGGTGGCGCGGGCCGGCAACGGAAAGAGCGAGACCGTCGAGATAACGCGCGACGCAGTGCCGCAGCCTTCGGTTCCCGACGCGTACATGATTCGGCCCGGGGTGGGTTATATCGACATGACCCACGGCTTTAATTACACCACCGCGGACGAGCTGCAGGCTAAGCTGGACGAGCTTCATTCGAAGGGCATGACATCCCTGGTGCTCGACCTGCGAAATAACCCTGGCGGGTTCCTGGAGCAGGCAATCCATGTGGCCGAGACGTTCCTGCCGAGTGGCAAATTGATTCTGACCCAAAAGGGCCGCAATGGACTCGGGGACCATATTTATAAGTCTGGAAACAATGATCCAGATCAAACTCCCTTGGTAATCCTGGTGAACGAAAACACTGCTTCGGCGTCGGAGATTGTTGCCGGCGCTATGCAGGATCATGACCGCGCTCTGATTGTTGGCGAAACGAGTTTTGGCAAGGGACTGGTTCAAAGCATTATTCCGCTGGAATACGGAGCCGGGTTGACGCTTACTTCTGCGAAATACTTCACTCCATCAGGACGCTTGATTCAGCGCGACTACTCAAATGGCGGTTTCTACGATTATTACACGCGCGGCGGTACCATTCGCCTGGATCAGAAAGAGCAACAGGTGAAGCCAACGGGTCCGGAAAGCCGCACAGATACCGGCAGACCGGTTTATGGCGGCGGTGGCATTACGCCGGATGAGCCGGTAAAGCAGACCACTCTGACTCTGGTGCAAAACCGTTTGCGTCATCCAATATTTTTCTTCACCCGCGAGGTCGCAAATGGTCGCGTGCCTGGCTTTGACAAATACCGGGTGGACGCGCCAATTGAGTTTGGTCATAACCTGCAGCCGAGCGATTTCCCGGTAACCGAAGCCCTCTTCAAAGCATTTAAGGACTTCGTTGCCAGGGAACCATCGTGGAAGGGTCTCGTTCCCCAACTTGATCGTAATCGATCGTTCATCGAAACCCAGCTAAGGTGGGACATTGTGACCGTGGCCTACGGCAGTGTTACCGCTTTGCAGGTTTTGGTGAAGGATGACCCGCAAGTAGCGAAAGCAGTGGAAGTGGTTCCTCGCGCTCGCGAGCTTGCGATGAGCGCCAGCCGGGCGCGGACGCAGCCATAGGGCGGCGTTTTGGCAATGAATTAAAAAGGCCGCTTCCTGAGTGGAAGTGGCCTTTTCATTTGTAGGCGCAAGTTAAGCCATGAGGCGGCGACAAACCAACAGTTTGCCTTACCTGGGCTTTTTGGGCTCCGTCTTCAAGCGGTCAAAATTCAGCTCAGTCGAGGGCGTAATATCCGCTTTCAGCACCTCCTGCATTTGCTTCAATGCGTACTCGTTTTCTTCGGAGGCAATCGAAACTACGCAATCCGCCGGCACCACCAGGTTAAAATCCCGCATGTAAGCGTCATTGGCCGTAAACAGCACGCAGTTATTTCCCGCAATCCCGGTAAGCATCAGGGTCTTCACCTGCAAATACTCGAGCAAAATATCCAGCGTCGTTGAAAAGAAGCCCGAGTGCTTGGGCTTCAGCACAAAGTAATCATCCTTGTTGGGCCGCAGGAGTTCGGCCACCGGCTTACCGTGACAGTCAGGCCGCAAACAGTGCTCGAGTGTGTGCTTGAAATCGGATCGCCATTTGCCGAAATTGTCATTTACGTAGATCGTGGGAATCCCACGCCGGCGGGCCGCTGCTTTTAGAGCCACAATCCTTTGAGCCATCGGCAGCGCATGCTTCAAGAGTTGTTCGCCTCCTTCGAAGTTCATGTCATTGATCACATCGATTAGCAGTAGAGCGATGTCTGACTTGTCCGGCGCACTTCCGTGCAGGTCTTCGTTTGTTGCAGGCATACGTCTGACCTCTTACCCCTCGGTTAGTATCGGTTTGAAAAATTGTAACACAGCAGGGATGTTGCAGTGATAAAACAGAGTCTTGCCTCTAAAACCAAAGACGTGATAAAGTTTGCCGCACCCGGAATAGGATTGTCGAAAGGAGTTTACCCATGCCGCACAAGAATCTGGTGAACACGAGCGAGTTGGGTCGAGCGGTTAAGCGCCGTCGCGAAGAACAGGGATTGAGCCTGCGAGATGTTGCGGATCAGACCGGCGTTTCCGCATCGACCCTTTCACGCATTGAAAACGGCACGGGCAAACCCGATGCGGAAAATATCGCGCGGCTGACAGCGTGGCTTGACGTTCCGCTTGATCGCATCATGGCTGCCCGGCAGCATAACGATGATGGGACAGAAGCAGTGGTTTATTTCCCTCATGAATCAACTCCGGAAATCGTCGAGGCGCATCTGCGGGCCGATCGGAACCTTACTCCGGAAACGGCCAAAGCGCTCTCGGAGTTGTTCCGCGTAGCCTATACGCAGTTCAGCCGTACTGCTGAAAAACCCTCGCGCAAGCGCCGCTGATCCTGCAGTCAGCGAATAACATCTATAATGAATCAATGAATGGCTTGCTTCTGCCTCCGACGCAGAAAAGACGCCAGTTTGAGTTGCGGGCGCTGGCCCTCAGGGATTTCGCCGGAGTGGGCGAGAATGAAGCTCTGGATCCATTTGCCCTGGCGCAGTTCGCAAAACTACTGGTGGTTGATTTCCAGCAAATAGACGGCCTCACGAAAGAAACACGGGATCATTTACTGGGCGAAGCCGCCAACAACTGGTCGGGCGGGGTGTGCGCTAATCCACTCCCCAACGGTTGGCGCATTGTGATTCTGAATCCTACGCACGGACGCCGCCGTAACCGCGCCACCTTGATGGAAGAGGTTTGCCACGTCTTTCTTGGGCACAAAGCAAACCGTCTCGCTGTGGTTGCGCGCGACAAGCGGGGCCGCACCATTGCGCGCGAATATAACCAGGCAGACGAAGAAGCCGCCTATGCCGTCGGAGCGGCAGCGCTGGTTCCTTACACCGCGCTACGACGCCTTATGCTCAGCGGCAAGAGCTCCCAGGAGATCGCGCGGCATTTCGAGGTAAGCCGGGAATTGGTTGAGTACCGGCTAAAAGTCACGCGTCTGTGGGCCAGCTATAAGAAGTTCGCGAGTTGAGTCAATCCTCAGAAGCGCCAAATGAAAGCCAGTTTCCGTGTGAAAGAGCTTTGGTCGTTTGGTCTGTCCTAATTTCATTTCTTTGTTCCTATGCCCCCCACTCTGGAAGGGGTTAGGGGAGGGCCTGCGGCGAATCAATCAAACGATTCGTTAACGCGCGGCCTCGATGGCGGCGCGCCTCCCCAACCCTCCCAGAGGGAGGAGTAAGGTGAGACCAGCAAACGCAAATTAAACACTACGGGTGGTTTTGCGGCTTCACCCTTTCTGCAACGACCACGTATAATTATTAATTACTTTCATGGCCAAACCCCTGGAACAGGTAGTTGCGCTGCAATCGGGATTAACCGTCACCGACAAGCTGCGCATGTTGCTCGATATCACTAGACGGATCAGCCGCTCTCTCGACCTTGCCGAGGTCCTTAATCTCGTGATGGACACGCTGGATTCGCTGATTCCTTACGATGCTGCCGGAATCTACATTCTGAGATCCGCCAAGAAGGTTTCTGAGCTGGGACCTGATGATGCCTGTGTATTCCGCACCGAAGCAGTGCGAGGGTACGACCTCGAGGAGCTGACGGAGCTGCAGCTAAAGATGGGCGAAGGCATAATCGGCCATGTGGCGCTGCACGCCGAGCCGGTAATCTCTCCTGACGTGCGCAATGATCCCAGATACATCAATGCGCGCGAGCGCACCCGTTCGGAGATGGTGGCCCCGATTATTTCCAACGATGAAGTAATTGGTGTCTTTGATCTGGAAAGCGATCAATTGAACGCCTATTCCGAAGACGATCTGCAGGTGTTGATGATGCTGGCATCGCAGGTGGCCATTATCATCGAGAAGGTAATGCTGCATGAGCAGTTGATTGAGAAGAAACGACTGGAAGGGCAACTGGAAGTCGCGCGCCAGGTCCAGCTGGAGCTGCTGCCGGCGAGCGATCCAGTCCTCGAGGGATTTGATATCAGCGCCTACAATTTTCCCACGGAAGAAGTCTCTGGCGACTATTACGATTGGGTGCGAATTCACGACGACGAGATTGGCATAGTCGTCGCCGATGTGTCCGGCAAGGGAGTTCCCGCCGCGTTGTTGATGGCTTTTCTGCGCGCCAGCTTGCGCGCGGCCACCCACATTGGCTACTCGCCCCACATCTCGATGTCAAAAGTGAATTATCTCCTTTGGGAGTCGATCGAGCGCAATCAGTTTGTTACCGCCTTCTACGGTTTACTTGATGCATCCAACCGCACGCTGGCCTACACTAACGCCGGACACAATCCGCCGCTGCTGATGGACGCGGAAGGCAATGCAAGATTCATCGATCGAGGTGGAGTGCCGCTGGGAATGTTTCGCGACACGCGTTATTACGAGTATTATCTGACGCTTGAGCCAGGGGAGCTTTTGCTGCTTTATACTGACGGGGTGACGGAAGCGAATAATCCTGAGGGCCAGGAATATGGGACCGATCGTCTGGTTCGGGCGCTGAAGGACAGCCGCCACCTGTCGGCCCGAGCGCTAATCGATTTCATTCAGCATGACGTACTTGAATGGACGGACGGCCTGGGCGCGACGGACGACATAACTTTTTTTGTAATCAAGGCGGTTTAGACGGAAAAGGCGGAGGGCCATTACGCCTTCCGCCTTCACCGAGTGTCCGGGTGTTTGTTGTTTTAGTGCGTTTTCGGCCGGCAATGCGCGTGGTCGCCGCCCGGCGCCAGCGGACCACGATAATCTCCGAAGTGAATTGCCGTCTCCGTGCCTTTGAAGGAGTAAACGTCAAATCCGCAGGCATCGAGTGAGGCTGCCAAATCATCGGGCGAAAGGAGAAAAATGGCGGGTTTATGGCCCGCTTCGACGCGAATTTCCAGCAGGCGCTCGATTACTTCCAGCGGAGCAAAACATCGCTCAGGGTCTCGATAAGTTGCCATTGGTTCAGCGCCTTTCTTCCGTTTTTGAGAATTCTCTTCAAAAACGCATTCAGTATAACAGTTATTATGATGTACGCTACGACGTTGGCGTTCGTTCCAGCGGGGAGATTATTTGCGTGATAAGCGGTAGCACTGGGACTTTGACGCTGCACGGCCGCATCGACGCGGTCGCCTAATCAGCGCTTCAACCGATAACGTAAAGCATTTTAACTGGTACACTGACTCCTTACCTTATGAGCACAACTGACCTACCTAAAGCCTCTGGAAACACGCCGGCGCCACCGGCGGCAAATGCCCCACTGAATTTTGGCAATGTACTGCAGCGCATGCTGAGCGTTTCCGACAAGGTTAGCGATCTGATTTTCTCGCCCGGCCGGCCACCGCAGATCGAGCTATTGGGACAACTGCAAGCAGTCGCGGTTCCAGGTGTGGAAAAGCTGACGCCGGCGCACACGGCAAGCATTGCCAAGATAATCATGGGCACCCACGAGCGTGCGGCGGAGCAGTTGGAAAAAAATGGATCCACCGATCTCTCCTTTAGCTTGCCTGGCGCTTCACGTTTTCGCGTTAATATCTTCCGGCAGCGTGGCACGTACGCCATAGTGATGCGAGTAGTGCCAACGCGCCCGCCCCGCTTTGAAGAACTCCATCTTCCTGACCGTCTGAAAGAGATCGTAGAACTCAAGAACGGTATTGTCCTGGTCACCGGGCCGACTGGTTCAGGCAAGAGTTCAACGCTGGCCGCGGTCATAGATTTGATCAACGAGACCAAGTATTACCATGTGGTCACTATCGAAGATCCGATCGAGTTCCTGCACCAGCATAAGAACTCCACGATTCATCAGCGCGAGCTTTATACGGACACGTCGGATTTCGCGAACGCGCTCCGCGCCGCTTTGCGCCAGGCGCCAAAGGTAATCCTGGTCGGTGAGATGCGTGACCGCGAGACCATCGAAGTTGCGCTTGAAGCCGCCGAAACTGGTCACCTGGTGCTATCCACCCTGCACACCATCGATGCTTCGAAAACTATCGATCGCATTATTGGCGTCTTTCCCAAAAACGAAGAGAAGGTGATTCGCACACGCCTGTCCCAGTCGTTCCGCTTTATCATCTCGCAACGTCTGCTTCCGCGGGCCGACGGCCTGGGACGGATTGCCGCCATCGAAATTCTAAAAGCGACCTCGCGCACGAAGGAATATATCGAACGCGGCGAGGCGGAAGGTAAGTCGCTTACTGATGCGATGGAGCAGGGTGACCAGGAAGGCATGCAGACTTTCGACGGCGTGCTTGAACAAATGATTCGCACCGGAGTCGTGACTGGAGAAGTTGGACTCTCCTTCGCATCGAACCAGGGGAACCTGATGCTCCGGCTGGCGGATTTCGGTGGCAACATCCGGCCAGAAGCGACGCCAAAGCCTGAAAAACACTCAATGCTCGATCTGATAGAAAAATAAGCCCGTGTTTACGATGCGGTAAGCTTTGCTGATGTCAGAGAGGTGGCGTACCCTGTACTGCGTCACCGTATTTCTCCCCAACTTTCGTGCTCAAGCCGAAGGCATCACGGCCGAAATAAGATTGCCGAAGTGCTGCGCGCGATTTCCGACTCTATCAAAAGTCAGGTAAGACCGTGGAAGTAAAAATGCGAAGAGCAAATCGCAAGCGGGTTTCTTGTTTTCGCTTGGCTCTTTCTATTCTGGCGCTCTGTTCCGCCTTGAACATCAGTCGGGCTCAAGAGCGTGAAGGTGTTCGCGCCGATCTACCTGAAAACGGAAACCTGCGGGTCGAAAATCTTCGCGGCGGCATTACTCTGGAAGTATGGAACGAAAACTTTGTTTCCATTTCGGCAACGATCGAGGGACAGCAGGGCAGGTCGCCCGCGATCATCCAGCGAACCGAGCGACTGCTATCCATCCGTGTCCCGCCCGCTGCCAGAGCAAACGGGCCCGGCGTCAACCTGACAGTTCGCATTCCCGCGCATGCCCACGCGGCGATTATCACGAACAGCGGCACAGTCAGAATCCGCGAAGTTCCGGCCGCGCTTTTGGTGCAGACCGGCTCAGGCCCGGTCTATGCCGAGTTTCCTCCGGATGCCAATGCAAACATAATCGCTGAATCGATTCGCGGCACGGTCTCTTCCGCGCTGGAGCCGGCATCACGTTCGGACGGGCGCGTACCTTTTCAAGCACGGCTCGGTACCGGAACTAGCACGGTGCGACTGCATAGTGAGAGCGGCAAGATCACTCTGGCGTTTTCGGACTCGGCGATGGCCAGGCCGGCGTCGGCCGGAAAATCTGTGCGGCGTGCTCCTGACGACATAACTGAAACCAGGCCACCGCGACTTATTGCTTCCGGAGCTAACCCCGTCAGTTCGGCAACCCCGCCCGCTGCTTCGTCACCTGAAGAAATTTCGGAAGGTGATGTCATTCGGGTCGATACCCAGTTGGTGAGCATAAACGTCAGTGCGATTGATCGCGGCACGAGCCGCGGGGTGGCGGGACTCAAGCGGCAGGATTTCAGACTCTTTGAAGACGGGTTGGAACAGCAGATCGCCCAGTTCGAATCCTCTTCGGCGCCTTTTAATCTCGTATTGCTGATCGATCTGTCTGGCTCGACCGCCAGAGTCATGGATTTGATTCGCACCGCGGCGCTTCATTTTGTCGAAGCGGCGCGGCCGTTCGATCGCATCTCGGTGATTACGTTTGCCGGAACGCAAGTTGTGGTATCGCCACTGACGACGGACCACGTCGCGCTGCGCGATCGCATAAACGCGATCGATAAGCCGGAGGGAAGCACGAAGCTACACGACTCGCTCGCGTTCGCGATGGAGCAGGGCTTCAAAACTGTCAATGACTCCAGCCGCAACGCCATCGTGTTATTGAGTGACGGGCTCGACAGCACCCTGCCGAATGTCACAGGTGAGGGCTCTACACTCTCCTACAACGAAGTGCTAAGGGCGGCGCAGGAATTCGACGGCGTGCTATATACCCTCTGGGTTGACACCCAATCCTATGAACCGCTCAGTATCAAAGATATTCAGCAGGAAACATTCGACCTGGCCCATGATCGGATGCAGGAGTTTGCCGGCGCCGGTGGCGGAGTTTTTTATGAGGTGGAAAAGCTTGAAGACCTGGCCGGCGCCTACGATCGCGTAGTGGCGGATCTGGGCACCGTCTATACACTGGCCTATCGTCCTTCAAACAAACTGCGCGATGGAAAATTCCGCGCGCTTCGCGTCAGTATCAACCGGCCCAATACCGTGGCACGCGGCAGACGCGGCTACTATGCCAAATAAGGAAAAACGCAAAAGGCAAAAGGCAAAAGGAAAAAAAGGAAAGCAAAGAATGCTTTCAACGCTCGGTGTTGGATTCGTCTTGTTTTCCTTTTTCCTTTTTCCTTTTTCCTTGCGCGCCTTTGCCCAGTCGGTCGATCCCGGTGAAACCATTCGCATCGACGCGGATCTGGTTGACTTGAACGTCAGCGTCTTCAGCCGCGATCGGGCGCGGCCCTCGGGGAATTTAACGCAGAAGGACTTCGCAGTTTTCGAGAATGGTGCGGCACAGGAGATCGCTTTCTTTGCTTCCGCGGAGACTCCTTTTGACCTGGTGCTGCTGCTCGACCTGTCGGGCTCGACGTCCGGTAAGCTTGATTTGATTCGCACGTCCGCGAAACGCTTTGTGAAGGCCGCACCGGCCGCCGATCGCATCGCCATTGTGACGTTCACTGACGAGCCGCGCGTAGTCGCGCCGTTGACTGCGGACCGCCAGCAATTGAATAAAGCAATCGAGCACATCAAGAAGCCGAGCGGCGGCACAAATTTCTGGGATGCGTTGCGATATGTGTTGGAAACTGAGATACCGCAGCTCGGGCCAGCTCAATCGCACCGGCGCAGCGCAGTGGTGGTAATGACCGATGGGGTAGACAATGCCTTGCCAGACGTCACCGGTGAAGGTTCGGAGACGAGCTTTCCGGCATTACTTCAGATCGTCAGAAAATCGGACGCAATCGTTCTTCCCATTTATCTCGATACCGAAGAGGAGAGCGTAAAGAAACACAAGGTACCTGCCAGCGCGTACGTGTTCGCGCGGCAACAACTGGCCGAGCTGGCTGAGGAAAGCGGAAATGTTGTTTACCAGGCAGCCAGCCTTAAAGATTTGGAATCGATTTACGAGCGGGTCATACGCGACCTGGGAACCGTTTACAGCCTGGGATATCGTCCAGCCAATCGTGCCCACGACGGCTTGTGGCGCGCCATTGCGATTCAACTTCCGGCACGTCCCGACCTCGCCGTGCGCGCGAAGCGGGGATACTATGCGAAGTGATCGAGACCGTTAGAACTGATCGTGGAAAGGAAAGCAATCAATGATGAACAATCCATTCCGGGGCAAGAGTCTTGCCGGCGGCGGCTGCAAACTTTGGTTGGCCATATGCAGTCTCATATTGGTTTCGTCCTGCAGCTCCGGCTCACCGGGGCTCAATTCATACACTCAGGCGGTGGGCGCAGCCGACGAAGGGGCCGCGATTCAAACTATCAGGACCATTGCCACAGCGCAGGAGCAATACCGGGCCACTCATGGTGACTACGGCAGCTTCGACAGCCTTACGAAAGCCGGCATACTTGATGCGCGCTTTGCCAGCGAGGCCCCCACGTTGAGAGGTTACCGGTTCACCATGAACGTGGACTCTTCAACCTTCACCATCAATGCCGATCCGCAGGCAACGGCGAATCAACCGGCGATTGGCACTCATCACTATTATTTTGACTCGAAGGATGGAATCACTCGGGCCAATAGCAAACAGGCAGCGAGCGCAAGCGATCCTCCGCAGCAGCAACAGTGACATCCTCGTTTAGGTGCTGAGTCAGGTTGAAATTCTCATTAGCACCGCTCTTCAGTGCGGTGATCAGGATTGACGCAGTGACCACTAACCGTTTCAACGGTTTCATTGTAAACCGTTGGAAACGGTTAGTCGCCGGGGGGCAGTTCGCGTCACCTGGCTGAAGCCAGGTGTTAATTAGACCAGGCGCGCAAACTGATCCACTTCTCTCGTTTTCTTATCGCGCGGGTACAAGATGACGCCTGCGCGTGCTTTGACTTGCGCTATTAGATTCATTAGTCTTGCCAGCGAATCAAGGTAGAATCGACGGCCGAAAGTAGGGAGGCCGGCAGTCCCATCAGACTCGACCTGCATCCTTTAATCTGCCGCGTTCATCCTTTCTCCGAAGCGGGCGTAACTCAATGGTAGAGTGTCAGCTTCCCAAGCTGAAAGTTGCGAGTTCGAGCCTCGTCGCCCGCTCCAATTTGCTCCGTAAACTGCAAAACGTAATGAACCGAATTTTCAAACGTTAGAGAAAAGTTAGAAACGTCCCGCAAATTCTCGCACGCAACTGTCAGCCTCCAGAGATGAAAGTGGCAACGGATTTAGGTCTGATCGAAGGCGTCTTGTCTGATCCGAGATAGCGAGATGAACCAATATTTGCGGGACTCGCAGCCTTCCAAAGTCACGCATTCTCCGGTTACGTCTCGCCACAGAATGTCGTCATCTGGCGTCACTCCGGCGGGCTGGTTCCAACGCGTACCGCCGCCCATCTTGGCTCCATCGCCGTATGCAGTGTTGCCGCCGCGAAAGAGACTCGATTCACCGTAATTCAAAGGAACTTCGCGGCATGGATGGCAATCTACCGCACTTAATTAAAGTCATCGGAACTCCATTGGATTCTTACGGACGCCCGAACCCTTGCATGTTAGACGACCAATGTCTTCCTTCTTTTGCTGCTCTTGCAGAGTTGATCCTGCGCCATCGGTGTAAGATGATGCGGGTTTCAAGTGATGACAAAATCCGGAGACGGAATCCGTTTCTACAGCGGCAAAGACTACGTGACTCGTGATTGCGAAGTAGATCGGGTCAGAAGCCCGACCATTAGGGAGGGCAAGTCACGAACGCGTCCCGTTGCTGACACTCGGGCTTCTGATACCGGCTTAAACGTTGCGTCGCAAAACGCCTCGCTAGCTACTATGAAACAGTCGGCCGCCCTTTTGATTCTCTTTGCCTGCTTATGCGCCTGCGCAATTAGCGGCGACATACTGTTGGAATCATGGGCCGCGACACCCGCCACGGCGGCTAGCGACTTATCCGATCAATCCGCATTTGAAAAAAGTGAAGCCGCTTATCGCGAGAACAACCTTGGCGTTGCATTGCTCGAACAGTACAAAGCCAGGGAGGCAGTTGATTCGTTCACTCGCGCGCTGCAAATCAAACCCGATCTCACGATCGCGCGGATCAACCTCAGCATTGCGCTCTACTATTTGCCGGATGCTAACGGCGCCAGGCGTGAAGCGGAGAAAACGCTGGGTCAGGATCCGAACCACCCACAACCGCACTACCTCCTCGGGCTGATCGCTCGCTCGCAAAATCAGTTTGATGAAGCAATCGCCGAATTTCAAAGTGTGCTTAAAATCGATCCCGATGACGTCGGTTCGAACATCAATCTGGGACAGATATTCAGTCAGGAGAAAGAGTACGTCGAGGCGATTGGCGCGTTTCGCCGTGCCATTGCTGCTGAGCCGTACAATCAGACAGGGCTCTATAACCTTGGCCTGCTGCTCACGCGCACTGGAAAAAGAGAAGAGGGCCAACAGCTCATCAAGAAATTTCAGCAGTTCCAGGCGTCCGGCGCCGGCACGACAATCGGAACTAATTATCTGGAAGGCGGACATTACGCGGAGGCAGTGGTTTCGACAGGCATCGAACCGGAGTTGGTAGATCACCACATTCCTGAAGTTACGTTTGTCGATGCCACCGAGCGGTTCCTACCGTCACAGAAAACATACCCGCACCCCAAACCCGGTTCCGTCGTTGCTCCATTCGCGATGATGCGGCCAGCCGAGTTCAACGATCGAAAAAAGCAGGAATTAGTCCGCGCGCTCGCGTCGTCCGTCACACTGATCGATGTCGACGGTGATGGCTTTACGGACCTGCTCGATTTGGGCGGCGAAGCCCCGCGACTATATCGAAATGCCGGTGGCAAGTTTGCAGATGAAAGTTCCGCGTGTGGCGCTTTGTGCGCCGCTCATAATGGAATCCTTGTGGGAGCCGTAGCGGGTGACTTCGATAACGACGGAAAGCCCGACGTGTTGTTGCTTAGTTATGGACCACATACGCTGTCCCTTTATCACAACGATGGGAGTTGGCACTTTTCCGATGTGACGAAGAGCGCGGGCATCCCCTCGTATTCCTATTTGACCTTGTCAGCCGCGTTTGTTGATGTGGATCACGACGGCGATCTCGACATTTTCGTTGCTGGATTGGCTGATATGTCGGTGGCACCCCGCGTGCGAACGGATCTGGCAAAGATGAAGGGTTTCATTTCATTCCCATTGAGTTTTACCGGAGCGCCAAACCTGCTATTGCGAAATAATGGCAATGGATCATTCACGGACATCACGAATCAATCTGGCGTCAGGGGCAGCTTGGGTCACGCGATGGCAGTGGTGCCTACGGATTACGACAATCATCGCGACATCGACCTGCTCGTAGTTAATTTCGGCACACCGCCGGTGCTTTATTCTAACCAGCGCGACGGAACGTTTCGCGATGTTGCCCACGAGACGGGACTGACCGCCGAAGGTAAGCGAGCAATCCGATCCGGCAACTGGGATTTTATCGCCGCGACAGCTGGAGATTTCAACAAGGACGGGTTCACAGACTTTTTCTTTCTCGACTCGTCATTCTCGGGTGTTTTCGTGAGCAGTGACGGCAAAGGTACATTCCAAATTGAGGACAAGACGCCATGGTACTTCCAGGTTGGCGGAAGCGAGAACATCGGAGCGCAATTCATAGACTACGACAACGATGGCTTGCTCGACCTGGTGCGCGTCATGGGAGATGGCGTTCACGTTTGGCGTAACGAGGGCGATAAGTGGCGAAAGATCACCAACCCGCACCAACCTGAGATTGGAATTAACGCGGCGCCGCTTATCAGAGTTAACGTGACGGGCTCACGGGCGTTCGCAGCCGGCGATTTGGATGGCGACGGAAATATCGATCTCGTAATGCGCGCGTCCGATGGGCGAGTGGTCATTACGAAAAATGAAGCGAGGAATCGAAATAAATCAGTTCGCGTGAATGTGCGCGGTCACGTGAGTAACCGAAGTGCGCTGGGGGCAAAAATCGAAATACGTGCCGGCAGTCTTTATCAGAAACTCGAAACCTATTCAGCGTCACCAGCTCCCGCGCCGGCTGATGTGATTTTTGGTTTGGGTAAGCGAGAAAAGCCGGATGCCGTGCGCGTGCTCTGGCCGGCGGGAATCGTGCAGGCGGAAACTGAATTTGCCGCGCACCCGGAAATCGCGAACGTGATCTCTTTGAAGATCACCGAGCTGGATCGCAAACCTTCGTCGTGTCCTTATCTCTATACCTGGAATGGTGAGCGCTTTGAATTCGTCACCGACTTCATGGGCGGCGGCGAGATGGGTTATCTCGAAGACCCCGCCGTATCAGAACCGGGAGCGATAGCGACCGGATCGAAAAGGACCCCACGATACAACACGCCAGATCCGGTTGAATACGTCCGCATCCGCAACGATCAATTGAGGGAAAAAGACGGCCGTTATGAATTGCGAGTGACGAACGAACTGGAGGAGTCGATGTTTGTCGATCGTCTGCAGTTGATCGCGGTGGCCCATCCTGCCGGCATTGAGGTCTATCCAAATGAAGGCATGAGCGATCCGCCGAAGCCGTTCAAGCTATTCGTCACGCGCAACGCGCGGCCACCGCTGAGTGCGTTTGATGATCGTGGAAATGATGTACTCGATCTCATCTCGAAAATGGATCGCCGCTGGCCTGGTAATTTCAAGCTCGATCGGATTCGCGGTTATGCGGATGCTCATACGTTGACAATGAAGCTCGCTGAGTCCCATCCAGCGAGGCGCGGCCTTGCGGAGATTAAAAAAGCTGCGCCGGAAAGGCGAAGCCTTTCCGCACACCAGCGCGGCAAAGCCGCAAATACAAGTACCCATCACAATGTAAGGGCAAAGGGCACGAATGAACGAGTAGTCTTGCTTTTAACCGGCTGGACGGATTACGCGTGGTCCAGCGACAACGTGGCCGCGGCGCAGGCCAAAAAAGAGATGAAGCCGCCGTCGCTCCAGGTTAAGGATGCAAAGGGAAACTGGCGCACGGTAATCGAAGACATCGGAATCCCAGTCGGCCGACCGCAGACTGTGACGGTTGATCTCACCGGAAAAGTTCTTTCGGCTGATCGGGAAGTGCGCATCATCACGAACATGCGTATCTATTGGGATCAGATTCTGGTCGACACGTCCGATGGAAAAGCATCGGTGCAAATCAATCGACTCGAACCGGCTCGCGCCGATTTAAGCTGGCGAGGATTCTCGGCAGAAGTGACGCCAGACGGACGCGAACCATTCGGCTACGATTACCGGCAGGTCTCATTTACTTCTCCCTGGAAAGTAATGACCGGGCATTACACTCGCGAGGGCGATGTGCGGCAACTGCTCCTGAAGAGCGATGACATGTTCGTAATCAGCCGGCCCGGCGATGAGATTAGTCTTTCGTTCGATGCGAGAGCGCTTCCACCTTTGCCGGCGGGTTGGACGCGCACGTTTCTGTTCTATGCTGACGGTTTCAGTAAAGAGATGGACATCAATTCCGCCAGTCCGGACCAACTGGCGCCGATGCCATTCCATGGAATGAGCCGTTATCCTTATCCATCGACTGAGCATTATCCGCTGACAGACGAGCGCCGAAGATATCTGGAGAAATACAACACGAGAATAGTTACTTCAGCGGTGCCATCGATTGGCGCGCTCTTGAGTCAATAGTTTATCCACAGATTACACAGATTAGAAAATTAGTTGCTCGTCGAGACCGGCATCGAGACTTTCTTAATCTGTGAAATTTGCGTAATCTGTGGAAAAATTAAAAGTAAAGATGGAACACATTAGATACTCGGTCGCGTGTTGCCAGACAGACATGCCGAATCCGATCGAGCGCAAGGCGATGCGCGCTAACACGGAACGCATGCTCTCGATGATCGATTCGGCAGTCGCGGGCGCTGCCCCGTTTCTGCCAGTGCGGCTCGTAGTGTTTCCCGAGTTCGCCCATTCGGCCCCGGTTTTTGAAACAGCCGACGAGCTCCTGGCGAAACTTGCCATCGAAATCCCAAATGAGCACACCGAACGTTTGCAGCAAAAAGCCCGCGAGCATGACATCTATGTTCAAAGCGGCTCGATGCTCGAGATCGATCCTCGTTGGCCCGGGCATGTTTTCAATACGACCTGCCTGATCGGCAACGAAGGAATTCTTTACAAGTATCGAAAGGTGAACACCTGGATTCCCTACGAAGTACATACCAGTCCGCACGATCTGGAAGGTTACGATGAGCCCCTGTTTCCGGTAGCTGACACGCCGATTGGCCGCATCGGTTGTGCGATTTGTTACGACTGGTTGTTTCCGGAAGCGATGCGCCAACTAGCCGCGAACGGCGCGGAAGTCATGCTACGCGTTTCCGCGTACATGGATCCGTGGGGCGCCATTGAACCCATGGCCTGGTGGACAGTGATTAATCGCGCGCGCGCGATCGAGAACGTCGCCTATGTCGCGGCGGCGAATCAGGGCGCGAGTCTGAAACACTATCCGCCTTATTCATGGCCGGGCGGCAGTCAGGTGGTGGATTATGACGGGCGGTTGCTGGCGGAAGCTTCACCGGGACCCGGGGAACGAATTGTTGTGGCACCGATCGACATCTCCGCGCTGCGGCACGAACGCGCTACGCGTCGTGGCCATCACATGCTCGCGCAGCTGCGCACGGAAGCCTATCCGGTTTATCGGCAGCATCAGTATCCACCAATAATTGCTGATGACAACGCGCAGCTTTCTTATGAAAAGAACAATCAGTTGATTGATGAAGCCAAGGAGCGACTGAAGAGGTAATGTCTAGATTTGACAGGTGTCAGAGTACCAACTTTAGTTGGGCTTTCTGATCGTGCGTAAAAGCTCCGACTAAACTCGGTAGTCTAACGCCGCTATCGAATCTAAGGGCCCACCGCAAAGAAATTCGATTGACACACTCGAACCTGATGCGTATTTTCGGCACGTCCCTGCGTGAGGAATTGCGGCCGAACACAGTCGAGAGATTTGTCTCCCCATTCGCACCAGGAAGAAGGTTGATTCAAACCAATCGTATGAAGTCTCATCAATTGTCCAAAGCAGTTGAGCTTTCTGGATTATGACAATGATGGTTGGTTGGATCTGATCGCGGCGAATGGGCATGTTTACCCCGTCATCGACAATAATCAATGGGGAACCAGTTACGCTCAGCAGCCTTTGCTCTTTCGGAATCTGAAGAACGGCAAGTTCGAGCGAGTGGGCGCCGCGCCGGGCAGCGGGTTGGCCTCAGCCTGGTGTGGACGGGGTCTGGCGGTTGGGGATTTGGATGGCGACGGCCGGCTCGACGTAGTCATCAACAACGCTGATTCAAAGCCGACGGTATTGAAGAACGTCGCTGCGCCGACCGGACACTGGCTGGCGCTTGGGATAAGAGGACAATGCGAGTTGGCATACTGACAGGGGGCGGTGATGCGCCCGGATTGAATCCGGCGATTAAGGGCCTGGTTTATCGTGGGTCGGAACTTGACCTGGAGGTCTTCGGCTTATTCGATGGCTGGAGAAGTTTATTGAATCCTCTGCCGGAAGTTCTACCCTTAAACCGCGAAACGGTGCGGCGCTGGGATCGCGATGGCGGAACGAATCTCGGGTCTTCGCGAACTAATCCATTCCGGCAGCTAATGGAAGACGGGAGCTTCCAGGATCGCTCTGGGGAAGTAATCGAAAACATCGAAAAGCTCGAGCTTGATGCGGTCGTAGTTTGCGGCGGCGAGGATACCCTCGGTGTTGCCGCAAAGCTCGCTCAAGTTGGTGTGCGCGTGGTCGGTGTGCCAAAGACGATCGACAAGGACATTGCCGGCACAGACTATAGTCTCGGGTTTGACACCGCCCTGCGAAACATATCCGAAGTAATCGAACGATCCCGCACGCCCGCCGGCTCCCATGGCTGGGTGCAGATTGTCGAAGTGATGGGACGTCATTCGGGACACCTGGCGCTGTGGTCCGGCGTTGCGGGCCAGGCGAACATTATCTTAATACCGGAACACCCTTTCCGATACGAGCGAGTTTTTCATCTTCTCAAAGATCGACTTGGCAAGCCGGGACTTACCAGAGGCTCATCACAACGTCCCCGTTACGCAGTGATCGTCGTCGCCGAGGGAGCGCGTTCTGAGGACGGCGAGATGATTACTATTGACGATCGTCATGACACGTTCGGGCATGTGCGTTTGGGAGGAATCGGAGATGTGCTGGCGCAAAGAATCGCCAGCGAAACTCCATACGAATCACGCGCGGTAATATTGGGCCACCCGCAGCGCGGCGGCGCACCGAGCGCAATTGATCGCATCATGGGGTTGATGTTCGGAGCCCGCGCCGCCGAAGCGGTAGCGGAGAACAAGTTTGGCAAAATGGTCTCAGCGCGGGGAATTGCACCAGCGTGTGAATTCGCTCTGGCTGACATCTCGATGGCCCTGGGAAAAATTAGTCTTGTAGATGTCGATCGAGATTACGATGTCAACCGCTACCATCTCAAAAATATTGGTATGTGAGCACCAGGCCTCATACCTGCCGGCGCTGCCTTTTACGCTTATTCTCCCGGGCGAGGGAGTTACCTGGCCACTCTGAAATGACCAGAGGTGTATTCGTCTAACGTGGAGTTAACAGATTTTAGTTCCCCTTGAAGTTGAGTTGCTGAGATCCGGTATTCAGAGCAACGAGAAGAAGACATTGACTTAAACATAGCCTCTGTAATAATAGTCCGTGCCCGAGAGCAATCAGGGCAGACTTCTTAGCATTCGGCATCAGACACAATGAGGACCGAGGTCAACCAGTGCGACGAATCGATCTGAGAAAAGTTCAGGGCGCCAACCTGCACACCATACGCGATATTAATCGCCAGATAGTGCTTAACTACGTTCGCGAGAGGGAGCCGATCTCCAGAGCCACAATCGCCCGCGAGACGGCTTTGCAAAGATCTACTATCTCCGAGATTGTTGAGGCCCTGACGGGAGAAGGTTTGGTCGAGGAGGTCGGCGAAGGTAAATCAACCGGCGGCCGGCGACCGACGTTGCTACGATTGCGCACGGTGGGCGCTATTGCCATTGGCGTGAACATAACCCCTACCTACACGACTATAGCGAGTAGTGATCTGGCCGGAGTGGTGCTGCAACAAGAAGCCTTCCCAACCGAGCCCGCTGCCGAACTCACCATCAACCGCATCATAGAGATTATTCGCAAGTTTTCAGACCAGAGTTCGATCGAAGGGATTGGCGTCAGCATTCCCGGGTTGGTTACTCCGGCAACCGGTAAAGTGATCTTTGTGCCCTATTTTAAGTGGCGTGATTTGCCGATTGGCGAGATGATCTCCAAGTCAACCGGGCTGCCGGTTACCATCGACAATGACGCCAACGCAGTTGCTCTAGCCGAGTTATGGTTCGGACGACCCGAAGTCAGGGATGCTCGAGACTTCATTTTCGTGTTGGTTGCCGATGGAGTAGGTACCGGAATAATTTTTGACGGCCAGGTGTATCGCGGAGTACGCGGGGCGGCAGGCGAATTTGGTCACATGACCGTCGGCAGCAATGCACCGGTCCTTTGCTCTTGCGGAAATGACGATTGCTGGGAGGCCTTTGCTTCTGAGCGCGCCGCCGTTGCGCGCTACCAGAGGCTAACCGCAGCCAGCAACGCGCCGGATTTTGAAACCCTGATTGCGCGAGCCCTGGCGGGAGAACAGGAAGCGAAAACCGCTCTAACCGAGACGGCTCGTTATCTCGCCATCGGCATCTCTAATCTGGTTGTCGGCTTTAGCCCCGAAGCTGTGATAGTGGGCGGTGCGATAACTCGAGCCTGGTCATTGATCGAAAAAGCTCTCACCGAAAAAATCGAGCGGAGTATCCGTCGCGGAGTGCCGTCGGCGCGAATTCTGCGCTCAACCTTGAATGGTGACCCGACGTTAATGGGAGCTTTGAGCCTGGTGCTGGCCAGCAAATTTGCGGGAGCGGTTGCCGCTTGAGCGGCACCCATAAGCAGCTTGAATTGTCATAGCCACTGGGTCAACTCATAGGTGGCAGCCTCAGTCGGTCCGCCAGCACGAAGAGTCGTCTGACTAGGGCTTCTGTTTATCTACCTGCTTTTTTATCGCGTCGCTGAGTTCCACCACACTCTGAAGATCCTTACGCGCCTTTTCTATTTGTTGAGCATCGATCGTGCCCGGCTGGTCGATAATTGGATTTCTTACGAAGCTCTCGATCTGCTTGCATAACAGGATCAATTCATCTTTAGTCTCCACCGCCTGGAGATTCTTTCCCATTACGCGATGGTCCGGTGTGAACTCAGGCTTAGGTAATTTCAAAGAAGTTTGCAAACGGGCGGCCCGCTTCTTAATTTCATGGGTCGCATCTGAGATAAATTGAGGACTAAGAGCTCGGCGCGCGGCAATGGAGCGAACTATCTCGTTGTGAAGGGTTAGGATCCGCTGAAAGTCTCCGCGCACCTGGGCCATCATCGCTTCAGAGCGTCTGGGATCATTGGCGTGCACATTGTCTTCTCCGAGCTTTTTCAGTTGCAACGTACGGCGATCCATCTCCTGGATACGAGCCTTCGCCGGATCGCTAACGGTCTGAGCTGCGACTGACGTCGAAAAGACAATCGCCCACCCAAGGGAAACGATAAGTATACTTGAGCGGCAAGATTTTATTCTGACCGGATACACTTGCTTCCACGCCCTCCGGAATTTGCGGGACTGAGCGAGTATAGGCCTCAGCAGGACGCAGCACAAAATCGACTCAGTAGTGATTTAAGGCGTCGCTTTGGCAAGATAAATTGAACAGGTGACGGTCAACTGAAATTGTGACGGCGGAGCCTGTTATGGTTTGCTTTTCATGCTGGATCAAGCGGTCTTGCTTCCGGCTTTCCTTTCCGGCTTGTGAAGCAGCCCGGTTGGGGTGGCTAAGAACGTTTTATCTTTACTATGGATCAAAAACAGTTGACTGTTAGAGATAGTTATACTACTTAATAGCACTTGCCGACAAAAGTCATGTCTAAATCCGCATAGTGAGATCGACTTACCTCCGAAGGGTCCATAGACGGGAGCCCGGTGCGACGAATAGATCTAAAGAAAGCTAACCCTGCGCGCTCGAATACAATCCGCGACATTAACCGTCAGATTGTTTTGAATTATGTTCGCGAATTGGGGCCCATCTCCCGTGCCGACATCGCCCGCGAAACCGCATTACAACGCTCAACTATTTCGCTCATTGTCGACGAGCTTCGAGTAGATGGCTTGATAGAAGAAGTGAGCGGCGAATCCACCGGAGGACGTCCGCCCAATTTGCTTTCGTTGCGGGCGGTCAACGCGGTTGCAATCGGGATTGATCTGGGAACGGTGAAAACAGTCATGGCCAGAGGCGACCTGGCCGGGAGAGTACTGGACCAGGAAGAGTTTCCCACCGACAAAGATGTGACGAAAACCCTGGGGAAGATTGTTCAATGCGCGAAACGACTGATTAGAAAGACCAGCGGCACAATTGAAGGAATCGGCATCAGCCTGCCCGGAGTTGTTGATCAGGAAACCGGTAACCTGTATGTGCCTCATTTTAACTGGCGCAATGCCCCTATCGCCCAAACCCTGACACGCGCGACCTCACTCCCTGTCAGCATTGACAACGACGCGAATGCCGCCGCTCTTGCCGAATTGTGGTTTGGTCGCCCTGAAATCCGCGAAGTCCGCGATTTTATTCTAGTTCTGGTTGAAGAAGGAGTGGGTACCGGTATCGTTTTCGATGGGCAAATCTATCGGGGAGAAGGTGGAACCGCAGGCGAGTTCGGTCATATGACAATTGGGACTGGAGCACCTGTAGAGTGTGCTGTCGGCAGCAGGGAATGCTGGGAAGCATTCGCCTCGGAAAGGGCGGCACTCGCGCGTTATCAAAAACTCTCACGCGCCAACGGCGACGACAATCTCAACTTCGCAAACCTGGTGGATCTGGCATTGAGGGGCGAACGAAATGCGAGGACGGCGCTGAAAGAAACCGCGCGTTACCTTGGAGTGGGCATTGCGAACTTGATTCAGGGTCTGGCTCCAGAAGCGGTGATAGTTGGTGGTCCAATTGCTCGCGCGTGGCCGGTGATCGTTGCGGATGTCAAAGCATCGGTGGACTCCAGCATCTGCCGGGGTTTTCCCTCAACACCAATCATGGACTCGACCCTGGGACCTCAACCTACTTTGATGGGCGCCCTGAGCCTGGTGCTAGCCAGTAAATTTGCGTCCGCGTCAGATGCGTAAACAAGCGCGCAGTCTGCAAAGCTTCGTTCGTCTAAACAACAAAGATCGGCGCCACCCCCTTATTTTGCTCGCCTGGACCACGGTTGTTTCCCATTTGGTTCGTTACTCTCCAAAAAGTCGCCAAAAAGTTCTTGACAAGTTTTCTCATTAGGAGTAAATGGTTTTGCACGGCAGTGCAACAAAGTCCAATTAAGCAAATTTGATAACAGTTCTTAAGTACTAATTCCTCGCGGCGCGCTGATTACCTGCAGCGCCCTAAAAAGAAGCGAGCAGATTGCTTCGACGCTAAGTCGAAGATGCTGCTTTCCAAGCTGGCAGCGATTCGGAAGAGTAGTTAGATCAGCGAATATCCCTGGATTGTTTCCAGGGCGTCATAAAGAACCAGTTTGAATTCGGCGCTTTGACTTTCCGCAACCTTCGCTCGCACGTGATTGTCTTTGACAGCACGGTCCGCGCGCGAAACCTCAGGAGGTTCGTATGCTGAAGAAGCTTTGCTTGCAAGTGGTGATGGTCTTAACTGGGGCGCTCTTTTTGAGTGTCCACGCGCAAACGACCACGGTAGGATCAATCAGCGGCACCGTTCGCGATGAGAAGGGAGCAGTTGTTCCCAAAGCCGAAGTCTCCATTCAGGCGGAGGGCACTGAGTTGGTGCGTACCGTCTCCGCTGACGATAATGGATTCTATCTCGCGACCAGTTTGCGTCCGGGACGATATACCATCAGCACGGCTCCTCAGGGTTTCAAGAAAACTGTGGCCTCAGGAGTAGATCTTCACGTTACGGAAAACAAGGTAGTTAATCTGGACGTTCAGGTTGGCCAGCTAACTGAGACCGTGACTATCTCTGCAGATGTTTCACAGGTTGAGACGCGCAGCGGTGATCTGAACACCCTCGTTACCGAGAAGCAGGTGACGGAATTACCGCTCGATGGGCGCAATTATGCGCAGTTGGCACTGATGGTTCCCGGTATTTCGCCGGTGACCCAAAATGGAGCCGGTGGTGCTTTCAAGACCGGGGGCACCGGACTTGATTCGCACGTGGACATGTCGGTTAACGGCAATCAATCGAACGCGAACATGTGGACCGTGGATGGCGTGAATAACATGGATGTCGGTTCCAACGCGACCCTCCTGGTATTCCCTTCGATCGACTCCATCAAGGAGTTCCGGGTCGAGCGCAATAGCTTCAGCGCTGAGTATGGACAGGCGCAGGGCGCCGTTATTAACCTGATTACCAAGAGCGGCGAAAACCAGTTTCATGGCGCGATCTATGAATTCCTGCGCGGCGATTCACTGAACGCCAACGATCCTTTTCTTGCGGCGTCGGGACAACCGAAAGGTAAGTTGAAGTACAACAACTTTGGGGGCAATCTTGGCGGGCCAATAAAGAAGAATAGAATCTTCTTCTTCTTCTCAGAGGAATGGCGTCGCGAGAATCGCGGGACTGCGCTGGGAGCGCATAATGTTCCGACCGCGGCGGAGAAGATAGGAGATTTCAGTGGATCGCTGACTGGCCCCTTGCCTTATGTTCCGGGTACATGCTCGACAGACGCGAACGGGAACATTATTCGTTCAACTTGTACAAATTTCCCTGGGAACAAAATTCCGGCGAACCAGCTCAGCCCTGTCGGTCTCGCGTTACTCAAAGTCTATCCCAATCCCAACCTCGGCATCGGCCAGTGGGTCGGTGCGCCACTGGAGCCCGTTAAGACGAGGCAGGATAGTATTCGCGGTGACATAAATATCACCAGCAAGATGAACCTTGTCGTTCGCTGGATTAATGAGAAGTGGACTCACGGACAGGCGGCCGGCAACTTCTGGGGCGACATACCTTTCCCGACCGTTAGTTCCGATTGGGATCAGCCAAGCCGTAGTTTTGCCGTTAAACTGACCAATACTTTGAGTTCATCCGCCGTCAATGAGTTTCAATTCTCGGTAGCCGGTAACGATATCTTCATCACCACCAACCCTGAAACGCAGGCGCTCAACGATCAGATCTCCACCGCGTTCCCCACCGTTTTCCCGCATCCTAAAGGGTCTGCTTATCCCAGCCTGGTCTGGGGCCCGGGTGGATATGAAACGCTTTGGCACGAAGCGCCCTGGAAGAATGGTGAAGACCTCTTCATTTGGAAGGACGACTTCTCAAAGGTGATTGGTTCCCACGACTTCAAGTTTGGCGGAGTCTATAGCAGTAACAAGAAGAATGAGACCAACATCGGCAGTAACCAACTCTATACGATAGCTGCGTGCAATTGTCACACAGGCAACACTATCGCCGATGTGCTGCTCAAGGACATTCCGATTACGGATTATACCGAGGTGGACCATCAGGAGTTTGTCCTGGGCCGCTGGAAGGATCAGGAGATCTACGGAAACGATACCTGGAGACTGCGTAAGGGAATTACTTTGAACCTTGGCATGCGCTGGTCCAGATACGCTCCACCCTTCTCAGAAAACGATCGGGTGAGTAATTGGATTCCGCGACTCTATGACGGTAGTCATCCACTGAGCGCGTTAGTGCAAGCTAATCAACTCGGTTCGTCCGGATTGCCGCACAATCTGGTCCATCCGTACAATAAGGGGTTCCAGCCACGAGTCGGTTTGGCCTGGGATATCTTCGGCGATGGCAAGACCGCGTTGCGTCTTGGCGCCGGACGATACATGGGCCGCTCAAATGTCATCGAAGACCTGCTCCGGATGTCCGGTAATCCTCCCTGGAGCGTAACAGTCGACAGCGGATGGCAAAGCGGCACTAACTCTTTAGTGGGTTGCCCGACCTGCCGCAGCCTGGATACCATTAACCCAGGGCTAAAGAATGCAACGGCGGGCGTGGGATCGAGTACAGGTTTCGCCGCTGTCAATGAAAATTTCCGGCCGCCTGATAGCTGGCAGTGGAATGTGACGGTCACTCGCGAAGTCCTGAAGAATACGGTGGTTGAGGCGTCTTATATCGGCAACCATGGCCAGCACATCTGGAGACGCGGCGTCAACTTCAATGAAGTCCCGCCCAGCGCGCGAGCTGCCGTCATAAACGCTTTTCGGGCCGGCGTGACCGGTGATGCTCTGACGAACCTCACCAATGCTAATCGCAGGCTGAAAGGCGTTGGCCCAATCACAATGAGTGAATCCACTGGCGACTCTCACTATAATGCTTTCCAGCTCCAGGTAACGCGTCGCTTCGTTAACCGCCTGGCGCTTGGGGGCGCCTACACGTGGGGTCATGCGATCTCTAATGTGCCTGTTACCTCCTTTACCAGCGGCACCACGGATCCCTTCAATTACAACCTCGATAAGGGTGACGCTGATCTGGATCGCAGGCAGATGTTTGTCGGCAATGCCATATACGCTTTGCCCACTTTCAAAGGTCGCAATGCAGCAATGCGTCAAATTCTTGGGGATTGGCAATTGAGCGGCATCATTTCGTTGATTGGGGGAAATCCAATCAACGTAACGACCGGCGGTGTCGATCCTCATCAATTCGGATTGTCCGGGGGCCCGGCTGCAGGATTCCGTCCCAACAGTGTGCCCGGTGTATCTCTCTACGCTCGCAATGGGACGCAATGGCTCAACCGGGCTGCATTTCAGACACCCCCGTTCACACAGTCGACCTTCGGCACCTTGGGTTCGGGAGTGGTCAGGATGCCCTCCACAAAGAACATCGATTTCGCCCTGGCTAAGAACTGGAGATTCGGCGAACGTTACGGCTTGCAGTTTCGCAGCGAGCTCTTCAATGCTTTCAATCATGTGAATTTCGATGGGATCATTACCGATCTCACGGCGACCACGCCGGGCGCGGAGTTCGGCAGACTGACGCACGCGCGTTTGCCGCGCGAGATCCAACTCGGGTTTAAGTTCACTTTCTGATATAGTTCACCTGGCTGAATTAAGAGACGGAGGGCTACCACAGTCGAGCCCTCCGTCCCAGTTTTATCTGGAGTACGAAGTTAGGCAATGACACATCTGCGTTTGGTTGTTGTTCCCTTCTTATTCCTGCTTCTTCCCTTCCAATCACCTCCCGACACAATCCGTCAACATTATGAAGCCGCAGAAGCGCACCGTCGCGCTGGTAATCTAAACGCCGCCGAGGCCGAGTATTCCGCGATCCTAAGCGAGGGATACAGCAAGCTGGGGAAGATCCATCTCGCTCAGAAAGATTATCCAATAGCGATTAGCACCCTCGAAGCCGCCACTGCTTCAGCACCAAACTCTGGAACCGCGTTGGTGGACCTGGCTATTGCTTACTTCGACACTAATCAATTCGCAAAGGCGCTCGAGCCGTTAAGCAAAGCCCTGGCGGAAAATCCTCAGGGGGTTGCTGCGCACCATATGGCCGGCAAAACCTATTTCATGCTCGGAGAATTTCCCCGCTCCGTCAGCGAATTCGAAACTGCTCTGAAGCTGGCCCCTAATGATTACGACGTCGCCTACACGCTCGGTCTCGCCTACCTGAAACAGCATCAATTCAAGCCTGCAAAACTAATCTACGATCGAATGCTCAAACAACTGGGCGACCGTCCGCAGCTTCACATTGTATTTGGGCGCGCCTATCGCGAGACGGATTTTCTACCCGAAGCTTTAGAAGAATTCAGAAAGGCCGTCGCCCTTGATCCCAAATTTCCCCGCGCCCACTATTATCTTGGTCTCACTTATCTGTTGAAGGACGGAGCTTCACGACTTAACGATGCCGCCGAAGAATTCAAAATTGAATTGGGGCGCCATCCGGACGAATTTTTCGCTAATTATTATCTGGGTATTGTTTACCTGATTCAGAAGAAACTCGAGCTGGCCACGGGGCTTCTGGAGAACGCTTCGAAGGCCCAGCCTGACAATCCTGATCCTTACTTTCACCTCGGTCAGGCATATGGGGAATTGGGGCAACACGACAAGGCCATCGAGGCGCTCAAGAAAGCCATCGCCCTCAATCCCTTCCTTAGCCACAACGACTATCAGGTAACTACTGCGCACTACCGTCTCGGGCAATCCCTGGTGAAAGTTGGTCGCACCAGGGAAGGGCAGGAAGAATTACAGACGGCCTCGGAACTCAAATCGAAAGCTAAGAAGAGAGACGAAGAAAAGACTAAAGCGTTTCTAGGCGAAGGTAACCCTCATGAGCAAAATGAGAAGTTTCCCGAGCTGCTTTTGGTAGAAGGTGTGATCGCCGACCCAAACCCACTGGGTGAAAAAGAAAGAATAGAGCTGCAAAAAAGTGCGGCTTATTATGCGAAGGTTGTAGCCAGTGCTCACAACAATATTGGTCTGCTGCGAGCCCAGCAAAACGATTTCCGCGCCGCTGCGGCGCAGTTTGCGTTGGCCGCTAAGTGGAATCCGCAGCTTGAGGATATCGATTTCAACTGGGGCCTGGCCTGCTTCAAAGCCGAACTCTACAGTGAGGCCATCGCGCCGCTGGAAGGCGTTCTAAAGGCCAAGCCGGATCAGGCTGCTGCTAAACAATTGCTTGGTCTTAGTTACTTCGTAGTCGAGAATTATCGCGGAGCATCTGACTTACTAGAAGCGGTGATTGCCACGCGGCCGAACGAGGCCAGTCTTTATTATCCATTGGCCATCTCGTTTGTGAAGCAGGGAAAGAAAACTGAAGCCGAGCGCATTGTTCAGCAAATGATCGCCGTCGGCGGGAACAGCCCGCAGGTCCACATCGTAGTGGGTGAGGCTTACTACGAGCAGGGCGACACGATCAAGGCACTCGAAGAATTAAGGACGGCCTGGGCGCTGGATAGCAGAATTACCCTGGCGCACTATTATTCCGGTCAGATTCTATTGAAGCTGGGCAGATTTGAAGAGGCCGCGCAGGAATTTGAAAATGAATTAGCCTTGAATCCGAATGACCTGCGCGCTAAATATCACCTGGCGTTCGTCCTGCTGGCTGCACAAAAGACCGAACGCGGCATCAAGCTGATGAAAGAAGTCATCCAACTCAAACCTGATTATGCCGAAGCGCATTATGAGTTGGGAAAGATCCTGCTACAACAAGGCGATATCAAGTCCGCAGTCGAAAATCTCGAGGTTGCGGCCCGGCTTAAACCGGTGGAGTCCTACGTGCATTATCAACTGGGCCGCGCGTATCTGGCCGCCGGCCGCAAGGCTGAGGGTGAAGACCAACTGGAAATCTCCAGGCAACTCAAAGAGAAAGAGCGGAGCCAAACCACGCCATAGGGCAGGGAGTAATCAGCTTTGCAGCTCAGAAGAATTTGGCCCCTGCCGGTCTTGCTATCCCTGGTTTTTGTCAGCTCCTCCCAATTGGCTGGTAGCCAAAGCAGCACGATAGTTTTTACCGATATCACATCGCCGGCACATATTACTTTCAAACACGTAGCCTCTCCCGATAAGAAGTACATTGTAGAGTCGATGAGCGGGGGAGTTGCGCTTTTTGACTACGATAACGACGGCTATCCGGATATCTTTTTTGTTAACTCGTTGACAGTGAACCTGGTGAAGTCGGGTGGCAAGACTCGCAGCGCTCTTTATCACAACAACGGCGAAGGAACCTTTACGGACGTGACCGACAAGTCCGGGCTCGCCGAAGTAGGCTGGGGAATGGGAGTTGCGGCCGGCGATTTCAATAATGATGGTTTTGACGACCTGTTCGTGACTTGTCTGGGCCAAAACCATCTGTACAAGAACAACGGCAACGGTACCTTCAGCGATGTTACGAAACCGGCCGGCGTAGGCGCCTCAAAATGGTCAACCGGCGCAGCTTTTCTCGATTACGACAACGACGGCAAGTTGGACCTTTTTGTGTCAGGATATGTAGATTTTGATATTAATCATCTGCCGGAATTCGGCAAAGGCAGAACCTGTCAGTATAAGGGTGTGCCGGTCCAATGTGGTCCAAGAGGGTTGCCGGGAGCGGGCGATCGACTTTTTCACAACAATGGCGACGGTACTTTCACGGACGTTTCGGTGAAGGCAGGCGTGTCCGACCCTGATGGTTATTATGGGCTCGGAGTAATTGCCAGTGACTTTGACGGAGACGGATTCGTGGATATTTATGTTGCGAATGACTCGACTCCCTGCTTCCTGTACCACAACAACCGCGACGGCACTTTCAAAGAGATCGGCTTCACTTCAGGATCTGCCGTGAACGGCGATGGCAGTGAACAGGGAAGCATGGGAGTCACGGTAGCCGACTACGATCACTCAGGCAGGTTCGGAATACTGAAGACGAATTTCGCCGATGAGTACGATACGCTTTACCATAACGACGGTAATAATTCCTTCACGGATGTCTCATACGCCGCCAGGGTAGCGCAGGCCAGTCTCTCTTACGTGGGTTGGGGGACCAAGTTCCTTGATTACGATAATGATGGTTGGGTGGATCTGTTTATGGCCAACGGCCATGTCTATCCCCAATTGGAAAACTATCGCCAGCGCAAGCTATTCCTGAAGAACAACCGCGACGGCACCTTCACCGACATGGCGACGCAACTCGGCGCTCCCTTCCTGGAAAAGCGCGTGGGCCGGGGCGTGGCTATTGGCGACATCGACAACGACGGCGACGTTGACATTGTGGTTGGCGATCTGGATGGACCGCCACAAGTGTTGCGCAACGACGGGGGCAATATGAACAATTCTGTTTTGATAAGAACTGTTGGGGTGAAGAGTAATCGCGACGGGATCGGCGCCAGCGTAAAAATTGTTTCCGGAGATCTGACCCAGATCGATGAGGTGCGAAGCGGCGGCAGTTATCTTTCGCAAAACGATCTGCGCCTGCATTTTGGCTTCGAAAAAAGAACGAAGATCAACCTGCTGGAGGTTCGTTGGCCCAGTGGTACAGTGGACAAGATTAGCAACGCGAATATGAATAGGATTCTGACAGTTAAGGAAGGCCAGGGTTTGGTTGATCAGAAAGCCTTCAAGAGTTCATTGCCGCGATGATTGCGGTCTGGCATCACTGAGTGAAGACGCAAACTGCTGGTTTGCGCGCGCCAGGTAACAGTCGGTATCGAAAAAACAGTTATGTGGCTTTTGACGAAGGTGATTTATTTGCAACAAAGCTTTGCCAGCCTTCCTGGCCGCCACGGGCGCAGTTGCCAGGGGCAGATGGTAGCAGTTTGCTTCACCGGCCAGCATCTGTCCTTTGCTCTGATGATTGTGCTTGCCGGGTTGACTGTCTTCGCGCAGAACAATCTGCCGCAGGCTTCAGTCGAACGTGCCGCTGCGCTCATCCGAGATAATCGCCTTCCGGAGGCGGACCGAGAACTGGACAAGGCCCTCAAAGTGAAGCCGAACGATGCAACTGCCCTCAACCTCCGAGGCGCTATCCGCGCTCAACAGGGAAAGCTGAACGAAGCTGAGATACTTTTCCTGCGTGCGGTGCGCCTTAGTCCGCAACTACCTGCGGTGCACATGAACCTGGCCCACCTCTATCTGCTCAAACGCGAGCCGCGGAAAACGATCGCTGAATTAAGAGAGGTGCAGCGCTTAGACCCGGCGAACTCCGAAGCGCTCGATAGGCTCGCGGCTCTTCTGTTCTCAGAAGGAGAGATTGACGAGTGCATCAATCTTGTTGAGCGCGCCAAGGAGTCGCAACCACTGTCGCCGGCGCGGTTGATTTTGCTTGGTGACGCGTACCTGAAAAAGAGTAACGCAGACAGGGCCGAAGAAAATTACCAGCAGGCGCTCGCAGGCCAGAGTGATAATACGGATGCAGCTCTTGGTCTGGCCCAGGTGGCGCTGATTAGAGGCCAGACGGAAACCGCCGCGTCGTACCTGGCCCAGTCAAGGAAATTGGTGGCTGACTCGCCCGCAACGCTTTATCGATTTGCGTTGGTGGCTCTGAAGGTCGGGGATTCCGAGGAAGCGAACGCAGCAATGATGCAGGCTGTAAAATTGCAGCCGAACGACCCTGCTTTTTTTCTCTTATTGGGCACCACCTGGCTGCAGAAACCGGACCTCATCGAGGCCGAGAAGGCTTTCCGGCGCAGCCTGGAATTGCATCCCCGGAATCCCCAGGCGGAGATGTCGCTGGGGTATACCTTGTTGATGCAGAAGCAATATCCCGAGGCGAAACTTTGGTTGGAGAAGAGCGTTCAGCTGGACGCCAATACGGCTGAGACTTTTTATTATCTGGGTCTGATTGCCCAGGAGCAGAACGAGGACGAGCGAGCCATCCACTATTTTAAAAAGGCGCTGGAACTCGTACCCACATTCGGGCAGGCGCATGTGGCGCTGGGATCGACCTATCTGAAGTTGAAGAATTACTCAGCGGCTCTAGAGGAGTTGACGACCGGAGTGAAACTAAGCCCCGACGATTCCAGGGCCCATTACAACCTCGCCGTGCTCTACGCCCGGCTTAAAGATCAGCAACACGCCCAGGAAGAGATGCAAATCGTGGAAAAGTTAAAGAGTAAAAAGCAGTCAAAGACAGCCGACACGTCGAGAGAAAGGCCTTAGGTTGCACTGCTACTACGACGATCCAGTAAATCACACGAAATAACGTAAACAATGTGGACATTTCGAACGAGGATCAGGGTCAAACGCGGTAACGTTGCTCTTCTCTTGCTCAGCGCAATTGCTCTTAATCCGTCTTTCATTGCCCGCGCTCAACAAAAATCCGCACCGCCAAAGTCTAACGTCACGTTTGTGGAAGTGCCTGGCAAGGAGAGCGGCATCACCTGGGTTCACACCAATGCCCATTCATCCGATCGCCACTTACCGGAGACGGTCGGAGCCGGTTGCGCGTTCCTCGATTATGACAACGATGGCTGGATGGACATTTATCTGGTCAACAGCGGGCCATCCGATTTCTTTACCCCCTCAGCCCCTCTCAAGAACGCTTTGTACCACAATAATCACGATGGCAGTTTCACGGAAGTAACCGACAAGGCAGGCGTGGCAGGCGGCACTTTCGGCATGGGCGTAGCTGCCGCCGATTATGACGGCGATGGCTGGATCGATCTTTACGTTACGAGTTACGGACGCAATATTCTTTATCACAACAACGGCAATGGCACTTTTACCGACGTTACCGACAGGGCCGGGGTGGCCGCACCCGGATGGTCCACCAGCGCTGTCTGGTTCGACTATGACGACGACGGCAAATTGGATTTGTTCGTAGCCAGCTTTGTCTATTATGACAAGACATTGAATGTACTCTGCACTGACGATATCAACCGCAGGTATTACTGCATCCCACGCTACTACAAACCGAGACCGAGCCATCTTTTTCATAACAACGGGAATGGAACCTTTACTGATATGAGTAAAGAGTCAGGCATTGCCGGTACTCCCGGTAAATCCTTCGGCGTGGTGGCGACGGATCTTAATAACGATGGACGAATGGATCTCTTCGTGGCAAATGACACGATGCCCAACTTCCTGTTCATAAACGACGGGGGAGGGAAATTCGAAGAAGCCGGCCTGGCTGCCGGAGTGGCCTTTAGTGAATCAGGAAAGGCGCGTTCGGGAATGGGGGTCGATGCGGTGGACTTCGATGGCGATGGGTGGCAAGACCTTTTTGTAGCCAACATCGAGCAGGAGTTTTTCAGCCTTTACCACAATCAGAAAGATCTTACCTTTACGGATGAGCCTGGCGAAATAGGCCCGGCCACGCAATTTCTGAGCGGCTGGGGATTGCGTTTTTTTGACTATGATAACGATGGGAACCCCGACCTTTTCCTGGTTAACGGTCACCCGGATGATTTCATTGAGATGCACAATGCGCGCGTGCGCTACCGCGAGCCGTTGCTGTTGTTTCGTAACACCGGTAAAGGCTTCGCAAACGCAAGTGCACAGTCCGGTTCAATCTTCAGCAAATATTTTTCCGGCCGCGGCATGGCTGTCGGCGATTTCGATAACGATGGCGACCTCGACGTGCTGATAACAAACAATGGCCAGCCCCCGGTATTACTGCGCAACGACGGTGGAAACCGAAACAACTGGGTCGGCCTGCAGCTGAGGGGGACAAAGAGTAATCCGGCTGCTGTGGGGGCGGTGATTACCTGGCAGGCGGGAGGACTCAAACACAGCCGGTTGAAGACCGGCGGCGGCAGCTATCTCTCTTCTCACGATCCCCGAGAGATACTGGGCATCGGTTCGGCAGTCCAGGTTGATTACCTGGAAATTCGGTGGCCGAGCGGCCGGGTAGATAAATTCAATAAACCGCCGATTAACACTTACGTGAGGATTGTCGAAGGCGAAACCGTCTTTACGAAATAGAACGGGGTGCGTCGATCTCGTGCACGGGATTAGCAGAAAAATTCTAACACTGTCGTTTGCGGGAATCGGCGTGCTTGGCTGTCTCTGGAGTTGGACTGCATCGCGTGGCCAGGAACAACCGCCTGGAAATGAAATCCTGTCTAAATGGCGCTCTCATGATTATTCGGGAAATGCTTTCGTTGGCAGCAAGGCCTGCGTGCCATGTCATGCGCTCGAAGCGAAAACTCAGTTGCACAACGCGATGGCCCAGGCGCTCTCAACGGTGGGTGACTGTCAGATCCTCAGTACGCGGCCACGCCTGACATTTCGAAATGGCGCCTACTACTATCAGATTACACGTCAGGGAAACCGCAGTGTCTATACGGTGACGAACGGCGCGAGCTCAATCTCCGAGTCACTCCTCTATTGCTTTGGCGTTGGCAGGGTCGGTCAGACTTACCTGTTTAAGCACAATGGTCTGTTTTACGAAACTCGGGTCAGCTATTATCAGCAGATTCAAGCTCTCGGTTTCACGACCGGACATCCGCAGAAAGAGCCCACTTCGCTCGAAGAGGCTTTGGGCCGTCCCCTGGGCACCGACGAGGCAGGAACTTGTTTCGGTTGTCACTCAACCGCCGCGCTCAACGGATCGCAACTACAAGTCGAACGGATCATACCCGGAGTTGGCTGTGAAGGTTGTCATGGCCCGGGCCAGGGGCATATCGGGGCGATGAAGACCCAGCGATTCAAAGATCCGCAGATCCTCGATCCCGGCGCCCTGGACGCGGACACTCTCTCGCAGGAATTCTGTGGCTCCTGTCATCGCAGCTTTGATGAGGTAATGCAATTACCTTTGCAAGGCGGCATTAACAACATTCGTTTCCAACCCTATAGAATTTTTAATAGCGCCGGACACAAGGGTGATCGTCGGATCAGTTGCCTGGCATGTCACCAGCCGCATGATAAGGTAGAGCATCAGGCAGCTTTCTATGACTCGAAATGCCTGGCATGCCATCTCTCCTCGCCGGGCGAAGCTAAGACGAGCGATCGAACTGCACCGGCCTGCCCAGTCAGCAGAAAGCAATGCGTGACCTGCCACATGCCTAAGATTGAGGTGCCCGAAATGCATAGCAGTTTCACCGATCATTGGATTCGCATTGTCAGGGCCAATGAGCCGCCTCCTAACTGATTCGCGATAAAACGTTCTGCTTTACGGTTGAGGACTGGCGAGTGTTGTTATTCGCTTTTTCCAGTCGGTTGGACTTGTGGTTTTAAGCTGCGGCAATGTGGCGGCGGCAATTACCAGCTTCCGCACACTGGTGATAATGACGAATTCCAGTGCCGCTTTTGGTTTCGCTGCCTGATCGAGCTTCGCCAGCTCCAGGTCACGCCACTCTAAGCTGGCCGGATCACCTGCGGATAGATGGGACATCGCTTCCAGTCCCGCATCCGCCAGGGTCGACAAATCGTTCACCAGCGGTTTTGCCTCCAGCAAAGCGGGTGATTGATCAATTAGAGGTCCGAGCGAATGGGCGGCGGTTTGCCACTCAAACAGCGTACGCTCAAGATTCGGTCGATAGAGCGCAAAGCGCGGAGCATCAGATAGAAAGGCGTCAACGTTCGAATCGAACTCACGGGCCGTCTCACTATCGGGACGCGCGGCGTCAATCAAGCCGGTTAGCGGACTCAGCATGGTCTGCGGCCGCATTTGATAGCGGCGATATTGTTTTACGGGTTCGACTATCGATGCCAGCGTGCGCAGTGGCCCAGTGTTTTCACTTGCGGCCAGGCGGCGGAGCAACATGCCATAGTTTTTTTCGTGCGTCAGTCCTAACTCTTCGAGCTGCCGGCTGATCACCGACAAGCGCCGGTACATGTCGTCGACATCCCGCACGTTTTGCGGCGACCAAAGTCGCTCGGCGATGGCCGCGGTGCGCGGCCAGATGCGCGAATCAATCGTCTCCGGGCCCACCCACTCCCCCCACATCGTCGCTTCGCCGCCGAGAACATGCTTAGTTTCTTCGGCACTAAGGGTGGTGCCCTGTGGAATCGGATCAGCCTGATAGTGTTGCGAGGCGGGAAAGATCAGGTCGATGTAGTAACCCGCCGACAGAATTCCGTTGTAGCCCTTCTTAGCCGCCTCGGCCAGAGAGTCCGGACCACGCCAGGATTGAATGACGGTATCCTTCGGTAGATCGGGATGTAGTATCTCGTCCCAGCCAATCATTTTCTTGCCATGCTTTTGTAATATCTTCAAGACGCGTTGATTGAAATAGGCTTGCAAGGCATGGTTGTCTTTGAAGCCTTTCTCTTTCATAAAAGCTTGAATCTTTGGGTTGCGATCCCACTGCTTGCCTTCGTTCTCGTCGCCACCGATGTGCATATAGGCGTCGGGAAAAAGCGCGGCCATCTCGCCCAGGAAGGTGTCAAGGAATTTGTAGGTCTGCTCGCGAGTTGGATCCAGCGCCGTTTCAAAAATGCCCGCGCCGCGTTCAATCTTGAACGGACCCGGAGCACTGCCTATCTCAGGATAACCAACCAGCCAACTGGTGCTGTGACCGGGAATATCAAACTCGGGCATTACCCGAATGCCACGTTCGCGCGCGTAGGCAATGATCTCGCGCACCTGGTCCTGGGTATAGAATTGGCCATCGGAACCCAGCGCATGGAGCTGGGGGAGCTTCTTGCTTTCCACGCGAAAGCCCTGGTCCTCGGTCAGGTGCCAATGAAAGACATTCAACTTTACGGCAGCCATGGCATCGAGATTCCGTTTGAGAACTTCCACCGGCTCGTAGTGGCGGCCGACATCGATGAGTAAACCGCGCCAGGGAAACCGCGGTTGATCTTGTATCCTGATACCCGGCAGATAGTATCCATCGCGATCGCCCTGCAGCAGTTGCAGGAAAGTCTCCAGGCCGCGTAACGCGCCCACGACTGTCGGCGCCACCAGCCGCGCCTGCTTGTCTGTTATTTCCAAACTGTAGCTTTCGTTTTCGCTAAGAGAAGGAATCGGATCACCTGCTCGTTCGCATAGGACCACGAGCACAGCGGTACTTTCATCGGTGGCAAGATCAGAGGTCAGGGTCAATACTGTTCGTCCCGCCAGCCGCGTCAGCATGCGAGCGATGCCGGACCGCAATCGATCATCCGAGTAGTTCCTGACGGCCACCTTGAAATTGCCGTTGATTGGCAGACGGCCTGTTACAGTTTGCACTGAAGCAGGCACAGGCATCAGAGCGAGTTGGTTCGACGTCACGGCTGCAGGGCCTGTCTCCTGTGGCCGGGTGGAGGAGCAAGTGGTCAACACGTAAGTTAAGATCAGCACCAGCCTGGTGTATTTTTCACTCTTCATTTTTAGCAGCGACGCCTCCCTTACGGTCGGGTTATTCCCGAGATCAAAGGACCCATACGTGCAGTCAGATATTGCTTCTAAGCGGTTCTATTGGCTCCGAAATCGTGACATAATCGACGCGCATTTATTAGCCGCATTGTAGCTGATTCACAGTCAAGCATGGCGATCGAAAGTGGCTGCGCGCAGGACTTTATTTAATGCTCAATTGGAAGGGCCTTCTTATTTCACAGGAAACTTACTGGGTGCGAGGATGACTATTATTGCATTGCTGATCGTCCAGTCGGCCATAATCCTCGGCTCCTTTTTATGCGCGCGGCCGGCCGCATGCGCGAGCAATTCCGCGACATGGAGTCTTGTTTGGAGTGACGAGTTTGCTGACGCCACCACGACGGCGGTTGATTCGAGCAAGTGGTCCTTTGATATTGGCGGCAACGGGTGGGGTAACAAGGAACTCGAGACTTATACCAACCGTCGAGTAAACGCGCGCGTCGACGGTGGCTTGCTGATCATCCAGGCGCTCAAGGAAACTTTTACCGGGCCCGATAACATAACTCGAAATTTCACTTCGGCAAGGTTGCTTACCAAAAACAAATTCGCGCAAGCTTATGGACGGTTTGAGGCGCGCCTCAAGGTCCCCTACGGCCAGGGCCTGTGGCCGGCATTCTGGATGTTGGGTGAGGATATCGATACTGTCCACTGGCCCAACTGCGGAGAGATCGATATCATGGAAAATATCGGCAAGGAACCCTCGATCATTCACGGCACCTTTCATGGACCTGGCTATTCGGGTAGCAGGGGTGTAACCGGCGTGTATGCATTGCCGGGCGCTCAAAAGTTCTCCGACGATTTCCACATTTTCGCGGTGGAGTGGGAACCGAGTGTATTACGATTTTACGTTGATGGACTCTTGTACAAAACGCGAACGCCCGCAGATCTGCCTGCTGGCAAGGCCTGGGTATTCGATCATCCGTTCTTTATTATTCTGAATGCAGCGGTCGGCGGAGATTGGCCTGGGAATCCCAATGCAACAACGGTTTTTCCACAACAGATGCTGGTTGATTATGTTCGCGTCTATCAACAGACGCAAGCCGGTGTGCGCGCAATTAAATAACCAACCAGGTCCTGGTGTCGCTGTCGCCCTGATCTATTCTTCAGCAAGCACAGCACAAGGAGATCGTGATGAAATATCAGGCTTTTACAATTAGTAGGTTGGCAAGTTACCTAATCGCCGGAGTTTTTGCCTCGGTTCTAGCGAACCAGGCTTTGGCTCAAGGGCCGCCGCCGGGACAAGGTCCGCCAACTAACAACGATCCGTCTTTTGGAGATCGTGCTCGGCGAAACGGCGAAGAAGGATTGCGCAAAGTCGAGTTAATGAACGCAGCAGACGCTGAGAATCAAAAGACCCTCGCGACTGCAGTGGCCAATGTGAAGACGGACTTCACGCGCATTCAAGTCTTGCGTAACGACATAGCTCGCAATCTGGTCGCCAGGAAACCTATTGATTACGAGCTCGTATCGCAACAAACGAAGGAAATAAACAAGCGCGCCAGAGAATTGAAGATTTATATGCTGGCGCGCGTCTCTGAGGACAAAAAAGAGAGCGAGGAAGCTGTTCTCAAGAGCGAGGAACTGGTTGGTGCATTGGTAACCCTGTGCAAGCTAATCGACAGTTTCACAGAAAATCCTGCTCTCAAAAACACCATCAACGTGAAAGACGCGGACAAGGCCAAAACGGACCGCGCTAAGGCCGATAAGGATCTACTGGCGATTATCCAGCTGAGTGAAAGTATTCGGAACAAGGCCGAAAGTTCAAAGGTTCTCAAGTGAACTCAAGATGCGCAGATTAACTGCCGTCTGACTGAGCGCTCGCGACTATTGAGGCGTAATCTCAAAGAGCGCCTCCTGCTGCAAAACCTTTTGTTGCACCATATCTCTCGATTCAATCAGGGCCAGGTACTTGCCGGTCGTGAGGCCGTCGAGTTTCAGATACCTGGCAAACGTCAGATGAGGCACCGGCTCGTCCTCAGTATCCGTAAGCTCGTAATCCAGGGGTTTCCTGGCCGGCTTTCCGTCTTTCATTATGGTAATCGTCACCCTGACTAACGGCTTTGCCGTTTCGGGCGCAAGCGCCGCGTTGTAGAGTTTGAAGAAGATAATCAAATTATCGCGCGCATGAAATTCACGACTTGGCGAAGGTCGGATTTGTATATTGCCTTCTGTCATCACATCGCCGGATCCAGTTTGCGCGCGCAACAGTTCGGCATGACGACTTAAAACTGCCTGGGTTGCGACAAACTCAGACTCCATAGACGGCAATACGAGTTTCTCTCGTCTGGCAGCCATCTTTCCCGAGAGACGATCCTTCACGACCAGGTCGATTGTGTAAGTGCCCGCTTCCAACTCGAGGTCCTGGCGGTAGAAAATTTTATCGTTCAGAATTGCTTCGTACTGTTTGGCAGTCAAAGCGACATCGAAAGTCCCGCCCAGCCTTGAAAGTATCTTGTCATCGCTTTCACTTCTGACCACTCCCAGAACGTCAAGTTGCAAACGTTGCTTCTCGCCCTTACGCTCGAACTCCACGGCAGCTGGGGGTATTTCAAAAGACAGAGGGATAGTGTAGTAGCCTGGTTGAGATCGGAACCAGTTTAGTTGTAATGACACAGGCAAGGTCGATTGTGCTACCAGCGATTCAAAGTCTGTCATCAACTTTCTGTCTTCCGGTGAAAGCGGCACAACTTGGGTCGGGGGAATTGCATAGTAGCCATTGCGGCCAATGACGTTTGTGCCGGGTCTGCGGACTTCAATCTTCACTTTGCGAAACGTGCCGTCAAAGTTGGAATCCGTACTGCGATAAGCCAGGGTGTAACGCGAGCGAATCTCGGCGTCGATGCGGTTCAGACCGCTGCTGATGTCGTTTGTGTTCTTTATGAATTGACCGCCGGTGTCGCCTGAAATTCGGTACAACAAATCCTGTTCGCGATTCAACCCTTCGTTTCGAGCGATGTCAAAAACGCTTTCCCCGGCCGCTGATCGCATCCGGCTCTCCTGACTATTGGTTGCGGAAATGGCAGCCAGCCCGGATGGAGGAACGATCGCTCCAGATTGCGGAGTGCCGCCGGCTAATCCCACGGCGTCAATAATGTAGATGGCGACATTCGCGCGATTGGCAATGTCGATAGTGCTCTGCACTTGCCAGTCCAGCGCCTGGGGCGCGATGAACCCCTGGGAGAACATTACAAGAGTCTTTTTGCCGGGTATGGTGCGTAACCCTTCGCAGATCGCCGCCAGTGCGGCCAACACCGGACGCGTCTGTCGGAGCGTGAGAACAGAGCGCAACTGGATATATTGCTCCAGCATGCGCTGAGCAATCATCGCCTCAGCGGCCGCTCCCGCCGCGGCCGCCCCAGCCTGCGAGTTTACCGAAGCCAGCGATGGACCGGATGATTGCTCTCTCAGCGCGGCAATGTTGGCGTTTGTATCGCGCAACTCCGAAGTTTTCGAAACGGTCGAGCTGTCGGAGGCGTTCTCTACAGCAGCGATCAATTTCGCTTTGTCGGAGGTGAACGGCTGCAGCAACTGCAAGCCGCCGGAAATCGAAAACAGGGCCACCGAATCGCTGGTCGTTATGCGCTCGCGAATATATTTAATGAGGCCTTGCCGAACTCGTTTCAGATTCGCCAGCTCAGTGCTTTGGCCATCCAACACCAGACACACAATATTCGTCGGGAGGCCATTTGGCGGGCGTCCGGTTGGTTGCGTGGCGGCGATCCTTGCTTCGCCCGGTTTTACCGCCTCGGCAGGGTTGCTGCTCCCGGAGAGAGTTGAGTCGAAGAACTCGACCTTCTGCGCCACGCCGTTTTCATAGACCGTGAAGTCTTCCGCTTTGAGATCAGTAACGGCCTTGCCTTTCTTGTCTTTGACTATCACGTCAAGGCTCACGAGGTTTGAAGTAACTTTGATTACATCGTTGTCGTCAGCCCTCTTTGTCTGCTTCTTGTCTTGTGATCGAGCTGGCTGGACTGACAAGCAACTGCAGAAGGCGACGATCGCCAGAACGAAGGCTGCTTCGAAGATGATGCGGAGTCTACCCATGCATTTAGATCGACCTAAGGGTTGGCTTTTTCCCAGATAGTCGTTGATGGAAATGAGGGGCCATCAAACGCCAATCAAGCGATTGGAAAACTACTTCAATTCGAACTTGTCCTTCAGTCCGGCAATCATTACCTCGAATTCGCCTGGTTCGACAACTGGTTTGTTATTAGCGCCAATGAAGGAAAAATCATCCAGGCGCATGTTGAAGATCAAAGTCCGACTTTGTCCCGGCTCCAGATAGACTTTCGCAAAACGTTTGAGTCTTTTTCCGGCTGGCGATAAAGAAGCAACGAGATCGCTGACATAGAGTTGGACAACTTCTTTGCCTGGTCGCCGACCGCTGTTGGTTACAGTGACGCTGACTGACAGTTGATCATTGGTCCCAATTGTCTTCTGATTGAGGCGCAGATCTTTATAGCTGAACGTCGTGTAACTCAGGCCGTCGCCGAATTCAAACTGCGGTCTAATGCCGGAAGCGCGGGTAAGTGAATGGCAGTTTGCCGCACGGATTGAAGTCGCCGAAAAGAACGTCGGCCACTGCCTGGCCGCCTTCATTGCTCGGGTTGTAGGCCATCAACACTGCGCGGGCATTGTCGGCTATGCCATTGATAACTCGCGGACGGCCTTCGACCAGCACCAGCACTACTGGTTTGCCCGTGGCTTCGATTGCGTCGGCGAGTTTTCGTTGCGGTTCACCAATCGTCAGATCCGGAATGTTGCCCGGTGTCTCAGTGTACGACCCTTCGCCGAGACACAGCACGACGACATCGGCGGCCGCGGCAGCCTGCACCGCCGCTGGAATATCAACTTCGGTTTCAATATTGGTCGGATTGTTATTCGAAGTAGATCCTTCACGGCGCGTGATCTTCGTGCCCGGAACATAGGTCACGTTTGCCGCCCCGGCCTTCTCCTCGATCGCGCGTCGAATGGTCGGACGATCTTTCGGATAGAGTGATTCTTCCGAACCTTGCCAGACATAGGTCCAGCCGTTATTGAGCGAGATCAGCGAGTCAGCCGTTGGACCGGTAACGAGTATCTTTCGATCTTTGCCGAGCGGCAGGAGATCGCCGTTGTTTTTCAGCAGCGTCATCGATTCGCGCGCCGCTTGTAAAGCTGCCTGCCGCGATTCAGCAAGTCCGATCTTTGACTTGAGCGCGGGATTCGGCATCGCATTTTCGAACAGGCCCAACTCAAACTTCACTTTCAAGATTCGCCGCACAGCTTCATCAATTCGCGACTGGGGGACTGCGCCTTCCTTAGCCAGCGCAATCAGATCATCAGCGAAGCTGTAATCGAGCGGCACCATGCTCATGTCGATGCCGGCCATGATTGCCATTCGCGTCGCTTCCTTTTCGTTGGCCGCGACGTGCCAGACGGTCACCAGTTTCTTGATGTCTTCCCAATCCGAAACTACAAATCCCTTGAAGCCGAGCTCGTCGCGCAGAATATCGGTCAGGATGTGATGATTGACGTGGCCGGGAATGCCGTTGATCTCTGCTGAGTTGATCATCACCGTATGGGCGCCGGCTTTGACGGCGGCATCGAATGTCGGCAGGAAATATTCGCGCAGATAATTTTCGGGAATCCACGCGGGAGTGCGATCGCGGCCGCTGAGGGGAAAGCTGTAACCCATGTAATGTTTCAGGCTGGCCGCCACGTGGTCCGGCGCACTGACGTCTGTTCCTTCCAGGCCACGCACGAAAGCTGCGCCCATAACTTTGGCGAGATACGGATCCTCGCCGAAGGTTTCGTAGAAGCGAGGCCAGAGCGGTTGCCGGCCAATATCAAGCACAGGTGAAAAGCTCCAGGGGATACCGGCGGCGCGAGTTTCCATCGCGGCGATTTCCGTAGCTCGTTTCATCAACTCGGGATTCCAGGTTGCGGCCATGCCGATCTCCTGGGGAAACAGAGTCGCCCCCTGAATATAATTCGCGCCGTGAATGGAGTCGATTCCGTAAATCACCGGAATTCCGAGACGCGTTTTTTTGGCCGCGGTCTGGATCTGTCCGATAGTGTCATGCCACTTGTCCGGTGTTAGCGCTTGATCGTAGACGTTCAGAATGGAGCCTACGCCATAGCGCGCGATCGCTTTGTCGAGCTTTGCCGGATCGATCTGGATGTTCTGATCCTGGCCGTTGACAATCATGTTAATGGTCAACTGGGTCATCTGCCCAACCTTTTCTTCGAGTGTCATGCGCTTGAGCAGGGCTTCGATCTTTTGTGAGTAGTCACGCTGTGGCCCAGCCGCGCGAATAGTGTTTTGAAAGAATAAATCGCTATCGTCGATGTCCGCGGTCACCGGTTCTCTTGCGGATGTTTGTGCCGGCACCGCAACCAGGTCCTTCGCTTCCGGTGCACGCAGACCAAGCAAAGGTGAAAGGGTAGCAACCGCAAGTACGAGGGCCACTATTCTCATATGATTAAGGTTTCCTTTTTAAGGAAGGACTTGAAAGAAACTTCGTCGTTATTCTCGTCTATCGGCAAGGGATATTCAAGCAAATGCCGGGCGTAAAAATCGGCAAAATTGCTCAGGGTTTTGGCCGATTGTCTTCTCGTAAGAGGCGCAAGGAAAATATCCGAAGTAAGACCCGGCGCGCGGCCTTTTTCATGATCCTTCAGCACTCGGTGCGGGGTACAATGTCGTCCGATCATGAAGCCGCTAAAGATTGGGATCACCGGCGTGCGTGGCATTGTCGGCGAGACGTTTACACCCGAAGTAGCAGTCGGATTCGCGCAGGCTTTTGCTACTTATCTCGATCGTGGCCGCATTCTTATTTGTCGAGATCCACGACCGTCAGGCCCAATGGTTCGTTCGGCCGTTGTAGCCGGATTGCTTGCTGCTGGTTGTGAGGTCATCGACCTGGGCATCTGTCCGACACCCAGTCTGCAGTTGGCCGTGACTTCGCTGAAAGCTGATGGAGGTATCGCGATCACTGCCGGTCACAATCCGGCGCCTTGGAATGCTCTGAAATTTGTTCGCGGCGATGGTCTCTATTTGAACCCGCAGCAAGCCGAAGAGCTTTTGGACGTTTTTCATCAGGCAGAGTTTACCAAAGCCGGATGGGACCACATCCAGCCTACGATCCAACACCGGGATCCGATCGAACACCACCTCAAATCCCTGGCCAGAGTTTTTGATGTCGAGACGATCCAGCGTCGCCGCCTGAAAGTTGCGGTCGATTGTTGTAACGGCGCCTGCTCGCTGCTGGTTCCGCGTTGGCTTGCGGAACTGGGCTGCGAAGTCCTCGCGATCAATGACGATCCGCAGGGCGTCTTTCCGCATCGGCCGGAACCAACACCTGAGACGATGGCCCAGCTCAGAGCTTTGGTCAAAGCGGGCCACACCGACATTGGTTTCGCTCACGATGCAGACGGAGAGCGATTAGGCATCGTGACCGAACTGGGTGAGCCGCTGTCAGAAGAGTCGACGCTCGCTCTGGCCTCCCGGATTCGTCTCGCACAGAGTCAGGGCGCGATCGTGACGAATGTGTCCACTACTTCCGCCATAGAACAAATCGCAGCGCGTTATGGAGGACGCGTGGTGCGCACGCAGGTCGGACAGACCTACGTCTCCGAAGCGATGGTGGAACATAAAGCAGTCCTCGGAGGGGAAGGCAGTGGAGGAGTGACGGTGCCGGAAGTACACCTGACCCATGACAGCGCCGCGGCCGTCGGATTGATTCTCGAAGGCTTGGTGCGGTTCGGGGGATCCGTCTCTGAAATCGTGCAGCAACTACCACGAGTGTGTATGTTGAAGTACAACCTGGTGGTAGAACCAAATCGTCTCTATTCGGTGCTGCAGGATTTTCGAGTCGCGATCGAACATGAGCAACTTCCGTATGACTTGACGGATGGCATTAAGGTGGATTTACCGGAGGGTTGGATACATGTGCGGGCCTCCAACACCGAGTCGATCATTCGCGTTATTGTCGAGGCTGAGAACCTGACGAATGCGCGGCGCCTGCTTGATTGGGCGCGTGACAAATTGAATAGATAAGCCTTTTGGAGTGCGGCGAGCTGTCGCCGAATCTAAGCAGGAGTCAAAGCGGCCCGACGAGTCGCCACACCCCATATTTTATGCGACCGATACCAACTCTCAAGATCAGCATTTCCGGCGTGCGCGGAGTGGTTGGTGAATCGCTGACGCCGACTTTGCTGACACGTTTTGCCCAAGCCTTCGGCACTTACGTCGGCGCGCGGACGATTGTGATTGGTCGCGACCCACGTACTTCTGGTGAAATGGTAAAGCAAGCGGTAGTAGCGGGCCTGCTTTCGAGTGGCTGTAGCATCGTTGATATCGGAATGTGTCCCGTGCCGACTGTTCAATTGCTTGTTCGTCATCGGCGCGCGCACGGCGGCATTGCGATCACGGCCAGCCACAATCCGGCAGAGTGGAACGCTCTGAAGTTCATTGGCCGCGACGGATTTTTTCTGAATTCCGGACAGGCACGCGAACTGCTGGACATTTATCATCAAGGAGAATACACGCGCGTCGGCGGCGCTGAGATGAGAGAAGTCATCGAGCTTCCCGGCGCGACTGATCTGCATATTCAAACGATCGTTGACGAATTAGGACCAATTCCAACGGCTAAGAAAAAGTTCCGCGTGGTGCTTGATGCCTGCAACGGCGCCGGTTCGATCGCGGGACCGAAGTTGCTGGCGGCCCTTGGCGCCGAAGTCTTTACCATTAATGTCACTCCGAACGGATCTTTTCCTCGTCCGGCAGAACCTCTAGCTGAGAACCTGGGTGATCTTTGCGCCGCCGTTAAAGCACATCACGCCGATGTTGGATTTGCCCAGGACATGGATGCAGATCGCCTGGCGATAGTTTCCGAGGAGGGCGTGGCGATTGGCGAGGAGTACACTCTGCTCCTCTCCGCTCTTAGTGTTCTCGGCCAGACACCCGGACCGGTGGTCGCAAATCTATCGACCACGTCCGCGCTTCGGGAGCTGGTCAACAGATTCGGCGGCCAACTCTTTTTGTCGAAGATCGGCGAAGTCAACGTGACTGAAGAAATGCAGAAACAGAGCGCCGTGATTGGCGGCGAAGGAAATGGCGGCGTCATTTATCCGCGGCTCAACTTTGCGCGCGACAGTTTGGTTGGCATGGCCCTTATCCTGCATCTGCTGGCGCCGACCGGTCAGACAATTACCGCGCTGGTAAGTAGCTTGCCGCGGTTCGCGATGATCAAAGAAAAAATGAAGTGTCCTTCCGACAAGATTTCCAGGATCCTTCGAATGGTTCGCCATGAGTATGCAGCCTGTCCAATGGATCTGCGCGATGGTGTGAAAGTCAGTCTGCCCAACGGATGGTTCCTGGTGAGAGGTTCGAATACAGAGCCGATCATACGGGTAATTGCTGAAGCAGAGCACGAGGCAGAGGCGCGAGCGATTATCGACCGAGTGTATTCACAGGTTGAGGAGTGCTTTGCCCAGCCGTGAGTGAATGAAATCAGTGACCCGCTACGAAAGTTTGAAGAATTTACTCATTAGGCGCAAGCAAGCTATAACCAGCAACACCAGAGGTGAGGACCCAGCGATGTTATTTCGGACCGGAATCTATCTGAGCCTTCTATTATCATTAGGAGCCGGGCGTCTTGATTCAACTACCACGCCCACCGCCGCTCGCTCGCCTGAACGAAGGTTGGCCGTCAGGGAACGAGCAGTTTCACAAGCGAGGCGCCGCACGAAGAGGACCCCTCAAAGACTCTTTGACGACTTTAATTACTCGAACTCTAAACAGCTCGCCAGGCACGGCTGGATCATTCGCACCGCGGCCGGGTGGCCGGGAGTGCCTGGGGCGATGTGGGGAAACAGTGGCGTGTCGTTTCCCGCTGATCCGGATCAGCGCGGCAATCGTCTGTTGCGCATGACATCTTCCACTGATGGGACCGGACCCAATACTCATCAAACTCAGATTTGCCATCAACGCAAGTACCTTGAGGGCACATATGCTGCTCGCGTTCGCTTTGTCGACGTACCAACGGATGGGCCGATTGGGGACCAACTCGTAGAGAGTTTCTACACCATCAGTCCTCTGAAGGCGCCTATGGATCCCGATTACAGCGAACTCGATTTCGAGTATTTACCGAATGGGGGCTGGGGCAGCGTTGGGCCTACTTTGTTTACGACGTCGTGGAGGACCTTTAGTCCCGAGCCTAATTGGAAGAAAGACAACATCTTTAACACCAGGAATGGAAGCATTGCTGGCTGGCATACTCTTGTAACGCAGGTGTCTGATGGAAAGGTGAAATATTTCATCGACGGCAAGTCTCTGGCAGAGCATAGTGCTCAATATTATCCCCGGTCGATGATGTCGATTAATTTCAATCTTTGGTTTGTTAAGGATCAGACGGTGAAGTCCATTCTCGTGCGTCATTATCAGGAGGATATCGATTGGGTGTTCCACGAGGCAAAGAAAATAGTTACACCTGAAGAAGTAGAAGCGAAGGTGGCGTTGCTGCGGCGAAAGTTGATTAGATTTCAGGATACCGTTCCGGCACCGGCGCCTGCTTTGATATCACCTTGCGATTACTGAAGTCATGAAGTCCATGCTGAGTCCCTATTCAATCCTCTGTGCAATCTCAGCGAACTCTGCGTCGCTGCGAGAATTCCTTTATGAAACGTGAGTCGACGCGGAGAGGCTTTCCCCATGAAGGGCGCGGCTATGCCGTCTGATGTGCGGAAGGCCTTTGGCCTTCCGGCAAGTTAGCTATTTAATTCTGGGCTATGCCCGGTCGGTTGGGCGTAGCCCCTAGTTCATTATGAAGCTGGACGGAAGCGCGAAGCGCTTCCGCACATCAGTTGATCGGCTCGTCGCTGCGCCGAGCGTATACGAGTATGAAACTCCCTGAAGCGTGACAGACAGATGATGAGCAATGTTAGCATGACAGTAGTTACAGGTCGTGAAGGCCGGTTGCCGATTGGTG